>Ga0116226_10002772_pt1 | contig 15352 bp, 9 predicted proteins | sample S1TSphfallax_FD_89692 | JGI IMG/M metagenome (GOLD analysis project Ga0116226, IMG submission 89692) | Host-associated microbial communities from peat moss isolated from Minnesota, USA - S1T2_Fa - Sphagnum fallax MG | ecosystem: Host-associated > Plants > Peat moss > Unclassified | place: USA...
GTTCGTTGTTGGCTGACAGACATTTTGTGATGCATCTTGTTTTCCTTCTACAGGAACTATATAGTCTGAGCCTGTAGTTGTTTGTGATTGCCAAGATCCATGCTGTAATTGGTGTTGGATGTGTCAAATTTGTGGTGAGCAGATCATAAAGTGATTCAAGCCCAAAAGTTTTGGTTACACCTTGTCATTTGTCTTCAAAGCATGGAAGGATAAAAGTGTTGTGTTTTTCTAAACAATCATCAAGTTGTTTTGCAAAATGGAAAACAAGGTGAAATGATCATGAATTGAAATAGTTATTTGTCAAAATATGGTTCCTTTTTGACCTAGAAATGGTAATAATTGTGCATCTCATCACTTTCAAATCACCTCATAAAAAAGTATCACCCACCCACGGCATATTGTAAATCGCAAGCATAACATCAACACCATTAACTATTACATTTAGTGAAAATATGATCAACTACTACATCTTCCATGGGCGTATCATGGCCTAAACAAATTGTTTTATGAAATTGCATGTCATCATCAAATTTCTAGTTTCCACAAACAGAGATGCCAATGCACTAGTTTGTAACCAATAGAACATCATCATCAAATTTCCAATTTCCACGAATGGGCAAACACCTACAATTTCCACACAACACAACTTCAATGAATTCATTTTCACATTCTATAGCTAACCCCTAACCCTTCTAAGCAAAATGATTTATGAAAAAACAAAATAAACCTCTAATTAAATAAAAATCTAAAAACATACTTTACTTTTGTTGGGCAATGAAAAGATGAACATTGAAAAATTCCTCATGTTCAATTCCATCATCGAAGTCCCCTTCAAGTTCATCAATCAAACCATATATTACTTCGCATGCATTTACCAAATCAAAATGCTTATAGCAACCAACGTGCAAATCCAATGGTTAGTTCTTGTTGACAAATATTAAGTTGTGAAGATTTAGTTTGAAAATGACATCCACAAAGTGATGTGAGGATTCCAACAATGGAAAAATACCTCTTGGTTTCAATTTGGGAAGCTGGAATTCCCCAAATGCGTATCGCCAACTTTGCAATAGCCAAGATTTTCTAAGATTTTTTCCACCACCAATTCAAAACACAATTACAATTTGGTGATGGTGGAATCCATTGATCTCTTTTGACACAAGGTGCTTTAATGTTTGGATTTGTTTCGATGGTGTGAAACAAGTCCTTGGAATCCATTTATGCACTTCAATACATTTGGCATTAATGATTTGTAAAATTCAAACAATAAAAGCAATATAAATAATTTCAAATCAAAAACAAAAATCAATTTTGCTACATTTTTGTGACTTACATATGATATGTCTAAACAAATATTCTTAAACCTAAGATCCAACATTAATGCCAACATATAATGACCCTTTTTTTGTCAAATCTATGCAAAAATGAAATCAAAAGCAAAAATACTTCTAGAACTTGACACTTCATGCAAATCTATAACTCTTCCAACTTTGCATTAAAAAAAATTGCATCTAGATTGGGCAAATTTTTTAGCATAGTTTGATGTTCAAATTCATTACAAAGTTCATGACACGTGAAAATGATAAACTACAAGGTGTTTCCAAGTAACCAACGTCCACAATTCTCTAATTCATCACACCTAATTACTATGGGTGACAACATTTTGACAACAACCTTGCATTCTGCCCAAAAGGGTCAAGGAAGTTGAAACCACCTTAAATGTGAATGTGGGAAGCTCTGCTTGAAGAGGAGGGTTGGGGTAACCAAATCTAATTATAGGTAACCCTAGAGCAACCAGTATTGGAGTAGTTCCAACATTGGTGCTAAACACTTCAATTTCATACTCTTGCAGTTGTTACACCATAGTTATATATAGGTCCATCCCAGACAACATAATTTTAGAGCAAAAGAAGATATATGAGATTATTTTCAAAATAGAAACACAAAAAAAATTTAGATAATATCCGTAATTCTAGGAAATACCCCATGTTATAGACAAAGGGTGAATTATTTGTTTCTAGAATGCACAAATTGGATTAATAAAGCTATAATATGGACTGTTTAAACTAAAATGAAAACCATGATCATGTTAAATTCCAATTAATGCGTTTCGTTTGTGCACCACTTTGTGCCAGGAATTAAATCACCTAATAGACACAATATTTGATTACACATAATAGATTGATAAACCAAGAGCAAAACTGTCAATTGCATCTTTAACTAGATTTCAAACTTGACATGAACACAATTGAAACCTTATTCTAGTTTCCCATAAGTCACAAGGGCAATTTGTGAAAGGTGGATAAAAATGTGTGAGACAAAAGGTGATTTAATTTGATGGATGGTTGACAATCTTTCACCCATTGATAACTTTGAATAATTGTTGTCATATAAGAAACATCAAATATGCAATCACCACTATTGGAAACTTGAACTCAATTTCACATTCACTATGAGAAATCATGTTTGTGGCAACTAAACTACCTTACAATTAGAGCTCCAAAACAACTAATATATAATTACATTACAATTGTCCCATGGAAATACAACAAATTAATAAATAAAATGTCATGTCAAAAAATCAAGGACTTTTATTGTAGTTACAAATTAATTGCAATATATATATTTATATAATACAATGTATATACGGTTGTAGTCAGTCATGTTTGACTTTGTTGACAAATTACATTTTAATTACATGTAACAACTACATCACAACTAGGATAAATTTAGTTACTAATCAATGTCTACTTTGTAACAAATGTATAACCTAGTGTAACTCATTATGATCATGCCATGTGTATACATTTCCACTGCCCAATATATGACATTTCAACTTGTTTGCAATTAATATACAATTTTATTTCAACTTAAAATTTGAAATTTAAATATATGAAATTTGGGCGGAAAACCTTTAAGCAAATGACACATTGCAGTATATTAATAGATTTGCCCCAATGCATCAATGACCTTCATGTTTTTATGCATATTTTCAAGATATTCAAGATGAGTTTTTCAAAAAATATTTTGATATTCAAACATGTTGAAGGTCTTTACTTTTATTTTTTGATGTTAAAGGTTATTGTTTTTACTTTTGGATGTTCAAATTTCTTACTTTTGGTTTTAGATGATGAAAGTTTTTGCTCTTACTTTTGGATATTGAAGGTTCTTACTTTCATTCTTAGATGTTGAAGGATTTTTCTTTTGGATGTTAAAGGTTTGTGATTCTTGGTATTTTGTTTATTTACATATAGTTTTTAAAAATGATGTGAAAGTATATTCCATTTTATTTAAAAGTTGATTGTACAAATTTAATATTTTTTAGTGATGACATGTTACATATGTTTTGTTTTGGGTTTGAACATTTGTGATGACTTTTGTTACTTTTATGTTATAGGACCAAACTTTCATTATGTTTCAATCCATCAACATCAAATTATGTTTACAAAATGAAATTCTTTCAATAGTACTTAAAATTGTAATTCAATTTACCTAATTATAAGCACAATATTTAATTATACTTGCAAGTGTACAAATTATAGTTTAATTTGTATCAATGTCCTACATACGTTGCATTTTAATGACAAATAAGTTGCATGTTTGTGGCAATATAGTTGTAAATTAGTTTTATTCAAGTTGAAAGGATTATTTAGATATTTTAAGATTATAATGTTATGATGTGCTGCTGATTCCATTTCACATGTGGAATTAAATATCATTAAATGGAAAATTTCAACCAAATAAAGTGGATTGAAAAAACTACATGGGTCAAGCTCCATTTCAACCAATATATATATATATAAAAATATAATAAAATAATAAAATAAAATATATTTTTTGAAACATAATGTTTTAGATGACAATATTTGATTATTGTGGGTCATCATTTTTATGATTAGCCTTTTGTTTAAATAGAGAAAAATGTTTGTTATAACTAGTTTAAGCATTATATTATAATTCATAGTTAAATTATTTTATAATATATATTGGTTTGTAATGTATTTTTCAACAAGGAATGTAAATCTATTTAATTTTCAAATCCATTTCAAGTTTTTAAATAATGATGTCCAATGAAATTCAACATTACTTATTACAATTAAGTTAACATGATAATGGTTGTTTGAAGTTTGTATAATTGCATTGTAAGTTGCAATTTAATTGTTTAGTATTACTAAAACCAAATATTATATAATTGCTTTGAAACCCAAACTTAAACACCTAGTTGTAAATTAATCACTAAATCTTTTATTTTCATTTCATCTTTAGCTATAAACTAGTTGAAAGGATAGGAATTGAATTCATTACTCAAATGAATGAATGAAATAATTAAAGAATATATTCGTTAGACTAATTATAAAATAGTTATAAATAAGTTGCAAAAGATAAGGATATTTAAAATCCATTTTTCAAATGGATAAATGAAACATGAATGAATATATTCGTCAAACTAGTTGTAAAATAATTGTAAATAAGTTGCAAAGGATTGGGATAGAATCTATTCACATCAAATAGATGAATGAAATAATGAAATAATATATTTGTTGAATTAATTATAAAATAGTTGTAGATAAGTTATAAAATATATGAACAAAGTTCATTCATCAAATGGATGAATGAAACAATTAAAGATTATATTCATCAAACTAGTTGTAAAATAGTAATAAATAAGTTACATATGTCATTTGTTAACAAATGGATGAAAAGCCATGTTGGCATTTCATTCACCACATTGGAATGTGTGTGAGAATCTAACACAGAGATTAATTGCAAAGAAGTTGCATATAGTTGCGTGTGAATTGCACCATATATACGATATTGAATACAATGTAAGGTATCCACTACAACTTGCCTATTAACACTCAAGGTTGTATAAATACCACGAATTACAAGTGTCTATTGCAATTGAAAAACCCAATTCAAGCCTAAGTGTAAAACCCTATATTTTTTCATAGTGATTCTCATGAATGATTCAATCATCCACACCAAAAAGCTAACCCTATTCCATTGGATATGAAATTTTTTCAAGTTCAAAATAATTCTCATTTAAGTTGTTTGGGTAGTGATATTTGCAAAAATAAATCAACATTAAATCTCATATAGAAGTATCAATGTTCAAGCACTTGATAAAGAAACCTCTAATGATGCTCAAGATTGTTCAAAAATGATGCACAAAGAAGTACCTGAAACCAACATTTTGTTGTTTCAAGGGGAATATTTATGAAAATTTAATGATGATAATTAGTCCATGATTTGTTGCACTTACAAAAAAAGCTCATACATGAATCCCCATGACCATAGTTGCAACTTCACTTTATTCTACATATACACATGTCATTTAACCCATGTGTTTGTTCAAGGTACATTGCTTGAGATCAAAACCAAGTAAAAGAAAACTAAAGGAAAAACGGACATTTTGTCATGACATGTAGTGAACCAATAATCGAACTTTGTCTTTCCTTGTTTGTTCTGGTGAACAAGCCCACTTTCTTGGCCATGAGATACAACATGGTTGAAGTCAACAAAAGTTGTATTTCATGGCCAAGAAAGTCAACAAAATCACAAATATAGTGTGTAGGTTTTTGTTGACTTCAACTTTTTTTGCACGACACGGTCATTCTCCCTTTGCTCAAACAAAAAAATTCAATATACCACATAGGTTTGACACATGTGGCTTAAATTGTACACCTTGAATTCTTGAACTATGAACCATTCCTAGTTCAATTTCTGATCATTGGACTGCAATTGATAATTGAAGTCATGGTGATATATATGTATGTGTGTGTTGGACCAATTAAGAATGAACCTTGGCTCCAAGAATCATTGTTGTTGTGAAAAAAATTTGCATCTAAAACAGTCTAGGACAAAACCCCAGATTTCATTAGTAATTCCCAGTGTAATTTTAGGTCATTCTTAAAGCAATATAATACTAATAAGGTCACTCTAGAATCATAGATATATGATTACCGTCAACTTAATAATAGCCATGGGTTGGCAATGTTACTAGTGAGAGTAAGCAACAATCTTTGATTACCTTGTCTCTAGAGGAAGTATAAGCAAATACATCTTAACAACCTCGATTTCAAGTCAAAGAGTGATTCACCAATGAATTCCAAACATTCATCAAATGGTAGTGTCTTGTCTTCCTTGAAGGACCTTGAAGGAATGATAAATGAAAAAGTTCTTGTACAAATTTTGGCATGCTAGGATGGTCTACAAATCCATGAAAAAAAGTTTAGTTAAAAGGCATTTGTCTACCAATCCTTTGAAGAAAATGCTTAAAATACATATCAATATCATGTTGAGCTTGTACCTATGCCAAGTGTCAATTTTAATCTAGTGATTAGCAAGAGAGACAAACATTAAAAAAAACACAAATTTAAAGTGGTCATTCTCTACATGTGTGCCATGATGAACATAATATTCTTTTTCTTCTTCTTCATGACCTATTATGTAGCCAAGTCAAACCTTCACAAAGGATGAGAGTATGTGTATGTACATTGATGATGCACGAAATTCCCTGTCTTTAAGAGCTCATGGCATGAAGCTACCTAGGTACAAAAATTGTGGCAAAATTTTAGTAGAAAAATAAAATGTTATGGCCCTTTTTTTGTCACTTCTTGTAATCATTGATCCCAGATCATGCAAACTTCTCCATCTTCAAACTTGTGATATTGCCCACATACAAAATGAGGACTCTCCCTCTCCCATTTCCACATCTTCTCCCACCTATCCAAGGTCTTATGTCCCTTTCCTTTGCAACCTTCGGTACCTACTTTTTCTTGAATTCCTCCTTGTTTCTCTTCTATCTTTTTATGCTCTAAACTCCTCCTCCTCTTCCTCCACTTCCTCCTTTCCCTCCTTGTATCTTCCTACTCTCATATAAATTTTCCTCTCACAATTCCTTTAATCAATACTCAACCAAAGCGATTTCCAAAAGATCTAACCTCCCTTCAACCCTTTTTCAAATCATAATAGCTTTTGATCAAAGATCCTAACAAACAAAAAAGCCTATGGATTACCACATAGCAAAAGCATTGTGAAAAATGTGAACTTTTGTATGGGGCAAATTTTAAGTGTCACATGGGTGGAACCTATACAATAACTCACACTCATCTACAAGAGACAATGAAATGAACAATTTTCAACCATGCTTGAAAACATTTTTGGGTAATCAAATGATCAATATTAAATTAAATTCTTACACCATCTATTACTACTTCCCACTATATGATCACTTTAGTGGGTCTTTAGTGGGATCTGCCCATTCATGAAAATCATGAGTGATTTGTCTTATGTGAGAACCACCCAAAGTCAAGTTGGGTGGCTGTGCATAATGGTATGTCAACATGATTTTTAGTAGTGTTTGTATTCCACATCCTATTGTATAGTAAGATTATGTAGCTTAATGGGAATGTTAAGTAGTTTGAATAAGGTTGGAAATAGGTAGGTAAATATGTCGGTAAGAAATAGGAGGCATGAAGTGGGTAAATAGGTAAGTAGGAAGGTTAAGTAATTATAAATAGGTAGGTTGTAAATAGGTATATCTAAATGGGTTGTAAGAGGGTAGGTAACTAGTAGGTAAGTAAAATAATTATAAGTAGATAGTTAGATTCGTTAGGTTTACGATGGTAAGTGGGAGGTAGGTACATGGGTAGGATAACATCGAGATTAGATAATTATAAATAAGTAGGACATAGGAGGTAAATTGTCATTGACCATTTTGACCAAGGTGGTTTTTTTTTTGGTACGACTTGACTAGATGTTTCATTTGACAAATAGTCAAATAGGTCATTCTAATCAAGCTGAATAATAAAAAAATATGCATGCCATTCAAGCCCCAAACCTTTAATCAAAATGTACATGCCCACTAATTAAGAAAGACTAATAAAAAAACTTGGAATGTTTTAAAAACTATGCATTCTAGTAGTGAAACCTAACATACCTAACCTACCTAATTAATTTACCTATGTACATATCCTAATTTAATTATCTTGGTACCTAACATATCAATGCTTTATATGACCATTTCATACAACTACATGATTAAATTTGGACATATTAATTATAAAATACCATAATCATGGATTCTAGTTTTTGTTGTGAGTGCAAATTGGGCAACCACCAATTTTAGACGTAAAGTACATTGTTAATTTTGATACGGAAAACATGGTTTTTCAATTTTGCCAACATGTTTGCATGGCCATGTTGCTTCACCAATCTCATACAACTTCATGTTCTTCACCAATATTTCCACCTTTAACCATATAACCTTCAACAATAAACATTATATCTAATTAAAATTATTATCATTAAAAAAAAATTTGAGTATTTGTAATTTGAATACTTTGAACTTTAAACGTTAAATATCAAAATACAACTCTTCAAAACTTAAAGCCCATATGACTTTATTCTTGTAAACCGTAAATATTACACCCTAGTAAACCATAAATCCTAGAAATAGGTACTTGGATTTTACTAATTGAATTAAAATTCAACAATGTTTTCCAACAAATTAGTTTGGAACAAAATATCTACTACTTTAAGTCATGATTGTGCAAGATTGTTTAATATTATTTAATTGTATGGGAAAACACACCCAAAAGGGAAATTCAAGCTTTACTTGAATTAAAATATTTAAATCTTTGTAAAAATGATTTTAAATTATCCCATGTTGGAAAATTCAACGTCATTTTTTCCCTTGCATCCAATATTTGTAACATTTGCAAAATGTTTTGCATGTTTGGTCTTTGATTTGCATTTTCCTACAAAAAAAAAATACCATAAAAAGTTCATGTTTCATAAATCTCAATTTGTCATATTTAGTAATCAAACTATTGTAAGATTCAACAATGACGGAACTATATATTGTGTTTGGTAATATGACATTATTAAGAAATTTAAAATTCCATCAACCTAATATCTACTAAATAGAATAAAAAATCAATTATTAACATGATTAAAAAAACATTTAATACCTTTCCTATATTAATAGTGAAAATTGAATTTTTAAAATGCAATCAAGTTGTTTCATAAACATAAACACTTAAAAGATGTCTTGCAAACATTAAAATTTTTATTTACGAATTGTGGGTTTTACATTATATTATTATTATCATCATCACTAAACAATTTGAAATATTCTAATACACATTTTTATCAAATTGAATTTATGAATTTGGATATGGTTGGAAAGGTGATTAACTATGAATTTTTAATACCCATAAGAAAAAACTTTGTGAAGATTGAAATTTTGTACCTGGATGCATTCAAGTGCAATTTTCATCAACTTTTGGGCCTCATTATGGTTTAAATCCACAATTGAATTGTTGATCACACCATCCATAATGTCTTCAAATTCACCTTCCACATAATTGCTTTTGGCCCATTTGATAAAATCACGAAGTGAAACAATTTCTTCTTCCACATTGAAGGTTTCCTTCCCACTCACAATTTGAATCAATAATACTCCAAAACTATACACATCAGACTTTGTGGACACTTGATGTAACAAATGTACCTCTGGAGCCATATATGGTGATGTTCCCGGTGTAGAATTTGAACTTAAATTCCCCTACATGAGTAATTTACAATGATCAAACATTAATCAACATGTGTGTGCATGCATTTAATATAGAAGTTATAATCCATGTTCAATTGCATATTTTCCATATTATAATGGACATAAATTCCACATTAAAAACTATGGATAATTAAAATTTAAAAACTAAAATTCAGATTTTAAAAACAAAATATTGAGTGTCAACTTGAATCATTACACAATGTGTATGCATATATTAAAAAAATTTATAAATTATACACAAACATATTATTTTTATATTTGGAATATTGTAATAATTTGTCATCACTATTTGTTAAATTTGAAATTGGGCATAATGGAAAAGATTTTTCAATGTAAGGTTCACAAAATATAATGCCCATGTGTACAAAATCATCACAAAATAAACTCAAATATATTGATATGACACATACCTGACATTGTTCACCATCTAAAAGTCTGGCCAACCCAAAATCTGCTAATTTTGGGGTATAATCAATGTCCAAAAGGATATTTTGCGGTTTGATATCAAGATGGAGAATGATTGGATTGCATTGATGCAAACATGCCAATCCTTTAACAATTCCAATAATGATGTGTATTCGTTGATGCCAATCCAAAAAATCATTTAATTTGTCATCAAAAAGCCATTTATCAAGAGACGACTTTTCCATGTATTCATACACTAACATGTGGCTTGTACCTTCAATACAATAACCAAGGAGTTGAACCAAATTAATATGTCGAATTGACCCCAAAGTTTGCACTTCTGATATGAAAGATTTTTTTGCATCTTCATTGAAGGAACCAACTCCTTTTAAAACTTTAATCGCAATCTCTTTGCCCTCGTAATTGCCTTTATACACTATTCCATACGCTCCTTCCCCCAAATGTTTTCAAGAATCATTTTTGGTCACGAGTTCATCAAATGTAAAAGATTTGATATTTGAATTGAATTGTAATGATTCTATTATCGGTTGATATTCATTCGACAACCATTTCAACCATTTTTTGTTGTATTGAAAAATGAAATAATCATCTGATTCATCAACATCAACCTTATCCAAACATTCCAATGCTAATTGATAATTGTTTAGATGCCAATGGACATGACTTAGAATTACCAAGATGAATGCATTGTTTGGTAAAAGAACATTAGCCTTATCAAGATCTTGCAAGGCTCCTTGATAATCCTTCAACATTCTTTTGACTTCTCCACGCGTCCTCAAAGTGAATGCATTGTTCGATTCGAGAAAATGGGCTTCATCAAGGTCCTTTAAGGCTCCTTGATAATCTTGCAACATCCTTTTTGCATCTCCACGTAAAGTTAAATTGAAGACATTTTTTGGTTCAAGAATATTAACCTTTTCAAGGTCTTGAAAAGCTCCTTGATAATCGTTCAACAATTTTTTGACTTCTCCACGTGATTTCAAAGTGGATGCATTGTTTGGTTCGAAAACATCTGCTTTGTCGAGGTCCTCCAAGGCTCCTTGATAATCATGCAACATAATTTTCACATTTCCACGTGTTCTATAAGTGAACACATTGTTCGGTTCAAGAGAATTAGCATCTTCCAAGTCTTTCAAGGCTTCTTGAAATTTCTTTAGCATAAATTTGATATTTCCACGTGTTCTCAAAGTGAATGCATTGTGTGGTTCAATATCATTAGCCTTATCAAAGTCTTGTAAGCCTCCTCGATAATCCTTCAACATCATTTTGACATTTCCACGATATCTCAAAGTAAATGCATTGTTTGGTTCCAAATCATCAGCATCGTTGAGGTCTTCCAAGGCTTTTTGATTATCACCCAACATCTTTTTGACCTCTCCTCGTGTTCTTAAAATGAATGCATCATTTGGTTTGAAAGTATTCGCTTTATCAAGGTCTTGTAAAGCTCCTTGATAATCTTTCAACATTCTTTTGACATCTCCACGTATTCTTAAGGTGGATGCATCATTTGGTTCAAGAACATCAGCCTTGTTAAGGTCATGTAAAGCTCCTTGATCATCAACCAACAACATTTTGACCTCTCCACGAACTCTCAAAGTGAATGCATTGTTTGGTTCAAGAGCATCAGCCCTATTAAGATCATGCAAGGCTCCTTGATAATCCTTCAACATCTTTTTAACATTTCCACGTGAACTCAAAACAGATGCATTATTTGGTTCAAGAGCATCAAACTTGTTGAAGTCTTGCAAAGCTTCTTCATAATTATCACCCAACATTTTTCTAGCCTCTCCACATAGTTTCAAAGTGAATGTATCGTGTGGTTCAATAACATTAGCTTTGTTTAAGTCTTGCAAGGCTCCTTGATGATCATTTAACATCCATTTCACAACTCCACGTATTTTCAATGTGAATGCATTGTTTGGTTCAAAAACATCAGCATCATTCAAGTCTTGCAAGGCTTTTTGATAATCCATCAACATCCTTTTAACATCTCCACGTGATCTTAAGGTCAATGCATCGTTTGGTTTGAGAGCATGAGCCCTGTCAAAGTCTTGCAAAGCTCCATGATAATGCTGCAATAACCTTTTGACATCTCCACGTGTTTTCAAAGTGATTGCATTGTTTGGTTCGAGAGCATCAGCCTTGTCGAGGTCTTGCAAAGCTCCATGATAATCATGCAATATTCTTTTGACATCTCCACGTGTTTGCAAAGTGAATACATTGTTCGGTTCAAGAACATTAGCCTTGTCAAAATCTTGTAAGCTTTGTGAATAATCTTTCAATAACTTTTTGACATCTCCACATGCTCTCCAAATGAATGCATCATCTGGGTCAAAAACATTAAGTTTACTCAAGTCTTGCAAGGCTTCTTGATAACCTTTCAACATCCTTTTGACCTTTTCACGTGTTATTAAAATGAATGCATCATTTGGTTCAATAGGATTAATGGCGTCAAGGTCTTGCAAAGCTTCATGATAATCATGTAATATCATGTTAACATCTCCATGTGTTTCCAAAGTGAATGCATTGTTTGGTCGAAGAACATTAACCTTGTTGAGGTCTTGCAAAACTCCACGATAGTCATGTAATATCTTTTTGACATCTTCATCTGTTCTCATTGTGAATACATTGTTTGGTTCAAAAGCATCAACTTTGTTGAAATCTTGCAAAATTCCATAATAATCAAGCAATATCCTTTTGACATCTTCATGTGTTCTTGATGTGAATACGTTGTTTGGTTTGAAAACATTTGTCTTGTTGAGATCTTGCAAGGTTCCTCGATAATCTTTCGACATTCTTTCGACCTCTTCACATGTTTTCAAAGTGAATGCATTGTGTAGTTCAAGAAAATTGGTCTTCTTAAAGTCCTGTAAGGTCCCATGAAAATCTTTGAACATCTTTTTGACCATTTCATGTGTTTTCAAATTGCATGTGTTATTTGGTTGAAGAGTTTTGGAAATGAGTATATTATTTATATTGTGATCATCAACATTTGTATTCAAGCCTTTGAAATTCTTTAACAATATAGTCAAACCTTGACAACGTTAAGGACATACACAACATGTATCATGAATTGGACGAGAAAGGTGTTCAAATTAAAAACATGTTTATGATGATTACAAATTTAAAAGAGGAAACTACAAGAAGAATTTGAGTCAAAATAAAGGAAACATCATATTTTAGAAAAATGTTCATTCAACTATTTTTGGAAAAAAAAAAGCAAGATTATGTGTTTGGTTATTCAAAAAACCATCACGGATGAATGATGAACAAGTTTAGTTCAACATAAATAAGTTGATTCCAAATCCTTACAAATCCAAAATAAGATTTCTAAAATGATCAATAATCACCTTCAAAATTTATGGTTACTTGATTATTTGTAAGATTAAATTGTGTCACAAATGTCTCCAAATTGGAAAATCTAAGGAATTAAATAAGGTGCACATAAAATTTACAATAAAATGATCTAACATATGATGCAAAGATGATGAACACTAAATCAATGGTCAATACAAGTTGAATAGCAACATTATAAGCAAAATTCACACGTAGTTTTAGAAACCACTTCCCATATGAAGCCTTTGAATGGAATTTTTTTGTGGTTTAGAAGTGAAAAAACTAAAGAAAAGAAAATCAAAAGAATGAACATCAAGTAAAGCTAACATAGAGAAGCAAAGTCTTCTCAAAACCCTAAAAAATTAACAATTTTCGAAACCAAATTTCAAAATCAACAAACTAGGAACGCTTGCAATAATGACTTGAAGAATAATATGATGTTACTTGATTCAATAATTACATATCATAGCCAATGAAATTGAAAAGGACATAAACAAGCAATCTTCACAAAAAAAATTGATTTATGACCATACAACTTACAAATCAATGGGAAATTGGATTGTAACATCAACCTTTAATTTTTTAAAAACATTTCTAAAGCATAAGGATCAAAGTAAAAGAACCTGTTTGTAATAATTTTATTTTGTTATGCAAAGATAACTAGCAAGGTCCATGTTGATGAGTTATTTATCTATTGCCAATTAAGGTGTTGAAGCACTAATACATAAGGCATTTTAAAATGTAAAATAAACCATAACAAAAATTATGTGAATTTTGTTTTGGATGTTTTTGATATTTTCTTATCCACATTTGAATTAAATTTTTTTGACAAATCATATCTACAATTGAATTAACATTAAAAATGTGCACATAACATATTTATATTTCTTTGCCTATTTTGGCATCATAATAATGTTAGTCAATTTTATATGACTTGATAGATCATGTAGGTGAGTAGACGCTAAAAGTGTTCCTACAAGTGTTTTATCCTTGATATAAAGACAAGGTTATTTCAATTCCTTAAATTGAAGAAAAAAAGAAGTTATGATACATGTTAATTTGTGTCAACATTTTACAATACATTCACATTGAATTGTTTTACACATTTCACCATTCCATTGCTTACATTTTACCATAACATAGTCATGCCCAAAGCCTTCATGCATGGATTGTTGAACAATTGAACAATCCTATCAACACCAACAACAAGCTTTTACATCCATCACATTGGCAACCTTTAGGCTTCAATGGACGGTGACATAATTAATATCACCCCATCAAAAAACTATGTAAAATTTCACATAACTATTTATTATTCAAGGAAATCCAAAACACCAAACCCTTCACATTCACACAAACTTGTTATGTTGAACATAATTCACCACTTTATTGTTAAAATCCCACTTCTTAAATTATCATACTTTAATACCAACATCAATTTTGTCACACAAAGTTTTTTCACAATTATAATATCTTTATGCCTTGCAATATTTATTCACCCTTCATAATTAGTTATATCCCAAACTCTTCAATAATCAAACCTCCCTCAATGTTCAAAATGGCAAGAGATTTATACTTTGCTAATAATTCAAAGTTTTCAACACATTCCCAACAAGTGGGCCACAAAATGGGAAAAGCTTTGAGAACATAAATCAAAGTAAAGTAGTTTGCTGACCTATGATAGATTCAAATTTTGTTGTTCAAATAATTGAAGAGCATCCTTTTAATGGATAGGGAGACATGTTCTTGATCAAACCTTCCACAAACCTGCATACATCCAAATTGAAATGAAATCACATTTAAAAATTAAAAAAAAAATTTGAATAGACAAAAGTTATGATGCAAAATGGGAAATATTCTACCTTTTCAAAGTATTGAAGAAAGATACTCCATAACGTTACCATAGAGTTTCAAAAGAGTTGAAAGACAATATTATCCGGATGAAGCAAAACCAAGATATAAACAATAAAATCTGTACCCAAATAAAAGAGGTTTAAAGTGGTTGAATTATAA
>Ga0116226_10002773_pt1 | contig 15350 bp, 14 predicted proteins | sample S1TSphfallax_FD_89692 | JGI IMG/M metagenome (GOLD analysis project Ga0116226, IMG submission 89692) | Host-associated microbial communities from peat moss isolated from Minnesota, USA - S1T2_Fa - Sphagnum fallax MG | ecosystem: Host-associated > Plants > Peat moss > Unclassified | place: USA...
AGTGGAGGTTCCCAGACGCTTGAGCCGGGAAATCGCCGCGCCGCGGAAGGAAAGCGGCAGGTCCTCGATCCCGAGATCATGGGGGCGGACGAACTCGCTCTGATTCATCGGAATGCCGCCTTCGATCTGGGCGAGATATTCGCCGAAGGCGGCGGTCAGGATCAGCTGTTCCAACTCGCCGAAATGGCCGTGCCCGCTCAGCCGCTGCGCCCAATCCTGCATCTGCGCCAGGGCTTCGACGACGGTGGCGAGCCAGGCCAGCCCATGGGCGGCGAACTGGTCCTGATCGAGCTTGGCGGAATTAATTTTGCCCTGCGGCGCCAGTCGCGCCGCCAGCCCGGCCTGCGCCTGATCCAGCAATTCCTTTGCGGCAATCAGCGCCTCATGGCTGTCGGTCAGCAGGTTTGCGGTCAAGATTGTCATGTCAGCCCTCGATACAATCTTCCAGAGTACGGCGTCCGGGCTTCTTGGCTTGCACCAACACCGCCATATTTCCCGGCTTATGGGCATTCTGCATCATCTTCGTATGGGCGAGCGGTATGTCGTTCCAGCCGAAGACCTCGGACATGCAGGGATCGATGCGCCGTTCGATGACCAGCTGATTGGACTGGGAGGCCTGCAGCAGATTGGCGAAATGACTGCCCTGGATGCGCTTTTGCCGCATCCACACGAAACGCGCGTCGAAGGTGATGTTGAAGCCGCTGGTGCCGGCGCAGAATACGACCATGCCGCCCCGTTTGACGACGAAACAGGAAACCGGGAAGGTCGCCTCGCCGGGATGCTCGAAGACGAAATCGACATCATTGCCCTTGCCGGTGATGTCCCAGATCGCCTTGCCGAAGGCACGCACCCGTTTCATATAGTCGGCGAAGACCTCCTGATCACCATCGACATCCGGCAATTGTCCCCAGCAATCAAACTTCTTGCGATTGATCACGCCTTTGGCGCCGAGCGTCATGACGAATTCGCGCTTGTCCTCTTCCGAAATCACCCCGATCGCATGGGCGCCCGAGACGGCAATCAACTGGATCGCCATCGAGCCTAAGCCGCCCGACGCGCCCCACACCAGGACATTCTGGCTGGGCCGCAGGATATGCGGACGATGTCCGAACAGCATGCGATAGGCGGTGGCCAGCGTCAGCACATAGCAGCCGGATTCTTCCCAGGTCAGATGGCGCGGCCGGTCCATCAATTGTTGCGACTGGACGCGGGTGAATTGCGCGAAGGAACCGTCCGGCGTCTCATAGCCCCAGATGCGCTGACTGGGCGAGAACATCGGGTCGCCGCCATTGCATTCCTCGTCATCGCCATCGACCTGATTGCAATGCACCACGACCTCGTCGCCCAGCTTCCAGCGCTTGACCTTGGCGCCGACCTTCCAGACGATGCCCGAGGCATCCGAGCCGGCGATGTGGTAGGGCTCCTTGTGGCTGTCAAAGGGCGAGATCGGTTTGCCGAGCGATGCCCAAATGCCGTTGTAATTGACCCCCGCCGCCATCACCATGACCAGAACTTCGTTGGAGTCGATCTCGGGCGTCTCGACCACCTCGCATTGCATGGCGCTCTCGGGCGGACCGTGGCGCTCCCGGCGGATCGCCCAGGCATACATCCGCGCCGGCACATGGCCGAGCGGCGGAAATTCGCCGACTTCATAGAGGTCCTTGATCACCCGCGCGTTGGCTTCAGGGTGTAGGGTGATAATTTCTGCCAATTCGCTCATGGACCACTTCTCCTCGGCTCCCAGCAATTGGGTTTCTCACTCATAGCGTCTTGCATTTTTTTTCGCAATGCACAAAATGGCACTTTATTGCGCAAATAAAAGTTATTGGGTAATTTAATAATAAAAAATGACCCTCCAAACTACTAAACATCCTTTATAAATCGCGCCAGACGGGAGTTTCCGATGTCAGCCGACCCCACCACCGATCCCCACCGGGACCCTGTAATGCGCGATAAACCCTGGCTTTTTCGCACCTATTCGGGCCATTCCTCGGCCTTCAAGAGCAATAAACTTTATCGTACGAATCTTGCGCGCGGACAGACCGGCCTGTCGGTCGCTTTCGATCTGCCAACCCAGACCGGTTATGACTCCGATCATCCCCTGGCCAAGGGCGAGGTCGGCAAGGTCGGCGTGCCGATCTGCCATCTTGGCGACATGGAGACCCTGTTCGACCAGATCCCGCTGGCCGGCATGAACACCTCGATGACCATCAATGCGCCGGCCGCCTGGCTTTTGTCGCTCTACATCGCTACCGCTGAGCGTCAGGGCGCTCCGCGTGACCAATTGTCCGGCACCACCCAGAATGACGTGATCAAGGAATATCTTTCGCGCGGCACCTATATCTTCCCGCCCGAGCCATCCTTGCGCCTGACCACCGACATGATCGCCTTCACCTTGCGCGACATGCCGAAATGGAATCCGGTCAATGTCTGCTCCTACCATCTGCAGGAGGCCGGTGCGACGCCGGAACAGGAGCTCGCCTTCGCCCTGGCCACCGCCATCGCCATCCTCGACCGGGTGCGCGATGCCGGACAGGTGACGCCGTTGCTGTTTCCCCAGGTGGTCGGCCGGATCAGCTTTTTCGTCAATGCGGGTATCCGCTTTGTCACCGAACTCTGCAAGATGCGGGCGTTCGGTGAGCTCTGGGATGAGATCTGCCGGACGCGCTACGGCGTCACCGATGAATCCCTGCGTCGCTTCCGCTATGGCGTGCAGGTCAACTCCCTGGGCCTCACCGAGCAGCAGCCGGAAAATAACGTTTATCGTATTCTGATCGAGATGCTGGCGGTGGTGCTGTCGAAAAATGCACGGGCGCGCGCGGTGCAATTGCCGGCCTGGAACGAGGCACTCGGTCTGCCGCGGCCCTGGGATCAGCAATGGTCGCTGCGGCTGCAGCAGATCGTCGCCTTTGAGACTGATCTGTTGGAATTCGGCGATATTTTCGATGGTGCTGCGGTGATCCAGGAGAAAGTTGATCGGCTGACCGCGGACGCCCGCGAGGAACTGGCCCGCATCGACGCCATGGGCGGCGCGGTGTCGGCGATCGAGTCCAGCTATATGAAACAGAAGCTGGTGGAGTCCAATGCACGGCGCCTTTCGGCCATCGAGAGTGGCGCCCAGGTGGTGGTCGGCGTCAATCGCTTCACCGAGACCGATGCCAGTCCGCTTACCGGCGGCGATGGCAGCATCATGACCGTCGATCCCGCAGCCGAAGCCGAGCAAATTGTCCGTCTTCAGGAATGGCGTGCCCAGCGGGACAACGCCAAAGTCGAGGCCAGCTTATCAGATTTGCGCGCGGCGCTGGCGTCAGGCGCCAATGTGATGGAACCCTCGATCGCCTGCGCCCATGCCGGCGTGACGGGGGGAGAATGGGCGGCGGCTTTGCGGGCAGCGTTCGGCGAATATCGCGCCCCGACCGGCGTCGGCCGCGTGGTCGGACAAAGCGACGGCGCGGCGTTGCTGGCCTTACGCGCCGAGGTCGACCGGGTCAGCCGGACCCTCGGCCGACGCATCAAGATGCTGGTCGGCAAACCCGGCCTAGACGGCCACAGCAATGGCGCCGAGCAGATCGCCGTGCGCGCCCGCGACGCCGGCTTCGAGGTGGTTTATGAAGGCATCCGCCTGACGCCGGCGCAGATCGTCAATGCCGCGCTCGAAGAGAGCGTCCATGTGGTTGGTCTGTCGATCCTCTCGGGTAGCCACGTCGCGCTGGTCACCGAGGTACTTGAGAGGATGCGCGGCCAGGGATTGGGCGATATACCGGTGATCGTCGGCGGCATCATCCCGCCCGAGGATGAGGCCCTATTACTCGCTGCCGGCTGCGCGCGGATCTTTACGCCAAAGGATTTCGATTTGACGGCGATCATCGCCGACATCGTGAGGGTGGTCGGACGGGCTGCGTGATTGATAAGCCTTGAAAATCGGTTCATCTCAAGGCACGCCTATATTTGCTGACCTCCGCCTTTTTTCCCTGGCGAACAGCGGATATCTCCATCACTATAACTGGACTAAGCTTAGTCATCTTGGAGTTTCCATGCAGACCGTCAACATCCATGCCGCCAAGACCCATCTCTCCCGTCTGATCGATCAGGCCGCTGGCGGCGAGGAAATCATCATCGCGCGTGCGGGTAAGCCGGTGGCAAAATTGGTTCCGTTGATTGATTCGCCCAAAAAGCCGAAGCGCGTGCTCGGCCTGATGGCTGGACAGATCAGGCTGTCGGAGGATTTCGATGCGCCGCTTCCTGATGATGTGCTTGACGCATTCGAGGCGAATTGATGCGTTTCCTGCTCGACACCCATGTACTTCTCTGGGCACTGGGCAATCCGGAGCGTCTGGACGGCGAAACGCATGCCGCGCTTGAAAATGCAGAAAACGATATCTTCTTCAGTGCGGCCAGCATTTGGGAAATCGCCATAAAGGCACGTCTTGGACGGGCGGACTTCGATAGGAGGTCAGGCGACGTGGCACGATGCGCCCAGGCGACAGGCTTCATCGAGCTGCCCGTCCTTTCCGCTGAAGCTGCACGCGTCGAATCATTACCGCTGCATCACCGCGATCCCTTTGATCGTCTGCTGGTGGCGCAGGCGATGGCCGGACCGTTGCAGCTTCTGACTGCGGATCCGTTGTTGAAGAGCTATTCCGACCTTGTCACTGTTATTACGTGACTCAGGGGGCCCGCCAAATATTGCGGGCACTAGAGCGCGATGACATTGGATTGACGCGAATCCGCGTCAATCTAATGTCTGAATCGCCCTCTAACCCATTGAATTAGAGCCTGATGCTAATAGATTTAATCGCAAAGCGATTCAATCTATTAGCATCAGGCTCTAACGCGCGCTGGCTGGTCGGTGGCGGTCAAACAGCTCCAGTTTCTTGAGATGCGAGGGATCAGTTCGATGGCCAAAAATCATTGTCGCTAATCGTATCGAAGGGCCAAGGACAGGTTTCCGGAAAGGTCGCCTCCGGCAAGTCCGTTTCACCTTTCGCCCCGATCTTGGCGCGCTGATATGCCGCCCCTATGGCTTGCGGCAACTGCGGCTTCAGACTGGGATTATCGCTCAGATGGTCGGCGACATCGAGACGCTGCGTGCGGATTGTCGCCTCCCAGCTCGAGCTGCGATGGGATGGCTGATATTGCCATTTCAACAGATGTTGTAAAAGCACGGTCAGGCGGCTGATCAATTCGCGCTTTTCCGTTTTTCCCATGCTTTCGATTTCCTCGGCGATGTGGCCAATGTCGGCGGCCGACAGTTTGCCGGCGCGCAGCAACGTCGCCTGTTCATTGGCCCAGGCGTAAAAATCCTGATCGTAGAGGTTTGATGGCGTCCCAGTCATGAATTCAGCATAGCAATGGCGGGGGACGATTTCACCGGCAAAACTTTGCGGTAGTCCCCTTCGTTACTGCTTCCATTGTTTCTTCCCTGACCTTTCGAAATAGGCCATCGCTTCGCCGATGATCCCTTTGCGGAACAGCAGCACCACCGCCATGAAGATCAGTCCCTGGATGATGGTGACCCAGGCGCCCAGCTCGGCCAGCCAATTCTCGATGCCGACCACCACGAAGGCGCCGGCGATCGGGCCCAACGCGGTCCCCATGCCGCCCAGCAGCGTCATCAGCACCACCTCGCCCGAGGTGTGCCAATCGACGTCGGTGAGGGACGCCAGCTGGAACACCAGCGCCTTGGTGGCGCCGGCCAAGCCGGCCAGACTGGCCGACAGGATGAAGGCGGCCAGCTTGAACTGACTGGTGCGATAGCCGAGCGAGGTCGCGCGCGGCTCATTTTCGCGGATGGCGCGCAGCACCTGTCCGAAGGGTGAGTGAATCGCGCGCCACACCACCCAGCAGCCGAAGGCGAAGACCGCCAGTACCAGATAATAGAGAGAATGCGGCTCATCGAGTGGGATCAGCCCGAACAGCGCGCCGCGTGGGATCGCCTGGATCCCATCCTCGCCATGGGTGAAGGGCGCCTGCAGACAGAAAAAATACACCATCTGCGCTAGGGCCAGGGTCACCATGGCGAAATAGATACCCTGACGCCGGATGGCGATCGCGCCGAAGACCAGCCCCATCACTCCCGCTGCCAAGGTGCCGGCCAGAATGGCGATTTCCGGGGTCGTTCCCCAGCGCGTCATGGCGTGGCCCAGCACATAGGACGCCATGCCGAAAAAGGCGGCATGGCCGAAGGAGAGCAGCCCGGTATAGCCGAGCAGCAGATTGAAGGAGACGGCGAAGAGGGCGAAACACAGGCCCTTCATCAGGAAGATCGGATAGACGATATAGGGCGCCGCCACCGCGATCAGCAGGATGACCAGCCAGATCGATAGTTTCTTCATCTCAGCCGGCCTTTCCAAACAGACCGGCCGGTTTGATCAGCAGAACCACCGCCATGATGACGAAAATCACCGTGGCGGAGGCTTCGGGATAGAACACCTTGGTCAGTCCTTCGACCAAGCCGAGGCCGAAGCCGGTCAGCACCGAGCCCAGGATAGAGCCCATGCCGCCAATCACCACCACGGCGAAGACAGTGATGATGATGTTGGTTCCCATCAGCGGATTGACCGAATAGACCGGTGCCGCCAGCACGCCGGCCAACCCCGCCAAGGCCGCGCCGAAGCCATAGGTGGCGGTGATCATCACCGGCACATTGACGCCGAAGGCCCGGACCAGCGATGGATTTTCGGTGGCGGCGCGCAAGAGAGCCCCCAATCGGGTCTTTTCGATCAGCGCCCAACTGCCGAGGCAGATCACCAGGGAGGCCAGAACCACCCAGCCGCGATAGATTGGCAGATACATGAAGCCGAGATTGACGCCGCCCTGGAGCAGCGCTGGCACCTGGTAAGGTTGCCCGGATACGCCATAGACCTGGCGGAAGAGTCCTTCGATGACCAGCGCCAGTCCGAAGGTCAGCAACAGGCCATAGAGCGGATCGAGCTTGGCCAGACGGCGCAGCATGAGGCGTTCGGTGGCCATGCCGAACAGTCCGACCAACAGCGGCGCCAACAGCAGGGCCGGCCAATAGCTGATACCGAGGATGGTCAGCATCAGCCAGGCGATGAAGGCGCCCATCATATATTGCGCCCCATGGGCGAAATTGATGATGTTGAGCAAACCGAAGATCAGGGCCAGCCCGAGACTGAGCACGGCATAGAAAGCGCCGTTGATCAGGCCCAGCAGGAGCTGGCCGAACAGAACCTGAATCGGGATACCAAAAATTCCGATCATTATTTGCCGGAGACTAGTGGGCAATTACCTTTATCCAGCGGACGGAAGGCATCTTCGCCCGGGATCACCCGGAGAATATTATAATAATCCCAGGGATATTTGCTCTCGGACGGCTTTTTGACCTGCACCAGATACATGTCATGGACCATCCGGCCATCGGCGCGGATCTTGCCGCCCTTGGTGTACATGTCATTGACCGGCATGGTCTTCATGGTGTCGACCACCTTCTTCGCTTCGTCGGTGCCCGATTTGTCGATGGCGCGCAGATAATGCAGCACCGCGGAATAGACCCCCGCCTGCACGCTGGTCGGCATGCGTCCGCCGCCCATGATCGCAGACCAGCGCTTGGCCCAGGCCCGCGTATCGTCATTGAGGTCCCAATACCAGCTGTCGGTCAGCACCAGGCCCTGGGCCGTCTCGAGACCGAGGCTGTGGATGTCTGAGATGAAGGTCAGCAGGCCGGTCAGCTTCTGGCCGCCCTTGTCGATGCCGAATTCATGGGCCTGTTTGATGGCGTTGATGGTATCGGCGCCGGCATTGGCGAGGCCGATGACCTTGGCCTGCGAGCCTTGCGCCTGGAGCAGGAAGGAGGAGAAATCCGTATTGGGGAAAGGCGCGCTGACCGAGCCCAGCACCTTGCCGCCGGCGTCCTTGACCGCGGCCATTGTGTCGTCCCGAAGCGCATTGCCGAAAGCGTAATCGGCGGTGATGAAGAACCAGCTGTCGCCCCCGGCCTTGGTCAGGGCCGTACCGGTGCCGCGCGCCTGGGCATAGGTGTCGTAGCTCCAATGCACCATGGTTGGCGAGCATTTCTCGCCGGTCAGGGACGAGGCGCCGGCAGTCGAATTGAGATGGACACGGTCCTTGTTACGGGTGATTTCCTGGATTGCCAGGGCGACCGACGAGGTCGGCACATCGACGATGGCGTCGACCTGTTCGACATCGATCCAGCGATTGGCGATGGCTGAACCGACATCGGGCTTGTTCTGATGATCGGCGGAAATCAGCTCGATTTTCGCGCCATGCACTTTGCCGCCAAAGTCATCAATGGCCATCTGCGCCGCCACCACCGAGCCCTTGCCGGCCAGATCCGAATAGGCGCCCGATTGGTCATTCAGCACGCCGATCTTGACCAGATTATCGGAAATCTGCGCTTGCGCCGCAGGCGCTGCCAGCAGCAGGGTCGCCGATAGCATCATCACTTTTTTCAAGGTCATTTCGTTTCCTCCGGTTCTTATCTTCAAACGCCGAGTTGGCTCTTCAGACGGCCCCGATTGGCCTCACTGTTGGGGACGCAATCGATCACCCGGCCATGTTCGACAACATAATGACGGTCCGCCACGGTGGCGGCGAAATGAAAATTCTGTTCGACCAGCAAAATGGTAAAGCCGCGTTCCTTCAACTGTTTGAGGATCCGGCCGATATGCTGAACGATTACCGGCGCCAAGCCCTCGGTCGGCTCATCGAGCAGCAGGAGCGGTGCGCCGGTGCGCAAAATTCGGGCGATCGCCAGCATCTGCTGCTCGCCGCCGGATAATTTGGTGCCCTGGCTGCCGGCCCGTTCCCACAGACGCGGAAACAGCGTGCGCAGCTCTGCCATGTCCAGTCCCCCGGGTCGGACGATGGGGGGCAGGACAAGATTTTCCGCCACAGTGAGGCTCGAAAAGATACCGCGTTCTTCCGGGCAATAGGCGATTCCAGCCCGCCCGATCTGGTCCGAACTGAGTTGGATGGTCTCTTTGCCCTCGAAGCGGACCTTACCGCTGCGGCGCCCGACCAGCGCCATGATGGCGCGCAGGCTGGTGGTCTTGCCAGCGCCATTGCGACCCAGGAGGGTAACCACCTCGCCCTTTTCCACCGTGAAATTCATCCCGAACAGGATATGCGATTCGCCGTACCAGGCTTGCAGCTCGGCAACTTCCAGCAAAACTTCAGCCATGCTTGGCCTCGATCGTGGCTGTGCCCATATAGGCCTCGATGACGTCCGTGTGGTTCGACACGGTCTGGTAATCGCCCTCAGCCAGAATCTCGCCGCGCGCCAGCACTGTGATGGTGTCGGACAGGCTCGCCACGACCTGAAGATTGTGTTCGACCATCAATATGGTTCGCCCCACCGCCACCTGGCGGATCAGCTCGGTGATGCGCTCGATGTCTTCCCGCCCCAGACCCGCCATTGGCTCATCGAGCAGCAGCATCATCGGATCGAGCGCCAGGGTCGTCGCGATTTCGAGCGCCCTTTTGCGGCCATAGCTCAGAGCCACGGCCGGTTCATTGAGAAAATCCTCGATTCCGACCGAGCAGGCCAGTTCGGCGGCGCGCTCATTGAGGCGGTCGAGACTGGTTTCCGGCTTCCAAAAATGGAACGACGTGCCCAGCTTGCGCTGCAGCGCGACACGGATATTGTCCCGAACCGTCATATTGAGAAAGACGGCGGAGATCTGGAAGCTGCGCACCAGACCCAGGCGCGCCACATCGGCCGGGTCACGGCGGGTGATATCCTGGCCATCATAGAAGATCTTGCCGCTGCTTGACGGCATGAAGCGGGTGATCAGATTGAAGCAGGTGGTTTTGCCGGCGCCATTGGGGCCGATCAAAGCGTGGATCGACCCGCGCCGGACCTTGAGGCTGACCTCGCGAACCGCGAAAAATCCTTTGAATTCCTTGGTCAGACGATCTGTTTCGATGATCCAGTCGCTGGACAACACCGTTTCCCCTGGTGGCGGCCGAAATGTCTCGGTCCAATTATCTCTCTGCGTTCATTCTCGACGCTCTTATCGCGTCGGCGCAACGCTCTTTTGCTTTTCGACCCAGTCGGCGACCTGTGGCGCGATCGCTTTGCAGGTGATCATCGCCGACTGCGCCAATTGCGCTTTTTCCTGGGTGACATGCTGCATGCTTTCGACCAATTTCCTCAGGTGATCCCGGGCGAAATTTGGGTTCGCGAGCGCATCCCGCAGTTTACTGCCGAACGCCGCCTTCATCCCTTGCAGCAACACGTCGGTCTTATCGATGTTAAGCCGCTGCATTTCCTGCAGATTGTCGCTGTCGATATAGGCCAGCACATCGCCATAGATGGAGATGAATGGCTTGTCGAGCGAGGCGCAGACCATAAAAAACGTCGGTTCGCGGGCGAAGAATTCAAAGGCCGACTCGCCGAGCTCCTTACGATAGAAATGATACATGTCGCGCGTCCAAATACCGATTCCGGCCAATGCCAGCGGCTTGATGGTCAGCACATTGGGAAAATCATCACCCACCACCGCCTTGGCCTTCTTCAGGGTGGGCTGATCAAGGGTGGCGAAATCGCGGATATGCTCGAAACTCTGCAGGCACGCCATATCGTCGCCCAGCTCTAAAAGCTGCACATTGTTCAGCATGTTGTAGGCCGGCAGAAGCGGCAATTGCCAATCGAAGGCCATATTTTTCGAGATATCGCGCACCTTGCGTTCATCGAAGCCGCCGCCGACTTTACGTTCAATGGTTTCTGTCCTGGTGAACAGCCCGCCAAGAACCTTCTTCTTTTTAGTTTCGGTCACGACCCGCATTTCTTCTCGATTGACCTGTTCAAGGTAATGCTTCGCGCAGGTTTTCACCAAAAGCTGTTGGATCTGCGCCAGCGTCACGCCGCAAACCAGCGGTATATTTTCCGCCGTGACCGGAGTTCCCTCGATATTCTTGACGATGTCGCCGACCAGAGCGGTATTATTGCGGTAGGCCTTGATGAAGCGGTAGAGATCGCGCGGATCGTGGATGATTCCGGCGTAGGTGGCGTCCGCTCCGAGCCGGCCGGCCTCCTTGAAAATCTCAATGATCGCTTTCAAGCCATCGATGATGGCTCGTTTGGTCTCACTGCTCATTTCAACGGGCGGCGGAAATTGCGGCACGGGCATTGTGCGGTGATCCGGTCTCTTTCTGGTCGCTGCTGCCGATCGGGCAGTGCGATTGGTTGTTATCGCTCGATATTATCTGCTTTTATTTATTACTTGTTCTAGGCCAAGGGCTTAGTCCTCAACCGCAGATCGCCGGACCTTAGCACAAGAAAATCCCTCAGCCCATGTTGAAAAAGCGCGGGATGCGGCAATCTCCTAACCAAATAGTGCCTTCAATAGATTATTGAATGGCTCGGAGCTCGGTATGACTTCTGCTTCCGGCGAAGGAGCGTTCGCCAGGGGCGGCGGCATGGGCGCCGAGATCTTGTCGTTGCTGAGGGAGCCCGCCGTATAGGCTTGAATTGACAGTCTCACCGAAGCCAATAATTTCTCAGTGCTCGGTGCTGTCTCCGCGGTCCCCTCGGACCAGGGTAAATTGCCATAATGCAGGGCGGCGACAGTGAGATCGGCGGGCGGGGTTTGGCGGTGCGGCGGGTGGGCCGGATTTTCCATCACCTGGCGGACCCGATCATAGAGGGTGGCGACGCTTTGCGCGCTGTGATCGGCCTCAAAAAACATGGTTTTGTTCTTCGCGGCCGCCTGCGGCACCAGATCCGCCGCCGACTGGGTTGGATCCTCCGCCCGCGCCTTGAGCAATTTCACGGCGCCGGCCGGGCCGAGAAAATGAGCGAGATAAAGTTCGGTCGAGCCGACATGGCGGTGCAGGCTTTTTTCCAGCCAATGCTTATTGTCTTTGGCATATTCGCCGGCAATCAGCGACGACAGCGCCGGATCGCGCCGCAGCGCAAGGATTTTCTGACGCTGCCCGGCATCCGCAACGACGTAGTCGCCATGCGGCGTGCGTTCAATTTGCGCGGCTTCTTCCGCCAGACCGTGGGCAGCGCCATGCATCTTGATCAACTCGAGCCAGGTCCCCTTCGTGAATTGGAACAGACCGGCGGCTGACGACAGAGTGGACTTGGCGTCGGAGATGAAGGCGCTTTCCTTGCCAGCCTGGGCCATCAGATACTCGAAGCTGACCCCAGTGGCCCGGCTGGCCGAGCGGATATGGGTCGCCATGCCGTTCGCCTCGGCAATCTGGTTGGCGCCCGTCAGCGCGCTTGACCCGTCGCTTCCCCGCATTAGCCTCTGTCCCCTTGTCCAGTCTGACAGACTAGACTTGGAGATATTAATGAATCGCTATTAGCGCGGGTTTCCCATGCACTGATCGACCAGGGTCTGATAGGTGCTGCGCATTTCTTCCCGTCGGGCCAGCACCATCGGATTGGCGGTATGATCGTCGGCCGGGTCGATCGAGGCGTCGCTGCCCATGCTGCGGTCGGCGGAGCGCCGGCAGGTCTCGAGATCGCGGCTGGCGCCGGCCGGCTGGTTTGGTGCGGCTTCATCCTCACCCGTGACGGTCGGTGGATGCGCGCCATAGCGCGGTGAGTCAGGAATGGAGAAACTGCAGGCAGCCAGCCCCGAGAGGATCAGGAGGCAGGAAATTCTGTGGGCGGCGCGCATCAAGGTCTTTCTCAGTGGTAAGGGAACGAAATATGGACATGGAACGCGGCCTCTGGCAAGGATCCCTGCTGTGCCTGACGGTTGCCAATTTGATGATTATCGACTACCCCTAACCCCTTTTCCTCCCGCCCGGATCTTTGACCCAGGATGCGCATCTTTCGCCATTACACCGAATTGCCTGCTGCCGTTCGCGGCGGGGTGATTGCTCTCGGCAATTTCGACGGCGTCCATCGCGGCCATCAGACAGTGATCGGCGAAGCTCTGTCCTTGTCGCGTCGGCTTGCGGTTCCATGCGGCGTGATGACGTTCGAGCCTCACCCGCGCTCCTTGTTCGCGCCCGATACGCCCCCCTTCCGTCTGACGCCCTTTCGGATCAAGGCGCGGTTGATCGAGGCCTTGGGCGTCGATTTTCTGCTGATGCAGCATTTTGATCGTGCCTTCGCCGCCCACACCGCCGACTCCTTCATCAATGAGGTGCTGATCAATGGCTTGGGGGCGGTTGCCGTGGTCGCCGGCTATGATTTCGCTTTCGGCAAGGGACGCCAGGGAACGATCGCGCTGTTGCGGCAACGGTCGGAGCAGGGAGCTTTCAGGCTTGTCCCGGTCGGGCAGCAGACTGCGGGCGATGGTCAGACCTACTCCTCCAATCGGATCCGGCAAGCCTTGCAGAACGGTAAGCCTGAAGAAGCGGCGGCGCTGCTGGGACGCGCCTGGGAGATCGAGGGGCGGGTCGAAACCGGCGATCAGCGGGGCCGCACCATTGGATTTCCGACCGCCAATATTCACCTCGCCGACTATTTGCGACCGGCGATCGGCGTCTATGCGGTGCGCGCCGGCGTAGATCGCGGCGATGCCACCCAGTGGCATGACGGCGTCGCCAATCTCGGCCGCCGGCCGACTTTTGCCAAGCAGGACCTATTGCTCGAAGCGCACCTGTTCGACGTCGATGATGATCTCTATGGCCGTCATGTGCGGGTCGCTTTGCATCATTATATCAGGCCTGAGCGCACCTTCGCCGGCCTTGATGAGTTGCGGACACAGATCGCGCTCGACAGCCAGGCCGCGCGGGCACTTCTCGCCGTGCCAAACGACTTATTGCAAGGTTCCTGACCACATGACCGCCGATTACAAGACCGACTACAAGAATAGCGTCTTTCTGCCTGCGACCAGCTTTTCCATGAAGGCCGGTCTGCCCGACCTTGAACCGACCCTGCTGGGGCGCTGGCAGGCGATGGATCTTTATGGCCGGGTGCGCGCGGCCAGCGAAGGACGACCGAAATTCATCCTGCATGACGGCCCGCCCTATGCGAATGGTCATCTGCATCTCGGCCATGCGCTCAACAAGATCCTCAAGGATATTGTCATCCGCGGCCAGCAAATGAGCGGCAAGGACGCGCCCTATGTGCCGGGCTGGGATTGCCACGGGCTGCCGATCGAATGGAAGATCGAGGAACGCTATCGTGAAGCCGGCCTTGACAAGGACAAAGTGGATCCGGTCACTTTCCGCCGCGAATGCCGCGCCTTCGCCGAGGGTTGGATCGACGTCCAGCGTGAGGAGTTCCAGCGCCTCGGGCTGCTCGGCGATTGGGCCAATCCCTACACCACGATGGATTTCCGCGCCGAAGCCCAGATTGTCCGCGAACTCGGCCAATTCGCGCTGCGCGGTGATCTCTACAAGGGCGCGAAGCCGGTCCTCTGGTCGGTGGTGGAAAAGACGGCTCTCGCCGAAGCAGAGGTCGAATATCACGACCATGTTTCGGTTACCATCTGGGTGCGCTTCCCGGTTGTCAGCGCCCCGCAAGCCGATCTGGCCGGCGCGTCGGTGGTGATCTGGACCACCACGCCCTGGACCATGCCGGGCAATCGGGCGGTCGCGTTCGGCAGCGAAATGACTTACGGACTCTATCAGATCAGAGCGGTGGAGGAGGGCAGTCTGGCCCAGCCGGGGGAGACATTGCTCCTGAGCGTCACTTTGGCCGATCAGGTTTTGCGCGATGCCAAGGTGACGGACAAGGTCTGTCTGCGGACTTTCCAGGGATCCGAACTGACCGGCGCCCTGTTGCGTCATCCCCTGGCGCAGCATCCAGACGCTAACGGGTTCTTCGGCGCCGCGCCCTTGTTGGCCGGTGATTTCGTCACGGATGATGCCGGTACCGGGTTTGTCCATATCGCGCCGGGCCATGGCGAGGATGACTGGCGGCTCGGCATGCAGCACGGACTGACCATCCCGGAGACAGTCCAGCCGGATGGCAGCTATCACCCGAAACTGCCGATATTCGCCGGGATCAACGTGCTTGCGCGCGGCAAGGACGGAAAATATTATTCGCCGGCGGCGCGCCCCGTGATCGATGCGCTGAAAAGCCAAGGAACACTGCTGCACTCGGGCAAGCTGACCCATTCCTATCCGCATAGCTGGCGCTCGAAGGCGCCGTTGATCTTTCGCACGACGCCGCAATGGTTCATCGCCATGGACAACAGCCACCATCTTCGAGACACCGCGCTTGCGGCGATCGACGCCACCCGCTTTGTCCCCCCGCAAGGGCAGCGCCGTCTGCGGGCGATGGTGGAAGGAAGGCCCGATTGGTGCGTCTCGCGGCAACGCGCCTGGGGCGTGCCGATCACCATCTTCGTCCATAAGACGACCGGCGACGTGCTGAAGGACCCGGACGTCATGGATCGTATTGCCACCGCCGTCGAGGCCGAGGGCGCCGACGCCTGGTATACCCGCCCGGC
>Ga0116226_10002776_pt1 | contig 15336 bp, 16 predicted proteins | sample S1TSphfallax_FD_89692 | JGI IMG/M metagenome (GOLD analysis project Ga0116226, IMG submission 89692) | Host-associated microbial communities from peat moss isolated from Minnesota, USA - S1T2_Fa - Sphagnum fallax MG | ecosystem: Host-associated > Plants > Peat moss > Unclassified | place: USA...
AATAACACCTTTTACGACATATATATTACATATAAGTAAAATAAATATTTTTTTTGCTCTTGGTGAAATTTGATTTATACCGTTTAGTATTCAGGCTTTAGGTCGATGTCGGGAAATGAACCTATCCCGACATTGGGGCAAAAGCTTCTACAGTAAAGCATTCAGCCCCAAATATCCCCTTTGACCATTTCACACCTAACCCGATATATCGTTAGGAATTACTATACTTAATCATCGTCATCATTGTTGGTATTTAACTCGTGCAAGCGCTTAATGTTTTCAGGACGGACACTAAAGATTGTCGGTTCATCTGCTGAGTTCTCAAGCATTAGTCGTAAATCATCCTCAGCATTTTTCTTGGCTACTATCACTGCTGCAAATAGGTTTTTTAGTGAATGCCCTAGTTTTAATTCACGGTGCAGGGCTAATCCAGCGTTGAAATTTTTACAACCTTTCTGGATTAAATCTACAATTTTTCGCCTGATTATATTGATATCACCATTGACCGAAGGAGCCAGAGCCAACAACTCAAAACCCACGCCTACAGGATGTCCCTTCCCGTAACTGAAGTAATCCACGCCTGGGCGTAATTCCACAGCGTAGGGGTCAACATCTGCCTGAGTCAATTTATCCCAGAATGTTTTGTAGTTTATCCCAATCTCCTTAGATAGGTTAGCAAGGGTTTCTTCGTTGGTTTCAAAGTTTCTTAGCTGAATTTCAGTCTGGAATAGGAATTGCGATCGCGTGACTAGCTTCATCATTTTGTAGGCTTTGGTATCGAAGCCCATCGGGTGAGCAATATGCTCACTACCAGATTGTAAAAATCCGATAGCTATCTGATTGCCGTCCCCAAATTTAATGAGTTTGTTCTCTGAGTAAATAAGTGGTGCGGTGTAACCATCTCTGATAGCAGAGGTGTACCAGTTAATAAGGTCACTATCACTACCCTGAAAGCTTCTGGCTTTGACAAATGGTTCACTTTCTGCAAGGTTGAATTCTTCCCCATTAATAAGAACGTTACCACCATCATGCCCTTTACAGTAGTTGCCAGCATTATTGTTATAGAACGTGTTAAACAGTGCTGTCTCTACCGTGTAACCATTTTTCTTAAGGTAGCCGTCCCAATTTACACCATGCTCATACTTTAATTCTTCAACAATTTTAGGACTATTTTTAAACCAAGCATCACCTTTGGTAGTCAGGAATGCTTCAGTTTTTAGCTCATACTCAAAGCGCTTCAGATTGTAATCATTTTTATCTACTTGATAGAAAGATTGTAGGTGCTGTTGGAGATTTTTGTCCATCCAAGCTTGAGGGTTAAAATCGCTCAGAATCTCGATATTAGATTGAATTAACTTCTCAAAATGCTCTAAATAGTTGGGGTAAAGTTCTAGGATTTGATGGAATGTTAAGCCTAATGGCACGTGTTCCCATGAGAAACTTGTACCGTCAGTAATAGCCCCAAAACCGTTTAAAGCATTAGTCATCAACCATGCTCCCGTTCTAGCATCGGCAGTTATTTGATTGCTAGCCATCAGGTTATTTGTAGATAAATACAAACAAGCTAGAACACCATAACCAGAGTTCTGAAATAGCTTAAATACCTCTTGAATAGGATTCTTAGCAGCTTTAAACTTGTTGCGATTATCTTTTAACTGTCTCCAATACTTGTTGATTGGGAAGCTTAGAGCAACGTTATTTTTATATCGCTGACTAGCTACTTGCTTAATACCATTTTTGATATCTATTTTTTCTACACAATCAAGGTCTGGTAATGACGCGGTAATAGTATTGTATTCATCAATATTATGAGCTATTAAATCCCCAGGGAAGAATGAGACAACATCACATTTAAGGTCTAGATATTCTTCATACCATTCGGGCGGTAACTTTTTAAGTGCTTCAATCGTTGCCTTTGTAAATAATCCAAACTTAATTTGTTTTGTTAGAATCGTACTTTGTGCAGCGCGTTTACTAGTTTTGTAGGCGTTAAAATGTTCAATAGATTTTCTATTTTGACTAACTTCATAGAGTGATTGTTGTTTGACAACTTTAGTCTTAAAGTTCAAATCACTTAAAACTAAGGTGTTGACGGTTTTATTTAATCTGCCAGAAGCTCTGATAAACCAAGCATCATCTGGGGCTTGCTGATTTTCTACAAGTTCTAAAGCATCTCTTAAAGTAATCTTGTATTTTTCATACTTTGCGGTAATTGTTACGGGTTCACCTAAATAAACATTCATTTGGCTCATAGATGCCGCGTAACAGGATTTTAAATCACAATCCGATAAGATGCCTGTTATGAACTTTATCTTAGCCATACGGCTATATAGCAGTCCACCTACAGTTAGAAACGGTTGGCAACCAAAATCATTCAAAGGTGAGTTTTCTAGATTATCTAACTGTCCTAAATTAAGAATTTGTCTTAAAGCTTTCTCAGTTTCTTTATCGTAAACTTTAAATTCTTGCATCAAGCAAGCTACGATAAACTTTGATACATTTGTACCAGTTGTATCAGATATTTCAATACTTTCATGATTAAAACTTTGTAGAATTACATCATAAAAAGTTTGTTGTTTAAGGTGTAAATCCCATGTTGCGAAAATATCTGTAGCATGATATCGCAATGCCGTTTCTGGCATTGTTTCTAAAAAATGGCTAAAATCTTCCATTACATCATTCAAATTTTCAAAGCCTAAAGCCTTTGCAATATTCCAGGTTTTTACGTTGATTTTCCTTGTGGGGACTTCAAAAATAGTTGTTTGAGCCTCTAAACCTTTTGACCTTGGCGGGAATCGGTACATTACTTCTTTGAGCGTGTAGTCAAATTGATATAGTGATCCGTTAACTAAATTGTATTCGGTGATTGGGGTAGTTGTACCGTGAGCATTACGTAATTTTAAGCAGCGTTGTTGCACTAGATTGGATGAAAGTAATAAGTGTTGGTGGTTTTTACCCCATATTTTGAATAAATCTGCAAATCCATAAAAAGTGATAAGTGGAAAACTTATTATTTGAGGCTGTACGATTATTTGATAGCTTCCAGATGACTTATCTTTTTTTATTGATAAAGATTTAGGTTCAAGATTTAAAATACTTAAATAATGGTCAAATAGACCATCTTCCAACAATTCTTTGAATTCTTTATTAACTACTCGTGTAGGTTTATCACAATCTACAGTCTTATTAAAAAGGTCTTGAATTTGTTCTATAACACTCATTAAATATCCTGTATTAGCAGATTCTATGTTATAGCCCAAAGCTTTTAAAGTGGAGAGTATAGGGTGAAAATCTTCAGTTAACTCATTGTAAGTAAAGCACACCAAATAATCAGGAATTAAATCTGGTAAATAGAAACTAACACAATCTACCAACATCTTAATACGTTTTGTAAACTCGCTATCAGTGACAGTAGAAGAAGATTTTAATTCAGGTAATTTTATTGAAATATTTTCCTGATGAATATTTAGTTGTCGGTCTATATAAAAAGGCATTTACTCTCCTATTAGTAGGGGGAGGTTTGTTATTCCTCCCCCTACGGTTTGTTAGTTTTTTACTAGTTTGATAGAGTTCAGTTTTATCTCACTAAAACCTTTTGTTTTTTTAGATGGTTCAAGTTGAAAGTTGATTTTAAAACCTTCAACACATTGCACATCAACACTTGATAAAGACTCTAAATTTTTTAAACCTGACTCATTAATCACTTCCAGTTGCAGCATTAAACGGGTCAAGGTGTTGTAATCTTCAGATTTGTCTAACTTCTCATGCTTTGCATCATTAAGCGTTTGACCTGTCCAGATACGATACACAATCGGTTTTTGAGAACCTTCTACTTTAATCTGAAATTCAAATTGCGAATCATAACGCACTGGTTTTTTATTAGCAGCTTTCAATTCCAGGTAATCATCATGAGAAATTGAATTACCTTTCGAGTCTTGGAAACGTTCTTCAACTTCCAAAACATTAGTGATTACGCCTTCAACCAAACCTTTATCATTGGTTTGAACTTTATTAACTACTTTTGCTTTGAGTGCCATAATTAACTCGCTTTTTACGATTTGTTTACTTTTTACGCTTTGTTCGCTTTATTCGCTGGCAGTTGTTCTTAGAGGTTGCCGCCCCTGGTGTTTTGCGCTTGTCTGCTCACCTTTTTAATCTAACATACAAGTCGCAACTTGTACAAACAAGTACAAAACTTTACAAACTTGTACTTGAGGAGATGACTAAATCGGGGTAGAATGAGATTACCAAACAGCAGGAAACGGATTTATGACTAGTGAGAAAATTAGGAAGGGATATCGGTTAGACTCCAAACTGGTAGGGTTTATGGAGTTTTACGGAAATCAAAAACGATGGACAGAGACAACAATTATTGAATACGCGCTTGAGGAATTGGCTAAGAGGGAAGGTTACAACCTGGATACACAATCCACCACCCACGTCCCCACCGCGTAATCCATGCAATCCCAACAATCAGCATCTATCCCACCCCTTACAAGCTTTTGCCTGTAGGGGGTAATTTTTTAATCGTCGAAATCTATTCCTTGCAAAAATCCCTGACAACTACTACAACCCAAATACCCCTGGAATTCTTCGATGAAAGACCACCCGCAGGATTTACAATTTCCTGTTGCTCTACCTGCAATTTGAGGGTTTTTCTCCGTATTGTGTGAGAGAATGGGGGAAACATTCGATTTATTAGATGCGCGACCATTGCTATTGGTTGGCGCATTTTTTGTTTTATCTTCCATTTTCTGCCTTAGTTTTAACTTTGCTGAGTGGGAGTCCTAGACCTTCTCGGATAAGGTTTGTGATCGTGGTGTTTTTCGCAATTACTGTTTGGCGCACTATTTCGCGTTCAGCTAGAGTCATTTTGATATTGACCTTGGCGTGTAACATTTTATACTCCGTAATATACTTTACATTATAACGCAAGTCTTCCCTGTTTTACGTCTATTTACTGAATAAATTGAAAAAATTGTCTAAGTAAAATATGTGAAGGTTGTGTGAAGCCTTTCAATGTAAGGGTTATAGACTTTCTGACAGTTTTTAAAAATTTAAAAAGTGTGTGACACTTTCTATAGTGTCACACCTACTTAGTTGCAACTTTCCGTCTCTTGGCGGGAATGTTCATATCGCCCATGACTACAGTGTTCGGTTCCCAACCTTGAATTCCCACTGGTGGCAGTCCTTTGTCTTTGTACTCGTTGTAAACGGAATGAGTAGGGTGTTCGCAAGCTTGATGTTTTCCGTTGATAGACACCAGGCACGGGTAGGGAGATGAATTAATCCAATCAATTTCAGCCTGTTTTAGTTGAGGCGAGTTTGGCATATTTAGCTTATGAGTCGCTGCCCCGCACAGCCAAAGTTGTACAAACGCCTCTCTGTATTGGCTATCCATATCTATAGCGGTCGTGGTCTGGGAATGATTGCCTAGAATTACAATGACATTGAGCTTGCGACCTTCGACTGCGGCTTGCCTGATTATTTCCATCAGACCAAACCCTTTTGGTTCATCCTTAATAATTGATGCCAGTTCATCGACGCAAACAATCAGATATCTATGGTCTGTTTTTGTAGAACTAGCGCGTAGCTTAATTTCGTCATCTAGCGCGGCGATCGCCTGGTAAATAAGCGATTTGTCATTAATTACTAAATAGCCAGCACTCTCGAAGCTTTCGTTATCTTGGGCGTGGGGTATTAATGCCAGACGCATTGCGTCTTGTCCACCTAGATATTGTCCTATCGCTCGCATAGACGATGATTTGCCAGCCCCAGGATGACCAGTTATTAACAAACCTCTTGCTGTGGATTCTAGAACTGATTTAGAAGTGGGCGGCTTAAACTGTGCTGATTTTTCCACTGTTGGAGTAGAGGAAAGCTTTAACTCTGCTTTAATTAAGCCTGAGTCATCATTGGCAAACTGAACGGGCGATATTGTCTTTACCAGTCTCATTAATTTTTCAGAATGTGCATTCAATTCTGAAATAGATAAGGCTTGCTCTATTTGAAAAAATACTGTTGCTGTGTGCTTGTGATAGTTGCTATATGCTCCGTGTAGCTTGAATCCAACGTTTTCCAGATATTCAATTATCAGATTGGCGGCACGATAATCATCACGAGTAGCAGGGTGAAAGTTGCGCGGCTTTTGCAGTTCAACAAGCTTAGATTCAAGGTCTATTATCCTATCTTGCAATTCCTGAATTAGTTGAACAGATTGCTTACCAGTGTTAAGCAATTCTGTGAACTCGCCCTCATAATTTTGCTTATGTTCATTGTTTGAATTTATCCAGTTAACAGCAACTTCTTTAGTCTTAATTTGTTCAGATTCAATTTGTAATTTGGCTTTCTCGATAATATCTTGTAATGAGTGTTTATACTCATCAAACCTGATTGAATCATCGGCTAACTCAGTGAAATATTTGATTATAGTAGTTAAGCCTTTGATTCTAATATCAGTCGTGCGATTTATAATACGTTCTTGTATCCATAGCCCTTTGTCTAGTAATTCATTGACATTTGTAACCTGACCATATGACTTAATCTCGTATACCGCCCATGATTTAACCTTGTCTATTTCAGCTTCCAAATTATCGAAAAACTCTACTAAATCGGGATAGTTACGTTTCCATCCGTCAACCAAACCTAAAGTTTTTTGGAGACTAGTTTGATAGGTTTCCTTGACTATTTGATGAATGGTTGAGGTTGAAATATTGGAAGTCTCACGAAGCCGCGATTTAAGATTTTGTATTTCTGTTTCCAACTCATGTTTAGATTTCAAAAACAGTTCGTTTAAGTTGGTAAGTTTTACTTGGTGTTCACCCCTTAAATCAGTTGAAAGTTGTATGGCGATATCTCTGTCTTGTTCGGCTTGCTTGCGTTTTTCATCAAAGATTTTTACCGTCTTTTGACAACCTTCCAAGTTAGCCTTTAATTTGTCTATTTCGATATCTTTAGTACTGCCACCGGACAGGATAATCAGCGACATACCTGTAGCACCTAAGAGAACTTTCCCACAAGTTTGTAAGTTTGAATTGGGGTTAGCTAGCAGAATTAAACTAGCTAACCCTGGCAATCCCAGAGTTAGCAACTTATTCATCGATTACCACCTTGAATTGTGTCAGTTAAATATTTCTGCATTAATTCTTGATTTTGTAAGTCAAGAATTTTAATTTGGCTATCTTTCTTGCGTTCGCTGGCTTCGTAAAAAAGCCGTAACTGTTCAGTCACGCGGTGTTCGTGTGTCGTGCTGATTTTGGCTTGTACTAGCTTTTGGTCAGTCTGTAAAAGCTTTTCTCGGTTGATATCCTGTTCTACGTTGGCGATATCAAAATTGATGATTTCTGTCTGAGTTTTCACTCCTAAAGTGGCAGCTTTAATTAAAGAAGATTCAGCTTTGTGGTGTTGTTGGGCAGTCTTGCCAATTTCCTCAATATACTTAAATCCAGCAGACAGGAGTTGTTGAGCGCGTACTCCGGCCGCATAATGGTTAAGTCCACTTGACAATTGCTCCTCTGTTGCTTGTAATTCAATCTGAGGATTTAGCAAATCGCCTGGAAGCATCCCCGAAAAATCCTGTTTGGGGAATGCTACCCCACCATAGACATCTGATTTATGGGTAAGTGTGGAAGATTGGAAACCTTTAGAATAGCCGCCTGGTGTGACTATTTGAGTTACATCTATAGCTGTTTTGGCGATTGCAGCCCCAACATCTGTAACTGTAGAAGCTACTGCGGATACATTTCCCAAAGCGCTTAGAGCGTTGTCCAGCACTTGTTTTGCTTTTGACCCTGGGGAGTTATCCTCTACTCTTTTTGAGCCTGTCAGCCCACCTTTGCGTGTACGTGTTGCCATTTTTTCACTCCTCAAATATTTTTCAATAACCCATGAACAAATTCGTTATGTTCATTGCCCCACAAATCAAGCAACTCAGTCGTCAAGTCCTTTGATTGGGGTTTAGCTTGGATTTGTTGTCTTAGCATTTGCGCTGACTTGAACTTTTCGCGGACACTTGCCTGACGCTCTAAATGGGTCACAACTTCGTTAACGACTAAATCACGAGTCGTTTCTTCGTAAGTGTCATTAAAAATTTGATAGTCCTGAATCGCCGCTATTTGAGCAGATTCTTTGATAACCGTGGTCTTAATCTCTACCTTTAGTCGCTCCAACTCTTGAGTCGCTAAACTATCTTTCTTATCGGCGATCGCCTTAGCTAAATCAGACTTGGGACGGGTCGTAAGCGATTCACTATTTTGTAATTCTGATGCGGGTAGCTGTAGCTGTGGTTGTGTTGCTGGTAGTTTAGGTTGTGAAGTGCCAAAAGTCATCTCTAGCAAATCCAAGTGAGTAGGTTTTAGTTCAGATGACGGTTGCCATACAGTTTTCTGAAATTTGGACGCTAACGTTTCTAGAACATCAGCAACTTCTAATTGGTGCTTTAAGGCGTAATTTTTAACTTGCATTGATAAAATCTCCTAGTCGTTTTCTATGGGTGAGTACTTTTTTGTCAGAATCTCAGCTACTCGGTTAGGCGAATAGTTCAGTTTGAGATGCTTAATTTCTTCCAGGTATTTAAGGTGCGATTCCAAAATTCGCTTTCCGTTTAATTCGTCACTAGAGACATAAGCTTTCAAGGCTGGAATGTAGTTAGCTCCAAAAAGGATGTATCTGGACAATGTTCGGACAGTTATCTGAAGTTTATCGGCAACTTCTGCCCGTTTATATTCCGGTTCATAGAGTTCATCTGTCTGGAATGTGTCTTGACTTGTGGCTAACATTGGTTTGATTATTGGTGGACAATTATCGGACAAGACAAACATCAGTCACGGTCTGACAAGTCGTAGAAGCGTATCGGTAGCGACCCTACAAGTTAATGTGGTCTGTCTAGTTCGATGTACTGCAACTGTCCGGTCAGCGTCGTGTCGCTGTCTTAAAGTCACTATATCACATTTTCGCAAAAGTGAAAAAAGTAAAAAGATTTATAGCGATTCTATTTTATAATTAAGTATAAAGTCACTAAGAGGTATAAATTGTGCAGAAAAAAATAGCACCTAACTATAAAAAATTGTGTGGCATGGTTCCTACACAACTATTTATAGAGTTCAAAAAGTGGTGTATCGACAATTCAATGGATTTATCAGAGGGTATGGAATTTATCGTTAGAAAAGGTATTAAAAAACCCGCAAAACAGGAAAAAAGTGATGATAATTCTCAATAAAAACGTAATATTCTCAATAAATTTAGTGATAACGATTCTCAAAACTGTCTAAAAGTATTGCTATATAAGGGTCGCAAGTAAAAATATCTAGACAAGAGGGGGTTTGTAAAATTATTGGTTATTCCAATAACTGTACAAACCCTCTTGACTTTTGATATTTCCTTGGTTATTATCTGTATATACAAAAGGTGTTAATGAAACCAAGGAATGAGACATGGGTAGGGAATTAAAATCCGTTGACGAATTGACCAATACTTATATAGATGAGCGCGTTTCTTGGCTATTGCCACAATTCGAGGCTTTAGCGCCATACAGACTCAACCAACGTAAAAAGGGTGTGCCCAACGAAGATTTACTTGGATGGGAGAGGCTAGCGGCGATAGAAGCGAAAAATTTAAAATCTGCTTACCCCGATGAACGGCCTGAAGATGAAAGGGAATATGGTGCAGCACTCAGACAAATCACAGCGTTAAAGAAAGCCTTGAAATCTGCGGCTAAGACAGACCTTAAAGACCACGCTTTAGTCAATCCTGTAAACACTATCATTACCCACTTTGGCAATGCCTTAAGCTACCAATTTGCCAGCTACAAGGAAAACCAAAACAGCCGCTATCGGGATACGGTCAAAGAACGTAGACAGGTAGGGAACAGGGTTGAAATTGATTTGACTAATTCTCTTAAGTTTGCCTACAACATATTGACCGATATCAAAGAAGGTAAAGATGCTAATTGGCTAGATGTTAGTTGTGCCATTGCCTTAGCAACTGGCCGCCGTATGGCGGAAGTACATTTATCAGCAACTTTCAAAAAAATTGATAGTTATACAATTGCATTCACCGGACAGTTAAAGGGTAAGTCTCGCAAAGTGCGACAGGGCGATAAAGCTGTATCCTTGCGAGATGTCGTATTTAATATCCCTACCCTGTTGCCTGCCGATTTAGTTTGTCTTGGGTTGGGATGGTTAGGGCAGAAAGGTAAGCGATTTGAGGCTACTGAAGACCCTGAACGGGTTAACCGTAGATTCTCAAAAACCCTCAATGAAGCTTGTAAAAATTGGGATGTTTTTCCAGAAGATGAACGCACCTATCATAAGTTCCGTGCAGCTTACTTGAGAGCAGCAATTGTAAATGATGGTAATGTTGACCCCTACGACTTTACAGACTTTGCTAAGGATGTCTTGGGTGATGATGACGAAAACACTATAAACGCCTACAAGCGTTATGAGATAAAGCCTGGGAGCATTACCAAAATTTAATTCAATATCTATACAAAACCACTTGATAATCTATATAAAAGTGGTTTAGTATAGGGATATGTGAAACAGAGGAGAAAAGCAATGTATGAGTGGGATGTGAAAGGGAAAGAACTAGTGAAAGCGTTGGACGGTGTAACAGATGAAGAAACTATCAAAAACCTTACAATTCCTGTAGTAAATGAAATTCGAGAACGTTACCAAAACATAAATAGTCGTAAAAGGCCATTGAAAGCCGTTAAAGAAGCTGTTTTAGCAGATTACCCATTCACAGAAAGTAAAGAACACGAATATCAATACTTCACTAACAAAGGTAAAGGGAATATTAAACGTTACGAACACTTAGCCCTCAAATACCTAACCCTTACTAGTGAAGAATGGGATGTTATAGGCGATGAAAATAGAAAAGGCTGGAAAAAAATATTAGAGAAAAGAGATGAAGAGGCAAGGCGACAACTAGAGCAACAAGAACGAGGGCAAGTAGAGCAAGTAAAGCAACCACAGCAACAACCGGAGCAACAACCAGTACAACAACCAGAAGAACAACTAGAAGAACTGGAGGAAGAACCCGAAGAACTGGAGGAACAAATAGAACAACTAGACCAACAACTAGAAAAAACTCAAATAGCACAAACAACTTTGGATGATATGAACATTTCACAATTAGAACTGGATGTCGAAACTCAGCAGATGGTAGAGGAAGCTATGAAACGGTCTGGTGTTTCTCTAGCTGCCTTCATTCGGAGGGCTTGTCAAGTACACGCCAAGACTGTCACAGGCAAAGTTAGACAGTCATCAGAAGACCTCATAGAAGTCTCTACAGAAGCATTGAAAAGTGAAAAATATAGAACACATCCTGGTAGGGCGGAAGAATTGACCAACCGTGCCATACACGCTTTGAAAATGCACAATGATAACTGTACCGAGAAAGAACAAAAGTGGCACATAAATCAGACCGCAATTCAATTACTAACAGGGAGCAAGCCTAAAACTATCGGTGAGATTCTAGTAAAATATCAAACCATGCTTAATGACCACAACGATAAACATGAACTGAAACCTTATGACAATCGCAAAGCCGACAAGCGAAAAATCGAAGATGAGATAGATTTAGTCAGGCTTGTACCAACTGGAATCGATTTAATGTAGAGATTTAATTTTTAACCAACTGTCAATAAACACTAATTGATAGTTGGTTAAAATTAAATTATACCGTCACTATACGACTGACTTTTATGTTATTTAAAAGAGAAGAATTAACCTCTGAACAATATACGGCAATTTTAATGATTGCTTCTGGTAAAAGTAATGCCACTGTTGCTAAAGAGTGCGGCGTAAGCACCCGAACTGTAGAGCGTTGGAGAGTTATACCAACTTTCAAAACTTTAGTTAAGGAAGCTATTTTAGATATTTACGACGCTGCTATTGCGGAACTTATCTTAGGTGCTAAAGAAGCTACAAGGCAATTAATTCAAATAATTGAAGATGAAGAAACACCAAGAAAAACAAAGGTTGTCGCTATAAATTCCTTGTTAAATCAAGCTGCTAAATATAAGAGCGTATTACTTGAGGAACGACTAGAAAAACTAGAGAGTAGCTTAGATGATAACCTTATCCAAGATTAAAACTTTAGAGAAAAAACTTAAACAACGTGCCAAGTTAGAGCGCACTGAAGTGTTAGTAATTCCTGATAACTGGGTAGAGTTTGCACGGATGACGAAAATACGCAGTGCTGGAAATGTGGTATTTTTCAATCCTTTTGAGTATCAAATCAAACTAGTAGAGTTGATGCTTGAACATTCGGTTTGCGTTGTAAAAAGCCGTCAACTGGGAATAAGCGAAACCATCCTCTGCTTTATGCTTTGGCGGGCCTGCCGTAATCCAGGTTACTTGGGCTTAGTTTTTTCTAAAACTCAAACAGACTCCTCATTACTGGCCAGACGGATGAAACGCATGATTGAAAGTCTAGGTCTGAAGACTGCTACAGAAAACCTCTCAGACATTGAAATTAAAGGGCTTGGGCGAATACTGTTTAGGAACTCCAAGCCCGACAGTGCTAGGGGTATTGAAAGTGTAGTTGATGTGTTTCTAGATGAACTTGCATTTCTCGAAACAGCTAAAGAGGTCTACGACGCACTAGCTCCTGCTCAACAAATGGTTGGTGATAAAGCGCGGGTGTTCGCAGTGTCAACGCCAAACGGAAAGTCAGGTTTTTACTGGGATTTGTTAGCGAACGCGAACGGGGACAAGGATATAGAGCTAATGTGTTCACAAGTCTCGAAATCTGAAGCCGCGCCATTTCAGCATTGGATCGATAGTGGCGGTTGGGGTAAAGTTCTCATTCACTGGAAAGCACATCCGGTCTATGGAAGTCGCCAAGACTTTCTGAAGCAAATACACGAAAAACAAAAGCTGACTTGGGCAACAATCGAGCAAGAGTACAATTTAAATTTTCAAGAATCTGACGTTAATTACTTTAGTGCTGACGTAATTCGTGCCTGTGCTAATGGCAGCTATGAAGAATATGAAAAATCATCAGACTATTTCATAGGCATTGATACGGCTACTACGGGAGATGATTATGGTGTTTGTGTAGTGCTTAAAAAAGACAACTCCGGCATTTTTTCCCTAGTCCATCTTTACCGTAAAAGGAGAGAATCAAGCGAGTACCACATCTACCAAATGAGTAATATAATCGATACTTACAAACCGCAAATAGTCGCTATAGAAACAACGGGCGGAACAGGTGTAATCTATTTGGAAAACCTGTCAAAATTTAAAAAAAGTAGCAGTTTTGAAGCAATCCGAACGACTGGAGACAGTAAACCAGCAATGTTAGATAGAGTAAAATTACTATTAGAACAGAGAAAGTTTATTTATCCTGCTAACTGTCCGATAGTAGACGAAATGTTGAATTTTAAACGTGACGGAAAACGTTTGGAAGCTGGACAGGGTAAGCATGATGATGTGATTATGAGTTGTGCTTTTGCCCTTGCCGTGGGAGAATCCTATACAAATCCTTGGAGGATGAAATAAATGAGAAAATATATGTCTTGCTATTACGATTATGACAATTGTGTAATTTTACAAGGTCATGTCGATGAAGACAGAAATTTAGTAATAGACAATTATTTTGAAGCTAATGAAATACCAGTTGAGGAAGTGGTAAAGCAAATAGACGCTTTCCCATTGATAAAACCTTGGGTAAATATGTGGTTGCCCTTAACTGAAGCTTTATGCAATGTATGTGAGATATTTGACTTCAATTTGCAAAATCAAACTGAGGTTAGTAGTCTATTAGGATTCTTCAAACAATTGCGAGACGAGAAACGGATTAAATACACAGGAGATTTTCGTAAAGATGAAGAGATAAAAGCCCTGCAACTACTACTAAAAGCTGCTATTAAAGACTTGGTTAGGGAACCGTTAGTATTTAGCGAAACATTGGGAGACGGTGAGCCAAAATACCCTCATCAAAACCCATACGGTCTGTACGGTGATAGGTCAAGAAACAACAGGCGACGAAACTTTTACTAAACAATTCCCGCCCCATTGCTCATATCTACCACCTGATAAAAATATGTATTGTGAGAACCACTTCTTGCTGAATAGCTTGGTATAAAAAAGGGTTTTGCAGTATTCTCCCATCAAGCCGGAAACTCCTGCAATTACCGCAGAAAATATTATCGAGATACACGCCTAAAAGATATTGGGAAGCAGTTTTTTTGTATAGTTTACGCTAAAAACTCAATTTTTAATATATTATCAGCACCAATTAAACATCCAGACCCATTAAAACAACTGTTGGAATCTATACGCATACTCTCCCCTTTGTCAGTTAAATATAAATAATAAATTATAGGGTCAAATAATTCATTGTCTATCTTTTTATTGCTAATAAACTTGACTATACATGGCTTTAATGATGAGACAACTGTTTCATGGAGTCTAATCTTAAATGAGGTTTCGTATCCGTTACAAATATCTTCTACAATTTCTGGTAGCCAGAGGTAGTCATGGTTGCCAATACTAGAAGCATGAAAAGCAGCATCCTTAATTAACATTGCAAATGGGCCATACTGCGATTCATCTGACGTTTTATTGTTATAGTGAAAATCTCCACCACCATGTTCTTTTTGATAACGCAACTTGGAATAATGTTCTGTATCTCTAAATATCGTAAATAATGTATTCCAAACTAGCTCTAGTGCTTTATTTAGTGGCAATATTCCCTCTTTAAAACGATTACCTGGGAGAGTTCGGGTTAGATGGAACCAACAAACTTCCTGAATTTCATCTTTTGGCGAACCAAACTTCTCCTCAAAAACCATTCTTACTATTTTATCAGCAGAATTGAGTCGCCAGTTTTTGAGACAAATTTCTTCTAAATCACTATTTGCAAAAAAACTATCAATTTCTGATGGGGTTATTTTATAAAACGACGCTATTGTATTTAGTGCAGTTTCTCTTGTTTCACAGTCAATTCTAATCACCATATTTTATCAATCTCCAAATACAGTCTTGCTAACTGTAATAAGTTCTATATACCACCAGAATATGCTGCCTGGGAACACAACAGAAGCCACGCGATTGAATCTTACCTCACCACGTCATAGCTACCATAGCGATCACAGGAGACGCTGCGTTAGTCAACGCTGTTACCAGTCCATTCAGCTACGGCTACCAATGCTCAATGACTAATGCCCAATGCTCATTGCTCAATGCTCATTGCTCAATGACTAATGCCCCATTCCCACCCCATAGCCCGATGATTCCCAGCCGCGATCGCCATGCTCAGTGTGTTCGGCTGGGATTTTTAGTGGCTGAGGCTTATTGACGCTATTCTCAATAATTTTAGCGTAAAAAA
>Ga0116226_10002777_pt1 | contig 15335 bp, 13 predicted proteins | sample S1TSphfallax_FD_89692 | JGI IMG/M metagenome (GOLD analysis project Ga0116226, IMG submission 89692) | Host-associated microbial communities from peat moss isolated from Minnesota, USA - S1T2_Fa - Sphagnum fallax MG | ecosystem: Host-associated > Plants > Peat moss > Unclassified | place: USA...
CACGAAATCGACCATCGCGGACGAGCCGGCGATATAGCCGCCGATCACGCCGATCGCCTTGGCCATCGTGCCCTGCAGGATGGTGATGCGGTCGGTCACGCCGTCGCGCTCGGCGACGCCGGATCCGGTCTTGCCATACATGCCGACCGCGTGGACTTCGTCGCAGAAGGTCATCGCGCCATATTTGTCGGCGATGTCGCAGATCCTGGCCATCGGCGCGATGTCGCCATCCATCGAATAGACCGATTCGAAGGCGACCAGCTTGGGCGCGGCCGGATCGACCGCGGCCAGCAGCCGCTCGAGATCGACGACGTCATTATGGCGGAAGATATGTTTCTGCGCCTTGGAATGGCGGATGCCCTCGATCATCGAATTGTGGTTCTGGGCATCGGAGAAGATATGCAAGCCGGGAATCTGATTTCCCAAGGTGCCGAGCGTGGTCTGGTTCGAGACATAGCCCGAGGTGAAGATCAGGGCGGCTTCCTTGCCGGTCCAGTCGGCGAGTTCGCGCTCCAGCAGCACATGGTAATGATTGGTGCCCGAGATATTGCGGGTGCCGCCCGCGCCGGCGCCGCATTTGCGGGCCGCCTCGCACATGGCCTCGATCACCGTCGGATGCTGGCCCATCCCGAGATAATCATTGCTGCACCATACCGTCACATCGTGCGCTTCGCCTTCGCGATAATTGCGCGCATTGGGGAAGGCGCCGGCCTGGCGTTCCAGATCGGCGAAAATGCGGTAGCGTCCTTCACGGTGCAGATCGCCGATGCGATCGGCAAAAAATTGCTCGAAATCCATTCCTGCCTCATCAGGCAACGCGCACAGCAGCGCGGCGGGGATCGATCCTAGCGGCGGCATGCCGGCTAGGCAACACTCCGCGCCACAATGCTGCATTGACATGATGAGTCTTTGCGCCACATCAATGGTCAGCCGCCGTTCTGATTCGGGTCTGACTTCATGCGCGTTTTGCCCTTTCTGCCCGATTTCCAGCCGCTGCCCGCCGGTCCGCCGGCCGAATTCGACCTGGTGTCCGACTACAGTCCCGCCGGCGACCAACCGACCGCGATCGAGGACCTCACCGCCGGCCTGGCGGCGCAGGAGCGCGACCAGGTTCTGCTGGGCGTGACCGGCTCGGGCAAGACCTTCACGATGGCTCATGTCATCGCCAAGACCAAGCGCCCGGCCCTGGTGCTGGCGCCCAATAAGACGCTGGCGGCGCAGCTCTATGGCGAGATGAAGAGCTTTTTCCCCAACAATGCAGTCGAGTATTTCGTCTCCTACTACGATTATTACCAGCCCGAGGCCTATGTCCCGCGCACCGACACCTATATCGAGAAAGACAGCCAGATCAACGAGCAGATCGACCGCATGCGCCATGCCGCGACCCGGTCGCTGCTCGAGCGGCGCGACGTCATCATCGTTGCCTCGGTGTCCTGCATCTACGGTATCGGCGCGGTCGAATCCTATGCCGCGATGACCATCAGCCTCGCGGTCGGCCAGCGGATCGACCAGCGCGAGCTGATGAAGGGGCTGGTGGCCCTGCAATATACCCGCAACGACGCCGCCTTCACGCGCGGCACCTTCCGCGTGCGCGGCGATTCGATCGAGATCTTCCCGGTCCATTACGAGGATCGCGCCTGGCGCCTGTCGCTGTTCGGCGACGAGATCGACGCCATTTCCGAATTCGACCCGCTGACCGGCGACAAGACCTGCGGCCTGTCCGAAATCCGCGTCTTTCCCTCCAGCCACTATGTGACGCCGCGCCCGACCCTGACCGGCGCCATCAAGGGCATCAAGGAAGAGATGCGCCAGCGCGTCGACTGGTTCGTCGCCAATGGCAAACTGCTCGAGGCCCAGCGGATTCAGGAGCGCACCAGCTTCGATCTCGAAATGATGGAGGCCACCGGCCACTGCAAATCGATCGAGAATTATTCACGCTATCTGACCGGCCGCGCGCCCGGCCAGCCGCCGCCGACCCTGTTCGAATATCTGCCCGAAGACGCGCTGGTGATCGTCGATGAAAGCCATGTCACCGTGCCGCAGATCGGCGGCATGTTCAAAGGCGACTTCAACCGCAAATCCGTGCTGGCCGAATATGGCTTCCGCCTGCCCTCCTGCATCGATAACCGGCCGCTGAAATTCGAGGAATGGGACGCGATGCGCGGCGCCTCGATCTTCGTCTCGGCGACCCCCGGCCCGTGGGAGCTGGAGCGGACCGGCGGTGTCTTCGCCGAGCAGGTGATCCGCCCGACCGGCCTGATCGACCCGGTCTGCATCATCCGCCCGGTCGAGCACCAGGTCGACGATCTGCTGGCCGAGGCGCGCCTTTGCGCCGCCAAAGGTCAGCGCGTGCTGGTGACCGTGCTGACCAAGAAGATGGCCGAGGATCTGACCGAATATCTGCACGATCAGGGCATTCGCGTGCGCTATCTGCATTCGGACATCGATACGCTGGAGCGGATCGAGATCATACGCGATCTGAGGAAGGGCGTGTTCGACGTGCTGGTCGGCATCAATCTGCTGCGGGAGGGCCTCGACATTCCCGAATGCGCGCTGGTGGCGATCCTCGATGCCGACAAGGAAGGCTTCCTGCGTTCGCGCACCTCGCTGGTGCAGACGATCGGCCGCGCTGCGCGCAATCTCGACGGGCGTGTGCTGCTCTATGCCGACAAGATGACCGACAGCCTGAAATACGCCATCGACGAGACCAACCGCCGGCGCGAGAAGCAGCAGGCCTATAATATCCAGCACGGCATCACGCCGGAGGGCATCCGCAAAACGATCTCCAGCGTGCTCGAGACGGTCTATGAGCAGGATTACAAGACGGTCGAATTGGGCGATGGCGGCGACAATCATTATATCGGCCATAATCTCGCCGCCGTGGTGGCCGATCTCGACAAGAGGATGCGCGCCGCCGCCGCCAATCTCGAATTCGAAGAGGCGGCCCGCCTGCGCGACGAGATCAGGCGCCTGGAGCAGAGCCAGCTCGAGATCCCCACCGGCCTCAAACCCATGCCGCAACGCCAGGTGAAGGGGGGAAGAAAGGCCCGGCGTTAGAGCGGGATGGCTTGACATAAATCGAAGACTCATCCCGCTCGGAGGAGCAAGGCGACGACCCCGAGGGTGCGGGGCAGGCTACCCCGCTGCTGCACCTTAATACTTTCTTGCGAATTGGGCGGTGATGGTTAGACATATTAAGCCGCTGGGGATCAAATGTGGCGCTGAAGTGGGGGTATGAGTCGTTGCGCACGCTGGTCGCACTGCCGGATCCGGTGGTGCGCAAGACCTTGCGCAAGACGCTGCAGGGCGAGGGGCTGCTGCATTGCCGCGAGATCGCCGAAATGCCGGCGCTGATCGACCATCTCAGCCGTACCGAGCCCGATCTGCTGATCACCGCTCTCGATGACGGCGCCTGGGACACGGCCGATCTGATCCGCCAGATCCGCAACAGCGCGGTGGGCCGCAATCCTTTCATGGTGGTGATCACCCTGCTGCAGTCACCGTCGCCATCGCTGGTCGGCCGTGCCGTCAATGCCGGTGCCGATGATTTGCTGCTGGCGCCATGGCTCGGCCGGCTGGTGCTGGACCGGCTCGACAATTTCGCGCAGGGGCGGAAGCCTTTCCTGATCACCCATGATTATATCGGGCCGGAGCGGCGCAGCTTCTATCGCGACGGCCAACCGCCGCCCTCCACCATCGAGGTCCCCAATCCGGTGCAATGGCTGAGTGCCGGCAATGATGATCGCGTCCTGTTCCGCCGCAAAATCGAACAGGCGCTGGAGCTGGTCAATCTGCGCAAGATCAAAAGCTGCGGCAGCCAATTGCGCTTCCTGGCCGATCGCGCGGTGGAGATTTTCGCCAAGGACGGCCATGCCGGCATCCGGCCCACCGTCCGCGCGCTGCTGGCGGCGGCCGATGAGATGGTCCGCCGCGCCGCCGACACCGATTTTGCGCCGGCCATCGAACTGACCACCAGCCTGCGCGCGCTGTGCAATCGGCTGCTGCGCGAGGATCGCCTGCCGCGGACGGAAGAGGTCGCGGTGCTGCCCGCGCTTGCCGATGCGGTGGTCAACGCGCTGTATTGGAACGAGAAAGACCCGTTGCCGGCAGTGGCGGGTTGAGAGAAGGGAAAAGCGATGATCGGCAAACGCATTCTGGTAACCGGCGGGGCGGGGTTCCTCGGTTCGCATCTGTGCGAGCGGTTGCTCGGTCTGGGCCACGAAATCCTGTGCGTCGACAATTTCTTCACCGGCCGCCGGGCCAATGTCGCGCCGCTGCTCGACCATCCGCGCTTCGAGCTGATGCGCCATGACGTCACCTTCCCGCTCTATGTCGAGGTCGACGAGATCTACAATCTGGCCTGTCCGGCCTCGCCGGTTCATTATCAGTTCGATCCGGTGCAGACCACCAAGACCTCGGTGCATGGCGCCATCAATATGCTTGGCCTCGCCAAGCGCACCCGGGCCAAGATCTTCCAGGCCTCGACCTCCGAGGTCTATGGCGATCCGTCGGTCCATCCGCAGCCGGAGAGCTATTGGGGCAACGTCAATCCGATCGGCCCGCGCAGCTGCTATGATGAGGGAAAGCGCTGTGCCGAAACGCTGTTCTTCGACTATTTCCGCCAGCACAAGACCCGCATCAAAGTCGCGCGAATCTTCAATACCTACGGGCCGAAGATGCATCCGAACGACGGACGCGTGGTCTCCAACTTCATCGTCCAGGCGTTGAAAGGGGAGCCGATCACCATCTATGGCGACGGCCAGCAGACCCGTTCGTTCTGCTATGTCTCGGATCTGATCGAGGGATTCGTCGCGCTGATGGGCAGTGACGAGAGCGTCACCGGCCCGATCAATCTCGGCAATCCCGGCGAATTCACCATGCGCGAACTGGCCGAGCAGGTGCTGGAGCTGACCGGCTCGAAATCCAAGCTGGAAACCCGTCCGCTGCCCGCCGACGATCCGCGCCAGCGCCAGCCCGATATCAGCCAGGCCAAGGAAAAACTGGGCTGGCAGCCGAGTGTGCCGTTGACGGAGGGGTTGACGAAGACGATCGCGTATTTCGATCAGCTGCTGAAAAGCTGATCTTGAATAGGGTGGCGGTTTTTGATCTCGACGGCACTTTGCTTGACGGTGATTCCACCGGCAGATGGATGATTGGGCGAATCTGGCTTACCTCTGGAACATCTTTCTTGGTGAGTAGGAGACGTGTGGAAAACAAATCCTGGCGTCTTGTGAGGTCGGCACACCTCGTTAGCTGTCTCGAAATGGATTGAGAATCGGTGCGCCAAGACCGGTTACGTCTCGTTCGTTCCGCGTGACCAGGGTGAGGCCGTTGACCAACGCGGTTGCCGCCAGCAGGCCGTCAATGACGGGGATCGATCTGATCGCGCTCATTCGGCCCCATTGATCGGCGATCGTCTGATCGATGCCAAGTATCCGACTGCCGAATGCCGCTTTGACCTGTTGGAGCCATCGTTCGAGCGTGGTGGCTTTGCCGGAATCGCGAAGGCGCGCAAGTTCAATGCCGCGGCGAATCTCACCCAGTACAAGCGAACTTAGGAAAAGGTCGTCGTCCGAAATCGACGCGTACCAGGCAGCTACTGCTGGGTTGCAGCGCGGCCCCTTGCGAATTTCCGAGATAATGTTGGTGTCGAGAAGAAAACTCACAGCTCGATATTGCGTCCGGAATCACGGGACCGCTCGAGATCAATTCCATCGAAGGGGGCTGCAGCCAGCAAATCTTTCAAGCTTCCCTGCACCGGTTCGGCGAATTCCTGACGAAGCAGGAGGCGCGCAGTCTCCTGGCGCAACGGGTCGGTCAACGCTGCGGCGACAGCGCGTACGAGGCTGGCGTCTTCCTTGCGGACATTGACCTCGACCCGCACGAAACCTTGCGACGCCTTGCGGGCGCGATGATTGGCGAGCGGGGAGCGAGCTTGATGTGTCATGGAGCCTCCGAATTTCCGGAAATAGTACCGGAAATCTGGATCAATTGCGAGTCTCTGACCCAGAACGGCCTCAGCCCCGCTCCGCGATCTTCTTCAGCAGAAAATCCCTGAACACCGCAATCCTCATCGAATGCCTGAGTTCCTCGGGATAGACGAAGAACGCCTCGATGGTCGGGCCGCGCAGTTCCGGCAGGATCTGCACCAGCTTGTCGGTGTGGTGCGAGAAATAATTGGGCAGCGAGGCAATGCCAAGGCCGCTTTGCGCCGCCAGGAAGATTCCGTACAGGCTGTTGACCTTCAGCACCGGCTTGCGCGGCCGGTCGGCATGGGCGCCGGCATGCAGCAGCCAATTGAGGCTGCCGACCGGCGGACGCGGCGTGTCGCCATAAACGATGATGCGGTGCTGGTCGAGCTCTTCCGGGCTGGCCGGCGTGCCATGCTTGGCCAGGTAATCGGCCGAGGCGTAGATGCTGTAATGCAGATCGACCAGATGGCGCTGCACCAGGTCGGGCTGGCGGGGCGGCGACATGCGGATCGCCACATCGGCTTCGCGCATGGCGAGGTCGAGTTCGCCATCGTCGAGAATCACGCTGATCTGGATCTCCGGGTAGAGATCGATGAAGTCGCGCAGGGCCGGGGTCAGCCACAGCATGCCAAACGCCACCGTGGTGGTGACGCGCAGCGGTCCCTGCGGCCGCTCGCGGCTTTCGGTCAGCTGGGCCTCGGTAATGGCCAGCTTGGCGAAGATGTCTCGCGCCGTGTTGTAAAGCAGATCGCCCTGTTCGGTCAGGATCAGCCCGCGGGCATGCCGATGGAACAGCGGCACGTCGAGGCTTTCCTCGAGCGCACTGATCTGCCGGCTGACCGCCGACTGGCTCAGATTGAGCGCTTCCCCCGCATGGGTGAAACTGCCAGCCGAAGCGACGGCGTGGAACACCCGCAGCTTATCCCAGTCCATTGGCGCAAGAGGCCCCTTCTTCCCCATGCCGCGCTGCCCCGGACAGGGCTAAGGCGCGGATCCCATTTATTATTGTGCAGCGACCGCGGCGATTTGTCCATGATGGGCGAGAAAGCGGTCGGCCTCCAGCGCGCTCATGCAGCCGGTGCCGGCGGCCGTCACGGCCTGACGGTAGATCTTGTCCTGCACGTCGCCAGCGGCGAATACCCCCGGCACGCTGGTGTTGGTGGTGCCTGGACGGGTGATGATATAGCCCTCTTCATCCATCTCGAGCTGGCCCTCGAACAGGCCGGTATTGGGCGTATGGCCGATGGCGATGAACAGGCCGTCGACGGCGAGTTCACTCTCAGTGCCGGTCTTGACGTTGCGCAGGCGCAGGCCGGTGACGCCGGCCGGTTGCTCGCCCAGCACTTCCTCGACCGTGCTGTCCCATACCACCGAAACGTTGGGCAGGGCGAACAGGCGATCCTGGCCGATCTTCTCGGCGCGGAAGCTGTCGCGGCGATGAATGACGGTGACGTGCGAGGCCAGACCGGCGAGGTAGATCGCCTCCTCGACCGCGGTATTGCCGCCGCCGACCACGGCGACTTTTTTGCCGCGGAAGAAGAAGCCGTCGCAGGTTGCGCAGGCCGAGACGCCGAACCCCTGGAATTGCTGCTCGCTGGGCAGGCCGAGCCAGCGCGCCGAAGCGCCGGTGCAGATCACCAGCGTGTCGCCGGTATAGATGTCGCCCGAATCACCCACCGCGGTGAAGGGGCGCTTGGACAGATCGACGCTGACGATGGTGTCGTGCAGGAAGCGCGTGCCGACATGCTCGGCCTGGGCCTGCATCTGCTCCATCAGCCAGGGTCCCTGGACCGCGGCGGCGAAGCCCGGGAAATTCTCGACATCGTTGGTGATGGTGAGCTGGCCGCCCGGCTGCAGCCCGGCCACCAGAATGGGGGCAAGATTGGCGCGCGCGGCATAGATGGCCGCCGTGCAGCCGGCAGGTCCGGAGCCCAGGATGAGGACCTTGGTGTGATGCGTTGTCATGATACCGCCGTTATTTAGTCCATGCGTCGATTTCTACAAGCCTAATAAGCTGTTTGCGACGGCAAGGGGCCACGCTAATCTGGCCCTGGGACAAGGTCAAGCAACGGGGTGGCCCCAGAGATGGCGGACGAGCAGGAACGGTTGGCGGAACTTCTCTGTGCCCGTCTATGCCACGATCTGGCCGGGGCCGTCGGCGCGGTCAGCGCCGGGGCCGAGCTGCTGGCCGAGGAGGGGCCCGCCAGCCCGATGGCCGCCGAGGCGGTGTCGCTGCTCGCCGACAGCGCTGCCTCGATGGCCGCCCGGCTGAAATTCCTCCGTCTGGCACTGGGCGTGGCGAGCGCGTCGGCGCCGGCCGAGGCGCGGCTGCTGGCGCAGGCCTATCTGGAAAAAGGCTATCCGCAGGGCGACTGGCGCCTCGACTGGCAGGCCGACCAGGGCCCGGCCGTGTCGCCCGATCACGCCAAGCTGCTGCTCAATCTGATCTGCCTGGCGCAGGATTGTCTGCCGCGCGGCGGGGTCATCGTGGTGCGTCCGCAGGAGGCGGTCCTGGTGGCGGCGCGCGGCGAGACGCTGACCGCAAGCGAGTCGGTGCAGGGGCTGGCCGCCGCTGAGCTGGCCGGGCAGGGACCTCGCGCCGGACAGGGAGCTTATGCCGCCTTGCTCGCGGCTCGGCTGGGCGGCACGGTTGCGTGGCACCAGGGCCCGGACGAAATCGCCTTTTCGCTGAAGAAATAGGGTGCGCTTGATTCATATCAAAGCCGAGCCTCCCAAAATGGGGATAGGTATTACTTCAATTTTCCTTATGCTGCAGTCATTGCTCCCATTGTGTTACAAGGGCAGTGGGGGCGGTCGCCACACCTTCTCGGTCTGGCTAAACCATGTTATCGTCGTTCCGGTTTCTTCTGTGACATTTCCGGGCCGGCAGGGGTCGTAACGGCCGGTCCACGGAGCCAAGGGGTAGATAATGGACGATTTGCTGACCGAATTTCTGACAGAGACGGGCGAAAGTCTCGCTACGCTCGACGTGGAGCTGGTCAAACTCGAACAAAATCCCGCTCCCCAGATTCTGTCGAACATCTTCCGCCTTGTGCATACCATCAAGGGTACTTGCGGCTTCCTCGGTCTACCGCGCCTCGAAGCGGTGGCGCATGCCGGTGAAAACGTGCTCGGCAAGTTTCGCGACGGGGAATTGCAGGTCACCCCGGCCGCAGTCACCCTGATCCTGGCGTCGATCGACCGGATCAAGATGATCCTTAATCATATCGAACAGACCGAAACCGAGCCGGAAGGCGACGATAAGGATTTGATCGCCGCGCTCAATGCCCACGCGGAAGGCAGGGATGCCGCACCCCCGCCGGCCGCCGCCGCTCCGCCGCCTCCCCCGCCGCCTCCGGCGCCCCCACCGCCGGCGGCTGCCCCCGCGCCCGTCGCCGCTGCTCCGGCCCCGGTTCCGGCTCCGGCGCCCGCGCCGGTTGCGGTCGCCGCCGCGCCCGAGCCAGAGGAACCCGCCGCTCCGGCGTTGCCGGCCCCGGTTCCCCAGCAGCAGGTCGCCGCTACCGGTGCCGCTGCCGCCAACCAGGAATCGGCGCTTGCTGCTCAGACCATTCGCGTCAATGTCGAATTGCTCGAAAACCTGATGACCTTGGTGTCCGAGCTGGTGCTGACCCGCAATCAGCTGCTGCAGATGGTGCGCGGCAAGGATGACAGCGAGTTCGCCACCCCGCTGCAACGCCTGTCGCACATTACCACCGACCTGCAGGAAGGGGTGATGAAGACCCGCATGCAGCCGATCGGCAATGCCTGGGCCAAGCTGCCGCGTATCGTTCGCGACCTCTCGGTGGAAACCCACAAGAAGATCGACCTGCAGATGCTGGGCGCCGAGACCGAACTCGACCGTCAGGTGCTCGAGCTGATCAAGGATCCGCTGACCCATATGGTGCGCAACTCGGCCGATCATGGCCTCGAGATGCCCGAGGACCGCAAGAAGGCCGGCAAGCCCGAGGTCGGCAAGATCGTGCTCAACGCCTTCCATGAGGGCGGACACATCATCATCGAGATCTCCGACGATGGCCGGGGCTTGGGCATCCAGCGCATCAAGAGCAAGGCGATCCAGAACGGCCTGGCCACTGAAGCCGAGATCGAGCAGATGGGGGATCAGCAGATCGCCCAGTTCATCTTCCGCGCCGGCTTCTCGACCGCCGAGAAGGTGACCTCGGTGTCGGGCCGTGGCGTCGGCATGGATGTGGTGAAGACCAACATCGAAAAGATCGGCGGCACCATCGAACTCAAGACCGTCGACGGCAAGGGCACGACTTTCACCATCAAGATCCCGCTGACCCTGGCGATCGTCTCGGCGCTGATCGTCGAATGTGCCGGCGAGCGTTTCGCCGTGCCGCAGATCAGCGTGCTCGAACTGGTGCGCACCACGGCGACCTCCGAGCATGGCATCGAAGTGATCAACAGTGCCCCGGTGCTGCGCCTGCGCGATCGTCTGCTGCCGCTGGTGTCCTTGCGCACCCTGCTCAGGCTGGCAGACAGTGCCGAAGAACAGGCCGAGACCTTCATCGTCGTCACCCAGGTCGGCAACTATACCTTCGGCATCATCGTCGACCGCGTGTTCGACACCGAGGAAATCGTCGTCAAGCCGGTGGCGCCGATCCTGCGCCATATCAACATGTTCTCGGGCAATACCATTCTGGGCGATGGTTCTGTGATCATGATCCTCGATCCCAACGGCATTGCCGGCGGTACCGGCGAGATGGCCGCCGCCGACAACCAGCAGGCAGCCGGAGCCGCCGCCTCGCGGGGCGAGGCGCGCGCCGAGGACCAGCAGTCGATGCTGGTGTTCCGCGCCGGAAACTCGGACCTCAAGGCGGTTCCACTGGCCCTCATCGCCCGTCTGGAAGAGATCGACGTCACCGACATCGAAGCCTCGCACGGCAAGCCGGTGGTTCAGTATCGCGGCAAGCTGATGCCCTTGGTGACCATCGATTCCAGTTTCACCATGAAGACCGAAGGCCAGCAGCCGGTCCTGGTGTTCTCGGACCACGAGCACACGATGGGCCTGGCGGTCGACGAGATCGTCGACATCGTCGAGGAGCAGCTGAAGATCGAGCTGGCGGTCAGCAAGCCCGGCCTGATCGGCACCGCCGTTGTCTCGGGCAAGGCCACCGACATCATCGATGCCGGCTTCTACCTGACCCAGGCCTGGGGTGATTGGTTCGGCTCCGACAAGGACAGAAGCAAGCCGCCGGAAGGCCTGCGCGTGCTGCTGGTCGACGACAGCCCCTTCTTCCGCAATCTGCTGACCCCGCTGCTGTCGGTGGCCGGTTATGACGTGACGTCGGTGGAAAGCGCCGACAAGGCCCTGACCCTGCGCGACTCGGGCACCAGATTCGACGTGATCATCAGCGACATCGAAATGCCGGGCATGAACGGCTTCGAATTTGCCGAGGTGGTCCGCCATGACGGTCCGTGGGCCGCGCTCCCGATGGTCGCCTTGTCCTCGCATGCCACGGAGCAGGATTTCGAACGGGGCCGTGAAGTCGGCTTCACCGATTATGTCGCCAAGTTCGATCGCGACGCCCTGTTGCTGACTCTGGCGCAAACCCTCTCGACCAAAGGTGCTGCATGAACCAGGTGGTTCCCTCGAACAAGCGTGGCTCGCACGAGATCGCCACGACCGAGGATCACGAGGATTTCGTGACCATGTTCATCGAGGGCCAGATGTTCGGCATCCCGGTTCTCGTGGTGCAGGACGTGCTCGGTCCGCAGAAGATCACGCGAATTCCCCTGGCGCCGCCGGAAGTGGCCGGCTCGCTCAATCTGCGTGGCCGCATCGTTACGGCCATCGATGTCCGCCTGCGGCTGAAACTGCCCCAGCGCAAGCCCGACGCCGGCGCTGGCATGAGCGTCGTTGTCGACATGAAGGGCGAACTCTATAGTCTGCGCGTCGATCAGGTCGGCGAAGTGCTGAGCCTGCCCGCCGCCAAGTTCGAACGCAACCCGCCGACCCTTGATGCGCTGTGGCGGGAATTTTCTACCGGGATATATCGACTGGATGAGAAGCTTCTGGTGATCCTCGACGTGCCGAGGCTGCTCGACTTCACCAGATCGGAAGTCATCTGAAATTGTCTTCGTCTCGGGCGCTCGACCGTCTGACTGAAAGCGAAGGGTGTGAATGAAGTCCTGTCTTATCGTCGATGACTCGAAAGTCATCCGCATGGTGGCCAAGAAAATCCTGCAGGAGCTGAGCTTCGAGACGCAGGAAGCGGAAGATGGGAAGATCGCTCTCGACATCTGCAGCAAGAAACTGCCGGACGCCATCCTGCTCGACTGGAACATGCCGAACATGAACGGCATCGACTTCCTGCGCGAGTTGCGCAAGCTGCCCGGCGGCGAGCAACCGATCGTGGTGTTCTGCACCACCGAAAACGATATAGAGCATATTCAGGAAGCCATTTCGGCCGGCGCCAACGAATATATCATGAAGCCGTTCGACAGCGAGATCATGCAAGCCAAGTTCTCGCAGGTCGGACTGCTCTGATCGGCGCCGCGTGATGCAAAGCGCTAAAGGCGCAAGTCCAAACGCTTCCCCCGCTAACGATCCTGTGCGCGTCATGGTGGTCGACGATTCGGCTGTCGTGCGCGGGTTGGTAACCCGTATGCTGGAGGAAGACACGCATCTCCAGGTGGTCGCCTCGGTCGGCAATGGCCAGATGGCGCTGAACGCGCTTGAGCGCCATGATGTCGAGGTTGCCATTCTCGATATCGAAATGCCGGTGATGGACGGCCTGACGGCGCTGCCGCTGCTGCTCAAGGTCGATCCGCATCTTCAGGTGATCATGGCCTCGACCCTGACCCTGAAGAATGCCGACATCTCGCTGAAAGCGCTGGAGCGCGGGGCCGCCGACTATATTCCGAAGCCGACCACGTCGCGCGAGATCAGCGGCGGGGTGGATTTCAAGACCCATTTGATCGAGAAGGTGCGGGCGCTCGCCGCCGTGCGCCGCCGCTTCCCGCGCCGTTTGGCCAAGAGCGAAGGGCCGGCGCCGTTGCTGCGCCCCGTTGCGCCGGCTGCCCCCGCTTCTTCGGTGTCGGCCGAGCCCGCACCGCGCTCGTCGATCTATCATCGCCAGACACAGCCGCTGACCTTTCGCAGCGCGGCCGTCGAGACGCCCGACGTGATCGCCATCGGTTCCTCGACCGGCGGTCCGCAGGCGCTGTTTTCGCTGCTCAGCACGATGCGCGCCGGCACCGTGCGTCAGCCGATCCTGATCACCCAGCACATGCCGCCGACCTTTACCACCATCCTCGCCGAGCATATCTCGCGGGTATCGGGTTGGCAGGCGGCGGAAGGGGTGGATGGCGAGCCGGTGGTGTCGGGCCGCGTCTATATCGCGCCGGGTGACTATCACATGGTGGTCGAGGCCAAGGGCACCGAGAGGGTGATCCGCCTCAATAAGAATCCGCCGGAGAATTTCTGTCGGCCCTCGGTCGACCCGATGCTGCGCAGCATGGCGCAGGTTTGGGGTCGTCGGGTGCTGGTGGTGATCCTGACCGGCATGGGGTCCGACGGTATGCGCGGCGGCCAGGCCGTCGTCGAGGCCGGGGGTACCGTGATCGCCCAGGACGAGGCGACCAGCGTGGTCTGGGGCATGCCGGGCGCGGTGGCGACAGCAGGCATCTGCAGCGCGGTCCTGCCGCTGTCGGACATTCCTCAACATGTCATGCGCATGGCGACGAGGCACTGATCATGTTGCGACCCGACGAATTTGACTTTCTCGCCAAACTCCTGAAGGAGCGTTCGGGGCTCGTCGTGACGTCCGATAAAGGCTATTTGCTGGAAAGCCGCCTGACGCCGGTGGCCCGCGCGCGGGGTCTGGCCGGTCTGTCCGAGATCGTCACCAAGCTCAGGGGCAATGACGAATCGCTGGCGCGCGATGTCACCGAGGCGATGACGACCAACGAGTCGTTCTTCTTCCGCGACGACAAGCCCTTCACCCAGTTCAAGGAGATGGTGCTGCCGCATATCATGGCGGCGCGCGCCAGCAAGAAATCGATCCGCATCTGGTCGGCCGCCTGCTCGAGCGGGCAGGAAGCCTATTCGCTGGCGATGATTCTGAAAGAAGAGCAAGCCAAGCTGGCGGGCTGGCATATCGAGATCGTCGGCACCGACATATCGGTCGAAATGCTCGACAAGGCCAAGGCTGGCCTCTATTCGCAATTCGAGGTTCAGCGCGGGCTGCCGATCACGCTGCTGGTGAAGTACTTCAAGAAGAAGGACGAAAGCTGGCAGATCGATCCGGCGATACGGGCCATGGTGCAGTTCCGCGAGTGGAATTTGCTGCGCGACTTGAAGCCGCTCGGCCAGTTCGACATCGTATTCTGCCGCAATGTGCTGATCTATTTCGATCAGCCGACCAAGTCCAAGGTGCTGGAGGCCATCGCCAAGCAGATGCCGACGGACGGTATGCTGTATCTGGGGGGCGCCGAGACGGTGCTGGGGATCTCGGACAAGTTCAAGCCGATACCCAATCAGCGCGGGATCTATGGCCTGACGGCCTGATCCCTCTCGTCATTTATCCGACTTGCTGTGAGGCTTATCCCGGCGCGGGCGCGCTGCGGGATGATGTGCCGGGAATCGTTGCGTGCGCCTGAACTGCGCACTGCCGAGTCATCAGCGTTTTCATCGTCTTCTGACACGAAGTCGGCGAGGGGTGCGACCGGGGTTTCCCCCTGGTCGCACGTCCCCGACATGCCGGTCGTGGCTCGGCTAACCCCCGAGCCCGGGTTTTACGTCGCCTAGGACTGCAGCAGGTGCAGCAGTTCTTGGGGCAGCTGAGACGCCTGGGTCAGAGCGGCGATGGCCGCCTGAGTCTTGACGTCCTGTGCCGACAGGCTGGACTTCACCTGGGCCACGTCCGCATCCAGGATCACCGACTGGGCGGCGGAGATGTTCTGGACGTTGGTGGAGATGTCCTGGCCGCTGAAGTTGAACTGCGACTCATAGGCACCGACCAGCGCGCGGTCTCTGGTGATCGTATTGATCGCCGAATTGACGCCGCCGATGGCCTTGAGGGCCGACGCCGCAGTACTGACCGTCGCCCCAGCGGTGCCGAGCAGGCCTGTCACCGACACGGTTTTCAAGGACACCGAGATGAAGTCGGTGCTCTGGGTGCCGATCAGGAACTTCACGTTGCTGAGGAACGAGCCGGTCAGCAGGGCGTTGCCGGCGTAGGTCGTCGAATGGACGATGCTGGTGATTTCGCCGCGCAGCTGCTGATATTCCGTATTGATGTCCTGTGTGCGCTGGCCGTTGGTGATCTGACCCGAGGCCGATTCGGTGGCCAGCGCCAGCATGCGCGACAGCACATTGCTGATCTGAGCCAGAGCGCC
>Ga0116226_10002779_pt1 | contig 15333 bp, 17 predicted proteins | sample S1TSphfallax_FD_89692 | JGI IMG/M metagenome (GOLD analysis project Ga0116226, IMG submission 89692) | Host-associated microbial communities from peat moss isolated from Minnesota, USA - S1T2_Fa - Sphagnum fallax MG | ecosystem: Host-associated > Plants > Peat moss > Unclassified | place: USA...
GTGCACCGCTTTCCTAGAGCGGCTTCATCCTGACTGGAAAATCATCGGCATCCGGCGTGCCGCTCCAGCCAGTTGTTTGCAGAGCATTTGTATCAGTCTCAAACCGTCGGCTCATGAAGGCCGATCCAGTCAGGCTGAAAATGCTCTAATCGCCCGACCGGCTGCAAACCGTATCCTGGCCGTTATCCCAGCATTTTAGCCGGTTATAACTGCCATCACCCGGCAGCGGTACCACCCGCGCCGGCGGATGCGGATGATCCTCCGGCACATCGGTTGCCGCTTCAGCCCGTTGCCGCGCCGAAACCGGCCCCATATTTGCGCATCCCGCAACACTGACGGCGATCAGTGTAACGATGCCTACGAGCGCAGCCTTCATCCCAAACCCTCCTGCCGGTCCTCGCCCCGCCGCGTCATGGCGACGGCGGCGCACCGGAAATGCCCGAATTGGTGCCTCCGGTATTGCCACCCGGAGAGCCCGGCTGACTGCCGGAAATGCCGATATTGACGGGCCCGGTGTTGCCGGAGCCCGGCGGCGCCCCAGGCGGTGCGGTGCCCATTTGCACGAGGCTCACCGGCGGCGAACTGCCGTTACCCAGCACCGGGTTTGGCGGCGCGGGAATAACGGAGTTGGATTGCACCAGCACCGTGTTCGAAGCCGGCGTCCAGGGCACGACGAACTGCGCCCCGGGCGGAAGCAGCACATTCGGCTGCACGATTGGCGGATTCAACACCATCTGGTTTGTCGGCTTCAAATACTGGGTTCCGCTTATCACCGGAAGCAGCAGGCCCATGACCACGACGAACCCGCAACTCAGGCTGAATATCCGCCATGTCGGGAATTTGGGTTCACGCGTCTTAATCCACTCCCGCACAATCCAGGCCGGCGGATGCGGCGCCTCGCCGACCACGCCCAGCACTGGTGCCCGCCGCGCAACCGTCGGATAACGCTCCAGCATCAGCGAGCGGATGTCCTCGTCGCCGCGCATGTCCATGGCCAGGTGCCAGCGCAATATATCGTCCGGATCGAACTTCACGTACTCCAGGTCGCCAATCAGTTTTCGCCAGAAAATGGCGATCTTGATTTCCTTCCTGAGTTCCGTGCGGTCCTTTGTCTTGTCGTTCACGCGCGGCCGCCGTGTCTGTTTGTGAGCCTCATCACCCCTCCATAGCAGAATACTGGTTACCGGTCTCCCATCTGCAAGCGCATTCAGCCATAGCAGCGGCCGCCATTGACGACCGGTTGCAAAAATCTACCTTCTGGCACTTCATCGAACCGATCGGTTCACCCCCGCCGGCTCACACCCCCACCGGGCGCACACCCCAGGAGAATCTTCTTGCTTGTGAAAATCCTCCCGTCCCGCGTGGGCCGACGCCTCCTGTGCGCTGTCCTGCCTGGACTGCTCGCCGGCTGCACGGTCGGGCCGGACTGGAAGCACCCCGCCATGTGGTCGCCCTCCGGCTGGTTCGCCGCGCACGGGCCTGAAACCGGCAAGCCCACCCCGAGCCAGCCGGTGGCCGAGCCGGTCGACGCCGCCTGGTGGAACATTCTGCACGACCCGGAGCTGACCTCGCTCGAACAGCGCGTGGCCGCGGCGAACCTGAACGTCCGCATCGCCACCATCCGGCTCGCCGAAAGCCGCAGCCAGCGCCAGATCACCGGCGCCGACCAGTTCCCCACCGCCCAGGCCGACGGCAGCTATACGGCCGAGAAAATCAGCAGCAAGGGCGTCCTAGGCATCCTCGGCGGCGGCGGTGGTGGCGGCACGTTTGCCAGCCAGGGCAGCAGCGCCAACGGCCTTGGCGGCCGCAGCGGCGGCATTCCGACGAAAGCCACCGGCGCCACCTCAATCCCCTCCTTCAGTTTGTGGCAATATGGCTTCGATGCGTCGTGGGAGCTCGATTTGTGGGGCCGCGTCCGCCGCGAAGTGGAGGGCGCCGATGCGTCCGTGCAAGCCTCCGCCGATGACCGCCGCAACGCCCTGCTCAGCGTGGTGGCCGAAGTCGCGCGCGACTACATCCAGCTCCGCGGCACCCAGGAGCAATTGCGCATTGCGCAGGAGAACATCGTCACCGCCCAGCAAAGCCTCGATCTGACCCAGGCCCGCTACAAAGGCGGCCTGACTACCGAGCTGGACGTCGCCAACGCCGCCGCCGAACTGGCGAGCGACCAGGCGAATGTGCCGCAGCTCGAACAGCAGCGCGACCAGCAGATCAATTCGCTGAGCTTCCTGCTCGGCGAAGGTCCGCAAGCCCTGCGCGCCGAACTGATCACGCCGCAGGCGGTCCCCCCCGTCCCGCCGACGGTCCCGATCGGCCTGCCCTCCGAACTCGCCCGCCGCCGCCCCGACATCCGCGAAGCCGAGGACAATCTGCACGCTGCCACCGCCGACATCGGCGTCGCGGTCGCCGACTTTTACCCGAAAGTGACACTGGACGGCAGCGTCGGCCTGAGGCCCTGCGCTTCAAGGACCTCGGCAACTGGGGCGCGCACCAGTATGGCATGGGCCCCAGCATCAGCGTGCCCATCTTCGAAGGCGGCCGCCTGCGCGCAACGCTCGAACTGCGCAAGGTGCAACAGCAGGAAGCGGCGCTGAACTACCAGCAAACCGTGCTGCAGGCTTGGCACGACGTCGACAACGCGCTCACCGCCTACGCCGCCGAGCAAAAGCGCCACGACGCGCTCGCCGTCAGCGTGCAACAGAACCGCACCGCCCTCGACCTGTCACGCGAGCGCTACCGCCAGGGCGTGGCGGACTTCCTCAACGTTCTCGACACCGAACGCAGCCTGCTCGCGGCGCAGCTGCAGTTGGCGCAGAGCACGACCACGGTCTCCAGCAACATGGTGCAGCTCTACAAGGCGCTCGGTGGGGGATGGGAGACGAGTTTTCCGGTGGCGAATAAGTAAGGAAGCAGTTCTTTTTTGAAAAAAAGAACCAAAAAACTTTTACTCTTGCGCCTGCGGTTGGCTGCCGCTGCTCTGCGGATTGCTCGGCGCGGGTGGCGGCTTTGTGCCTTGCGGCACTGGGATATTCAGACCCATTCGTGGGATCGCACCTTCGGTGACCAGCTGCCAATTGCCCGTGTCGGGCTGCGCTGATAGATTCGCCATGGATCAAGCCTCCTCCGGGTATAGACCCTTGAAATAGGCAGTCGCCGCTTCTTTTGCCAGCTTTTCCAGCTTGGGCCTTAGCGGCAGGCCGTGGGGCAATGCCTTCGTATCCGCAACCCGACGCAATTCTGCCAGCCGCGCCCATCGTTTCCTTATCTTCTCCTCGTCCCACTCCGCCGCCGCAATGCTCTCCCATTCCAGCTGTGCCTCGATCAGGAGGGCATCGAAGGCCGCGCACAGCTCATTGGTGCCGGTGAACCTGGCGGCCCAAGGGATGGCCCTCTGTAGTGCCTCGGCGATCTGAACAGCCACGATCACGCCTGCCCAGATATGTGGGTCGATGTTCGTGGTGATCCAGCCGCCCAAGGCCGCCACGCCGACGACGCTCCGCGCCACGGCAAACCGGGTGAGGGTGGCGCTCAAGCGATCGCGGTAGAGGCGGACATACTCGCACGCCGCCTTAAGGTCGGTAAGTTCGTTCCAATAAAGGGTTTGTGCCCGGCTCGCCATCACCCGGCTTTAGCCTAGCCGCTGGATCTGTGAAAACGCGGGGCGGCGGATAAGTCACCTGACCGTTTGGCCACCAGTTGAGAGCGCCGGTCGGGCCCGGGTAGCCGGGGAAAACCCGCCACCGCCTCGGCTGTTGCCGGAGCATGGTCCAGTATAGCCCGTGTCTGTTCAAAGCGGATATCTTCGTGTTCTTTGCTTCCTTGGTGCGCTTCGTGTTTGAATCTTCCTCGCTCAGCCACGAACGCTCAAGGGCAACGGCCGGGCCAACAAAATTTGAAACGATACCCGAACGTTTTAGCCACTCAGCTGGACGCAATGAGCAAAAGTTTTTTGCTGCTTTTTTTCAAAAAAGAAGTTCTCCCTTCCTGTGAGGCCCCATGCTCGACAGCACCGCGCTCGACACACTCTTCCGCACCGCCCGAACCCAAAACGCCTGGACCACCAAGCCGATCTCCGACGAAACCCTGCGCGAGCTCTACGACCTGGCCAAATTCGGCCCCACCAGCGCCAACTCTTCGCCCGCCCGGTTTGTCTTCGTCCGCACCCAGGAGGCGCGCGAAAAGCTTCTCCCCGCCCTCTCGGCCGGCAACGTGGCAAAGACCATGTCCGCCGCGGTCACCGTCATCGTCGCCTACGACCCGTTTTTCTACGAGCGCCTGCCGACCCTGTTTCCGCAGGCCGACGCAATGTCCTGGTTTGCCGGCAACAAGGCGCTGGCCGACGAAACCGCCTTCCGCAACGGCACGCTGCAGGGCGCCTATCTCCTCCTCGCCGCCCGCGCCCTGGGCCTGGACACCGGCCCGATGAGCGGTTTCGACCGGGCCACCGTCGATCGCGCCTTCTTTGCCGACAATGGCTGGAAATCCAACTTCCTGCTCAACCTCGGCGAAGGCGACCCGGCCGGCCTGTTCCCGCGCAACCCGCGCCTGTTGTTCGAAGAAGCCTGCCAGGTGCTGTGACAGCGGGTCCGCGCATCCTGGCGATCGCGTCGGCATCGGGCGGTGGCACGTTGGCCATGGTGCAAGACGGCACCGTGCTCGCCGAGGCGCGTCACACCGCGGGGCAAGGCTTGCCGGCCGCCCTGCCTCTGCTCGTCGCCGACCTGATCGAGGCCGCAGGCGCGCCGGATTTGGTGGCCGCCATCGTCGGCCCCGGCAGCTTTACCGGCCTGCGCGCCGGACTGTCGCTGGCACAGGGGGTAGCACTCGGCGCCGGCATCGAGGTCATCGGCGTTACCGTCGCCGAAGCGCTCGCGGATTCCCTGCCCGACCTCGGCACGCGTATCCTCTGGGTCAGCATGGAAAGCCGGCGCGACCACGTGTTCCTCGACCGCGGCGGTGACCTGGCTTCCTTCGCGCTCGCCGGCCTGCCCCAAACGCGCGACAGGATCGCGGTGGCGGGCGACGCCGCCAACGCCATCGCCGCCATCCTGGCCGCCCGTGGCACGGACGTGATGCTCACCAGCGCCCGCCGGCCGGTGCCGCGGCATGTCGCACTCGTGGCCCTGCGCCGCGCCGCCGGCGACCTCGCACCGCTTCCCGCCGTCCCGCTCTATGTCGAACCGCCGCAAGCGAGCCTGCCCGCCGGCGGCCTGCGTCCCGCGCCGCAATGATCGCTCGCCCCCGCATCACCCGCGCCGGACCCGCGCACCCGATCGTGCTGGCCGCCATTCACGCCCAGTGCTTTGCGCCGGCCGAGGCGTGGGACGCCACCATCATGGCCGCCGAACTGTCGATGCCCGGCGTGTTCGCTTTCCTGAGCGAGCCCAGCTTCGACGAAGAAGGCGGCAACGAAGAAGGGGGCGGCATGATCTTGGCCCGCGCCGTCGCCGACGAGGCCGAAATTCTCACCCTCGGGGTGGTGCCGGCCGCGCGCCGCCAGGGCATCGCACGCGCCCTGGTCGACGAGGCGGCGCTGCATGCGAACGCGCTCGGGGCTGTGCGATTCTTCCTTGAAGTTTCGACATCGAATCTGGCGGCCCAGGCCCTGTATCGCCGCGCGGGATTCGTCCAGGTGGGGATCAGGCGGCGCTATTATCCGGACGGATCGGACGCGCTGGTTCTGTCGCGCAGCATCACTTCCGCCGCAATCGCAAGATCGTAATTCCATCTTCCCGGGTTTGCAGAGAAACCACGCCGTGTCCCTGTTCCATTGCCGTGCGCGGCACGTTTCTCACCGATTCGGCACCACGCAGAAAAATTTCCAGAATTTGACCGGGCTGCATGCGGTCGAGCCGCAACCTTGTCCGCACATATGTCATTGGACAAGTCTCGGTGGTGATGTCCAGCGTGTCATCCGCTGCGCAAGACTGTGACAGATCGGCACTATACATAAATGTTTGCCTGCGGGTTGCGAAACGGTCGCGTCGAACCGTATATAGGGCAAGTCAAAGCATATGAAGAGGAAAGACCATGGCGGAGCAGCCATTGTCGATAGAGGTGCTCGGTCTCACCGCGCAGATCGTCGCCGCGCACGTTTCCAACAACCCAGTTGCACCCGAAGGGCTGCCGGGGTTGATCCAGGACGTCTATCGCACGCTCAACGGCATTGGAAAGGACGCGCCACCACCTGTGGTGGAGCGTCAGGCGCCCGCCGTGCCGGTGAAGAAATCGGTTTTCGCCGATTATCTGGTGTGTCTGGAAGACGGCAAGCGGCTCAAGATGCTGAAGCGTCATCTCGCCACCGCCTATAGCATGACACCGGAACAATATCGCGAGAAATGGGGCCTTGGCCCGGAATACCCGATGGTCGCGCCGAGCTACGCCAAGCACCGTTCCTCGCTCGCCAAGAAAATCGGTCTGGGCACCAAATCCAAGGAAGCCTGATCGGCCGGCGGAACGCTGTTCCATGCTCGACCATATTGGTGTGTCTGTCTCCGATCTGGACAGCGCAAAATCGTTTTACAGCGCGTCGCTGGCGCCGCTCGGCATTTCGCTGCTGATGGATATAACGGCGGCGCAATCCGGCACCGCCGCGTTCGCCGGCTTTGGCCGGGCGGACAAGGCGTTCTTCTGGATCGGCAACAATGGCGTCCGCACGAGCGGTGTGCACGTGGCCTTCACCGCCGCCTCGCGCGCCGAGGTCGACGCCTTCTACGAAGCGGCACTTCGCGCCGGCGGGACGGACAACGGCGCGCCCGGCCTGCGCCCGCATTATCACCCCAACTATTACGGTGCCTTCGTGCGAGACCAGGACGGCAACAATATCGAAGCCGTTTGCCACGCCAAGGCGTTACCGGCGGCAGCGTAATGGCCAATTTGAACCGGCGGGCCGAACGCCATGAGCAAGAGTTCTCTGCTTCTTTTTTTCAAAAAAAAGAACTTCCTTCTTTACACCCCCGCCTTCTTTACACCCCCGCCGCCCCCGGCCTGTTCTGAAACCTTCGCCGCCCCAGCGCCGAAAGTTTTGGTACCAATTCAATCATGTCACGCTCGGCCACGCAGCAAAGGAACTGCCGCGCCGGCACATCGCAAGCCGCCTTGGCGGGCAGGCCATCGGCGCCCAACGGCACCGCCGTCATCCCGAGTTCGTTATACAACTTTAACATATGCGGCCCCGCCCGCCAGATTGCGGCATGCCGGCCTTCCTGCCGCGCCAGGTCGCGCAGGCGCCACACCGCCGCGGCGCGATCGCTGTCCGCCCCCGCCGGATCGCCCAGGCCAAGCAGCACATGCCCCATCCGGCGGAAGGGAATTCCGGCGCGCCCGAGTTCTCCCATCACCAGCCCGTCCGCGTCCGGCGGCGGCAAGGCGCCCAGGGCGGCGTAACGCAGCCGGCCCTCGCCATTCCAGGGCAAAGCCACCACCCGCCCCGGCCGGATCACGCCCCACAGGGCCACCAGCAACAGCAGCACCGCCAGCGCCACCGCCGCCCGCACGCTGTTCGGCGTTTGCGCGCTGAGGATCACTGCCCACCAGGAATTGCGGGCCAACCGATGCACTGTCGGCACAAAGTTCGCCAGCCACATCACCGACCCGAGCAAACCCAGCAACGGCAGCAACGTGCCCGGCTGCAACGTGTGGCTGATCAGCCGCGCATCGCGATAATAAACCTCCCGGAACGGCGCCACGGACAACGCGGCTACCACCAACAATCCCGGCAGCCAATAAGGCTCGCCTTGCAGCCCGGTTACCGCGGCACCCGCCAGCAGCATGACGATCGTGGCCCCCCACGCCAGTGTCACCCGCTGCGACAGCCCCACCGCCAGCACCATCAGCGCCGCCCCGATCAGGCTCGGCACGTATTGGCCGGCGCCGGTGGCAAATCTTGCCAGCGCTGGGTCCATCCAGGAAAAGTCCGGATGCGTATCCAGCACGCCCACCCCGAGCAGCATGGCGCCGCACACGGCAACCCCGCCGACCGACGCTGCGACCGCAAAATCCGGCTCGCCGCCGCGCACCTGCATCGCGACCCGCGCCACCCCCCGCGTCCGCACCAGCAATTCGTTGCCAGCGAACAGCGCGCCGGCAAGAAACAGCGGAATGATGTAGTAATACAGCCGAAAAATCAGCAGCGCCCCGAGCACGATTTGCGGCGGCAGGATATCCGACAGGCCAAGCAATATCGCCGCATCGAACACGCCCAGCCCGCCCGGCACGTTGGTCACCAGGCCGGCGGCATAGCTGCCCAGGTAGATTGCCACGAACCGCAGCCAGGTGAGCCCATGCGCCGGCGGCAGCAGGGCGTAGAAGATGCTCGCCGTCACCGCGACGTCCACCGTCGCGAGCGCCACTTGAAGCAGCGCCATGCGCCAGCCGGGCAGTTCGATTGTCCGCCCGCGCACGTGCAGGGTGGGAAACCGCGTCGAGATGAAAACATACGTGGCCACCGCCGCCCACATCAGCACGCCGATCACATGCAGCGCGAGGATCGGCAGATGGGTGCCGAACCAGGGCACCGCGCGCGGCTCCCCGAACAGGATCGCGCCGCCCAGCGACATGCCGCCGAGCCCGAACGTCAGGCTGCAGAAGGCGATCACCTTGGCGATCTGCGGCGGGCTCAGCCCCCAGCTCGCATACAGGCGATAGCGCACCGCGGCACCGGACACCGCGGCAAACCCGAGGTTATGCGCCAGCGCATAGGCGCAGAAGCTGGCAAAGGCTGTCCGGGCATAACTGACCCGCTTGCCGGCGTAGATGGTTGCCAGCCGGTCATAGAACGTCAGCACGCCGTAGGCGGCGATGTTCCAGACCGCCGCCAACACCAGCCTCTGCCGGGGCATTTCGGCGACGGCGTGGCCCACCTCGCGCACGTTGAGGTGCCGAAACTCCCGCTGCACCACGTAGATAGCGCCGATCAGCAGCAGAAACCCCAGCGCAGCGGGCACATGCCGCGCCGCCCGCTTCAGGGCGGCCACACCGGTCGGAGGAGGCTGCATCGCGGCTGGTTTCACCAAACACCGAATAAACAGGGCAATGGCACCGAGTGTTTCCGCGACATTTGGGAAATAAGCAAACTTTCGTGAAAAGAAAGCCGTTCTTTTTTGAAAAAGCACCAAAAAACTTTTACTGAATGCTTCCACCTTACGATTCGAAGCGGCCAATCAAGCGCTGTCCGCAATAGATAAAGGTTTTTCGGTTCTTTTTTTCAAAAACGAACTGCTTCCTTACTTCGCTGGCAGCGGCACGGGACTGTGCGACAAGCTATCCAGATAATCGATCACGTCGGCGCGCTCCTTATCATCGTCGATGCCGGCGAACCCCATCTTCGTGCCGGGCGCGAAATTTTTCGGACTGGTCAGCCACGCGTTAAGATCATCGAACGTCCAGTTGCCCGGCTTGCCCTTCAAGGCCGAGCTGTATTCGAAACCGGGCGCACTGGCGCGCACCCGCCCGACCACGCCATACAGATCAGGGCCTACCTTGGCGCCGGCCCCCTCGGCGAAATTGTGGCACACCGCGCAAAGCTTCTTCGCGTCCGCCTGGCCGGCCGAAACGCTCGCCTTGGCCAGCAACGGCCCGATCGGTGCCACCGGCGCCGGTGCCGGCGCCGCCTCGGTCGCGGCAGGCGCCTCGGCCGCCCCCTCCACCTTCAATGCGGATTGCTCCAGCCGATGCGGATGCACCACCACGTCCGCGACAATCCCGAACCCGACGAAGGCAATGCCGGCGGTCAAAATTGCCGCCAACAACATGTTCGATTCGTGTGTATCCATGTCCCGTCCGTTCCCCGCCTGAAGCGCGGTTCCGGTCATTTGCCGGGGTGCCGCTGCGCACTTATGTTGCCGCTTTCCTCTAGCCAAGCGCCAGCGGCCAGACAACCCATCCCCCGACTTCGAGATCCCCCCGCCTTCCAAACCAGTGTCTCCCATCGTCCTCATACCGGCACGGCTGGCCGCCACCAGGCTGCCCGGCAAACCGTTGGCCGATATCGCCGGCTTGCCGATGATCGTCCACGTGCTGCGCCGCGCGCTGGAGGCGGCCGTCGGCCCCGTCGTGGTGGCTTGCGGCGACCCCGAAATCGCCGACGCCGTGCGTGCGGCCGGCGGCATTGCCATCGCGACCGACCCCGGCCTGCCCAGCGGCTCGGACCGCGTGTGGGCTGCCCTTCAGCTTGTCGACCCCGCCGGCGCGCACGACATCATCATCAACCTGCAAGGCGACCTGCCCACGCTGCCGCCGGCCTATCTGGCCGCCGTCCTCACCCCGCTGGCCGACCCGGGCATCGATATCGCCACCTTGGTCGCGCCGATCACCACGACTGGCGAGGCTGGCGCGTCCTCGGTCGTCAAGGCGGTATGCGCCTTCGCCGACGGCGCCGAAACCGCCCCCGCCCTCTACTTTTCCCGCGCCGCGGTGCCGTGGGGTGCGGGCGCGCTCTGGCACCACATCGGCATCTATGCCTATCGACGCGCCGCCCTCGCCCGCTTCGTCGCCCTGCCCCCGAGTCCCCTCGAGACGCGCGAAAAGCTGGAACAGCTGAGGGCCTTGGAGGCAGGCATGCGCATGGCGGTAGCACGGGTGGAACACGCTCCTTTCGGCGTCGACACGCCTGAGGATCTGGCCCGCGCGCGAACCCTTTTGGCCTGATGCAACCCGTCGCCTTCCAGGGCACGCCGGGCGCCTACAGCGACCTCGCCTGCCGCACCGCCTTCCCCGGCCGCCCCACCCTGCCCTGCGCCACCTTCGAGGACGCCATCGCCGCGGTGCACGACGGCACCGCGGCGCTGGCCATGCTGCCCTGCGAAAACTCCCTGGTCGGCCGCGTGCCGGATATCCACGCCCTGCTGCCCGCCAGCGGCCTGTCCATCATCGGCGAGCATTTCCAGCGCATCGAGCACTGCCTCCTCGGCGTCCCCGGCGCGACCCTTGCCGACGTCAGGCGCGTACACTCCCACGCCGTCGCCTTGGGCCAGGTCCGCTCCATCATCCGCGAGCTCGGCGCCCAGGCGGTGGTGGAGGCCGACACCGCCGGCTCCGCCGAACTGATCGCCGCCTGGGCCCGCCCCGCCGACGCCGCCATCGCCAGCGCGCTGGCCGCCGAAATCCACGGATTGCAAATCCTGCGCGCCAACGTGGAGGACGCCGCCCACAACACGACGCGTTTCTACATCGCCGCCCCCGCCCCCGCGGTCCCCCCGCCCGACACGCCGGGGCTGATGACAACGTTCATCTTCGCAGTGCGCAACGTTCCCGCGGCGCTGTACAAGGCCTTGGGCGGCTTCGCCACCAACGGCGTCAACATGACCAAGCTGGAAAGCTACATGGTCGGCGGGGCGTTTACCGCCACCGAATTCATGTGCGACGTGGAGGGCCACCCGGAACAAACTTCCCTGCGCCTGGCGCTGGAGGAGTTGGCGTTCTTCTCGAGGGAAATAAGAATCCTCGGCGTCTACAAACGAGCTTCATTCCGCGATCACCCGTAGGGTGGGATGCCCTACAATCCCACCCCTCTTCCGGCACAACAGCAGTTAGCCCGAATCTTGATGCGGGTTCCGCCGCCAGAGCGGCTTCAGCCTGTCTGGAAAATCGTCGACATCCGTCCGGCCGCTCCAGCTTGTTGTTTGTAGAGCATTTTTATCAGCCTCGGGCCGCCCGCCTCACTTGGGCGATTCCGGTCAGGCTGAAAATGCTCTAGCAGCAAGATCCTCTCTCAGCGAATCAATAAAATCTGCCAGTTCCTCCCTCGATGATACCGAAGAGCTTTTCATCCCCCACTTTCCTCCAAAGCATCCAAACAAATCCGCTCAAACTGCGCGCCAATCCGGTCCCACCCATACCGCGCTTCCACCAGTGCCCGCGCCGTCTCCGCCAATTGCCGCCGCCGCTCGAAATCCCCCAGCAGCGCACAAATCGCCGCGGCAAACCCAGCCGCATCGTCGCCGGCCAAATACTGCGTGCCCGGCTGCAACCCCAACCCCTCCACGCCCAGCGTGGTCGAAACGACCGGCAAACCCATCGCCATCGCCTCGAACGCCTTCAACCGCGTGCCGCTGCCCACGCGCAACGGAATCGCCGCCACATCGCCTTCCGACATCGCCGGCCGAATATCGTCCACCGTGCCGGTAAAGTGCCAGTTCAGCCCCGCCGACGCCGCCTCCGCCACCAGCGCCGCGGGCGGATTTCGCCCCACCACAACCATCCGCGCCGAGGGCCTCGTCGACACCACCAGAGGCCACACCGCGCGGAGCAAAAATTCGATACCGTCTATGTTGGACCGGCTGTCCAGCGCGCCGCTGAACACCACCGTTCCCGCTTCAACCCGCGGCGCCTGGAAACGATAATAATCCAGATCCACCCCCGTATCGATACGCGCCACCTGCCCCAACCCATAGCGCGCGACCAGCGCCCGCGCATCGCGCTCGGACACCGCAATGACCGAACTGAACCGGCGCAGCGTTGCCGCCTCGAACCGCCGCATCCTGGCCGCCTCGCGCCGCCAAACCACGCGCCGCCAGCCGGTGGCCACCGACGCATGCCTCTCCAATATTTCCGCCTCCACATTATGCGTGAACATCACGCTCGCGGCCGGCAACCGCTCCGGCAGCAGCACCGCGCCATGCGGAAAATCCGCCACCAGAACATCAACCCCGCCGGCCAGCGCCGCCGCCACCGCCCGCCGACCCGCCGCGCTGAAATCTCCCGCCGCCGACACCGGCCATGCGCCCATCATCCCCCGCGCAAGCCGAATCCAACCGGCAGATGGTTCCGGCCAGGACACAAACGCGTCCGCCACCGAGGCAATTTCCGCCGCGTATCGGCCCCCATCCCGCGGCGCCGGCGACAGTAGCGTAATGTTGAACGCGCCGCCCTTCATCGCACGCAATATGCCCGCCGTGCGTATCTTGCCGCCCTCATTCAGCGGAAAAAGAAAGCGCGGGCTGACAAACAGAAGATGCCGCCGACTCATGCCAGCCGGCGTTGAACAGTTGGGATCAAGAAAAAAGCACTTCTTTTTTGAAAAAAAGAAGCAAAAACTTTTGCAAATGCGGCAAACGGACGCGTCCAAAGGGCCAATCAGTTGCCGCCCAGTAATGAGTAAACGTTTTTTGGTTCTTTTTTTCAAAAAAGAACTGCTTCCTTCCTTCACCAGCAAAACCCATGATAATCAATCCCCGCATGCGTCCGCAGCGCCTCGATGCCCACCAGATCGATCACCGCATGCCCATCCAACCCCGCCATCAGCGCCGGCAAATCATCGGCCGCCAAGTGCCCCACCACCACCAGCTTGCACCCCGCCAGCGCGGCCCCCGGACTATCCACCATCAATTCCTCCAGGTGAGGAATTTCCCGCTCGATGTAAGCCCGATTCGCCCCCAGCAACTGCGCGATTTTCACCGACCGGTCAAAAATCCGCAGCCCGAATCCGCGCCCCAACAGCCGTTCCGCCAGAATCACAAACGGCGACTCGCGCAAATCATCGGTGCCCGGCTTGAACGCCAGCCCGAACAACGCCACTGCCTGGCGCCCATGCGACGCCACCGCCGCGAACGCGCGCGCAATCACCGCGTCATTTCCCGGCAGCACCGCGCCCAGCAGCGGCGCCGCGACCGCCTGGCGCTGTGCCAACGCCAGAAATCCGCGCACATCCTTCGGCAGGCACGACCCGCCGAACGCGAAACCCGGCCGCAAATACGCCGGCGAAATGTTCAGCACCCGATCCTCGCAAAACAGCTCAAAGGCCGCCCGCGCATCCACCCCATAGGCGGCCAGCACGCCGCCTGCCTCATTGGCAAAGCCGATCTTCAGCGCATGAAAGGCGTTGCAAAGATATTTGACGCTTTCCGCCACCCCATACGGCACAACCCGGAACGGTGCCGCCACGGTTGCATAAAGCTCCCGCAGTACGGCCGCATCATCGCCCGGTGCCGCGCCGACCAGGGTGAACGCCGGCTGCTCGAAATCCCGCACCGCGGTTCCCTCGCGCAAAAATTCCGGATTGCTATAATAATGAAATCCCTCGCCGTGCGACCGGCCGCTGCCGTCCTCCAGCGCCAGAATCAGTCGCTGTTCGGCCGTGCCCGGCGGCACCGTGGACCGCATCACCACCGCGTGGCCCGCCGCCTTATGCCGCAGCGCCGCCGCGATCGCGCCCACCACATGGTCAATCGCACCCAGATTTACGCCGCCGTCCGCCGCACTCGGCGTGCCCACCGCAATAAGCGACACATCCGTCGCGCCCACCGCGTGCGCAACATCATCGGTCGCCGATAACGCACCTGCCCGCACCGCCTGCGAAATCATCTCGCCAATTCGTGCTTCGACGATCGGGCACGCGCCGCGGTTGATCATATCGATCTTATCGCCCGCGATCTCCACCCCGATCACCCGGTGCCCCGCCGCCGCCAGACATCCCGCCGACACCGCGCCCACATATCCCAGCCCAAACACAGACACGCGCATGTCTTGCAAAATCTCCTGAGGCCGCACCGCGGAAACGGTCGGCGCGGGTTAAAATCCTCTTATCGCGGTTTGGAAAGAGGTGCCGTCCAGGTGCAAGCCAGCGTCGCAGACACCTCAAGCCAGCGTCGCAGGCAGCTCAATCGGCGGATTTACTTGACTTTTGCCCCAGCAATGCGGATATGCCGCCCTAGCAACACACGCGAGCAGAATCGTTCACCCCGTCGCTCACGTCCGCCCCAAGACGCGGACAGCGCACAAACTGCAAACCGCGTCATTGCCCCACCCTGGGCCACCACCCTGTTTTTGATTGAGAGCTTTGTTGACCGAACCAAACGCCTGCGAGGCGGAAACCCCCGCGCAGACCGACCCCCACCCCGCCGCTGCCATCCCGGAATCACCGGAGGCTGAAGCAACCTTGCCGGCGCCACCCGCGCTGGAAACAGTTGGCGAATTGCCCTCGCCCGAGGATGCGCCCCCGGAGGCGCTGCCCCTGTTCACCGAAACCGGCCTGTCGGAACCTATTCTGCGGGCCGTCATCGAAAAGGGCTACCTGCACCCCACGCCCATCCAGGCCCAGGCCATTCCGGTCATCCTCGCCGGACGGGACGTCATGGGCGTGGCGCAGACCGGCACCGGCAAAACCGCCAGCTTCACCCTGCCGATGCTCGACATACTGGACGGCAGCCGCGCCCGCGCCCGGATGCCGCGCAGCCTCATCCTGGAACCGACCCGTGAGCTCGCCCTGCAAGTCGCGGAAAATTTCGTCCTCTACGGCAAATATCTGAAACTGAACCACGCGCTGCTGATCGGCGGCGAAAGCCTGAACGATCAGAAGGACGCGCTGATGAAGGGCGTGGACGTTCTCATCGCCAC
>Ga0116226_10002780_pt1 | contig 15333 bp, 13 predicted proteins | sample S1TSphfallax_FD_89692 | JGI IMG/M metagenome (GOLD analysis project Ga0116226, IMG submission 89692) | Host-associated microbial communities from peat moss isolated from Minnesota, USA - S1T2_Fa - Sphagnum fallax MG | ecosystem: Host-associated > Plants > Peat moss > Unclassified | place: USA...
AACAAACGTTTTTACTTCGTTCCATAAATTTTACAATTCAGGTATTCAATAGGAGCGATCGCACTTAAACTTCTCACATTAAGGGTGCTATATCCCTGAAATAACCAAAAAATCAGCTTGTAGTTTCCCATCCACAAAGATTTTTTAATCACTTTAATTTATCAATTTGAATCAAAATAATATTTGATATTATCAATCAATTTATCTAAAGTGAAAATAAAGCAGATTATTGATGGCTCCTATAAAAACAAGCCCACTACAACGAATAATGATAGGAAGGAACTAATGAATCAATCAAATTCCAAAAAATTCCCTCAGTGGATCGTAACAGCAGTATTTCTGGTACTTGTAGCAGGATTTTCCCTCCTTCACCAACCCAGCGTTATAGCTCAAACACTAATACCATCCATACCTACTGAGTCTGAAGTAGCTCCAGCAATATCTCCGGTTACATCGCCAATGGAGTCTGTAACTTCCCCTGTCATATCTCCAGTTACATCGCCAGTAGTGTCTGTAGCCGCAAATGTTAGACATTTATTGCAAACCAATGAATGTGTCGGATGTAACCTCACCGGGGCAATGCTCAAGGATGCAAACCTGCAAGCGGCTAACTTAGAGAATGCGAACTTACAAAATGCAGACTTAGAAAGAGCTAACTTACAGCAAACAAACTTACAAGGGGCAAACTTTCAAGGAGCAGATTTAGGCAAAGTAAACCTTTTGGGAGCAAACCTGTTAGGAGCAAACCTATTTGATGCTGACCTAGAAAAAGCCAACCTGTTGGGAGCAAACCTGCAAATGGCTAACCTACAGGGCGCAGACTTGGAAAATACAAATCTCACAAATGCAAACATCCAGGGGACTAACCTGATGGGGGTTGACTTGGAAGATGCTATCAGACCGGAAGGATTTCCTATTCAGTGATTAAACGTGCAGTGTTTTCAAGTTGCCCAGCGCCAACACATCAACACTGTGGTGCAGGGAACGGAACAGAGTGAATAACTAGGCTAGCCGCTGATCGCTCGCACCAAGCATAAAATAGGGAGTGGATTGTTTACCACTCCCTACTCCCTTTCTACGCTTCGATAACTACCCTTAGATTGCCCCGTTTTTTCGCAACGCGACAAGCAGTGGTAGTACCAGAACGCTCGAATTCCAAATCGAGGATGGTGGGGCCGACTCGCAAATTATGAAACGATAGACGATTAATCGATTCTGGCAAAGCAGGGTCGATTATTCGCAAGCAGTTATTTTGAGCATCAGGCACTAGGTTGACCATCATTTGCAGCAGTTGGAAGATACTACCAGTAGCCCAAGCTTGGGGAGTACAGGCGACTGGATACTGCACAGGGGCATTATCACCGTTCCGTTCGTAGCCGCAGAAAAGTTCTGGAGGACGTTCATAAGGCTGCTGACTAGTCATGTCGAATAAACCTTGGAAAAGCTCTAAGGCTTGATCGATCAGACCCAGCGATCGCAATCCCATTGCAATCAGAGCGTTATCATGGGGCCAAACCGAACCAGTGTGATAGCCCATTGGATTGTAAGCGGGTGACAAACTACTCAGAGTACGAATGCCCCAACCATTAAACATATCTGGCGCTCGCAACCGTTCTGCTACACTATAGGCTCTTTCGTGGGTGAAAAGACCCAAATGCAGACACTGACCAGGATTTGAGGTAATACTGTCTACTGGTTTACCATCTCCATCCAAAGCCAAGGCGCAGAAATCCTGGTCTTCTACCCAAAAATCTCGATTAAAACGAACCTTGAGACTTCTAGCCTCTTCTTGCCAACGATCTGCCAAATCAAGGCGCTTTTTCATCCTCGCTATTTCTGCTAGGCGCATTTTTGCAGCATAGACATAAGCTTGCACCTCACAAAGAGCAATTGGGCCGTTAGCTAATTCTCCCTTATGGTTTACAATACAGTCGCCAGAGTCTTTCCAACCTTGGTTAGCAAGACCGCGTTTAGATTTGCGGAAGTAACTGAGGTAACTGGTTTGTTTGGTATTGCGATCGATCCACTCCATTGCTGCTAGAGCATTGGGCCAAAGTAGTTCTAGGAGTTCTTGATCGTGAGTCCAAGCATAATGTTCGGCATACAGCATTAGCCACAGAGGAGTCGCATCAACTGTACCGTAATAGGGGGTATGGGGAATTTCTTGACAACGAGCCATTTCTCCCAAACGTAACTCGTGCAAAATTTTACCCGGTTCTTCTTCGCGCCATTCGTCGTCGATTTTGCCTTGGTATGTCGCTAGTAATATCAGGGTTTCTTTGGCGATTTGCGAGTTTAGCATCAGGGTTTGGGAAGCTGTAACCAGCGAATCCCGCCCAAATAGTGTAGAAAACCAAGGCACTCCAGCCGAAACAGTCTTATACTTACCAAAAGACTGGCGCAACAAATACATATCTTGCTCGGCGCGCTCAATCACTAGATTGAAGGTGCTTTTATCTGAGCTAATGCGGGTAATTTGTTGTACCCAATTTTGCTCTTCCATCAACTCAGCAGCTTTCGCCTGTCCTAAAGTGATGGCGGCGCTTACGGTTGAACTAGATTGGTTGTTTTTCAACATATTCACCCGATAACCCAGCTTTTGAGTCTCGTGAGAAGCCAACTCTAGCTGCCAAACCGCAGTGTAACCCTTGAAATAGTCTGGTTGTCGATGCTGGAATAAAATACGGGATTCCATCACTGAACCATCTAAACCTTGATAAGCAAGTGTTAAGGATTCTTCCTTAAAAGTTGATGGGTCTTTGGGTACTGATGAAATGCCATCGCCAATTCCTTCTTCAGTGGTCGGTTCTACTAGACGTAAAAGCCTACCTCGTTTTTCTCTGTCATAACCCCTGACTTCAAATAAATCAACAAAATCTGCATCGAAGCTGATGCTAAGTTCAAAATTGACAGTTGTTGTGCTGTAGTTAGATACCTCTATTTCTTCAAATAGTGCGCCATTGAGGACTATTTCTCGGCGAATTCCCACAGTTTCGGCTCTTAGGCGTTCGTCAATTCTGGGATTGGTACATAAAGCTGAGAGTGAAAACCCTTTTTCGGCAGTACTACTGAGAAGTACAGGCGATCGCCCTTCAATTTGTAACTCCAAGCGATTGAGAAATCTCGTATCACAGCAAAACAGTCCCATACTGGGATTGCCATCATTGAGGGAACAGCCAGAAATATTCCCGATAGTATCTGTCACGAAAAATAAATCATCATCTTTAACCGTCAGTGTCGGTTGTGATCTTTCACTCACAACACAAGGCCACTCCGGGATAGGTAATTGTTCGGCAGGAATAAAAGTTTTTCCATCCAGGAAAATTTTTTCCTGGGTCATTAGCGTATCCGGTGTCATTAGCTAAAGTTCCGTGTACAGGTTGTAGATTTTTGTGGTATTTGCAGTAAAGGTCTTTAAGCGATACAACTTGCAGAAAAAAGACGCTCTCTAAAACTTCCTTGAGCCATTCGATCCAAAATAATTTTTACGTACTGTTGATAAAATAGCAGCGCTCAAATCTATATAAACAAATATTTATAAATTTATATTGTATAAGTCTAAACTCAAGACTGAAAATTGAGAATTTTGAGATAATTCCTTAGTAGTTGAACTTTATCAAGATACAAGACATATAGTAGTATACTCAGCACAAATACGAAATTCCTAGTTTTTATTGGGTAAAGGTAGCATTTGTCCCCTAAACTATTATACGATTTTGTTTTAAATATCGTTGGTGTTTGATTATAAAAACTTATCACATTTATTTTATTGATTAATATTAATCAATCATTACAGATTAAATTATATGGTATATGGGAATAATGGTTTTTGGGTAGGAAAATTTATTTAGTGGATGTAAATATCAAGCAGGTGATGTCTATGAAGGCTATGCCAACGCCTAGACTATCAAATAATCAGTAATCATTAGTGAATTAACAGTTAAAAAATACATGAATTAACTATTTGGTACTTAGTACAGAAAGATTTTAGCTGTGCAAGCATATTTCAAAGTTAGTCAAGAATGTATATTGGGCGTAGTAGATTGTCAATCAAGAAATCAATTTGGTCACAAAATGTTGCGTCTGCTTTGGCGGAAAGTGCTTTTTAGCGTTCTTTACATATTGCAACTCTCTATTTAACTTGAGAGTCTCTTGGAATTTGTACAATGCAGCTGTGACGTGGATCTTGTCGAGGTTGAGCGTTTAACAATAATTCATGAGCATTTCGACTTCTGTGCTGAGTGATCTGCTAAAGTCCCTACCATACTTGCGGCCCCAGCTATATTTTAAGGCTTCACTAACGGCGCTCTCCCACGCGATGGAAGATCAAGTTTTGGCTGGAACTTTAGCCCAACCCCTTGTAATTGCTAGTTTTCAGCGAGAGCGATTCTACCGCCAAGAAGCTCATCGCTACCAGCGACTTGCCTTGCGGAGTCATCAAATATACGTGTTATCTGCCCCAGAAACGGATTTTACCAACAGTTCGGAACACTACGAAAAAGTCGCTTTTGAGCCAAAGGACGGCTTAAGTCATGAGTGGCATTTGGTAGTGATTGCTGACAATTATGCAACTTGTCTGGTTTGCCGGGAAAGCCTTGGTTCTATTGCCAAAAACAAGCAAATACCGGAACTAAGCCCTACTCTGGATATAGACACAGCGCGAAGATTTGAGGGAATTTGGACATCGGAAAGGGGAGTTAGCCTCAAAGCGGCCGAATTGCTATTAGACAGGATTTTAGTTTACAGACCCGAACTGGCAAGTAAAATTGAGGAGGCCCGTCAGAGGTTTGGCATCGGAGAGCCGCGAAGCCAGTCTGGAGCAGAACATTTCAACGAATATGCTTGTGATATCGATACAGATCCCTTTGTGCAGCGCTTAGTAACTTATTTGCAAGCTAGTCAGTACAAATTGCACAAAGCCTACCGTTCCATTGCTGCCCAAGCACGAAAAGAACGATTAGTCAACTCCATTAGCACTGCGATTCGGCGATCGCTCGATCCTCACGAAGTTCTCCAGGTGGCAGCACAAGAATTAGGACAACACCTAGAAGCTTGTCGCTGTCTAATTTACCGCGCTCAAGCTACAGATAGCCAAGCCATAATTGAACACGAGTTTTTGAATCCTGGTATTTTATCGGTTCGTGGGCAAACTTGGGAGTTAGAGAAAAATTCCCTATTTCAGGACATCGTACAACAAGGCGAAGGGGTTTGTATTAGCGATACCCTGAATGACCCACGTGTGAACAATTCGCCAGGACTTTCCTTGATTGCCAAAAAGTTTGCCATTCGTTCTTGGCTAATGGAACCAGTATTTTATCAGGGGCGATTATTGGGCATTGTGGAGTTGCACTATTGCCGGATGCCACCGCACGAGTGCCAACCAGGGGAGTTGGATCTGGTAGAAGCGATCGCCACCCAAGTGGGAGCGGCTCTCATCCAAGCCGAAGCCTACGCCAACCTAGAAGAACTTAATCAGCAGCTAGAAGCCCTAGACCGCACCCGCAGCAACCTGATAGCCATCACCGGACACGAACTGCGTACCCCCCTATCCACCATTCAAGTGTGCCTAGAAAGTCTCGCTAGTGAGCCGGATATGCCCTTGGAGTTGCAGCAAATTATGCTCAACACTGCTCTTTCCGACTCAGAACGGATGCGAAAATTGGTACAAGATTTCCTCACACTTTCCAACTTGGAAAGCGGTCGAGTGCAATGGCATCCAGAATCCCTCACTTTACAAGAGTGTGTGGATTTAGCACTCAGCCGCAATCGCACGCGTTCTTCAACGGAAAAGCCACCCCAAATCAAGACTCAAATTGCCGAAAACCTACCTTTGGTTAGAGCTGATGGTGATTGGCTAGTAGAGGTACTGGCAAAACTGATGGATAATGCTTGTAAATTTACGCCACCCCAAGGAGAAATCACCATTAAAGCGATTTCCAACAGCCATCAAATGGTTGAGGTGACTGTGGCTGATACTGGACGCGGCATTGAACCTAATCGTTTAGAAGTAGTTTTTGACCGCTTTTATCAGGAAGAGGGAGCGCTACGCCGCACCACTGGCGGGACTGGACTTGGTTTAGCTATTTGTCGTCAAATTGTGAATGGCTGGGGTGGGGAAATTTGGGCAGAGTCAACTGGCAAAGACCAGGGTAGTCAGTTTCACTTCACCATCCCAATTGTTCAGAATAGCTATGAGGAAAAGCGGACAAAAGTTAAGAGTAAGTAGGAATTGGGCATTGGGAATTGGGCATTGGGTACTTATACCGACTTGTACTGAGCGTAATCCAAGTATGGGGCATTGGTTTTTCACAAATGACATAATGACTAAAACACTAAAAACTGTTACAGTCTATAACGCGATCGCAATATGATCCTGGTTGCGATGTTAGGATTCCCTAAAAACGTTGAGAGAATCAATCTTTATGGCAGAAACACTCTCTGGACAAACCCCGCTATTCGGTGGCAGCACTGGTGGCTTGCTAAACAAAGCAGTAGTGGAAGAAAAGTACGCTATCACTTGGACTAGCCCGAAAGAGCAAGTTTTTGAATTGCCTACAGGTGGTGCAGCTACTATGCGGAAAGGTGAAAACCTACTGTATATAGCTCGTAAAGAATATGGCATCTTTTTGGGCGGTCAGCAACTCCGCAAACTCAAAATCACAGATTACAAAATTTACCGGATTTTACCCAACGGAGAAACTACCTTAATTCACCCAGCCGATGGTGTCTTCCCCGAAAAAGTGAATGAAGGTCGTGAAAAAGTGCGTTACGTACCACGCAGCATTGGGCAAAACCCCAATCCATCACAACTCAAGTTCAGCGGTAAAGCTACCCACGACGCATAGGGACTGGGGACTGGGGAAGAAGCAAGGGAGCAGGGAGCGGGGAGCAAGGGAGAAAAGTTTTCCCCTCTGCACCTCTGCCCCATGCCCAATTCCCAATGCCCAATGACGGCAGTTGCTCCACTTGGGGTTTCCCCAAGTGGAGCAACTGCCTCCCCAATGCCCAATGCCCCATCCTAAACAATTTATGGTATTCCCCGATTTCTCTGAATTTTCCCAGCTAGCTCAACAAGGCAACTTTGTCCCCGTATATCAAGAATGGGTAGCGGACTTAGATACGCCTGTATCTGCTTGGTATAAAGTTTGTGCGGGTCAGCCCTACAGCTTTTTGTTGGAATCCATAGAAGGTGGGGAAAAACTAGGACGCTATAGTTTAGTAGGTTGCGATCCCCTTTGGGTTTTGGAAGCAAGGGGCGATCGCACCACCCAGTTAAACCGGGATGGTTCGCAGGTCGTTTTTGCAGGCGACCCTTTTACAACTTTAGCCGAATGTTTAGCACCTTATCACCCAGTCAAGTTACCACAGCTACCGCCAGGGATTGGCGGTTTGTTTGGGTTTTGGGGCTATGAATTGATTAATTGGATTGAGCCGCGCGTGCCAATCTATCCACAAGATGAACGAAATATTCCTGATGGGTTGTGGATGCAGGTAGACCACCTGTTGATTTTTGACCAGGTGAAGCGGAAAATTTGGGCGATCGCCTATGCTGATTTACGCGATTCCAATGTAGATTTACACGCAGCCTATCAACAAGCGGGCGATCGCGTCACCCAAATGCTCGAAAAGCTATCTCTCCCCATATCACCAGAAAAAACTCGATTGGAATGGAAGCCCCCAGGAAGCAGGGGAGCAGAGGAGGAGGGGAGTGGGGAAGCAGAAGATTATAAAAGTAACTTTACTCGCCCTGATTTTTGTGCCAGTGTCCAAAAGGCAAAAGACTACATCAAAGCAGGTGATATTTTCCAAGTAGTAATTTCTCAGCGGTTATCAACGGCATACACAGGCGACCCCTTTGCCCTTTACCGCTCCCTACGTCAGATAAATCCTTCGCCTTATATGGCTTACTTTAATTTCCAAAATTGGCAAATTATCGGTTCCAGTCCAGAAGTGATGGTGAAAGCCGAAACCGATCCCGATGGTGGAGTTATAGCAACAGTACGCCCCATTGCTGGGACACGTCCACGGGGTAAAACCACCCAGGAAGATACGGCCTTGGCTCAAGATTTACTCGAAGATCCCAAAGAAGTTGCCGAACACGTGATGCTTGTAGATTTAGGGCGGAATGATTTGGGGCGTGTTTGTCAAAGTGGTAGTGTCAAAGTTGATGAATTAATGGTAGTTGAGCGCTATTCCCATGTGATGCACATTGTTAGCAATGTTGTAGGGAAATTAGCACTTGATAAAACAGCATGGGATTTATTGAAAGCTTGCTTTCCAGCAGGTACAGTCAGTGGCGCACCCAAAATTAGGGCGATGGAAATCATCCACGAGTTAGAGTCTAGCCGTCGGGGTGTTTATTCCGGTGTGTATGGATATTACGATTTTGAAGGACAATTAAATACTGCGATCGCAATTCGCACAATGGTAGTACATAATCAGACGGTTAGCGTGCAAGCCGGTGCAGGTTTGGTAGCTGATTCTGAGCCAGAAAAGGAATACGAGGAGACACTGAATAAAGCTAGAGGGTTATTAGAGGCTATTCGTTGTTTGCGCTGAATTTGGTACCACAGAGGCGCAGAGAAGCCAGTGCGCCCTTGCGGGTTCCCCGACTTGTAGCAACTGGCGCGACGCAGAGAGAAGAAAGAGAAGGAAAAAATTGCTTAACTGAACTGTATTGACCTATAACTCACCAGATTGAAAATGGCTATAACTCCTAACTCCTAACTCAGCACTCATAAAGGCGCAGTGGTTTTTATTAGTTAATTGTAAAACCGAACTTGATATAAGTACATTAACAGTTCTATTTGCTGTATGAGAATCTAGACCAGACTTTAAAAGTTGATTTATCAATATCCTTCTATTTTGAATTACATAGGTTTTACTTTGAACTGCAAGATATTTAGAAACAATTTCTGCTACTTCTAAACCCATGTATCCACAATACCGCGACAAATTGGGAAGCTTTATAAATCCAATCAACATCGAATTCTTTCCAAAGCTAAAAAGAGTTTTTTAGACGTATTGAACATTCAAAAGAAGTCCTGGTATCCAAATCCAAGACCTCTATTTAAGTTACCACATACTAGGCATGAACTGATTTGTTCATCCTAATTGACTGAAGTAAATCGCCCAAAGAATTCCAGTTACTCCAATCGCGATTAATAGGTTAGTGAAAAATCTACCGAATTCAACTTCTTGTCCCAGTCCCTTGTCGTCTTGACCGACACTGAAAAACAATGACCACGCTTGATTTGCATTGATGATTTCAAAGTTGTTGAAATCAGGTCTAAAAACAACGGGGCCAATCAAATCTTTTCTGGGGTAATCAAAATCAGTTTTCATAAGTTTGCCTCTAAATTGTTTTATTTGTCAACTGAAGAAAATTGCTAAAAGCTGGTTAGCCATCCAATCAAACCGTGTCCGGTGAAAACTTCCAAAATTATGTATGAGAGGAAACCAATCATTGCCAAACGACCATTGAGTTTTTCGGCATATTCGGTGAAGCCTATCCGTGGGGTTTCATCAACATAAACCTTGGGTTCAATCGCAAATCCGTTGAGTTGACCACGTTCGTTGATGGTAAAGCCTTTATTTGTCATGTTTTACTTTTTGTTATCTGTAAATGAATATAACGTATTGTAAATATTTTTTGCAGGTACTTGACACGATAAAAAGGTAGTAACAACCGTACTAAGCAGGTAAGGTATTTTGGATTTGTGCGAAAAGGTAAGCGATGTGTACGACGGCCCAATAGGTTCAGTTAATGATTATTTGTGGAAATTTAATGCGTGTAGGGATCTTGTATAGCGTTTCTCAACAAGCGTGAGGTACAATTTCGACTTTAGGAGAGAGGCTTTAAATTTTCCCCCCTTCCCGCTTCGGGAAGAGGGTTAGGGGGTTAGGTCTGTTTGCATACTTATACCTCACCAGATTGAAAATGGCTATACTGCCAAGTCTCTATTTACAAATAGTCCCAAATAGCGATCGCTCTTAGAAGTGATTACACACAAAGGCACCAATTGCATCTAATCTAACTTCAGTAAAAATTATCATTTTCATAAGTAAAAATTATCAAAATATGGCTGAGGAAGTATTGCTTATTTGTAACGAAATTGTTATGTTTCTTTACAGACAGAAACAAAAATAGCATCAATGCGTTAAACCACTGTTGTTCAAGGTTTTATAAATAACTATGCAGTTGAGCCTGCAATGTGATTTGCCGAGTATCCAAACTCAATGGCAAGAAATTGCTATGCCTTTGTTAAAGCGATGTCTATGACGCTCACTGAGTGACTTGTACTGAATTGTACTGAGCGCAGCCGAAGGGTGTCGAAGTGCAGGCTACACCTATGCCAAGACTGCTGAGTGCCTTTGTTAACAGCTAAACGCATTTCTCCTCCGTCTTTGCACATTTGGTTTTTCACATTCGATAAAACTGTAATTTTCTTTTGGGAATATCTGCCATGTCTTTTACCATCAAGTCGGCTCAAAGTATTTTTCCCGGCACGCTAGTTGCTGACCTTGTTCCAACAGTTGTCGAATCATTTTCTCAACTCAATGCTGAAGATCAACTAGCATTACTCTGGTTTGCCTATACCGAGATGGGTAAAAGTATTACGGTTGCGGCTCCTGGAGCAGCCAACATGATCCTCGCACAAGGCTTACTCGAACAAATTAAGCAGATGCCTTTCGATGCTCAAACACGAGTCATGTACGATTTAGCTAACCGGGCTGACACTCCCCTCTCCCGTTCCTATGCATCCTTCACCGTAAACATCAAGTTGGGCTTTTGGTATCAGTTAGGAGAATGGATGGCCCAGGGAATCGTTGCTCCTATTCCAGAGGGCTATAAGCTTTCTCTTGATGCTGCTGATGTATTGGAAGCAATCAGGAATGCTGATTCAGGTCAACAAATCACAATCCTCCGCAATACTGTAATTAGTATGGGATTTGACCCGAACGCTCCTGGTAGTTACAAAAAAGTCTCAGTCTCTGTGGCTCCTCCCACTGCACCAGCATTTCGGACTAAAGTCACCATTGAGGGTATCAACAACCCTACAGTGCTGGGCTATATCAACAACATGAATGCCAATGACTTTGATGCTGCGGTTACTCTGTTTACCTCTGAAGGTGCTTTGCAACCTCCCTTTGAAAGACCGATTATTGGTCAAGAGGCAATCCGTACTTATATGCGTGAAGAATGTCAGGGGTTAAAGATGATACCAGAGCGTGGGATCTCCGAGCCAGTGGAAGATGGCTATACCCAAGTTAAAGTCACCGGCAAAGTCCAAACCCCCTGGTTCGGTGCAAGTGTGGGAATGAATATTGCATGGCGATTTTTGCTCGATCCCCAAGGCAAAATTTTCTTTGTCGCCATTGACTTGCTTGCTTCTCCGAAAGAACTGCTCAACCTAGTACGTAAGTAGAATGCTAGATTAGTCGCTGCTTAAGCGTGGATGAGTGAAGGAGCAAGCCACCTCGCCACGCTTAAGCAAAAGAGCCTTCTCAGGATAACGGCTTCCTTCTCTAATCGTTTTTGAAAGCAACCAGTCTCATAATCAAAATATTGACTCTAAAGAAATATCTATACATTATTAAACGGACTTACCGTGGTGCGATCGCACCCCACACAGCACTAAACTAGAAAGTCAGATGCTCCAATATCTGTGCCAAATTAAGATAGGTAAGTACAGATTTGTATAAAATAGTAATATTTTTAAACGCAGAGGAACGCAAAGTAAACGCAAAGTCACGCAGAGTTTTACCTAATTTAAATTCTCCAGCACTTACTGTGTCAGCATTAATCAAACCGCCACCAAACTGGGAATTGCGTAAGTAAGTCGTTGTTGTCGGCTTGCTTTGGTTCTTCTGAGTCCGGCATGGGTCGATTTGGGCAGATTTAAGCGTTATTCTGAATACTAGCACCTATTCTAATGGTCATTGTTATGATTGCAGTATGCGGCTTATTAGGAAAAGTCAGTCATGTTTGCCCTCGTTTCTCCAGACAAGACTCAATTACCTCCTGGTGCTGTAGTGCGCCTACCTGCTAGTTGGCAGGATTATCAGTATTTATGCGTTCAACGGGGAGATGGGTCAATCCCGCGTATAAAGTATTGCAATGGAGAAGTATTGCTGATGTCGCCATTACCAGTACACGGTAGAGATGCCCATTTACTGGCCAATATTGCGATCGCTCTATTAGATCACGATGGGCGAGAATATGATGCGTTTACACCAGTGACTATGAGCTTACCGCAAGAAAGCGGGATTGAGCCAGATTATTGCTTTTATATTGACAACTGGCAAGCCGTATCGGGTAAAAAACGCATCGACTGGCGACTAGACCCACCACCAGACTTAGTAGTTGAAATTGATGTCACCAGTTATTCTAATGTGCAAGATTATCTGCCTTATCGGGTTCCTGAAGTTTGGTTATTCAAAAATCAGCATCTATTGATTCACCAGTTACAAGGTGAAGATTACCAACTGCAAACCCGCAGTCGCTATTTTCCTGACTTTGATTTGTTAAGCGCAATCACTCGTTGCGTACAAATTGCTTATGACCGCAACACCAGTACCGCCATCCGCGATCTCAAACAACGCTTAGACAAAACTATCCTTCCTCAACAGTGAACAGTAAACAGTTATCAGTAGAGAGTGATGTATTTATCTGCATCGTCAGAGTCCCCCACTTCTCACTCATTGGTAGGTAACAGTTAGGGTCAAACTATTTGACTGAAACTGTGATAGCTGATAACTGATTTGCGTCTCGAAACAAATGTTTTTACCAGTTCTGCGATCGCAAAAGCCTCAATGCAAGCAATTAATCAAGCTTATAAAGAATTCCAGGAGCAGGCAATATCAAGTTAACAGTTTATCCCTTGAGAAGTATTGACATATTAAATTTTTCCAACAATCGTCTTGCATATTCTGAAAAAAAGTTATAAATTATTATAATATAGGGGAATAATCTGACTTGTTAGTGTCAAAAACTAATCCTGATCAAGTAAATATACTGTAACCAGTTTTAACTTCACACAAATCCTAAACAGCACTAAAGATATATTTTTGTTTGGTAAAGCAAAGATTCTGGACGTGAAGCAGAACAATCAATAATCTAAAAATATATCTTGTGTGGCTGTTTTTAGAATTATAGTTACTACTTTTGGTGAATAACAACAACTATAATTCCCCAAAAAAGTAATCTATAAGCAAATTAACTAGCAATAAAGCTGCATAAATGTCAGCAGATTGGTTTGCTGTTAGTTGATTAATTTTTTCCAAATTATATTTGCTATTCAACAGAATCGTTTTTGTTATGCTGAGAATAGCGAAAGTAATAAATGAATACGCATCTACCACAAATTCACAATCCGAATGGAGTTATTCTGGCGATGCACCTAAACGAATTGGAAACTACTGAAAATTTAAAAGAAGTGGAAGAAGCATGGCAAACACTAGAAAAGTCAGTTCTCTACTATCAAGGCCGCCCCGTTGGGACGGTAGCTGCTTATGATAAATCTGTAGAGGCACTCAATTATGACCAGTGCTTTGTTCGGGATTTTGTTTCTTCCGCTCTAATTTTTCTGATCAAAGGTAGAACAGATATTGTTCGTAATTTCTTAGAAGAAACCTTAAAGTTACAGCCTAAAGAAAAGGCATTAGATGCCTATAAGCCGGGACGAGGATTAATACCAGCTAGCTTTAAAGTTGTATCAGATAATGGGCAAGAATATTTAGAAGCAGACTTTGGTGAACATGCGATCGCTAGAGTTACACCTGTAGATTCTTGCCTATGGTGGATTATTTTGTTACGTGCTTATGTAGTCGCCACAGAAGATTTTTCTCTAGCTTATCAACCGGAATTCCAACATGGAATCAGGTTAATCATGGAAATCTGCTTGGCGAATCGTTTTGATATGTACCCAACTCTGTTGGTTCCAGATGGTGCTTGTATGATTGACCGTCGTATGGGCATTTATGGGCATCCTTTAGAACTCCAAGTTCTCTTTTACACGGCATTGCGTGCATCTCGGGAACTGCTAATTTGTCAAGGGAATTACGATATTGTTTCAGCCATTGATAACAGGTTGCCTCTTTTATGTGCTCATATTCGCCAGCATTATTGGATAGATATTAATCGTCTGAATGAAATTTATCGCTTCAAAAGTGAAGAATATGGCAAGGGTGCTGTTAATCTGTTCAACATATATGTAGATTCTGTTCCCTATTATGAATTAGATAAGTGGCTGCCAAAAAAAGGTGGTTATTTAGCAGGTAATGTCGGGCCGTCGCAGCTAGATACTCGCTTCTTTTCACTCGGAAACCTAATGGCGATTATTTCAGACTTAGCCACCGAAGAACAGTCACAAGCGATTATGACTCTCATTGAGAAACGATGGGATGATTTGGTGGGAGATATGCCAATGAAAATTTGTTTCCCAGCTTTAGAACATGAAGAATACAGAATTGTAACTGGATGTGACCCCAAAAATATCCCCTGGTCGTATCATAATGCTGGTAGTTGGCCAGTTTTAATGTGGATGTTGGCCGCTGCGGCTGTGAAAACCAACAAAATAAATCTTGCACAAAAGGCCATTGAAACTGCCCAAGGACGGCTGAGTACAGATGAATGGCCAGAGTATTACGATGGTAAGAAAGGGCGACTGATTGGGAAACAAGCTAGAAAATATCAAACTTGGACAATTACTGGGTACTTGTTGGCAAAAGAATTGATGGCAAACCCCACTTATCTACCATTAATCAGCTTTGGTAAATTACCAGCAGAACAGGTTTCTAGAGCATGTGAGTTTGAAATCGCCAGTCTAGAGGGTTATATGTCTCGATAGGGGAGTTAAAATAATTCGTAATTCGTAATTGTCGGGTTTAATCACCTTGTCTATAGGTGGTTTGGTTTCAACCAGCGTCTAAATTCCTGTCTGGAACTGTCTTTAATTACGAATTACGTTAGCGTAGCGGTAGCGCGTTCGCTTTTAGCGTCTCGTAGAGAGCGTCATTAGAAATTACGAATTAGTAAAGAGTTGGGAGTTAAAATACAAAAACCTCCTGACTCCTGAATCATTTTTCCATGACAAACCCCCGTCAACTAGCTTTTATCGCCCTGCGAGATGTTCATAAGGGGGCTTATGCTGATGTTGCCCTAGATAGAGTGCTGCAAAAAGTTAATCTGCCTGATAACGATCGCCGCTTGGTGACAGAATTGATTTAGGGGAGCGTCAGAAGGCAGCGCACTCTTGATAGTATCATCGAACAATTTGCCAAAAAGAAATCTCATCAACAACCGCAAGACCTCCGCACCATCTTACATCT
>Ga0116226_10002781_pt1 | contig 15327 bp, 16 predicted proteins | sample S1TSphfallax_FD_89692 | JGI IMG/M metagenome (GOLD analysis project Ga0116226, IMG submission 89692) | Host-associated microbial communities from peat moss isolated from Minnesota, USA - S1T2_Fa - Sphagnum fallax MG | ecosystem: Host-associated > Plants > Peat moss > Unclassified | place: USA...
CACAAAAGCTCTGGGAAAAACAAATGCAATCACATAACAGATCAACAAACCCCACTGAAAATTTTGTTGAAGCTTAAGAAGAAGAAGCACAAGAAGAAGAAAAAAAAGAACAGGAAGAAGCTCCAGAACAACCCCCCAAACAAAAATGCAACCCAAACAAAAATCCAACTCAGCCCCCCCCAAAAAAATTCCAAAAAACCAAAACAAAAACAAACCAACCTCAAAAATACAGAAATCCAGACTTCTACAAAACAGGCACAAAAATGTTAATATTCCCCCAAAAAAACTATGATAAAACAAAACAACCCATTTCCTCAACAGAAGAAAAGAGTTCTGTTTTCATTACCTACCCAGTTGAGTACCCTCCATAATACCTAGTATTTGAAATGATGCTAAAGAAAACACAAAGCAAATGGAGTGTTTTGTTTGTTTGTTGTTGAAGTATTGTGACTTCAATAATGATACCCATTGCATAAGTTCAACCTCCTTCTTCTTCTTCTCCTTTTATGGCTACTGGATTGATATTAAAGTAGAGGAACAAACATTGGCAACCTGTGGGTTATGCAACATGTGCTAGAATGGAGGAAAAAAACAAACACAACACCACCCAACATGTATAGGTACACCAGAAACTTCAACTGAAAAACAAGAGAAAGTTAGGATTATGTGAAAGTTTTAGAAAGAGAGTTTTGCAAGGGATTCACACTAGGTTTACTTTGGGCTTTTACACTCTCATCACTCACAAGTTGCTGAACCTTTTTTTTTAGGGCTTACTCCTTTCCCCCTTCCTCCCTTTTCTTTCACTACCCCCCTGCCCCCACAAACCCTTCCTTTTGGTCTCTGACAGAAGGAGACTTATACAGAAGAAGAAGACGAAGAAGAAGAAAGAGAAGATGAGGAATCTACAGAACAACAAGATACCCTTGTTTATCCATCACAATTTGTATGATTAAGTCTTCGCTAATTTTGTCACTAAACCACCTTTCACCCACTAATTGCCACTGGCTCCATCTCTAATCCATCGTGAATAGAACTCTCCATGATAATTTACACCAGGAAATTGTTTTGTGATTTCAACTAATTCCATTCATGACAAATCACAAATGGAATTGTATGTGCTCATCTAGTTGCAGATCATCCATGTCTAAATCACCATGTCATGTATAGGCTAAAGTTTGTCACTATAAGCACCACTCTCTCATATCAAATCGATCATGATTAGGAATTAATTATACAAGAAATCACTTCTCATGACAAACCCACTTGTGACATTGTATTCACTAATCTAATCATGGATCATCCACCCATGTCTTAATTACCATGGATGGGTGGCTAATTTTTTTCACTAGAATTGCTACTTGCCCATGTCCAATTAATTATGAGTGGCACTATTTATATCCAAAACCAGTGCTCGTAACAAATCACAAGTGGAATTGTTTGTGCTAATCTGTTTAGGGATCACCAGCACCTGGTTATGTACACCTAGTTTTTGTCACTAAACAAATACCACTTTGCTTTTTCTAATCAATCTCTGAATCATTCACAGGTATCCTTTGAAGTCCATTTGCCACTCTTTGAAATCCATTCCCACATGTGCCTGGCATCCCTTTGAAGTGCTTGCACATTTTTCGGAATCCAGTCCCCACATGTGCCTTCTTTCTTCCTTTTCCTTTGGTAGAGTTCAGATGGCGGTCCAAAAATATTTCATTCATTTCTGTGCACTAAAAAGAACCAAACCATTAAGTGAAAGACCACAAATCCAACTGTGCAACCTTCAGCTTGAATATCACGACTTATAAAGATCCTTAGTTGAGTTCTGTGTGCCCAAGAAAACCAAACCATGCAGTAAACAACTAAGCCAACTGCCCAAAGTTGAGCTCAGAAAATCACATCTTACACATAAGGACAGGGGATCACCCTGTTCACCAAAATCTTGAAATATTTAGGTTAAGCCCGAAAAAAGGTTCACTGAAAATAGGCTGTAGTGCAGGCAGAGCAAAGCTGTTGATTGAGGACATGGACACAGAAAGGTCACAAACAAGAAAATCGTTCTTTCACTCCTCTCCAAATATGTATCAAATAAGGTACAGGCCAATAAATCACTAAGTCTGTAGTGGACAAAATCCATAGTAAAGAAACACCCATTTCCATCATTTACTTTGCTCCTAATTATTTGGCAGTGCCATGTCTAGGGTAAGTAAGTCATCTAACCCACTTTGGAGATTCAGACACCATGGCCTTTCAGTATACTGGATAACAATCAGGAGTCCAGAGCAAGCCCCTCTTACACACCAAATCCCAGTTTTGTTGAAGATAAAAAAAGATTGGCTGACACAATTTTTTGTTAGATTTTTCCCTCATGATGTCAGTCCCGGGTTAAATGTGAGAGAGCATAACCAGATGGATTTTAAGCAACAAGCACATGCCATCATAATTCAATTCAGATCTTTCAAGCTTGGGACTGAGTGGGGGCTCTGTGTCAGTGGAGTCCCCACCCAGTTCGTCTGGACTACCTCAGCAAGGTTCCCAGATGAAGAATAATGGATGTTTGTGAGTTCAGTCCAATTCAATCTGCAAAATACCTGTGTTAAGAGAGCAACACATATAACTGTCAGACCCATAGATTGCAGAATGTAGGTCAGACTTCACATCAATAGCTCAACTGTTTATGGGAGGAAAATATAATGAGCCTCAATGCAGCTATGTTCATTCCCGGCCAACAAACATTAGTGTTACCTAAATGTTTTGAATTGATACCAAAGCTCCCATGAGAAGCCAGGATTCTCTCCAGCCTGCCTTGCCTTGCCCTGCCCTACAGAAGAAAAGAAAAATGCTCCAAACTAACAGCATTTGAAGACATTCCCCACTCAAGTTGCAGTACATGCACAAGACTGCAAAACGATCTGTCATGACTTCCTGACATGCAGGATAGATAGATACTACAACAATCTATTAAATGTAAAGAGTTCTTGCTAGTATCCATGGGAGTGTTGATCAATGCATTAGTAACACATGTCCATAGCTACCAGACTGCTTGCTGCTTCTGCACATGGTACTCACTCACAACTGGTATCAGTAAATTTTGAAAAACAAGCAATCAGCAGATCCAGGAATAGTTGGACATGGAAAATATCACAATCTTGAAACATCAGAATCAGCCAGTGCATCATGCCTCTTCTCTGAGCGGCTTAGATCCACAGGAAAGAACGCTAGCCAAACAGATTCTTCATCAAGGAATCTCTCTCACATTTATGAGCGTCATGTTTGAGTGCTTCACATCCATGTTCCCAATGCATCACGACCAAGACACCTGATGACACTGTTAAGATGCTGGGAATCTAAGCCCATGACAAAGTGGTATGCAATTGTAGCTGTTACCAATTCCTTACAAACCCTAAACCCATAAACAGGATAATGAAGGCCTATGCTGCATTAATCTTCCAGTTTCTGTAGATAATTCAACTAGCATAAAAGGAATTATAGCTAGGTGGGAACGACATGCTACTACACAAGTGCGACTTAGATCCACAGGAAAGAACGCTAACCGAACAGACATGAAAGAACTCTGAACGCTTGTGAACCCTAGACGATCGGGATCAAGCCAGTCAATCGGTCGCAACTGCGACAATGAGACTGGAATGACCAGTTCCTGGATCTCAAATCATCATCAACATGACAGTGCACTCGTAACTCCATTGTCCAGTTCACCTCCTGCCATCTCCTCCTCCCGCCCTCCCTCTCTCAATGCTTCCCTTACGCTTCCACTCTGGTACAAAAACAAAAAAACCAAAAAACAAAAAAAAACAAAACACCTACCAAAAATCTTCTTTGCAGATTCGGAATTGCACAAAGCTTTCTCGCAGGATCGAGATAGAAACGAAGTCCGGGAAGCAGCCTCCAGACAATAACAAAATTGGTCGTCGATTTTGTCGTTCCCCCGCCTCTCTCTCTCTCTCTCTCTCTCTCTCTCGCTTCTCTGTTTGTGTTCCAAATGCCAAACCCTAATAAGTAGACAAAAAACCCTAATCAGTGACAAACCCTAATAGGGTTTTTTTTTGGCGAGTGGAGACAAAAATCAAAGTCACGTGCTAAAGCGACAAAAACTCTCTTGGGAATTTCTTTTTGCGAGTTTTGCCATATTTTGAGGGAAATTAATCAGAAGTCGCCACATTCAGATACTCCATGCACTCATGGAGCTCGCCAGTATACAACAAAGCAGGATTTTGAAAGAAAAAAATTACAACCCACCAAGGACAATTGCCATTTAATGCTAATTAATGTTTGGGGATTCCCACCAATCTACTTAAGGAATTAGGAAAAAAAAATCCTTGGGTAGGGGTCATTCCACTTAGGAATGTGACAAGCCCTATAAGCTAACTGCCCCCATTTCATTAGGTGCTAAGTGGTAATGGGTTTTGCTCAAGAACATCTCAAACAATGAAATGCCAAAGAGGCACTATAATGTTACTCACCCCATGCCATTAGGTGCTAAGTGGTAAGAGGTTTTGCTAAAGAACATCTTAAACAATGAAATGTCAAAGAGGCACTATAATGTTAGAGTAGTGACTCTCTTGGCTATTTTTGTATTACGATGGTCGATTCACACTTAGGGCTAGGATTATCGTGTTGATAGGGCTCCTTCCCCTGTTGACAACTGCTTCCACTTGATGAAGCTCCTGCAACACATGTAGACGATCCAATTCCTAAAGGTCGTTTGGTCACATGAGGATCACCCTGTTTGAATGCCTTGTATTCTTTGGCCACCTCCCATATTACAGGAAAAAACATATTGTTTTGTTCCCTCTTATTCATGGTAATGAAGTGGTTTCCTTGGAAGTTTTTCAAAGCCACTCCAAATTGTTTTGCAACATCCTTTGATGGCAAACTCATGGTTTCGATATTGTCCCCTTCCATTTTTGGCATCTTGAAACCAATAAGTTCAAAAGCTCCCAAATCTTGGACTCCCATGAACATAGAGGCCAACAAACTTTCCCATGCACTTTCACTTAGGGCTTCCACTGTCACATCATTATCATTTGTGACCATAACTAAGGCCTGGTGCAGTCCCACTCCCACCACCTTGCTCATACATTGTGCATCCAAAAAGAGGAACTCAATGGAATCCACTTCAACATTTTCTCTTACACCTGCAAAAATTGATGTGTCTTTCAAAAACTTTGAATGAAGTTCATGGAAGTTTGGAATAATTGTTGCCTTTTGAGCCATTTCAATTTTTTGGCATAAGAATCTTTGCAATTTGTGGGCCTCTTCAGTAAGCATATCATGGTCTTGATCAACATTGCAAACAACATGTTGGACAACACATTGTCTTTCATCCATTTCCTTGTCCCTATTTCACCCGACATGATGTACATAGAAGATTAGTTACAGATTAAAGAGAATACAATGAAACCCAGTACAAGCACAAATTTCATTTGTTATATTCAAATATGAATGTATCTACCTAACATTTAAAAAGTGAACTTAATTAAATGTTTAAATATAATTGGCAACTAATGCAAAATATGACACACATGTTGACTTGATCAAATAAATGTGCAATGATTTGGATGTTTTTTCCATCATGTAACAACTTGACATTGTGTAACAAAATCAAGTCATGAGCTTTCAGTACCTGATTTCTCTTGTTGATGTGCTAGCAATTTCCATGTCTCCCAATGCCTTTTTATCTTTTGTTTCACTCAGTTTGAGTTGAACTTCTTAACCCTGTGCACATATTTATGTCAAAGCTGGAACATATAGATTTGGTTGGCTAATGTGGCATATAATTCAAGTCCCAAATTTATGTCATAAATATATAAAACATGATAATAAACATGTGTAAAATAGCATGAAGTTGGATTATAAGTTCAAAGTTCAAAGTTTGGTGTGGAAAGATCGTCACCTTCTTGTCATCAATAGTTTGATGTAGACCCTTTGGTAAAAATTGTTGTAGGAACTCCAGTAATGTATAATAACTTGGGTCTTCCTTGGAAGTAGGTGTGCAAATGTCATTACTATCCACGACATCATTAAACTGGCGTTCCAAATCAGAATTATCCTTGAATTCCTGAATCAAACCACATTCACCTATTAAAAAATAGGCTAACTCACCAATTACTCCTTATATTGGACATTGTTGGAGATGCTACACATCATTTCCTCAATATAACTTGAAGCAAAATGCTTGCTAATATAATATTCTCTTAGTTAACTATTTGACTAAAATATAAATTAATTGCAAATACATGTAAGGTTTCCAAAATAGCCTCAGGAAATGGTGATGAAATGGTAACTAAAACCACAACCCCAACCTATTACTCAACAATTATAACCTCTAACCAGGATACTTGTTACACAAGGCATTTTTCACCATCATAGTGAGATATAAATAGCAAAATGCACAATCCTTAGTCTCCAAATAAATACACCCCATTCATGAGGGGAAAAAAATTTACAGACCAAAATTTGATATGGAACCAACAATTGGGTCCTAAAATGATTGTGCTTTAAGATATTTTTTAATGGTTTTTCCTAAAGACAACAGAAAACTTATATCAAGTAAAGGGCAACACCTTCCAGAAGTGGCAAATTTAAATTGGAAAAGGCCTCCGAATTAGTTGGTGCGGCCACCAAGTTTATGAAGAAAAGTTAGTGATGGATTAATTTGAAACGTGGTCCACTCTCCAACCTCAAGGTTCCTTTGCAATAACATGTATTGATCTTACAAAATACACATCGTATCATAAGCAACTAATTGGAGTATGGATAAAAAATACAAACCTGCAAAAATGACTTGTTCTTGCTGACAACACACACTTTGACCTTCTTCAAATCCAAAGCAGCTTTAAAGTGTTCAGACAACTCCAACAATGGATCCTTCAAATCCTTCAAGCTTTTAGACATCAAGCTGTCTAATATGCTTTGGAAGTTTATTAAACTCCATAACCAACTTTTATTCCTCATTAACATCAGATGATGCTTGATGATTATGAACTTTGTGTTAGTTCCACCATAAGACACTATGCCACATAGATTGCTCTGTAAGTCTTTGTATGAACCTAATTGATCATGAAGCTTGACCAATGCTTGTTTGAGCACAAAGCCGCCATAGCCATGTCCCACAAACACCAGCCGGCACCCTTGTCTATCTTGGTCTTTAGAAATTGTCCAGGACAACTCCAGAAGACTGAAAGAAGCGTGAAACACCAAAAAAGATGTAAGCCAAAAAAATAAATGTCACCTTTAATGCATTGTTATCATCCATGACCCATTTGGAACTGACAAGTTGTGTAGAATCAAAACGCATAATTCTTATCACGTCATATCTTTCAGAAGCAAAGCATTGGAAAATTTGGGAAGTCTTGAAACGCGAGTTTGGATGCACGAACTTGTTACCACCCCCCCTCTAAGGGCTAGGATTATCGTGTTGATAGGGCCCATAACTTGATAGTCGTTCACATTATCCATTCTATGATCATCAACTCTAATTTGCAAATGTTCACACATGGGGCTAAAAGAGGTAATTTGAATAAAATTACTCATAGTCAAACTAGCATTGTTCATGAATGTTTTTTCTTATTAGCATTTGAAAGTGGTGAAACTTGTAGCAATCGCCAAAGCTACGTGCTTTTAGCAATTTGCAACATCCAAATTGTTTCATTTTTCGTAGTTTGTTTGCTCGCTCTCACAATTTCTTATCTCTTGCATGTTTGTATTAGCATCTTCATTTTTCATAGTTGACCTTATTTTTTGATTTCTTTCCTTTTTTCATCAACATTATTTCACTTTTATAACTTTCATTTTCTTTGTGAACACCATATGCATTGTGGAGCTTCATCAATGTCTTTTAAGGCTTTGTGTTCATTTTTTGTTGTGCATAATTTTTCAATTTTTTTGTCCTACCATTATAAATTGTTGGCAATTATCTATTTTAGTTTCAAAATTCTTATTGTCCTCTATTGTTTACATGACCTTCTTACAAAAAAATTCAAATTCATCATGATCATGGTAGAAAAAAATATTTTATTACATGGTTTTTTCAACTACTCATAGAAGCACAAGATGTATTAATAGTTGGTCTTCAGACAAATTCTACATTTATGCCTAGTAATTAATTTTGTAAGCATTAAACCATTATTTTATTTTTTTGAGGACACAAGCAACATAAATCATTTGTTTGAGAAAATAAATGTTTTGATTCTGCATTGTTATAAAATTTCTTGCATGTATGATCTTCTTTTGAATCAGGATCTTGAAGATTGGGTGAAGGCAAGGTCAACCACTGGCACATGGTATTCCCAATTTCTTATGACTTAGTACAATGATAAGAAATGGATAGAGCATTTTCAAGTGAGTAAGTCATTTGTGAGACAATTGATTCATAAATTAAATCATAAAATGGCAAAGAAAAACACCAAATTCAAGTGTGCATTGCATGTTGATATTAGAGTTACATGTTCCTTGTACAAGTTAATGCACACCTCTAAACATATACATTGCAGTGAGTTGTTCACAATCAGGAAATCCACTGTTCATCTTATTTTATGGGATTTTATACATGTTGTGAATCATATTCTTAATAACCAAATTCAATGGGCAGAAGGATATCACATGCTACATATCATGGAGGTTTCAAATAGCTTTTGAACTTGCAAGGGATTCAAGGAACCATTGATGTGGCTCAAACCCACATTTAAAAGCTAAAGGTGTTGGGCTTTGCAACAGATTGTTATTATTTCAAATCAAAGGCCTACAACGTGCAATTGTAAGTTATTATCAATCACCACAAACATTTTTTGGATGTCTTTGTTGGGATGCTAATATCAATGAACCACACACGAATCTTGAGCTTGTCCTTAATCTACCAAAAGGTGACCTAAGGGAATTTGTTCAATGAATGCGATACACATGAAGGCATCAAGCCTTACACCATTGGAGACAAGGGCTACCCATTGATTCCATGGTTGATGGTGCTTCATAATTAAATTGGGATTTGACATACCATTCTTGAGGCATTGTTCAACAAGGAACTCTTTCATGTTAAAGTTGTTGAAATTTTTTTTGGCATTAAAAAGAAAAACATTTTGAAATTTGATTATCAAATCAAATTTACATGAGCTTTTATTTCCAAATGTCATGATTTATTGTTGCATGTTGCACAATATGATTATGAATGGAAATGACATGGACATTAATGAATTGGTGCAACAATTGGAAACTGAAAATGTTATAGAAGATAGGTGAGTTATGTTTCTAGCTAGACATGTTGATGATCAAGAGTAGGTAAATGAAATTGACATTGAACCTACTTTGCAAGGAGGAAAGATTTTAGGGATCCATTACTGAAATGCACTACAACAATACTTAGGTAATCATAGATCACACATGCATGGATGTTAAATTCACATGGATTTGCATTTTCATTTCCAATTTATAGATTATTGACATCATGTTCAATTTATTGATTGTTAAAAACTGTTAACATGGTCCATGTATTGAAATCAAGATTGAAATGTGGAATTGGTCAATGTAATTTATAAAAGATGGTATGTAATATGTAGTGCATTACGAAATTAAAATGCTGTAGAAAATGAGCTATAATATGGATTTTGAGTTCAAAAAACTGAAATTTGATTAGTTATTGAATTTGTATCAAGTATCCATGTTTACATTTTGGATGTTGTCTTACTTGTTTACACATTGAACATGAATCGGTAGTTCATCATTTGATTCTAATTCATCCTTTGGAATTAAGTCCATAGCTGGAGGCATGATTTTCAAATCATTGATGAATGTGTGTCAAAAAACAATGTTCAAATTAGAGAGGAAGATTACCATGTTCTTATTCATTTTATGAAACTTTTTATCACGTGCTTTGAAATAGCAAATATGTGTTTTGAAGATGTGTTCATGAGAATTTGAATGTCATTACTTAATTTCTAATTGAATAAAATTAATTTTTTCCATTACATCCACCAACATTTTATTGTTTTTGTTTGCAAAAGCAATGATAGGAAAGGATACATTGTTGCAACTTCTTTTCATTCATGTGCTTCCAAATGTAGCTTATGCAAGTGATGTAGGAAAATCAAGATTGATTAGTAGAGTCTAGAAGTTATGACGGAGGAATTCAATCTCCTGATCAAATAAATTCACAAACTTTGTAGTTTTTATACTTCTTAGATTGTCAACACCTCTTACACCTACAACTTTTATCCCTAGACCGGTTGTACCTTTGATGCTTGCAATTATTGTCCCTTGATTTTCAACACCTTTGTTTCCTTGATTGTCTACAAGTGCTTCTTGAAAATTAGGTACAATCCTGTGAATACATCTTATCATTTTCATCTTATGTCTCTTGCAGTGTGAATGGTTTGTACATATCGTCTCCTTTCGCATTGACATCCTTAGTATGTAGAAGAGCATTGACATTTTTTTCCCCTTGAAAGACTTCAATAAATTCATAGTATCCTCTACTGTATTGGTGAGGTAGATAGTAACATTCATTCTTTTCATACTTCAAATCCCAAAAACATGTATGATTACTTGTGCCCTTATGATAGTCTATAAGTTTTTTGAAATTAGAATTCAAGGAATTCCATTTATCTTTGCACATGACATCATTTCTTGGATTTTTAACCTTGGCTCTCTTTTGCAACCTTTTCCCAACGTTATAGACAAGGACCATACATGCTCTTGGATCCAATATTTGCTTATGTGCGATATGTTCTACATGTTTACGAGCAATTAGCCCCAAGACCTTATGATGTTCCCAATTGCCATGTCATTGCTAAGGGATTGAAGTTTCTCCTCCCTTGCGCCCCCCCAATCTACCATTGCCACGACCTTGTCCTCGATTGTTTATTATCAACCTACTTGCCTACAAATTTGCTTGTGATTTTGTGCTTATGCCTCCTTGCAAAATTTGAATTTGATGCCATGATGATATGCTTCAAAGCTTGTTTTGGATGTTCCTTCACAATGGATTTTGAAGCTTTGAAGGTCTCCTTTGTGCTCCCACGACACACAACTATTTGCTACAATTTTTTCTAACGTGATGGTAATTTACCTTATTAAATTTGAATTTGCTACTTCAACAACGTTGATACACATCGTAATTTGTAAAACAATTAATTTTGCAAATGATTTTACATTTTGTTTCTCTATCTCACAATGATAACCTAGTTGTTGTGGCATGTCAAATTTGATGTACACATCGTCTATTTCCTAGCTTCGCAAAGCAAACGTGAATTATGATACACAGTTGATGATTTAACCACACCAATAATTCCAAATTTGAATAGACCTTAAGTAGCATAAAACTAATTTCAATCCCAATAGTGTATCATTATTACACATGGCAAAAATAGATTAGGATTTGATGCAAGGGATTTGAGTTTCTTTTATTTTATCGTTTTTGCACACAAACTTGCACATGCATGATCCATCTTTGTTTTGCACACAAAGCTTTACAAAATGGCTATAGTGGTGTGAAGGCAACATTTTCTTTTGAAAGTGGATTTGTTTTTGAAAATAATCCTTGTGTCTACCTTTGGTAATAATGCATTGCATTTGTGAGCATATGGTTTTTTTGGTAGAACAACTAGATTTTATAAGAAAACTTGGATTGTATGTTCTCAAATGATTATTAAACATTTGAAGTATACATGCAAGGAATTGAAAAGATGGAGAACTCACAAACCCACTTCAATTTAAAATCAAAGCTTACAAAACACTTGTAGGCCATGAAAGGTTTCAACCAACTTGATTGAAATAAAACCCTTATCAAAATTGTTGTTGGTATTACCTTCATATCTTTTTAGTTACATATGGTTAAGTTTAATGTGGATTGTTTAGTCATGTGTTTTAATTGAATTTGTCACTCTTAAGTACATAGTTCTAATTTCACCCATTTTTTTGTTTTATTCTAAAATCAAGATTGTTGTTGTAATTACATTGATTGTTGATGGCATTAAATATGTCAAAGGTGGTCAGCCAAGTTAAAGCCATTGCTACATTTAAAAAAATCTTCCCATCATCACCATTACAAATATTTTTGGGCTTTAACATTTAAAATTTATTTTGGTTACATTTGAAAAAGTGCAAGTGCAGTATAATCTACCATTCTCATCACCACCTTGAGTGTAACCATTGCCATGTTAGTTGTGGCTTTTGTCAGTGTATTTAAAAAACACATTCATTTTTCTTTGGGTTTTCTTGTTCTTCCATAGCTATTCATGAAGCTTATGTTTATTTCAACATTTTGACCCACTTGAAGATTCCACATCTATTTTTTAAATTTCTACAATTGTATTCACATTTTCAATTTCTTTGTTAGCTAGCAATTTCTTTTCATGGGATCCCTCAAATCTTATTATCCTTTATAATTTCTACCCATTTAAGACCATTTTAAATAATCAATGCATGAAAACAAAAAAACCTTTCATGGAGTGCTTTCACTTTGAAATAGTAAATGTTTTTAAATCATATTTTCATTGGAAACACCATTTTAATGGAAAACATCCACTACTTGATAATTGTTGTAAAATTTTACTACATCATGTTTGTGATCCCCATTTGGTTTTCAAATTTCAAATTGGGCATCATCCAAAACAAATAGGCCTATTGTTGTGGAATTATTTTCTCCTAAATTTTTTAATTATTTTGCACATTTCATGTGATCGCATCTTGTGACACATGAAGCACCAAACTATAAAGCTAAGTCTCTTCCTCTACCATAAAAAATCCCTTGCTTGCTCCCTTCCATGCAATTGTAGCATTAAGTTTGGTGATTTGTATGAAAAATTGTGATAAACACAAATGAAATATGCGAGACAAACAATCATTATTGTTTCATTATATTTACTTACAAAGCCTTTTGTTGAACTTGGTATTTCACTACACCAATTTGTGAAGTTTGGCTTGAAATTTATTGGAATCATTAATCTATTTTCAAAATACTAATGACTATTGAGGTTTGTAAAAATTATAATATTTTTTCAATGGCATTATATTACCATTGCAAAGTGATATATCACTTATCTTGGAGATATTCAAGGGAGTGTAATTGGTGTCCTCTTCATTGATTCACAATACATATTAAACTTGCAAAAATGAAAACAAAAATATGAGATGATTATTTTGAAATAACATATTAAGCTTCAAAAGTTCCTAAATAGGATATCAAAATTAATTAAGTGGATAGTGGTAGGTAAACTTCAAGGCCATTACCTTATGTAAAACCTTATTTGTAACTTTTTTTCCATGATAGATATTAGGTACCAATAGGATATCACAAGGGGGGAAAAAAAGAAAAGAAAAATGTTTTAAATATCAGAATGATCATAAAAATATATATTTCTTTTTTTTTAAAGCCCATAAACACTCCATTTTTTGAAACATTCCTAGAAAATGGAGGAAAACTTGTTGCCCTCCATTTACATTACAAAGTTTTGAACAAAGTTTTATATTTAATTTAAAGTCCTAGGAACAAGGCATTTACACCTTTCACCTATGGGCAAAACCCAAGGTTGAAGGTTTAAATTATTTATTATGATAACTTTACCTAACATAGAAACTTATCTTAATTTTTATATTGTATTGAAAAAATAATTGTTAAATGCAAGAACTTAATGAAAATCTTCCAAAATGGAAAACGTTTTTAATAATGGAAAGCTCACACCTTTTGAGAATTATGGCATATTTTGTTATGAAAAAAGTAAGGCCTTGGAACATTTTTTATTTTTCAGTGCTCATTGCTTGGGCTACCACCCTTGTCCCTAGGCACCTCAAAACAAGGGAGGCGGTTTGGACCTATCTTCTTCATATATATAATGTCCACTTGCCACTTGCATTTTTTTCCCTTTGATATCTATCAAGTATCATGAGATTTCAAAAAAATATATAAAAATGAAGATTTTTAATGCCTTTTAAAGCCCTCCTTATCATGTTTTACATTACATTATAAAATGTTGCGCAATGGTTGAAAATGATTAGAAAGATATGCTGAGATGTGAAGGCCAATAAATATTTAAAAATTGCTAAAACAATAGCTACCAACTATTGACAAATGTTGGGTGGGTATTTGATTTTGATAAGAACTACATATTAACCAATATTAGGCAAGTATTTGATTTTGGTAACAAACATTAATTATATGTTTTTGGTTAAAATCATAATAAGAATGTCACCAATTAAGGCAAATTAATAATCAAAGGACATTTTAATGTCCATGTTAAAACTTGTTGATGGATTTTTTTTGTTCTTGGTAACCATGCACCACCAAATTACCTATTATCAAATGTTTAGTAGTTGATTATTATGTTTAAAGATTTTGAAAAATTTGGCCAATCGTGGGTAATATGTTGTTTGAAACGAGGAAATTAGATAAATTTATTAGGAGGCATCTACTCAATGTTCATAGAGTTATGTTTCGTAATAAGTATATTTGGTCACTTCAAATGAATTATTTTGTTTCAATTTCAAGTATCATAAAATAATGAAAAACATTTCATAAACTCTCATTTAAAACTTTAATACAAAAAATGTTTGATAATAAAAACTATTTTTTTTGTATTTTAGGTATTGATGGTTAAGGGGTTTATACATGTATAGGGTGTAAAGTGATAGATAATGAGGCATTTAATGCATTGTTACAAGGCTAGAGTGTGTGTCCTATGATGAGTTTCCTTTTGCAAAGACCCCACCACACCCACTTTGAGAGGCCTTCACTTTTGCATTTCTTACCATTTTTTTTACCCAATTTGGTGTCTACAAAAAAAGCTAAAAATGATTAGGCTAGTGCCCTACCAAAAAGCCTTTCAACACCAAGGCCCAAATTCCAATAGTTGATTTTTAAGAGTATAGTTCAAAAGTTGAAGTTGGATGCACACAACACAATTTGTGCTTGTTTTTTTAAGTTCTCGTAGTATGAAGGGTTTTTGTAGTGTTCTTGTACTAGTATTTTTCTTGAGCATCATAAGGTTTGAGAGTTCAATTCCCTCAGTTTTCAGCTCAACTTGGCACTTTGTGAAATTGTTTTGATTCAACCAACCTCAATGATGGTCGGTGAGCTCACCTCCAAAATGGAAGCACTAAACTTATAACCCAAGCTATAGTCCAAAAAGATTGACAAATAAAACACACAAAACACACACACACACACACACACATTTGCAACTATTGGATTGGGTACACAACAATTAATTCCTTTTGGTGGGCTTTCATATGATTCAAAAAAAATAATGCTCAAAAGTAGTAGAAACTTGAGAAAACTTGCAAGAATGTACACCAATGTATTTGTTGGCCTCAAGGGATAGAGATAAA
>Ga0116226_10002782_pt1 | contig 15326 bp, 14 predicted proteins | sample S1TSphfallax_FD_89692 | JGI IMG/M metagenome (GOLD analysis project Ga0116226, IMG submission 89692) | Host-associated microbial communities from peat moss isolated from Minnesota, USA - S1T2_Fa - Sphagnum fallax MG | ecosystem: Host-associated > Plants > Peat moss > Unclassified | place: USA...
CGGCGTCGCGATCGGAAGCGGCGCTGCCGTCGATGGATCGATCATCGCCAGCCGGGCCACCGTCGGCGCGAACGCCGTCGTGAAATCCGGCTCGGTCATCGGCCACGACGCCGTTATCGCACCCGATTCGGTCATCGAAGAGAACGCGCGTATCGCGCGCTGAAGACGAGGCCCTCGTTTGTGGTAAGCCCGTCGTGGGTAAAACATCTCACGTCACTTTTCTGAGGGGTTTATCGTGCGAAACGCAGCGTCTCGAATGTTGTTCGTCGGGTCGTTTCCGCCGCGCGAATGCGGCATTGCGACCTTTACGGCCGATGTTGTGAAGTCATATGACGAACGTTTTGGTACGCAATCGCGCATTGTCGCGATCGACGAGCCGGGCGGCGAAGAGCGTCGGTATACGACGCGCGTGATCGCCCGTCTACGTCAGAACGATCGCTCGTCGTACCACGATATCGCGGTCCTTGCGAATGCCGACTCGTGCGACGCGGTGAACTTCCAGCATGAGTACGGTCTCTTCGGCGGGGAAGACGGGGAGTGGTTCGTCGAGTTGCTGGCGGCGATCCGCAAACCGACGATCGTTTCGCTGCATACGGTGCTGCCCGATCCCTCGCCCAACCATCACCGCGTCACGCGGGGCATCTGCAAGACGGCGGACGCGATCGTCGTGCTCTCCGAGACCGGTCGCGACATCCTCATCGAGCGCTACGGTGCCGATGCGGCGAAGATCCACGTCGTTCATCACGGCGTTCCCGACGTGCCGTTTCGCGACACGGCCATTCCAAAGCAACGTCTCAGCTTGCAGGGGCGCGCGGTCATCTCGACCTTCGGCCTCATCAACCGCGGCAAAGGCCTCGAATACGCGATCGACGCGATGCGCACGATCGTCAAACGCCACCCCGAAGCGCTGTATCTGATCTTGGGGCAGACGCATCCCGTGATTCGGCGCAACGAGGGCGAATCGTATCGCGAATCGTTGCAGGCGATGGTCGAAGAGTTCGGCCTGCACGACAACGTGAAGCTCGTCGACAAGTATCTCGACTTCGATGAGCTGGTCGACTATCTGGCCGCGACGGACATCTATCTGACGCCGTATTTGAACCCGGTGCAGATCGTGAGCGGAACGCTCGCCTATGCGATCGGCTGCGGAAAGGCGGTCGTATCGACGCCGTATCTCTACGCGCAAGAACTCTTGGCGCATGGACGCGGATTCCTCGTCGACTTCCGCGATGCGAGCTCGATCGTGAAGACGGTCGCCGCGCTGCTCGATGATGGCGACCTGCGCGCGTCGACCGAACGCCGGGCCTACCGGTTCGGCCGGCAGATGACGTGGCCGAACGTCGCGGCCGCCTACGGCCGGCTCTTCGCTGCGGTCTCGCCGGACGACCGGCGTGAAACCGCCGTCGCGATGCCTGCATGAACCTCGCGCATCTGCGCGCGCTGACCGACGATACCGGGATCATCCAGCACGCGACGGCGGATATCCCGAATCGCGCGAGCGGCTACTGCACGGACGATGTCGCCCGTGCGCTCATGGTCGCCGTGGATGCGGCACGCGCGCCCGAGCCGCCGCCCGAAGCGGACCGGCTCGTCACGACCTATCTCTCGTTCTTGCACGACGCGCAACTCGCCGACGGCTGGTTCCATAATTTCCTCGGCTACGATCGCACGTGGCAAGATCGGCGCGGCTCCGAAGATGCCGTGGGTCGGGCGATCTGGGGTCTGGGATATGCGCTGCGGTATGCGCCGCGCGCGTCCTGGCGCTCGGTCGCACATGAGATCTTCGCACGTGCGGTCCCGCACGTTCGCGCCATCGCGCATCTGCGCGCGCGCGCGTACGCCGGCCTTGGCCTCGTGCAGGCGATCTCGGCCGAGCCCACTTGGTTCGGCCTTCGGCACGAGCTGGAAGCGGCGATCGCTCCGATCGTCGCGGGCTACCGCGAACACGCCGGACCCGATTGGCGTTGGTGCGAAGCGGTCCTGACCTATGACAACGCGCGGCTCTGCGAAGTGCTGATGCGTGCCGGTGGCCTGCTCGAGCAGCCGGATATGCTGCGTATCGGCCGCGAGATGCTCGATTTTTACGCCGGAATCGTCATCGAAGACGGTATCTTTGTTCCGATCGGCAACGCGGGTTGGTACCCGCGCGGCGGCATCCGCGCGCGCTTCGGGCAACAGCCGCTCGAAGCGGCGGCACTGGTCGCTGCGGCGCGCGTGGCGCACGTGCGAACGGGCGATTCGGGGTATCAGGCGCTTGCGCTCACGGCCAACGCCTGGTTCACCGGCCGAAACGTCCACGGCGCGGTGCTCGTCCACGACGGCGGTTGCGTCGACGGCCTCGATGCGCACGGGCCGAGCCGCAATATGGGAGCGGAATCAACCGTCGCCGCTTTGCTCGCCGGAACGGCGATGGCGAATGACGCGCGCGACCCGATTCGGTTGAGGCGCCGTCCCGCATAGGCCAAAAGGCCATTAACAGCGAATTAACGTGGTGATGCTGGTCGAGTCGGAACTCCTAAACAACGTACAACGGGCTGCGGTCGAACAAACCGATGGTCCGGTCCTCATCTTCGCAGGTGCCGGTTCGGGCAAGACGCGCGTGCTCACGCACCGGATCGCGTACTTGCTCAACGAGAAGAAGGTCTTTCCGGACCGGATCCTCGCCGTGACCTTTACGAACAAGGCTGCCGGCGAGATGAAATCTCGCTTGGAGCGCATGGTCGGCGCGGTCTCGCGCGATCTCTGGGTGGGCACGTTCCACTCGATGTGCGTGCGCATTTTGCGCCGCGACGGTCGCAAGATCGGGATCGCCTCGAACTTTGCGATCATGGACGATACGGACCAACGCGCGATCGTTCGCGAGATCTTGCACGATCTCGATTTCGACGAGCGCCAGATCGCTCCGGGTGCCGCTCTCGCCGAGATCTCCAAAGCGAAGAACAACTTGTGGTCGCCCGATACCTACGAGTCGCAGAATGCCTCGTTCATCGGCGAGCGCTACGCGCAAGTCTATCGCGAATACGAACGCCGCCTCAAAGAGTCGAATGGCCTCGATTTCGACGATCTGATCGGACGCACGATCGAGTTGCTCGAGAGCGACGACGAAACACGCGTGCGCTATCAGTCGAAGTTCCGCTACGTCCTCGTCGATGAGTATCAGGACGTCAACTTCGCGCAGTACAAGCTCGTCGCGCTGCTTGCCGACGAGCACAAGAACCTCACCGTCGTCGGCGACGACGATCAGTCGATCTACTCCTGGCGCGGCTCGGACTACAAGATGATCTTGCGCTTCGAGGAAGATTTCCCGGGCGCGAAAGTCTTCAAGCTCGAAGAGAACTACCGCTCGACGCAGACGATCCTCACGGCCGCAAACGAACTCGTTCAGAACAATACCTCGCGCGCGCCGAAGACGCTCTTCACCAAGCGCGCCGAGGGCGAACCGATCACGGCGTTCCATGCCGAATCCGAACGCGCCGAAGTCCGCTACGTGCTCGAGAAGGTCAAAGAGCTCGTGCGCGAGGGTTCGGCCTATCGCGATTTCATCGTGCTCTATCGCACGAACGCGCAATCGCGCGTGTTCGAAGAGGGCTTCCTCGCCGAAGGAATCCCCTACCGGGTCGTCGGCGGCGTCGGCTTCTACGCGCGCACCGAGATCAAAGACATGCTCTCGTATCTGCGCTACATCACGAATCCGGCCGACGCGGTCGCCTTCCGGCGCATCGTCAACGTGCCGCGCCGCTCGATCGGCCAGCAGACGCTCGCGTCGCTGCTCGAAGCCGCGAATTCGGCCAACGTCTCGGTCGGTCAAGCCGTCTTCGACTCCAACTTGCTCAAGCGCGCGGTGCCGAAGAAGCAGCGCGAGCTCGAACGTTTCGCGGAGCTGATCACGGATCTGCGCGCGAAGGCCGAATCGTTCTCGATCGCCGACCTGCTGGTCGCCGTGATGGAAGAATCGGGCTACCTGCGCGAGTTGCAAGCCGATGAGACGCCCGAAGGCAAAGGCCGGCTCGAGAATCTTCAAGAGCTGGTCGGCGTGGCGAAAGAGTTCGCGAACAACCCGGAGACGGGCGGCACCCTCGAAGACTTCCTCGCCAATATCGCGCTGATCAGCGATCTCGATACGCTCGATGCCGACGCGTCGTTCGTCACCCTGATGACGATGCACGCGGCCAAAGGCCTCGAGTTCCCGCACGTCTTCCTGACCGGTCTCGAAGAGGGCGTCTTCCCGCACACGCGGGCGCTCACCGACATGACCGAACTCGAAGAAGAGCGCCGGCTCGCCTACGTCGGCGTGACGCGCGCGATGGATCGCCTGTTCCTCTCGTTCGCCGGACGGCGCACGCTCTACGGCAACACGTTCTCGCATCCGAAGTCGCGCTTCATCGACGAGATGCCCTCGGTCGAGGTGATCGGCGGCATCGGCGCAGGCCAACGCCCGAGTGGCGGCCGCTGGCGCGAGGTCGCGATCCACGAGAATGCAGGCGCCGGGATCGGTCTCGATCTGCAAGCCGGCGACAAAGTGCGCCATCCCAAATGGGGTGAAGGCACGGTTGTCAACTCGGTCGGCGCGGGCGGCGACGGCCTGCTCACCATCAACTTCCCGAACGTCGGCGAGAAGATGGTCATGCTCAAATACGCCCCGCTGGAACGCGTCTAGCGAACGTTCGTCTCATGCCCATCCTTCCCATCGACGGGGCTCCGGGCAGGCTGGCTCACGATGCCACTCCGAACCGAGTCATCCTGACCCCCCGAATGTCATCGTGACTCGCTCGAATGCCATCGCACTCCGTTCGAATGCCGTCGTGCCCCGTTCGAATGTCATCCTGAGCCTGTCGAATGTCATCCTGAGCCTGTCGAATGTCATCCTGAGCCTGTCGAAGGATGGGCGTGCGGTAATCCGAGTAGGACAGCAATGAGTTTGCGCGTCGGTGTGGCCGGCGCTTTTGGGAGATTGGGAAGCGTAGCGGTTCATGCCGTTCTTGCCGCACCGGATCTCGATCTCGTGGCGGCGTTCGTGCGCGACGCGAGCCGCTCCGCAGCCTTCCCGCTCTACGACGACATCGACGCGTTTTACGACGTGCCGATGGACGTCGTCGTCGACTGCACCGTCTATCCGGTTTCGCTCGATGTGGCCCGCGGCGCACTCGATGCGGGCGTCTCGCCGGTCGTTGGAGCGACGGGCTGGACCGACGAGGATTGGGTGTCGTTTGCCGATGCGGTCGATACGGCGGCAATAGGCGCGATGCGTGTGCCGAATTTCTCGATCGGGGCCGTGTTGATGATGCGCTTCGCGGTTGAAGCCGTGAAGTTTTTGCCGCACGTCGAGATCGTCGAGATGCATCACGATGGAAAGCGCGACAAGCCAAGCGGTACGGCGCGGATGACGGCGCAACGAATCGTCGCGGCGGGCGGTCCTGCGGATGTGCCTATTCACAGCGAGCGGCTGCCCGGCTTCGTCGCACATCAGGAAACGATCTTCGGTGGACCCGGTGAGACCCTCACGATCCGGCACGATTCGACGTCGCGCGAATCGTTCGCCGACGGCATCCTGCTCGCGGTGCGCAACGTGCGCGCGCAGAGCGGTCTCGTCACGGGACTCGATTCGATCGTGTTCGCGTCGCGAGGTACGGATCGGTGAAACTCGCGATCGTCGGCGCCACCGGCGTCGTCGGGCAGACGATTCTGCGCGTCCTCGACGAGCGGAATATCGCCGTCGATCGGCTCTACGCGTACGCCTCGCGCGAGCGCGCCGAGGGTCTCGCGTTTCGTGGCGCGATCGTCCCCATCGCGGCGGCGAGCACCGAGCGAATCCTGGCCGACGCGCCCGATGTCGCGTTCTTCGCCTCATCCGACGATGCGAGCGCCGAGATGGCCGAAGCGCTGGCCGCCGCGGGCATCATCGTGATCGACAACTCATCGACGTTCCGGCTCGACCCGCGCGTGCCGCTGGTGGTGCCGGAGGTCAACCCGCACGCGATCAGGGGGCACGATCGCATCTTTCCGGTCGGCAATTGCACGGCGATCGTGCTCTGCGTCGCGCTCGCGCCGATCGAACGCAGCGTCGGGCTCGCGAGCGTCCGCGTCGCGACCTATCAGGCCGTCAGCGGCGCCGGCCGGGCCGGCCTCGAAACGCTTGCCGCCGAAGAGGAAGCCGCACTCCACGGACATCCGATGCCGCAAACGAACACCTTCGCCGCGCCGATCTTCCGCAACGTGGTGCCGCAAGTCGGCTCGTACGACGGCAGCGGCGATACGGGCGAAGAGCAGAAGGTCGTCGCCGAAACGCGCAAGATGCTCGAACGCCCCGATTTACACGTCGCCGCGACGACGGTACGCGTGCCGGTGCGCCAAGCACACAGCGAGGCCGTGTTTTTCGAGACGCGGCGCGCGACGAGCGTGGCGGAACTCGGCGCCGCGTTCGCGGCGGCGCCCGGCGTCGTGTACCATTCGCACGGCATCGTCACGCCGCGTGACGTCGAGGGCACCGATCTCGTCCATGTCGCTCGCGTGCGGCCCGAAGCGGATTCGGCGACGCACTGGCAGATGTGGATCGTCGGCGATCAGTTGCGCAAGGGCGCCGCGACCAACGGCGTGCAGATCCTCGAATTGCTGATCGCGCAGGGCCGCTTTGCCGCTGCCGCGCACGGCGTGCCGACGTGAGCGCCGCGACCCAGACGATCGTCGTCGTGAAGTTCGGCGGCTCGTCGCTTGCGACGCCGGAGCTGCGCGAGATCGCCGCATCCCGGGTGATCGCCGTGCGCGATTCCGGCAAGTCCCCGGTCGTCGTGTGTTCGGCGATCGGCCGCGCGCCCGATCCCTACGCTACCGACACGCTCGCGGCGCTCGTCGCGCCGGTGCAGAGTGGCCCGAATCGCGATTTGCTGCTCGCCTGTGGCGAGGCGATCGCCTGTGCGGTCTTTGCGGAATTGCTCGTCTCGCTCGGCGCCCCGGCTCAAGCGATGACGGGTGCGCAGGCGGGGATCACGACGAGCGAACAGTGGGGCGACGCGGCGATTCTCGGCGTCGATCCGCGCGCGGTGATGCAGGCGCTCGAGCGCGGCGTCATCCCCGTCATCACCGGATTTCAGGGCGTCTCCGAACGCGGCGCGACGACGACGCTCGGACGTGGCGGGAGCGACCTGACGGCGCTCGCACTCGGCAGCGCGCTGCAGGCCGCCGTCGAGATCTACACCGACGTCTCGGGCGTGATGACCGCCGATCCCAAGAAGATCGCCGGCGCGCGCACGGTCGAACGCGTCGATTACGCCGAGATGGTCGAGCTTGCCGGGAACGGCGCGAAGGTCATGCACCACAAGGCGGCAACGCTGGCTCACGATACGAGCACGCCGTACTTCGTCAAAGGTCTGCGTTCGGGGGTCGGCACGCTCGTCGACGACGGCGCGCCGATCGACCGCGAACGTCCGGTCACCGGGATCACGTCGCTGCGCGACATCATGTTCGTGCGCATCATCCAGGGCGAAGACGTCCAGCACCGCGCCGATATCGATCTGCTCATCTTCCAGCGCCTCGCCGACCGCGGCATCTCGATCGACATGATCAACGTGAACAACGCGGGCGTGTTCTTCGTCTGCGACGCGGACATGATCGAAGGCGTCCGCGGCGAGCTCGCCAATTTGAACTTGGCGCTCCGCGTCCGGCCGCACTGCGCGAAGCTCTCGATCGTCGGCGCCGGGATGCGCGGCACGCCCGGCGTCATGTACCGCGTCGTGCGAGCCGTCACCGAGGCCGGCGTCGAGATCATCCATTCGACCGACTCGAACATCACGATTTCGATTCTCGTCCCCGTGGAGGATACGGTGAAAGCCGAACAAGCGCTGCACGACTTCTTCCGGCTCGGTCCGGGCGCGACGCTGACATGAAGTCGCTCGGCCGCGTTTTCACCGCGATGATCACGCCGTTCGACGAACGGGGCAACCTGCTGCCGGAGGAAGCCGCGAACGTCGCCGATCATCTGATCGCGCACGGTCACGACGGCGTCGTCGTCAGCGGGACGACGGGCGAGTCCCCGGCGCTCGACGACGATGAAAAATGCGCGCTCTTCAGCGCGGTCAAGGCCCGCTTGGGCTCGCGCGGCACGGTGATCGCGGGTACCGGCGATAACAACACGACGCACTCCGTCGCCTTCACGAAGCGCGTTGCCGCGCTCGGCGTCGATGCCGTGCTCGCGGTCGTTCCGGCGTACAGCAAACCGACGCAGGACGGGATGCTGCTGCATTTCGGCGCGATCGCCGAGGCGTCGTCCGTGCCGGTGGTGCTCTACAACGTGCCGAGCCGCACCGGGCAGAATCTGCTGCCCGCAACCGTCCACGAGCTCGCGCGTCGCCATCCGAACATCGTCGGCATCAAAGAGTCGAGCGGGGACGCGAATCAGTTCTCGATCCTCATCCGCGAAAATCCGCGCGAGGATTTCACCGTGTGGTGCGGCGACGACTATTTCTTTCTCCCGGCGCTCGCGCTCGGCGCGTACGGAGTGGTAAGCGTCGCGGGGCATATCTGCGGCGACGATCTGCGCGCCATGCTCGAGGCCTTCATCGGCGGCGACGTCGTGCGCGCCGGCGCGATCCATCGCGGGCTGCAGCCCCTCTTCAGCGCGATCTTTGCAACGACGTCCCCGATTCCGGTGAAGTGGGCGATGAACGAACTCGGCTTTGCCGCCGGTCCGTGCCGCTCGCCGCTCGGCGCGATGCCGGACTCGCTGGCTGCCGAGTTGCGGCCGCTGCTCGCGCCGTATCGCTCCCTCGCTCGCACCTGAGGTGACCTCGCTCGAGATCCTCGGTTGTCGCATCGACGCCGTCGATCGCGAGGAAGCCGTCACGCGGATCGCGGCGCTGGCCGCCGGCGGCTCGGGCGCGCTCGTCGTGACGCTCGGCGTCGAGATGGTGATGGCGGCACAGCATGACGCCGAATTTCGCGGGCTGGTCAACGGTTCGGCGCTCTCCGTGTGCGACACGGTCGGCATTCTGCTCGCGGCGCGCGTACGTGGCGCCGCGCTGCGCGGGCGCGTCACGGGCGTCGAACTCGTCGATGCGCTCGCCGAACGATCCGCGCGCGGCGCGGACCTGCGGCTCTTCTTGCTCGGCGGTGCGGAGGGCACGGCCGCCCGCGCGGCATCCGCGCTGAGCGCGCGTTTCCCCGGCGCGCGCATCAGCGGAACGCGCAGCGGCTACTTCGAGCCGAGGGAAAATCCTGCGGTCGTTCAGGCGATCAAAGAGAGCGGCGCAAACGTGCTCCTCGCAGGGCTTGGCAGCCCGAAGCAAGAGAAGTGGATTGCCGGCTTTGCAGCGTCGGCGGGCTGCGGCGTGGGTATAGGCGTCGGAGGCTCGTTCGATGTCCTGGCGGGCAACGTGCAGCGCGCTCCACGTGCGATTCAGCAAGCAGGCTTGGAGTGGGCCTATCGGTTGATGCGCGAGCCGTCGCGCTGGCGGCGACAACTGGCGCTGCCGCGATTCGCGTTCGCGGCAGCGGCGGAAATCATTCGTCTCAAGATGGGAAACCGAACCAACTGACATGCGCGCCATGATCCTTGCGGGCGGGATGAGCACTCGGCTCTACCCGCTCACGAAAGACGTCCCGAAACCGCTCGTTCCGGTTGCGGGCGAACCGATGACGGCGCATGTCATTCGCTGGCTCAAGTCGTTCGGCTACGACGAGATCGCAATCAACGTCCACTATCTCGCCGATCGGATCATGGCGCGATTCGGCGACGGCTCCGCCTACGGCGTAAAATTGCACTACCTGATCGAGCCGAAGCTCACCGGTAGCGCCGGTGCATTAAAGCAACTCGAATCGTTTTTCACCGAGCCGTTCGTCGTCGTCGGCTGCGACGACCTCACCGACGCGAACCTCGATGCGCTGGTCGCCTTTCATCGCAAATCGCATGCGCTTGCAACGATCGGTCTGGTCGAAGCCGCCGATGTCGATCAGTACGGTGTCGTCGTCACGGCAGACGACGGCCGCATCGCCGAGTTTCAAGAAAAGCCGGCCCGCGGCACCGAGAAATCGCATCTCGTGAATACCGGCATCTACGCGTTCGATCCGGCGATTTTCGGACACATTCCGGCCGACACGTTCTACGATTTCGGCAAAGGCGTCTTTCCCGAATTACGGGCGCAGAATGCCGCGTTCTTCGGGCTGCGGATGCCGGGCGCGTATTGGTGCGATATCGGCACGCCGAGCGAGTACCGGCGCGCGACGGCCGATGCGCTGGCGGGCCGCGTCGCGCTGCGCGGCGCGCGCGCGCGCGGCATCGCGGCCGACGCCTTGCTTGGCGATGACGTGCAGATCGACGGCGACGTTCGCATCGGGGCGCGTGCGGTACTCGGCGACCGGGTCCGCATCGTCGGTCCGAGCGTGGTCGGCGACGACGTACGAATCGGCGATGATGCGCGGCTGGAGCGGACGATCGTATGGGACGATGCGAAAATCGGTGAACGAGTTTCGGTTCGCGACACGATCGTGGGGGTCGGCTACGAGATGGCCGCCGATGTTCGGCTCGACGGCGCGATCGTCGCGAACGAGCCGATCGCGCGCTGATACCCAGCACGTGAGAGTACTCGTATCGTGGGGCAGCGAGGCGTCGTGAGGGCACCGCACGAACGAATACGAATGGTTCGTGCGATCCGCGGCGGGACGATGGATACGGCCCACGCGTCAGCACTTGTGCGCCTCGCTGCGGAGACTCGCTGGCCGCGAGAGGCGCATTTGGCTGCGATTCTGCGAGAGACCCTCGCGAGTACCGGTGCATCGTGCGCGAGTTTCGAGCGCAACGACGGCGATCGTATTGCGCTCGATGCCACGGCCCTTGCCGAAGAGCATCGAGCGGCCGTGCTCGCCGAGCACGCGCAATACGCGCACCGCGGGATCGCGGGCCGCGCCATCGTCGGCGGCGAGACGGCCTGGGCCGGGCGCAACGTCCTCGCGATCCCGATCGAAACGAAGGACGGCTGGTGCGCGCTCGCGCTCTCGGGCGACGTCACGTTCGATGATGATGCCGTTAGCTTCGGCCGCGTCGCCGCCGATGTGATCTCACGCGTGCTCGAGCGCGAACCGCTGCAGGCCGCGGACACCATCTACCGCGATCCGCTCACGCGCTTACCCAATCGCGATGCGACGTTCGGCCGGCTCGAAGAAGCGCTGCTCTCCGCCGCGCGGCACAAGGCGCGGGTGGCGGTCTTCTACGTCGATCTCGACGGCTTCAAGGCGATCAACGATCAATACGGCCACGCCGTGGGCGACGTGACGCTGCTCGAAGTCGCGCGGCGCATGCAGGCGACGCTGCGGCGCGATGAACTGATCGGCCGGCTCGGAGGCGATGAATTCGCGGCCATCCTGCCCAACGTCACGAGTATCGATGAAGTGCTGACCGCGGCCGAGCGGCTTGCGAAGCGTCTCTCCGAACAGATCGAAGTCGACGACGTGCGGATGCGCATTTCGGCCAGCATCGGAATCGCGCTCTACCCCGACGACGGCGATTCGGCCGATCTTTTGCTCGGCAATGCCGATGCGGCGATGTATCAAGCCAAACGCGAAGGCCGCGGTACGATCCGGCTCTTCGGCGAAAACGTGGCAAGCGAGCTGCGCACCCGGCGCGATCTGCGCGAGCGCTTGCGCTCGGCGGATATCGAACGCGATTTTCTGCTCTGCTTCCAGCCCGTCGTCGCCGCGCGCGATGGCCGCGTCGTTGCAGCGGAAGCGCTCGTGCGCTGGATCCATCCGTCGCGCGGCCTGCTCTCGCCGCGCTCGTTCTTCGCGATGGCCGAAACCATGCGGCTCTCGTCGCTGCTCGATTGCTGGGTCGTCGGCAACGCGTTGCGCTCGATCGGGCCCTGGCTCGATGCTGGATTCGATCCGCTCGTCAACGTGAACGTCAGCGCGCCGGATCAGGCGATCGTCGATGAGATTCGCCGGCTGACGCGTGAAGAGGAGATCGATCTCGGCCGCTTGCGCATCGAAATGTCGGAGGCCGCCGCGCTCGGCGCGATCGATGCGACGCGTCAGTTCTTCGCCGACTTGCGACGGCTCGGCGTGCGCACCGGGCTCGACGGCTTCGCCGCCGGCAGCACGTCGCTGCGGATGCTCTCCAACGTCCCGATCGATTTCATCAAACTCGACCGCACGATCACGGCCAACGTCGGCAGCGGCGACGACGCCGCCGACCGGCTCGCGATCGTCGCCATCTCGCTCGCCTCAGCGTTCGACATCGTCGTCGCCGCCGACGCGATCGAAACGCCCGAACAGTCGCGCTGGCTCGCCGATCACGGCATCAGCGAGATCCAGGGCTACGGCATCGCGCAGCCGATGATCGCCCCGGACTTCGCCCACTGGTGGACGCAGCGCGAAACCCAATCGCTCGCCGTCGGCTAATTCGGCAACATCCCGGAAACAGCGAGGCAATCGCGATGGCGGATCATCATCCCGTGAATGACGAAGAAATCCTGAGCGGTTTCCGCTCCCTCCATGCCGCGATCGCCGACGGCTTTGCAAAGATCGACGCACGGTTCGTGCAAAACGACGAGCGCTTCGACTCGATCGACAAGCGCTTCGACTCGATCGACAAGCGCTTCGAAACGATGGACAAGCGCTTCGACACGATGGACAAGCGCTTCGAAACGATGGACAAGCGCTTCGAAACGATGGACAAGCGCTTTGAATCGATGGATAAGCGCTTCGACACGATGGACAAGCGCTTTGAATCGATGGACAAGCGCTTCGACATGATGGACAAGCGGTTCGGAAAAGTAGAAGCGGGGCTGCTGGATGTCAGAAATGATATTTCGCGGCTCGAGCATCGCATGTTGCGCCGGTTCGACGATGTCGACGAGCGGCTCGATTCGCACGAGCGGCGGATCTCCGCACTCGAGACGCGCCTGGTCTAGCGACGCGCACCCGTCGTCGTGAACGAGGGGCGTGTGGACGACGATTCGTGATTGGCTCTTTCCTGTCTCTTGTATCGTGTGCGGTCGTGGATCGATGGCGTTCTGCCTCGCCTGCGCACCCGCCGAGGCGGATGCCCAGCACTTCCTGATCGCCGGCATCGAAGCGCGCGCGGCGGGCGCCTATGCGGGCTCGCTCCGTGAAGCGATCCTCGCGCTCAAACGCGGGGAACGCGATCAGCTTGCGGCACTCGCGCCGCTCCTCGCGCGCGAGCTCGGCAGCCTGACCGATCCGCTCGTGCCCCTCCCGACGAGCGCCCGTCGGCGCCGCGCGCGCGGCTTCGATCAGGCCATCGAGTTGGCGCATCGCGCTGCCGCCATCAACGGTCTTGCCGTGTGCGACCTGCTGGAGAAGCGCGGTGGCGCGCAGCACGGCCGCTCGCGGAGCAAGCGGTTGGACACGCGCGGCCGCTTTCGCGTGCGCCGCGGTATCGCGCTACCCGCGCGCGTCACGCTCGTCGACGACGTCTGCACGACCGGTGCCACGCTCGCCGACGCCGCCGATGCGCTCTTCACCGCGGGGGTCACGGTCGGCGCCGCCGTGCTGCTCGCGCGCACGCCGCCGGGGCGGAAACCAAGCCAAATCGCCGCGGGTTGATCCGAGCGTGAAAGCCATGTGGAACGGCACCGTCCTTGCCGAAAGCGACCAAACCGAAGTCGTCGAGGGGAACCAGTACTTCCCGCCCGACTCGATCAAGCGCGAATTCTTCAAGCCCTCGGCGACGCACTCGGTGTGTCCGTGGAAGGGCACCGCGAGTTACTACACGATCGACGTCGCCGGCAAGCAGAATGCCGACGCCGCCTGGTACTATCCGGAGCCGAAGGATGCGGCGAAGCAGATCAAGGGCTACGTCGCCTTTTGGAAGGGCGTCTCGGTCGTCTGAACGCGGACGCGGTCTACCTCGCGCGCGCCTGCGAACTCGCGGCGCGCGCGATCGCGGACGCATCGCCGAACCCGCCGGTGGGCGCCGTGCTGGTTCGCGACGGGATCACGCTCGGCGAGGGCTGGCACCATCGCCGCGGTGAGCCGCATGCCGAGGTCGAAGCGCTGGGCGCCGCGCGCGCGACCGGCGCGGACGTGCGTGGTGCGACGGCCTATGTCTCGCTCGAACCGTGCGATCATCACGGCCGCACGCCGCCCTGCACGCAGGCCCTCATCGGTGCGGGCATCGCGCGTGTGGTCATCGGCGCACCCGATCCGAATCCGAAAACGGCCGGCGGCGGGATCGCGCGGCTGCGCGGCGCGTCGATCGAGGTCGAGATCGCGGCCGACCCGCTTGCCGGCGCGCTGATCGAACGCTTCGCGTTCACGATCGCGCAGGTCGCGCTACCGTTCGTGACGCTCAAGATGGCGATGTCGCTCGACGGCGCGATCGCCTCGCAACCGGGCCGCGCCGAATGGCTCACCGGCGCGGCGTCGCGCACGTTCGTGCGGGACATGCGCGCGCAGCACGACGCGGTGCTCGTCGGCGCCGGAACGATCCGCATCGACGATCCGCAGCTCACGGTGCGGCCGCACGCCGTGCGTCGCAAGCCCTACGTCCGGATCGTCGCCTGCGAAACCGATCCGATCCCGCGCAGCGCACGCGTGCTGGCCGTGCCGGACGATGCGCCCGCCGGTTCGTATGCGCGCACGCTCGTCCTCGCGCCGGCCGGCGCGCACGCGCGTTTCGCGGAGCTCGAAGATGTGGCCGACGTGGTGTATGCGGGCGATCCGGATTCTCGGCAGCTCGATCTGCGCGCCGCCCTTGAAGCCGTGCGCGCGCGCGGCATCGACACCGTGCTGTGCGAGGGCGGTCCGACCCTTGCCGGGCGGCTCGTCGCCGGCGGCCTCGTGCAGCGCGCGATCTGGCTCGTCGCGCCGCGGTTCTTGCAGTCGCCATCCGCCGTCCCGGTGCTCGCCGGCGCCGACCTCTCCACGCTCGGGAACGGGTGGCGCTTCGACCGGGTCGAACGCCTCGGCGACGATCTTCTGCTCTCGGGGCGAATCGATACATGTTCAGCGGTTTAATCGCACACCTGGGCCGCATCGCGGCGATCGACGGCGATCTCGAGCACGGCATCACGCTCACGGTTCACGCGCCGGGTGCCATCGCCGAGGGCGTCGAGATCAAGGACTCGGTTGCGATCAACGGCGTCTGTCTCACCGTCACGGCGGTCGATGCCGAAACGATGCGTTTCGACGTCGTCCCGGAGACGATCCGGCGTGCCGCCTTCGACCGGCTCGCGCCGGGGCTGCCGGCCAACGTCGAGCTCTCGCTGCGCCTCGGCGATCGGCTCGGTGGTCATCTCGTCTACGGTCACGTCGACGCGCACGCCGCGATCATCGCAAAAGATCCGGAGGGACAAGGCTTTCGCCTCGCGGTCGAGACG
>Ga0116226_10002783_pt1 | contig 15324 bp, 11 predicted proteins | sample S1TSphfallax_FD_89692 | JGI IMG/M metagenome (GOLD analysis project Ga0116226, IMG submission 89692) | Host-associated microbial communities from peat moss isolated from Minnesota, USA - S1T2_Fa - Sphagnum fallax MG | ecosystem: Host-associated > Plants > Peat moss > Unclassified | place: USA...
CAGACGGCTGTCACCCAGACGGCTGTGACCCCCACGGCCGGCGCGGTGCCGGGCAACGGTCCCGCGCTGTTGCGCCTGCGTTTCTCCGCCGACTCCTGGGTGGATGTGCATGATGCCGCCGGCCGACGTCTATTCGCCGGCAACGGGCGAGCCAACAGCGTCAAGACCCTCGCGGGCGACGCGCCGCTCGAGGTGTTTCTCGGCTTTGCGAGCGGCGTTCAGTTGGAAGTCAACAATCATGCGGTGGCCATCGGCCCCGAGTTCATGGCGGGGGACGTCGCGCGCTTCGAAGCCGGCGCCGACGGGATCTTGCGCCGCGACGTACGCACCGCCGCCAGTTCGCATCCTCGCGGCTGATTGGAGAGTCCCTTGTCCAAGATCATCGAGCCCCTGCGTGGCGTGCATGACATTTTGCCGGCGACCGCCGGCGCCTGGCAGCATCTGGAGCGCGTCACGCGCGACGTGTTCGCCGCCTATGGGTATGAGGAACTGCGGGTACCGATCATTGAGCAGACCCAGTTGTTCAAACGCTCGATCGGTGATTTTACCGACATCGTCGAGAAGGAGATGTTCAGCTTCGTCGATCAGGGCGAGGATCACATCACGCTGCGTCCCGAGGCCACCGCCGGTATCGTGCGCGCGATGATATCGAACGGTCTGCTGCGCGAGAGTCGTCTGCGGGTGTGGTGCATGGGTCCGATGTTCAGGCGCGAACGGCCGCAGGCGGGGCGTTATCGTCAATTCCACCAGATCGACGCGGAAGCATTTGGTTTTGCGGGTCCGGATATCGACGCGGAGATGATCCTGCTGTCCGCGCGGCTGCTGCGCCGCCTGGGACTCACCCGGGTCAAATTGCTCGTCAACTCGCTCGGCACGCCCGCCTCGCGCGCCGCCTACCGGGAGCGCCTCAGCGCGTATTTCCAGGCGCACGAGCTTAAGCTCGACGAGGACAGCAAGCGCCGTCTCGCGGGTAATCCGCTGCGGATTCTCGACAGCAAGAATCCGGACACCCAGCGCATCGTTGCCGGTGCACCGCTGCTGCTCGAATCCCTCGACGCCGAGTCGAAGGCGCATTTCACGGCGCTATGCGCCCAGTTGCGCAGCGCGGGCATCGAGTATCATGTCGAACCGCACCTGGTGCGTGGTCTCGACTACTACACGCGGACCGTGTTCGAGTGGACCACGGATGCCTTGGGCGCGCAGAGCACGGTATGCGCCGGCGGCCGCTACGATGGCCTGGTGGAACAACTCGGCGGCGCGAGCACGCCCGGCATCGGTTGGGCAATGGGTCAGGAACGGATCCTGATGCTGCTCGAGAAACAGGGCCTGACCGCGCCGCGCGAGCGACCTGACGTTTACCTGGTGCTGGTGGGAGAGCACAGCGAAATGCCGGGTTTCGCGTTGGCGGAACGGCTGCGCGACGCCTGGCCCCAGCTGAAACTGCAGATCAATCTCGGCGGCGGCAGTTTCAAGACTCAGTTCAAGCGAGCGGACAAGAGCGGCGCCCAGTTCGCGATCGTCCTGGGCGACGATGAAGTCGCACGCGGGGTCGCGGCGCTCAAGGATCTACGGCGGGATGTGGCGCAAGAGGAATGCGCGATCGAACAAATCAATGAACGCTTGGGGAGCTTGATGGGTCTCAAGAGTTGGGAAGCGGAGCAAACATGACTGAAGAGTATTTAACGGACGATGAACAACTGGAGCGCCTCAAGCGCATCGTTGCCGAGAACTGGTTGTGGGTCGCCGCCGGGATCGTGCTCGGGGCGGGCCTCATTTTTGGATACCGCTATTACGTCAGCTACCAGGATGACCGCGGTTTGCGTGCCGCCATGCGGTTCGACGACATGAGCGCTGCGCTCGAAGCCAACGATCCGGCCAAGACGGCCCGAGTCGCCGACGGCCTGATCGCGGATTTTCCCGGCTCGCCCTATGCGGATCAAGCGCTGTTGGCGCTCGCCAAGCTCAAGGTGGATGCAGGCAAGTCGGCCGACGCCGAGGAACCGCTACGCCAGGTGATGGAGCATTCGAAGGACAGCGAATTGCGGCATATCGCCCGGCTGCGGCTGGCGCGCGTATTGATCGATGAGGGCAAGCCCGATGCCGCGATCGGGCTGCTCGCGGGCGACACGCCCGGAGCGTTCGCGGGGCTTTATCACGCTGTTCGGGGCGATGCGCTCTATGCCAAGAAAGACTCGAAGGACGCGCTGACCGAATATCGGGCCGCGCTCGACGCGGGCGGTGGCGGGGCGGACGCCGCGCTTCTGCAACTCAAGATTGCCGATCTCGGTGCCTCACCAGTGCCGGCCTCGCCGACGCTCATGCTGCCAGGTGCCCACTAATGCGTTGCATGCTGATTCTGGGCTTGGCGTCCCTGTTGCTCGCCGCGGGTTGTTCCAAGGACAAGGACGTCGAACCGCCGGCCGTGCTCACGAAGTACGTGGGGACGCTGCCGGTGAAAAAACTCTGGGGTGACAATGTCGGCGGCGGTAAGAAGGAACTGAAACTGCGCCTAGGGTTGGGACCCGCGCTCGAGGATGGCGTCGTGTTCGCGGCTTCGCACAAAGGCGAGGTGCTGGCCGTGGCACTCGAGACCGGCAAGACGGTCTGGTTGAAGAAGCTCAAATTACCGCTGTCGGCGGGACCGGCGGCAGGCTTCGGCATGATCGTGCTCGGCACCAGCAAGGGTCTGGTCATCGCCTTGAATGCCGCGGATGGCAAGGAGCGCTGGCGCACGCAGATCAATTCCGAGCTGCTCTCGGCGCCGGCCATTGGCGAGAAGGTCGTGGTGATGCGCTCGGTGGATGGTCGGCTGCATGGTTTCGATGCCAGCACCGGCAAGGAACTGTGGCAGGTCGAACAGCAGGTGCCGCGTCTGAGCCTGCGCGGCACCGCGACCCCGGTGATTGCGAAGGAGGTGGCCGTCAGTGGCTTCGATAACGGCAAGGTCATGGCCGTCTCGTTGGCCAACGGCGACACCGTTTGGGATACCGCCTTGGCCTCGCCGCATGGTCGCACCGAACTCGACCGTTTGGTCGACATCGATTCGGCCGTGCGTGTGGTCGGCGACAATGTGTTCGCGGCGGGATTCCAGGGTCGAACGGCCATGCTGGCGCTCGACTCAGGCCAGATTTGGTGGGCCCACGACATGTCGAGCTATCGGGGCTTGGTGGTGGACGATGAGAATCTGTACGTCACCCAGTCGGACGGAGAGGTGGTGGCGATGCGCCAGCGGGATGGCTCGGAGATCTGGCATAACGATCGCTTGAAGCGCCGTGGCCTGTCGACGCCGGTCGAAACCAGCACGGCGGTGGTGGTTGCGGACTACCAGGGGTATCTACACTGGTTGGACAAGAAGACCGGTGCACTGGTGGCCCGCGAGCGGGTCTCCAAATTCCGGGTCGGAACGCAGCCGGTGGTGCTGAATGACACGGTGGTGGTGCTGGACGATGGCGGCAAGATGGCGGCGTTTCGCGCCGATCCGGCAGCGGCTGCGCCGCCCGCGGTGAATGCGCTCGCGACCGAACCGATCGCTCCGCCAGCGCCGCCGAAGAAAGAGAAGCCGTCCAAGTCGAAATCCTCGAAACCTTCCAAGTCGACGACGTAGCCACCCGTGCTGCCCGTCATTGCGTTGATCGGCCGACCCAACGTGGGAAAGTCGACGTTGTTCAACGCAATGACCGGTACTCGGGATGCGCTGGTGGCCGACTTGCCCGGCCTCACCCGGGATCGCCAGTATGGCTTTGCCCGGCGCACCGACGTGCCCTGCATCGTCGTCGATACGGGCGGACTGGTCGAGAACGCCGATGTCATCGAAGGCCTGATGATCGCCCAGACCGAGCGGGCGATCGCTGAGTCCGATCGCTTGATCGTGCTGGTTGATGGGCGCGCAGGCGTTACTCCGCAGGATCAGTTCGTCGCGCAGCTTGCCCGGCGCAGCGGCAAGCCCCTGTGGCTCGCGGTCAACAAGACCGAGGGGTTCGATCACGACATTGCCGTCGCGGATTTTCACCAGCTCGGCTTAGGCGAACCGCACCCGATCGCAGCCGCGCATGACCAGGGCGTGATCTCGCTGCTCGAGGCTGCCCTCACGGGTCTGGCGCCCGACCCCCACGATGGGCCGGAAATGACCGGCATCAAAGTCGCGGTGATCGGCCGCCCGAATGTCGGTAAGAGCACGCTCATCAACCGGCTGCTCGGCGAGAACCGGATGGTGGCCTTCGATCAGCCGGGCACCACGCGCGATGCGGTGCTGGTGCCGTTCGAACGCGACGGGGAGCGCTACACCTTGATCGATACCGCCGGCGTCAGACGTCGCGCCCGCATCGAGGAGGCCGTCGAAAAATTCAGCGTCATCAAGACCCTCCAGGCCATCGAAACGGCGCATGTGGTCGTGGTCGTCATGGATGCGCACGACACGGTGGCGGAGCAGGATGCGAGCCTCTTGGGTACGGTGATCGAACAGGGCCGTGCGCTGGTGCTCGCGGTCAACAAGTGGGACAACATCCCGACCGAACAGCGCGACTTGATCCGTCAGCAGGTGGAACAACGCCTGGAATTCGCCTCGTTCGCGCCGTTGCATTTCATCTCGGCGCGCCATGGCAGCGGCGTCGGCGAGCTGTTCGCGACGGTTCGCAAGGTCTATGCCGCCGCGACGCGCGACATGACCACCCCGGAGCTGACCCGGGTGCTGGAGGCGGCGATCGAAAGTCACCAGCCGCCGTTGGTGAGCGGGCGGCGGATCAAGTTGCGCTATGCGCACCAGGGTGGCCGGAACCCGCCCGTGATCGTGATCCATGGCAACCAAACCGATCACGTGCCTGATGCCTATCGGCGCTACCTCGTCAACGTCTTTCGCAAGGCGTTCGATTTGATGGGGACTCCGGTGCGCGTGATCTTTCGTGGTGAGGAGAATCCGTTTGCGGGCAAGCGCAATCCGTTGACCCCCCGCCAGGTGCGTAAGCGCAAGCGGCTCATCCAACGCAACAAGCGCTGAGCTCCTATTTGGTAGGATGATGCGCCGGCGGTACCGGCGGCGGATAGGGATGCCCGTGAGGCGCTTCGTGAAAACCAAATGGGGACTCGTCTCGGTGGTGGCGGCGCTGCTCATCGGCGCCTATGCGCTGGTCGGTTTCCTGATCGTCCCGCGTGTGTTGCGCACCGCCTTGATGAAGGACCTGCCGGCCACCTTGGGCGTGCTGCCACGCGTCGGCAGCACCCGTTGCAACCCGTTTCTCCTGCGTCTCGACGTGGCTGACTTTGCGCTGCGCAGTCCGGCGGGCCAACCGATCTTCGGTTTCGAACGCTTGCTCGTCACGTTCGATGTCGCGTCGCTCTGGCTGCGTGACTATTCCTTCCGCGCGATCGAATTGACCGCACCCTACGTCAATGCCGTCGTCGACCTCGATGGAACGGTCAACCTGGAACGTTTGGCGCGGTCGACCGCTGCGCCGCCGTTCGGTGCGCCGCAGCCGCGGCAGACGGACGCGCCTTTGCCTGCCCTACGCATTGGCTCGTTCAAGGTGGTGCGGGGGTCGCTGGCCTACTTGGATCGCCGCCGGCCGGATGCCGCTTCACTCCGGCTCGAACCCATCGATTTCGACCTCAGCGAGTTCAGCACCGGCCGCAGCGGCGGGAACTTCACGCTGACGGGCATTTCGAAGCGGGGTGAGCGGCTCGACTGGCAGGGCCATGTGGCCGTCCAGCCGCTCGAATCGGCGGGTGAGTTGCGCATCGCGGATTTACGCGCGCAAACGCTGTGGGAGTTCATACGCGATCGGGTTAACTTCGAGGTGAGCTCCGGCACACTCGGACTGACGTTGCGCTACCGTTTCGAGGCGGGCAGGTTGCAACTCGACGTCGCCGACGGGTCGCTCGAGGCGTTGGCGGTGAGGCCGCGTGCGGGCGATCAGGATTGGCTGACCGTTCCCGGTCTGCACCTGACCGGCGCACACGTCGATGTCGCCGAACGACGGGCCCGTGTGGAGCATGTGGCGATCGAGGGGCTCAACGTGGTGGCATGGTTGGAGCCCGACGGTTCGCTGAACCTTCAGCGCTTGGCGCCGGTCGACTCCCCGGTGCCACTCGGCCCCCCGGTGCCCGTCGGCGCTACGGCCGGTGCCGCGGCGCCGTGGCGATTCGACGTCCCGCAGATCGACATCGATGGCGCCACGGTGGCGCTCGAGGATCGCAGCACGCATCCGGCGGCCCACTGGGTGCTCGCGCCGCTCAAGGTGCGGGTCTCTTCCCTGAGCCAGGATCTGACTCATCCGCTGACGCTACAGATCGATACGCATCTCAATGATTCAGGCGTGGTGTCGCTGCGCGGAACAGTGACGCCGCAACCTGGGACCGCCGATCTCGCCGTCAACCTCGGATTGCTCGATCTGCGCGCCGTCCAGCCCTACCTCGCGCCGCACACGGCGTTGACCGTGGTAAGCGGCACGCTGGGCGGCGCCCTGTCGGTGCATGTCGGCCGGCAGCGCGATGTGCCGGCGCTCAAGGTGGCGGGAGACTTGCGCGTCGACCACTTTCATAGCGTCGATGACACGCTCCAGCAAGATTTCATCAATTGGGACCGGCTCGAACTCGCGGGGATCAGCTATTCGCAGGATCCCGATCGGCTCAACATTGCACAGATCGCGGTGCGGAAGCCCTATGTCAGGGCGGTCATCGAAGCGGACGACAGCATGAACTTCGAGCGGGTCATGACGGCGGCCCCAGCCGGCGTGGCCGCACCCAATGCCGGCCAGCGCCGCATGCCGATCGCCATCCAGAAAGTCACCATCGACTCGGGACAGGCGAGTTTTGCGGACCTCTCGGTGGAACCGCATTTCTCGTCGGGCATCAACCTGCTAAATGGGAGCATCTCGAATATCTCCACCGCCGCCGGGTCGCGGGCAACCCTCGATTTAAAGGGTCAGGTGGATGCATTCGCGCCGGTCACGCTCACCGGCCAGTTCAATGTGCTGGGACCCTCGTTGTTTACCGATGTCGATCTGCACTTCCGCAACATTTCGCTGCCCATCCTCGATCCCTATTCTGATAAGTTCGCGGGTTACGACATCTCGGAGGGCAAGCTCAGCACCGAGTTTCATTACCAGATCGATGGCCGCAAGCTCGATGCCCAGCATCACCTCGTGATCGAGCGGCTGGAGTTCGGCGCTAAGACCGACAGCAAGCAGGCCGTGTCGTTGCCGATCAAATTTGCGGTTGCGTTGCTCAAGGATCGTAACGGCACCATCGATATGAATCTGCCCGTCACCGGCTCCTTGGATGATCCCGACTTTCGCCTGGGCGGACTGATCCGCAAGGCCTGTGTCGATCTGTTGATGAAAGCGGTGACGTCTCCATTCGCGCTGCTGGGTGCGGTGCTCGGCGCGGGTCCGGACATTCAGTTCATCGATTTTCAACCGGGCCAGAGTGGCTTGGATGCCGCCGCCATCGAGAAGGCAAAGAGCGTAGCGCGGGCGTTGGGCGAGCGGCCGAGTCTCGCGGTCGAGGTGCCGATCGCGGTGGTTCCCGACGTGGATCGGCCTGCGCTCGCCGAGGCACAATTCACGGACCGGTTGCATGCCGTGCAGGCCACGGCCAAAACATCGGCGACCCCACTCGAACTGCTGACCCGCATGTACACCGAGACGGTGGGTGCCGCGCCGGCATTGCCCGCCGCGCTGGCGGAATCCGCCAAGCTCGACTTTCTCGGCAGGGCCATCCGCGACCACATCCACGTCGGCGAAGCCGATCTGACGACGCTTGGACAGCAGCGCGCGCTGGCGTTGCAACAGGCGCTGCTCGCCGATTCAGAACTCGCGGCAGAACGCGTTTTCCTCGTGAACAACGATAAGGCGACCGTCTCGGATGGCCGGGTGCGCTTGGAACTCAGTGTGAAGTGATCGTGCCGGCCGCGCCTCAATTTAATGCATTGAAGGCTGGGAGTGCGCTTGGACAGTGCAATCGAGGACTTCGCGCGCGTGGAGATATCCCTCACGCTGCTGATCGCGCTACGATCGTCGTTGGGGTCGGCACACAAGCGAAAGAGCAAGGGATGTTTCAATGAAGCTCATCACGGCCATCATCAAACCGTTCAAGCTCGACGACGTGCGCAAGGCAATCAGCGACCTGGGAGTGCAAGGGGTGACCGTGACCGAGGTGCGCGGTTTCGGGCGGCAGCGGGGTCATACGGAGATCTACCGGGGATCGGAATACGCCGTGGAATTCGTACCGAAGACGAAGATCGAAATCGCGGTCGACAGTATGCTGGTCGATCAGGTGGTCGATGCGATCGCGAAGTCGGCGCAGACCGGCAAGGTGGGCGACGGTAAGATCTTCGTTTTCGAGCTCACCAGTGTCGTGCGGATTCGCACGGGTGAGCGGGATAGCAGCGCAATTTAGCCTAAACATTAGGAGATTCGATGTGAGGAAGGTTGTCACGCGATGGGTCGTTTTGGGGATGCTCGCTTGTGGCTCGTCTTGGGCTTTGGCCGACGATACGCCGGCAAGCTCGGCGGTGAGCGCGCCCGATGCGGCGAGTGTGGCGAGTGCTCCCGCGCCGGCGGCGCCTGCCGCGGCCGCCGCCGCTCCCGCGGCGCCCACCGAACCGTTCATCGTCGGTGCCGACAAGATCAGCGGCGGCGACACCGCGTGGATGCTGACTTCCACCGCGCTCGTGCTGATGATGACCGTACCGGGTCTCGCGCTGTTTTACGGCGGCATGGTCCGCAAGAAAAACGTACTGGCGACTCTGATGCAAAGTTTTGCCTGCTGTTGCCTGGTGACGATCCTTTGGTGGGTGATCGGGTATTCGTGGGCGTTCACGCCGGGTAATGGATTTTTGGGTGGTGGCAGCCGGGCCTTATTCAACGGCATGGTGTTCATCTCCAACACCGCGGGCAACACCTTGTCGGTATCGCATCTCGCGCCGACCATTCCGGAGACCGTCTACGCGATGTTCCAGATGACGTTTGCGATCATCACGCCGGCCTTGATCTGCGGGGCTTTCGCCGATCGCATGAAATTCTCGGCACTGCTGGTGTTCTTGGGCGTCTGGTCGCTCGCGGTGTACTCGCCCATCGCGCACATGGTCTGGGAGCCCTCCGGCTGGCTGAACAGCAGCGGTGTTCTCGACTATGCCGGCGGCACGGTGGTGCACATCAATGCCGGCATCGCCGGACTCGCGGCCTGTCTGGTGATCGGCAAGCGCTTGGGCTATGGGAAAGAGGCCATGCCGCCTTTCAATTTGACCTACACGCTGATCGGCGCGTCGTTGCTGTGGGTGGGTTGGTTCGGCTTCAATGCGGGCTCGGCGGTCGCCGCCGATGGCCGGGCGGGCATGGCCATGCTCGCCACCCAGATGGCGACCGGCGCTGCGGCACTCGGCTGGATGCTCGCCGAATGGGTCAGCAAGGGCAAGCCGAGCGTCTTGGGAATTGCCTCGGGCGCCGTGGCGGGTCTCGTCGCGATCACGCCCGCATCCGGCTTCGTGGGTCCGACCCCGGCGGTCATCATCGGGGTCGTGGCGGGTGTCGGCTGCTACGTCGCCAGTACCTCGTTGAAGCATGCGTTCAATTATGACGATTCGTTGGATGCGTTCGGTGTGCATGGCGTCGGCGGCATCATCGGCGCGCTCCTCACCGGCGTGTTTGCGAGCAAGGAAATCAGCGGTATGGATGGCTCGGTGCTGACCCAGGCGAAGGGCGTGGGCGTCACGGTCGTCTATGGGTTCGTGGTGAGCTACCTCATTCTCGTGATCATCGACAAGACGATTGGCCTTCGGGTCACGGAGGACCAGGAGCGCGAGGGGCTCGATATCTCGCTGCATGGTGAGAGCATCGAGTAGGCGCTAGAATCGACGCTCATCCCCGCGGGAGAGCGGCGTGTCCTGGTATGCTTTGTTGACGTTCAGCAGCGTTTATTTCACGGCGGTGGCGATCCCGGGTCCGGGTGTCGCCGCCGTCATCGCGCGAGGTTTGTCGCGGGGTTTTGCCGGCGCTCCGGCGTTCATCGCCGGATTCGTGATCGGGGATTTGATCTGGTTCACGGCCGCCTCCCTGGGCCTCTCGGCGCTCGCTCAAACCGCGCACAATGCGTTCCTCATCGTGCGCTACGCGGGGGCCGCTTACCTTCTCTGGTTAGCCTACAGGCTCTGGACGGCGGCGCCGCAGGCGTGGACTTCGGAGGCTACCGCCGCTCCCGACCAGAAGCCCCTCGAGCTGTTTTTGGGCAGCTTGACGCTGACGCTGGGCAATCCCAAGACCATGATCTTCTTCGTTGCGCTGTTGCCGAGCGTGGTGTCGTTGGAGACGCTCGACATGTCCGGCTATCTTAAGATCGGCGCGGCCATCGCCGTCATTTTGCCGTCGATTCTGGCCGCCTATGTGCTCGCGGCATCGCGCGCCCGGATGCTGTTTCAGAGCCCGCGCGCGCACCGATTGCTGAACCGTGGCAGCGGCACGTTGATGGCCGCAGCGGCCGTCGCGGTGGCGGCACGCTAATGCTGTCGCGCTAACGCTACATTTAACTCACGGTAACGAAATCCTGCCATATGTAACAAAACCGTAAAAGTCCTTCGGCATGCTTCACCTTTGTCTTGCAAAGCTAAATCGGTGACCAAGGGGAATGTTCATGCCGTCTTCTCACTGCCACAAAAGCTTGATATTCGTAAGTCTGATGCTGCATGTAGGTCTCGTCATGGCCGACGTGGATGATGCATCCAAGGACCAGGATCGCCTCCATAGCCTCGATCCGGTCGTCGTCACGGCGCAGGCACTGCATGGCCCCCAGGGTGCCCCGTCGCAAGGATCGTTAGTTGCGGTACAGCCACAATCGATTGTGGGTGCCGATTTCATCCAGAACAACGATGCTCCGGCCGTCAACTACACCGACATCATCAAATTCACACCCAGCGTGTGGACGGTTGACCCGAACGGCCCGGGTCTGATGGAGAATCTCGGCACCTCGATTCGCGGCTTCCAAGACGGCCAATTCAACGTCACGCTCGATGGCATCCCGTGGGGCGATTCGAACGACTTCACGCACCACTCGACCAGCTATTTCATGTCTCAGGACATCGGTAACGTAATCGTCGACCGCGGTCCGGGCAACGCCGCCACCGTGGGCGATGCCACGTTCGGCGGCACCATTTACATGCAGTCCGCCGACCCCTAGCATAGCCGGGGGCTGAACGTGCGGGCGAGCTACGGGAGCTTCAACACTCAGCTTTACGGCGCGCGGTTCGACACCGGTGACATCAGCGAATGGGGCGGCACGCGCGCGTTCGTCAGCGTCAAGAACCTCTCCTCGGACGGCTATCTGAGCAACGCCTTCTTGAGCCGCACGAATGAGTTCTTCAAGGTCATTCAGCCCGTGAACGATGCCACCGACATCACGTTCGTTTCCAATCTGAATAAACTCAAGCAGAGTCCGCCCATCGGCGCAACACCGAATCAAATGGCCGCGTTCGGCATGAACTACGCCTACAACAACGATCCAGGCAGTCAGGGCTATTGGGATTACAACGTCGATAAGATCACCACCGATTTCGAGTATCTCGGACTCAATTCGAAGTTTGCCGGCTGGACCGTCGATAATAAGCTCTACACGTACGCGTACTACCATGACGGTTTCAATGGCGAGGATCCGGGCGGCGTGCTCCCCAATGGTGGCCTCGATGCCGGCGACATCCCGAACGGTACCGTCAATGGTGCCTACGATGTGCCCGGTCAGGCGTTGACGAACAACTACCGGTCGGTGGGCGACATCCTGCGTCTATCTTACGATCTCGGGTTCGGGGACATTCAGTTCGGCGGCTGGTACGACCACCAGTCCAATTATCGGCGCCTGGTCGAGGTGGATTTCTCTGACAATCAGGCGTACAACCCGGTTCTCGGCGTGTTGCCAGGCGGCGAGCCCGAGGCCGCTTACACGGATCGCCTGCAGCACAATCAGCTGTTCTCGCGTGAACTCTATGCGCAATTCGTCTGGCACATTGTGCAAGGGCTCGACCTGACGGCGGGCGACAAGTACGTGAACTTTCAACGCGTCATCGTTTCACCCGTGAACCAGGGCACCGAGCTGCCGCTCGACTACAGCCAGACCTGGATCCGTGACCTTCCTTCGCTGGACCTACACTACAAGATCGAGGACAACTGGTCGGCGTATGCCCAATACGCCCGTGGCTTTTTGGCGCCGAACCTCAACGTGTTGTATGTCGTCAATCCGGCGCTCAACACGGTCAATCCCGAAGGAACCACCAATGTTCAGCTGGGCACCACCTGGGTGGGTTCGGGGCTCACGGTTTCCGCCGACGTCTACACCATCAATTTCAGCAACGAGATCGCGTCGCACTCCGTGGTGCCCCCTGGCGGCGGCGCTTCGGTCAAGGAGTTCTATAACTTGGGCGGAACCAAGTACAAGGGCATCGAGACCGAGGCGACCTATGCCGTGGGCTGGGGGGTCAGCGTCTACGGCAACTGGACCTTGAATAGCGCCCGGCTCGACAGCGATCAAAGCTTCGTGCCGCAGACCCCGAATCACACGGCGGCGCTCGGAGTGCTCTACAACCAGGGCCCACTACAGGCGTCCATCATCGACAAATACGTCGGCGTGCGTTACGGCGACTCAGAGGATACCTATCGGTTCAATGCATACAGCACCGCGGACGCCGCCGTGAACTACCTATTCGACTCGTTCGGGGTACTCAAGAAAGCGAAGGTCGGGGTGACGCTGCAGAACATCACCGATCGCCACGATATTTACTTCCTGAACGGCTATACCAGCGGCGCGACTCCTGCGGGCTACGTGAACGGCAACCCGTTGTTCTTCCGATTGCCGGGACGCAGTGTGCAACTGAATCTGTCAGCGTCTTTCTAGTCTCGCGTCGGCACGCAGGAATAAAGCGGGGTCGACCCAGACCCCGTTGAGCGCAAGCCCCCAGTGCAGGTGGGGGCCGGTGGCTCGTCCGGTTTGGCCGACTTCGCCGATGCGAGCGCCGGCGACGAGTCGTTGGCCGGGGCGCACGTCGATCGCACGCAGGTGGCAGTACATGCTGATGAAGCCGCGGCCGTGATCGACGAACACCGTATTGCCATCGAAGAAGTAGTCGCCGGTATCGATGACGGTGCCGGCGAGTGGCGCGGCTACTCTGGTACCGGCCGGCGCGGCGATGTCCATGCCGGTATGGGGATTGCGGGCCTCGCCGTTGAACACGCGGCGGGACCCGAATGAACTACTGCGCCGGCCGGGCACCGGGGCTCGAAAGCGCAGCGAGTCGGGTGGTGGTTCGGAATAGCGCGCGAGTAATTCCTCGATGTGCGCGTGCTCGCGATTGAAGCGGGCGAGATCGGCAGCGGACAAGTCGACCTGGGAGGGGGCAACCTTCAGCGACTGAGTGACATAATGTGAGGCCCGCACGTCGAACGGGATGCGCGGAGCTCCGCCCGGCTCGGCGACGGTGACCTCATGTTCACCGAGCGCCGCCGACAACGGAATACCGATCACGGCGAGCCAAGTCGTTCCCTCTCGGACCACCAAGACTCGCGTGCCGTCGGATTCAACCGTGGGCGGTTCCGAACCGGGTTGGGTCAGCCGGATGATCTTGATGCCGCCGGGTGTGGGGCGCTCCTGCGGCAGCTCGATACTCTGCGCGGCGACCGAGAGCCGCGGTATCGCAAGCACCAGCAGGGCAAGCCCAAGGAAGGCGTGAGCGCCCAGGGCCGCGAGCGTGGCGCGTGCGGTACGCGCCTTGCCGCGCCTGCCGCCGACACTCACATCGAGCCTTCGACCTTGGCGCGCAGCCGCCCGCGCTCGAGTCGCACCTCGATCAGGGAACCGGGCGGGGCCTCGGCCGCATCACGCAGAATGTCGCCGTCGGTACGGCTCACGATCGCATAGCCGCGCTCCAGCGTGGCCAATGGACTGACGGCGTTCAAGGTCCGCACCAGCGGCAGCAACCGTTCCCGGCGCCTGGTGAGGCCGTGCTGCCAGGCTCGCTCCAGTCGTTGTCGTGCAGCCTCGATGCGCGCAGCTTGCGCCACGAGGCGAGTGGCCGGGTTCACCACCGCGGCCCGGCCCGCGAGCCAGCGCAGCCGCTCAGAGCTTGCTTGGAGCCGCCGACGCATGGCGCGCGACAACGCTTGCTCCAGTTCATCGAGTCGTTGCGATTGCTGCGCCAGTTTGGCGCGCGGGCTCACCCGCGTCGCCCGACCCGACAGCCAGCGCAGTCGGTCACGTTTCGCGTCGAGCTGCTGAAGGGTGCAGCGCGTGAGCCTGGCCGCCAACTGCCCGAATGCCGCGAACCATTCGGCGCCATCCGGTACCACCAACTCGGCGGCGGCCGACGGGGTGGGCGCGCGGATATCGGCGACGAAATCGGCAATCGTGAAATCGATCTCGTGGCCGATGCCCGTGATGATGGGGGTCGGCGAGACCGCGATGGCGCGCGCGAGGCGTTCATCGTTGAAGGCCCAGAGATCCTCCAACGAACCGCCGCCACGCGCGAGAATCAGCACGTCACACTCGGCCCGGCGACCGGCGAGTTCGAGGGCGGCCAAGATCTCTGCCGAGGCTTGGGCGCCTTGGACCGGGACCGGATAGATGAGCACGGGCACCGCGGCGAAGCGCCGCGCCAGCACGTGCAAGATGTCGCGTACCGCGGCGCCGGTGGGTGAGGTGATGATGCCGATGCGCCGTGGGATGAGCGGCAGAGCACGCTTGCGTTCAGGGGCGAACAGCCCCTCGGCGGCGAGCTTGGCGCGCAGCTCGTCGAATTGCCGCATCAGGGCGCCGCGACCGGCGTCTTCCATGTGATCGACGATCAGTTGATATTCGCCGCGCGGTTCGTAAAGTCCGATCCTGGCCCGCACCAGCACTTTTTGGCCGTCCTTGGCGATGAAGTTCAAGAGCTGATTGCGCTGTCTGAACATCGCGCAGCGCACTTGGGCCTCGGCATCCTTGAGCGAGAAATACCAGTGTCCGGAGCTGGGCCGCGCGAAATTCGATATTTCGGCGGTCAGCCATAACGTGCCCAAGCCCCGTTCCAACAGCAAACGGACCTCGCGGTTCAAGCGCGAGACCGTGTAAACATCGCGTTCTGGGCGGACGGGGGTGCCTGGGCGCTCGGCGGGATCCATGCGTCATCATACTGCGGTTTACCCCGGAGCACCCGCTAGGGTAGAATATGGCGCCTCTTAAGCGAACCAGTGATCGCGACCTATGCGCATTCTTGAAGAGGCACTTACCTTCGACGACGTGTTACTCGTGCCGGCATACTCCGAAGTCATGCCGCGGGACGTATCGCTTGCGAGCCTGCTCACCCGTGAAATCCGCGTC
>Ga0116226_10002784_pt1 | contig 15324 bp, 15 predicted proteins | sample S1TSphfallax_FD_89692 | JGI IMG/M metagenome (GOLD analysis project Ga0116226, IMG submission 89692) | Host-associated microbial communities from peat moss isolated from Minnesota, USA - S1T2_Fa - Sphagnum fallax MG | ecosystem: Host-associated > Plants > Peat moss > Unclassified | place: USA...
CACCGGACGCGGCCCCCCAGCTCAAGGCGATGCCGTTCGACAATCAAATCTATCTGTCGATATTTACGTGTGGCGACGCGGATGGCGCCGCCTGGTTGAATGACTGGCTGGCCACCGTGCGGCACGACGTGGATGAACTGACCGCCACGCTGAACAGCGCGGCCGTGAACGATGTCGAGCGCGACGTGGTCCGGCTGATGGCGCACCGCGTCGCCGGCGCTGCGTTCTCGGTCGGCGCCATGCTGGTGGGCGACTCGGCGCGCGCCCTGGAAAACGCCGCGCGGGATGCCTCGTTGCAAAGCCTGCGCGCGCTGCACGCCGAGGTCCGGCAGGAGGTCGCGGCAAGTAACATCGCGATCAAGGCATTTCTTGCAGGTTAAGAAAGATGTTCCAAGCGACACGCGATGACGCAATAGACAAAAGTCTTTTGGTTCTTTTTTTCAAGAAAGAACTGCTTGCCTTCCTGGCTTTTCAACGCTTGCGCCTATGAATGAATCGACCCACGACCCGGAATCCATCCGGCTCGGCTCCTTACGGGACCTGGGCATCCTGGACAGCCCCGCGGAAGCCGAATTCGATGCGCTGGTGCAAGCGGCCTCGCTGGTCTGCGGCACACCGATTTCGCTCATCAGCCTGGTCGACGAAACCCGTCAATGGTTCAAGGCCAACACCGGCCTGCCGGGGGTAACCGAAACGCCACGCGAACATGCGTTTTGCGCCCACGCGATCCTCGGCGAGGACGTAATGGAAGTGCCTGACGCAACCGATGATGCACGGTTCGCCGAAAATCCGCTCGTCACCGGCGCACCGAACATCAGGTTTTACGCCGGTGCCCCGATCCGCCTGCGCAATGGCAGCGCCATCGGCACGCTTTGTGTCATCGACCGGCAGGCCCGCCGGATGGACGCGCATCAGCTCGAAATATTGCGTTGCCTGGCACGCACCGCAGGCTACGCCATCGAGGACTGGCGGGCCCGCCGTGAGCAGATCGAAACCGCACAGGCGCTGCTGGAAAGCCAGTCGCGCTTGCGCCGGACCGAGGCGTTCCTCAATCGTGTCGGCAGGGTCGCTGGCATCGGCGGGTTTGAATTCGATCTGCTGACCGGTGAGGGGGTCGCCTCGGCGGAGGCCTACCGCATGAGCAACGTGGCCCCGTCCGACCATCCCGTACCGTCGCTGCAGGAGACGATGGAATTTTTCGCACCCGAAGCGCGCCCGGTGGCGGGTGCCGCACTCCATCGCGCCATGCAGGGCGAGGGTGGCTGGGACCTTGTATTGCCGTTCATTCCCGTCGATCGCCCGCAAATCTGGGTGCGCACGGTCGGTTCGGTCGAAATGGAGGATGGCCGGCCGGTGCGGCTCACCGGCACCGCGCAGGACGTGAGCGACCGCGTCGCCAGGCGGCAGACATTGGAACGCACGCTGGAACGTCTGTCGCTGGCAACCGAAAGTTGCGATATCGGAATATGGGACTGGGATATCGCCGAAGACGCCATGCATTGGGACGCCAGAATGCGTTGCCTGTACGGGCTCTGCGCGGAACATCCCGTCTCTCGTCCGGAGGTGTGGAGCGACCATTTGCATCCCGAGGATTGCGATCGCGCGGTGCAGGCAATCAGGGACGCGTTGGATGGTACGCGCGAATTCAACACCGAATTCCGCGTCACCTGGCCCGACGGCACAGTGCGCGACATTGCCGCCACCGGGAGGGTTACGCGCGATGCGGCCGGAAAGCCGCTGCGCATGGTGGGCGCCAACTGGGACATCACCGAACGCCGCGCCGCCGAGGCGCTGCGCGCAGCACACGCGGCGGTCGAAAACGCATCGCGCGCCAAATCGGAATTTCTCGCCACGATGAGCCACGAAATCCGCTCCCCGCTCAGCGGGCTGATCGGCGTGGTGGATTTGTTGCGCGCCAGCGGCCTGAACGGCGAGCAGGCGCGCATGGCCAAAATGGTGCACGTCTCCGCCGCCATGCTGCTCGCCGTGCTGAACGATATCCTGGATTTCTCCAAGATCGAGGCCGGCGCCCTGGCCGTGGCCCCTGTCGCGATCGAATTACGTGCCCTGATTGAAGAAATGGCGCAGCCCTTACGCCTGGCGGCGGCGCACAAGCGCCTGGATTTCGATGTATTGGTGGCGCCCGGCCTGCCGAAATGGCTCATGCTGGACGGATTGCGCCTGCGCCAGATACTCAACAATCTGATCGCCAATGCGATCAAGTTCACCGCCGCCGGCGGCATTCGCCTCGACGTGACCGCGGCCGCCGACGGCAGGCTTCGTTTCGATGTGACCGATACCGGCATCGGCATGAGTGCCGAGGTCGTGGCACAATTGTTCACGCCTTTCATGCAAGCGGATAGCTCCACCTCACGCCGATTTGGCGGCAGCGGGCTGGGGCTTTCGATTTCGCACAAGCTGGCCGGCCTGATGGGCGGCGCGCTCACGGTAACCAGTCGCCTCGGCGAAGGCAGCGTGTTTTGCCTCACCCTGCCGCTCGCCGCGTGCGCGCCGGCGCGCGATGTGGCCGCGGACGCCAACGAAACCGTGCCGCCGGCCCTGCCGCCATCCACCCGCGTCCTGGTGGTGGACGACGATCCGACGATTCGCTGGCTGTCGCAGCAGCAATTGCTGAAGCTCGGCGTCAGTGCCGAAGCCGCCGAGGACGGTGTGGTGGCGCTTGCCCGCCTACAGGCGGAACGATTCGACCTGCTGCTGACCGACTGCCACATGCCGGGGCTCGATGGTGTCGCACTCGCCTGCGCCGTACGTTCGCACACGCAAGCGCGCCTGAACGGCCTGCCCATCATCGGCGTCACCGCCGATGTCACGGAAGCGCAACGCAATCTCTGCCTCGCCGCCGGCATGAACGAACTGGCGATCAAGCCGCTGACCACCGAACGCCTGGCATACCTCCTGCAACGCCATCTTTCTCCCCTCGCCGCCGATAGCCCGCCGCCCGAAGCCCCTGCCCTGCGGCGAATTGCCTTCGACGACCAGATTTTTCTCTCAATCTTCACCGTGGGCGATCCGGAAGGTGCGGCGTGGCTCGGCGAGTATCTCGACTCCGCCCAGCAGCAGGCAGCCTCGATCGCCGCCCTCCTGGCACAAGATGCGGACACAAATCTGAGGCGGCCTGAACTGGCATCCCACGCGCATCGCCTCGCCGGCGCCTCGTTTTCCGTCGGCGCCATGCTGCTCGGCGACGCCGCACGCGCGCTGGAACTCGCCTCACCGCTGGCGTCGCCCTGCCTGCTGCGCGCGCAGTTGGATACGGTAAATCAACAGTTAGCGGCAGCGGCGGCAGCAATGAGAACGGAAGCAGTTCTTTTTTGAAAAAAAGAACCAAAAAGATCTTTTGCAACCGATGGAGGTTTTTTGCTTCTTTCAACAAAGAAGTTCTTTTTTCCTCAAGCCGCGAACAAAGCCTTCACGAATTCGCGCACCGTCATTTCCACGATCGTACATTGTTCGGCCAGCCGATCGGCATCGTTCGACCCGTCGCGTGCCGCGGTTTCAGCCCGGTTCGTAGCCTCGCTCAGGGCATCGAGATTGATCACGACCTGGTGCGTGCCATCGGCCGCGCGCATGGCGCTGGCGGCGATGCTATGCGCTATTTCCGCCTGCTCATCGATCGTGCAGGCAGCCTGCACTGTGCTGCCGCCGAGTTCCGCCACGGTTTGCGCCATGCCGTCGATCGCCGCCACGGCGTGTGCGATTTCCGATTGTATCGTGCTGATTTCCTCTTGAATGTTGCCCGTAGCCGCCGCCGTCTGATGCGCCAGGGCCTTCACCTCGCTCGCGACGACGCTGAAACCGCGCCCGGCCTCGCCGGCACGGGCCGCCTCGATCGTGGCGTTCAGCGCCAGCATGTTGGTCTTGCGGGCGATGCTGTTAATCGCCGCCACCACATGGCCGATGCGAATCGCCGCATCAGCCAATTTTTTTACCGTGTCATTGGCGGTCGTTGCATCGTCCATGGCGCGAAAGGACGCATCGGAAACCTCACGCACGTTCGCGGTGACATTGGCAATCGACGCCGCCAACTGATCGACCGCGGCCGCCACGTCGCGCGCGCTCGCCACCGTGTCGCGCGAGGACTCCGCAATCGCCACCGTGAGGCGGGCAGTTTCCTTGCTGACCTCGCTGATTTGCGTCGACGCGGCGCGCAGTCCCTGGGCGGCTGCCGCCGCACCGCTCGCGCGGGCACCGATTTCCTGTTCGAACTGGTGTGCCAGCCGATCCTCCGCGGCCTGGGCGGAAAGATCGGTCGCAGCTTCCGCCGCCAGGCGCAGCGCCTGTTCCAGTTGCGCTGCTTCCTTCTTCACGCTCTCGGCCACCAAAACGGTCAGTTTGAGCTGCTGGATCAGCCACATTCCGGCACCGGCGGCGGTCAGCAGCACGGCGGCAAACAGGAAAACGTTCGCCGGTCTGGGCGCGAAGGCTGGCGTCGCCAGCAGTGCCACCGCCTGCTCCGCCAGCAGCAGCGCCACGCCAACAGCCAGGGCTCTCTGGTCGAAGAGGCCGCACAGCCCGGCCAACGCGGCCATGTCACAAGCGCCAATGAAAGGCCAGCCGACGCCAAATTCGAGGCAAACCGCGCTGCCCGATAACGCGGTAGCAAGGCAGGCGGCAACGCCGAGCCTTCCCGCGCGCGTCAAGTCTCCCGGCGACCCGTCACGCCGCATCCAGAGCAAGGTCGCCGACGCAGCGATCAGCAACGTCAGCAACGCAGCCAGAACGGCGGCGGCCCGAGGAACCGCGGGCCACAAGCCGAAGACCGCGGCGGCCGGCGCTGCAACCTGCAGCCACAGCAGACCAATCAGTCCCTTCCAGACCGCTCGCCGCGCGGCATCGATATGGTCGGGGATATAAGCTTGCAATCGAGGAAGCTCCCAGGGCGCCAGTTTGCGAAGTGCAGTCTGGCCTGTTTCGGTAAACCGCTTGCCAAGGAGATGTTACGGTGGAGCTAATGCCGGCTGCACGCGACCTGCCGGCCGGCCGACCGGCAACGGCGGCGCCCCCCGCGCGGCGACGTTTTGCCGACCCGCCTCTGCGTTAGCGTTGCCTTGAACTTTCCGGTCCATGACATCAAGCGCGATGTTCGAACCCTGCAAATGCCGCGCGCGAAAGCGCCGGCCCAAATCAACTGTCCTGCGAATCCAGGCCTGCCCGGCCGCGGGTTATGTCCTGACCGGGCAATGGATGAAAATCAGTGTGCGTGAAATGAGATTGCATGAGTAAGAAAATCATCGTGGTCGACGATTCGAAGTCGACACGGACAATGGTCACCTTCACCCTGCGGCGCGCCGGCTATGAAGTTGTGGAAGCGGAAAACGGAAGTCAGGCGCTTGCGCTCGTCGAAGGTCAGGCGCCAGACGGCGTCATTACGGATTTGAACATGCCCGTTATGGACGGGCTCGAGCTGATACGCCGCCTGCGCGCGGGTCCGGCCACGCGCGTCATCCCCATCCTCATGCTCACCACGTCTTCGGACGTGGCTCAGCGCGAGCAAGGTCAGACGGCCGGCGCAAATGCGTGGCTCAGCAAGCCATTCCTGCCCGCTTCACTGGTGGAGGCCATCGCAAAGCTCCTCTGAGGGCGGCGGCACACTGGCCGCGTGCAGTGCAGCATGATATCTGTCCCGCCTTCCGTCGACCATTTGGAAGGGGGGCCTTGCGTGCCGGCAAACGACATCATTTTCACTTTCGGCAAGGGTGTCGTCCCCGGCCTGGAGATGACAAGCTTCTCTCCACCGGAGGACGGTTTCATCTGGTCGACCGGTCTATGGTGCCAGCTCTCCTTCGATTCCACCCACGAAGCGCCAGAGCCGCCCCCAAACGGTGTCGGCCCTCTCGAACTCGCACTGGACCTCGACGTCTACAAGCTCAGTCCTGATCTGCTCGGACAGAATGTGCTGTTTTACGCCAACGGATTGCGCCTGGCTTCCCGTTACATAAGCGGCCGAACAACGGTGATGCTCGAAGCGCCGCCCTGTGCCATTCGCTCGCGTGGCAATATTATCACGATCGACACGCCAGACGCGACGCGGCCCGCCGATCTCGGCGGAAGTGATACGAGACGCCTTGGCATTCAATTGTTTTCGCTACGTGTTGTCGGCCGCGCCAAAGGCGTCGCCGGACGTGGACCCCGAACGGGAAGTCACAATGAATGATGAATTCCCTGTCAACCGCCTTTCAGAATAGAATAAACAATTAAATTTATTTTCAACAAGTAAATGCCGTTGGCGACCGACCTTGCCCATCGCCCCGGTCCGCTTGCGTGCCACCGACATTGGGGCATAGACTCGTAATATGTCTGAAGGACGGGAATCGGTTGCGCCACCGGACGGCGAATCCGTTACGGAATTGTCGCCATTCGAAATCGACTTTCGGCGCGGCGGCAGCGGGCAGGAATGTCTCGTCGCCGGCTGGTCAAGCCCCGACGTCGAATTCACCTGGACGCTTGGTCTGCAATCCGTAATGATCTGTCCGCGCCTGCACCACAGCGCGCCGCATTCCCTTCAACTGGCAGGCTTTCCCATCCTGCGCACCGACACGCCGCTCGCCGACACGTTCCAGCGCCTCGGTCTCAGCGTAAACGGTTTCGACATCGCTACCGCAATAATACGCTCCGCCTTCGAAATGGAACTGCTCATCCCGGCGCAAGCCGTGGAAGCGGCGCCAAAACTCACCATAAATCTGGCCCTTCCGGATGCCTGCGCGCCGAGCGAATTCAAGCCGTCCGGCGATCATCGCAAGCTCGCCATCGGCTTTTCCCGCATGGTCCTGCGGCCGATCATGCTGGCGGAACCCGCGTTCGAACCGTCCGCCATCGACGCGACCGAGGACCGCGACATATTGATGCAAATCCACGGCCTCGGCGCCAACTGCGAACTGGGCTTCGTGCAACGCCACGCGAAAGCGGAACCATTCGGGCTGTTCCGCTGGGCGTCGGCCCCACTTCCCAATCTCATCGCGGCCCTCGAGGCCCGCTTCGAAGGCCTGGGCAGGCCGGAAAATATCGAAATCATCGTCGACGGGGCTCAAGAATTTCAGATCATCGACAATCGTTTCGGTTTCCGAAACCATAGCTTCGCGTTCCAGAACAAAGGCGGCACGAAAGAAAGCGTCCTCAAGCGCGAGGTCGCGCGCGTGCCGTTCCTGGCACGCCTCCTCATCGAGGAACTGGAATCCGCCGCCAAGCTGTTCCTGTTTCACGATGCCGGTGCCTCCCCCCGCACCGAGGTCGAAAAGCTGCTCTCCGCAATAAAGGCCTATGGCGACAACGTGCTGCTGTGGGTCGTTCCGGCCACATCCCCCGAACAGGTCGGCACCGCCCGCCTCGTGCATGACCGGCTGATTTGCGGATACCTCGCGGATTTCCAGCCACTCGGCCACGTGGTGCCCCCGCAACAAAAATCCTTCGAGGCATGGATGTCGATGCTTCGCCAGGCGCATCGAATTTGGATGGAAAGCAAGCAAAGCTAAGGAAGAAAATTCTTCTTTTTTGAAAACTGGAAGCAAAAAGCTTTTGCTCAACGGCACAAATGGCCTATTTCCCTGTTGCCCACTCTACTACCGGCGCGGCCATCCTTTGCCAGCCGAAAGCACGCGCACCCTCCCGCGCAGCCGGCGCCAGTTCGGCAAGCCGGTGCGGCGCCGAAATCTCCGCGAAGGCCGACGCAAAATCGCTCTCCGAAAGCGGATCAAAATATACGCCGGCCTTACCTGCGACCTCCGGCAGGCTGCTCGTCATGGCAGCCAGCACCGGCTTGCCCAATGTCATCGCCTCCAGCGCAGGAATGCCAAACCCCTCATAAATAGACGGCATCACCAGGAATTCCGCGCCATCGATCAGGCGGTATTTGGTAAACTCCGAAACAAAACCGGAAAAAATCAGCCGCGCCCGCGCCTGCGGCGAGACGCCTACAAGAAATTGATCGAGCTTCCACCCAAGCCGCCCGATGACCACGAACCGTATGTCGGAATTGCGAATTTCTGCCAATTCCAGAGCGCGGATAATCAGCGCCAGATTCTTGCGCGGCTCCAGCGTGCCCACAACCACGGCATACCGCCCCAGAGCAATCCGCGGCAGGTTACGTAACATCAGCGCGTAATGTTCCGGCCAGTCCACATACTGGTACAGCAACCTGGTTCGCGCGCCCGCGTGCGGAAATGCAGCGAGGAACGCCGCCCGCGTCGCCTCCGATACGCAAAACACCGCCTCGTCCGTTTCCACCTCGCGCACCAGTTCATCGAGATGGTGCGCGATGTTCGCCGCCTCATGACACTCCGGCAAAAACAGGGTGCTCATGTCATGCACGGTGCTCGCCTCATGCGCGCAAAATCCATGCGCCGGCTTCTTGCTGGGGTAGAACAGATGCTCGCCTGGATCCGCCACATACGGCCAGGCATGCGCCTGGTTCTCGAACGCATCCTGCAGAAACACGCCGGTTCCGGAATCGATCGCGGCCTGCACCGCGGCACCTGGAATCCGGGTCAAATTTACGGCAAAGTCTATTTCGATTCCACCATGATTCTGCAATGCGGTCACCAGCCTGCGGGTAAACACCGGTATGCCGGTCCATTGCGCTTCCAGCAACGGCGCCACATCGAGCGTAATCTTCGGCCTGCGGCGGCGCGCCGTCACGGCGCGTCGCCGGCAGCCGTCGCGCCGCCGCCCAGTCCAAACGGCGGTAGCCACAGCCGCGTCGCGCGCGCGCCATAAATCGGCGTCACATCCAGCGGCAGAAATTCCGGGTGGGCCCGCAGCGCCTGGCTGGCCGCGACCGTCACCGCCATCGCCTGCTCATAGAAGCGTTTCGGGTGCCGCCAGAAATCGAAATCCTCGTGCACCGTTATGAACAGATTGGGCGGCGCAGTCTCCGGCGACAAATCCGCGCTGAGAAAATAAATGTTGGAAGGCGCATTGCGTGGCAGCACCACGCCGGATGCCGCAAGCGCGATGAGCGTCCGGCCAATTCGCCCGGCCAGCGACTCGCCTGCTCGTTCCGCCGGCAAACGCAACAGCACCAGCGCGTGCGGCTGCGCGAACGCGGCACGCACCAGGCGCGCGATAGCCCGGGCAAATGCCTTGTTGGCGAGGCCCGTTTCGGTCAGCGGAACATAAATCGTCTGCGCCGCCCTTGGCAGCGCATCCAATTCCACCGGCGCCGCCCCCGCCACGCGGCGCGCCGTCTCCTCCACAAGATACGGCTTGAACTGAAACGGATAGGCGGCGGCCGAAGGCGGCGGCGGTGGCTCCGGCGCGTGCAAATACAGCGACCTCGGCCGCACAAGCTGGCCCGCCGCGCGCCAAGAGAGGCGGGTATTCACCTGGGTCGCCACCTGCGCCATCAAATCCGGCGCGCGCCGGCACAACCGCGCAAAAGCCGCGTAACCATCGGCGTCGGTCAGCCGATAGGCAAACATGTGTGTCCGGCAACCCGAAACCAGCTTCACAGCACTGCCGTCGGTCACGCATAAATGTTCCGATACCGGCCCCAATCGCCCGGCAAGCCAGGCCGCCGCCGTCCCATGGGCAAAGATTTCCGGCCGCGCCAGATAAACCGTCTCGATCCCCCGCCCGCCGCAATGATATTCAATCAGGAACAAGGCGCAAGCCAGCGCATGTGAAATCGGCAAGCCCAGCACCTGGTCGATTCGCATTACCGACCCTGGCACGCTGATATTGGCGATCTCCGCAGCCGGCAGGGAAACAACCAGCCGGCCGGCAGTCAACCACGTCATTGTGTAGTAAAAATAAAACCGCGTTCCATCGGCGCGGCCAGCAGCCGCGGTGCGGCGCGAAATTCCTCACTCTCCGACAACGCCTTCACCATGCCGAACGGCGTAAGCTCGCCCCGCGCGATCATGCCGGCGTAGGCCGCCATGCCGGAGGGGTCCGCCGGCCGGCCGAGCACATAGACGTAAGCCGCACGAATGAACGCCTCCACCCCACGTGCCTTGATCATGGCAGAAAATATCGTTCCGCACCCAGCCAACTGGTCGATTGCGCCGACCACGGTAGGGTCGCGGCGGACAATGTCCTCGATCAGCGCCGGCGGCGCGTCGCTATCTTCTTCCAATGCCAGCCGTTTCGCTTCAAAAATGGCCTCGCCGGACGCCAGCGCCACCAGCGTGGAGGGTGATCGGCGCAGCCTTCCCACCGGCCCCTCAATACGAAGCCGGAACGCGCACCACCCCGTCCCGCATCCTGAAGTAACCAGATCGGCACGAAAGCGGTTGGCCACGCCCCGCGCCACCTCCTCCCCCTTAACCCGCACGCCTACCGCCAGCGCGCGCGTCGGCGCATCGGTATCAAAAGCCCACCCATCAACAAAACCGGTAGACGTAACGACATCCAAAAACCCGCGCAGCATAAAGCGCCCCTCGAACAGACAAAAGTTCCTTGGTTCTCTTTTTCAAAAAAGAACTGCTCCTTCGTTACATAACCCCCGCCCGCAACAAATCATGAATATGCACCAGCCCCACCGGCCGCCCCGCTTGCACTATAAAAATACAAGTAATCCGAGCCTCATTCATATGCGCCAGAGCCTGTGCCGCCAACGTATCCGGCAACATCACATGTGGCCGCCGCCCCATCGCCTCCGTCACCGGACAATCAACAAATCCCGCCTTGAACGCCCGCCGCAAATCGCCGTCCGTCAGCACACCCACCAGCCCACCATCGCCATCCACCACGGCCGCCACGCCAAACCGCTTGGACGTCATTTCAACAATACCCTGCGACAAACTGGCCCCGGCCCCCACCACCGGCAATTCGTCACCGGTGTGCATCAAGCTCGCCACCCGCAACAACTTTGCCCCAAGCTTGCCACCCGGATGGAAACGTTCGAAGTCCTGCGCGGTAAATCCACGACGCTCCAGCAACAAAATCGCCAGCGCGTCACCCACCACGAGCTGCATGGTCGTGCTCGTCGTCGGCGCCAGGCCGTTCGGGCACGCTTCCTGCGGCCGCGGCAGAAAAAACCCGACATCCGCGGCCCGCCCCAGCGCGCTATCCACGCTGGCCGTCACCGCAATCAGTGCCACGCCAAATCGCCGCGTATAAGCAACGATATCCGAAAGCTCCGGCGTCTCGCCCGACCATGACAATGCCAGAACAACGTCGTTTGCCCGAATCATGCCAAGATCACCATGGCTCGCCTCGGCCGCATGAACAAAATGGCTCGGCGTCCCGGTGGAGGCCAACGTCGACGCAATCTTGCGCCCGATCAGCCCCGACTTTCCCATGCCGGTCACAATGACGTTGCCGCCCAACCGCTCAATCAGGTCCGCCGCCGCGACGAACGCATCGCCCAACCCCTCGTCCAGAGCCTCCCGCAGCGCCTCCAACCCAAGCTGCTCGAACCGCAACGTACGGCTGACGCTGTCACGCGCTGCGGCGTTTGCGACATCGGCCATCGGTCAAAACTCTCCAGGAGGAAGCAGTTCTTTTTTGCAGAAAAGAACCAAAAAACTTTTGTCTGTTACGCACATCGCTAACTCAACCCGCCGGACCGTTCCACGAATGTCGCAACGGCGGCTACGCCAATTCCATCGCGGATGTTGGCAAACAGGAACGGCCGCTCACCGCGCATGCGGCGGGCATCACGGTCCATCACCTCCAGGCTGGCGCCAACATGCGGTGCGAGGTCGATCTTGTTAATCACCAGAAGGTCGCTGCGCACAATGCCGGGCCCGCCTTTGCGCGGTATCTTGTCGCCAGCCGAAACATCGATGACGTAAATGGTAATGTCCGCCAACTCCGGCGAAAACGTCGCCGCCAGATTGTCCCCGCCGCTTTCGATCAGAATCAAATCCAGCGCCGGAAACCTACGCCGCATTTCCGCAATGCCGGCCAAATTGATGCTGGCATCCTCGCGGATCGCAGTATGCGGGCACCCACCGGTTTCAATGCCCAGAATGCGCTCCGGCGGCAACGATCCCGCCCTGGTCAGGAACTCGGCATCCTCGCGGGTGAAAATATCGTTGGTGATCGCGGCGATATCAAAACGGTCGCGCAGCGCCTTGCACAGCCCGTCCATCAGCGCCGTCTTGCCGGTGCCCACCGGGCCGCCGATCCCCACGCGCAACGGTCCGTTGGGCGAATTCATGACCGGAACAACCTCGCATACTGCGTTTCGTGCCGCATGGACGCGACGTCCGCCAAAAAGCACGCCCCCCCGATCTCGTCCAGCCCCGCCGCCCGCGTCTCGTCGGCCACCGCCCGCATCACCGGGTGCAGCGCCGCCAGAACGCGCAGCCCGCCGGCCTGCCCCAGCGCCCCAAGCCGCACCGCCGCGGAAACCAGATTCGTCGTCCAGGCCAACAAATAACCAAGACATGCGGCATCCTCGGCGATCGCCGTCCGCGCCGCGGTCACCCCGAACACCACCGGATACGACGCCGCTTCCACTTCCACCCAAGCCCGCGCCGAGGCCGCGAACGCCGCCCCCTGGTCCAACGTTTCCGCCTGCCGCTCGCGCCCCAGGCAGGCCGCCGCGGCCAGCTCCGTTACCGAAGCGAGCGCCGCCTCGTCCCCCTGCGCGCGGTACGCATAGCGCAACAAAATCGCATCCGCCCGCGCCGACCCGTGCAGCAGCAAGTCGCCCAGCCACGCCTGCAAGCCCGGCTCGTCGTGAACATCGCCCGCTTCCACCGCCGCTTCCAGGCCATGCGAATAAGCAAACCCCCCGGTTGGAAACGCCGGCGAGGCAAAGCTCAGCAACCGCAACAAGGCCGCGTCGTCGTGCTCAGTGTGCATGATCGTGCGCAATTTCATCGTCGTCATGGTGGTGGTGCTGATGCAAGCCGGCCGCCGCATAAGCGCCCGCCTCCGGATCGAACGGCGCTTGCATCGAATGTACCTGCCCGCCAAGCCCCAGCACCATGTCGGCAATGACATGGTCGGTGCGTATCCATATCTTCTCGCCGACGAATTGCACCGGCAGATGCCGGTTACCCAGGTGCCAGGCGATACGCATCAAATGCGCATGGTCCGCGGCGCCGATTTCCAGCAACGCTTCCGGCCGCGCGCACACGCGCACCACGCTGCCATCCTCCAGGCAAAGCCCATCCCCGTCGCGCAGCCGCACCGCCTGCGGCAGGTCCAGCAGCACATCCTCGCCGCGCTCTGTCTGCAATGTGAACCGCCGCCGAAACCGCCGATCGAAATCGATCAGCACCTGGTCGCACTCCAGCGACGCATCCCACGCTCCGGCTTGGGCCATGTGTGTTGCGCGCCGCATTAAGGTAGCAAGCCAAGCTGTTCTTTTTTGAAAAAAAGAACCAAAAAACCTTTATCCATTGCCGGCAGCACCAAATCGCCCCCTTTTGCAACGTAAGTTGGCAGCATGAGCAAGAGTTTTTTGCTTCTTTTTTTCAAAAAAGAAGACCTTCCTTGTTTTGTTACGTTAGAATAAAAAATAGCGCTGCGCCATAGGCAAAACGGTCGCCGGCTCGCAAGTCAGCAGCACCCCATCCGCCCGCACCTCATAAGTCTCCGGGTTCACCTCGATCACCGGTGTCGCATCATTATGGATCATGCTGCGCTTACCAATCCCCCCCCGCGTATTTCTCACCGCCGATAGCGTCCGCTGCAACCCCAGCTTGCGCCCGATATCGTCCTCCAGCGCCGCCGCCGAAACGAAACTCAGGCACGACAACGTCAGCGACCGCCCAAGCCCGCCGAACATCGTCCGGTAATGCACCGGCTGCGGCGTCGGGATGGAAGCATTCGGGTCGCCCATCGCGGCCACCACGATCGTTCCCCCCTTGATCACCAAATCCGGCTTCACGCCGAAAAACGCCGGCGACCACAGCACCAGATCGGCCAGCTTGCCCGCCTCCACCGACCCTACTTCATGCGACAATCCCTGCGCGATCGCCGGATTGATGGTGTATTTTGCGACATAGCGTTTCGCCCGCGCATTATCCGCCGCCCCGTCGCCGGCCAGCGCCCCGCGCTGCTGCTTCATCTTGTGCGCGGTCTGCCAGGTGCGGATTATCACTTCGCCCACCCGCCCCATCGCCTGGCTGTCGGACGCAATGATCGACAGCGCGCCGAGGTCGTGCAGAATATCCTCCGCGGCGATCGTTTCGCGCCGAATACGGCTCTCCGCGAACGCCACATCCTCCGGAATCGATGCATCCAGATGATGGCACACCATCAGCATATCCAGATGCTCCTCCAGCGTGTTCGCCGTATAGGGCCGTGTCGGATTGGTCGAGCTCGGCAGCACATTCGCGAGCCCCGCCACCTTGATGATATCGGGCGCATGGCCGCCCCCGGCGCCCTCGGTGTGAAACGCATGAATGGTGCGCCCGGCGAACGCCGCAATGGTATCCTCGACAAACCCGCTCTCATTCAGCGTATCGGTATGGATCATTACCTGGACATCGTAACGATCCGCCACTGCAAGGCAGCAATCGATTGCCGCCGGCGTCGTCCCCCAATCCTCATGAAGTTTCAGGCAGCTTGCGCCCGCCCGCAGCATCTCCTCCAATGAAGCCGGGCGGGACGCATTGCCCTTCCCGGCAAAAGCCAGATTGACCGCCAACCCTTCGGCCGCCTGCAACATGCGCGCCAAATGAAACGGACCCGGCGTGCACGTGGTCGCCGCGGTGCCTGTCGCCGGTCCCGTCCCGCCGCCGATCAGCGTGGTCACCCCGGAAGCGAGCGCGTCCTCCACCTGCTGCGGACAGATGAAATGGATATGCGCATCGATCCCCCCGGCGGTAAGTATTTTCCCCTCTCCCGCAATAATCTCGGTGCCTGGGCCAATAACAATATCCACCCCCGGCTGCACATCCGGGTTGCCCGCCTTGCCAATCCGCGCAATCCGCCCGCCCAGCAGCGCCACGTCGGCCTTCACGATCCCCCAATGATCCAATATCAGCGCATTGGTAATAACCGTATCGACCGCGCCCTCCGCCTGCGACGCCTGCGACTGCCCCATGCCATCGCGTATCACCTTGCCGCCGCCGAATTTCACCTCCTCGCCGTAAATCGTGAAATCCCGCTCTACCTCCACAAAAAGATCGGTGTCGGCCAGCCGCACTCTGTCGCCCGTGGTGGGGCCGTACATGTCCGCGTAAGCGCGTCGGGCTAGCCTGGCCATTTAAGCACCCAAAAGAAGCAAAAAACTTTTGTCTGTTTCGGGCAGCACCGCATTCGCCCATTTGAACCGCCAGATGGAAGCAAATGGCAAAAGTTTCTTGCTTCTTTTTTTCAAGAAAGCAGTTCCTCTACTCACTTAAGCCGCCCATCACCTGCCCCCGAAAGCCGAACACCAACCGCGACCCCCGAAACGGTACC
>Ga0116226_10002785_pt1 | contig 15322 bp, 18 predicted proteins | sample S1TSphfallax_FD_89692 | JGI IMG/M metagenome (GOLD analysis project Ga0116226, IMG submission 89692) | Host-associated microbial communities from peat moss isolated from Minnesota, USA - S1T2_Fa - Sphagnum fallax MG | ecosystem: Host-associated > Plants > Peat moss > Unclassified | place: USA...
CGGGAGATCGTTCCTGCGGATCGGACGCTCGCGGTGCACATTATCATGCGAACGCTCATGGGCCACGTCCATGCTGCCCTCGAGACGCCGATACCGGGCGTGAACAACGACATGCTCGAGGATGGAGTGAGCAAGTCGATTCTCGGCTATCTAACGAATCGCTAAGGCACTTCTCGAATTTTGCCGGGGAGCTTGGCGAGAACGATTAATCAGCCCTCAACCTTTGGAGCGAGCGTGCGAGCCGCCGCAAGGCGGCTTTGCTTTTGTTGCTGACATGCGGTCAGACTCCAGGAAACGGGTTGATGATGCGCATGCCCTCGATCTCGCGGCCGTGCTGTAAGTCCTCGGAGTAGAGTTCCCGGCATCCAAGCGCGCGGGCGGCGGCGATGATCGCGCTGTCCCAATACGAGAAACCGTGTATCGCTTTCATCTCGAATGCGCGCTCGACGATTTCAAGCGTGGTCTCCTGCACCGGAAAGCGAGCCCACGTCTTCGTTAGCCCGACGGCGATGTCGTGCGGAAGCGGATCATCGCGCGTCGGCCGCGTCGCTTGTACGTAAAACTCTTGGAGTACCTGCACCGAGAGCGCGCAATCGTCGCGTTCCAGGAGGGCGATGGCGACTTCACGCTTAGCGGACTCGCCGCGATCGGTGCTGATCGAGTAGAGAAGTATGTTCGTATCGAGAAAACGCGCGGCGTTCATGTGCCGCGAGAATGAAGTTCGTCACGAGAAAGCAGGCCGGACGCGCGGAAGGTGCCGATTCGTTCGCGCAAGGCGCGCTCCTCACGCTTGAGTCGGTCGCTCTCATTTTCGCCGGAGGCAACCTCAGAGAGAAAGCCTTTGACCAGAGCCGAGACGGAAGTCCCTCGTTCAGCCGCGAGGATCCGCGCTCGGCGATAGGTCTCATCGTCAAGTGAAACTGTGATATTTTTCACAGTATCACAGTACCATGGTGATGGAGCGATTGCTAGCCCGTCTCGAAGCACGCGCGCTCGCTGCGCGAACGCGACGACGCTACTCGCCGATGTCTTCGTTCCAGTCGGCCGGTCGCTCCGTGATGAACGCCTGCATCAGGTCGACGAAGCGCTGATCGTTGAGCACGGTGACCGCGACGCCGTGCGCGGCGAGGAACGCCTCGTTGCCGGAAAACGTGATGTTCTCGCCGATGACGACGCGCGGAATTTTGAATTGGACGATCGTTCCCGAGCACATCAGACATGGTGAGAGGCTCGTGTAGAGCGTCGTATCGCGATAGGAGCGCTGGCGGCCGGCGTTGCGGATGCAGTCCATCTCGCCGTGGAGAATCGGGTCCGCTTGCTGGATGCGCTGGTTGCAGCCGCTGGCGATGACCGCTCCGTCACGCACCAGGATCGCACCGATCGGGATGCCGCCCTCGTCACGGCCGCGGCACGCCGCCCGATACGTCTCCTCGACAAAAAATGCATCGTCGTTTGGGTGCATGGTCTCCCCGCGCGCAGCAGTCCGCGGGTCATGCAAAGCCACGATGCCCGTCGGTCCGACGATTCGTCCGGGGCGGCGGAAATTCTTCGAGTCGCCGGGCGCCCGGGCCGCAGTGATGTCAGCCTCAGAGATTTATTAGGCCTAACCAAGGACTAATTTAGGGGAGCCTAATATACAGTTCCCATGATGCGTTCTCCCGGCTTCCACGCGCGATTTGGGCGCATCCTCGGTCTCGCGCTGGGCGCGGCCGTCGGCGCCGTCGTCGTGCTTTCCGGGTTGCCGGCGTCGGCGACGCCGCCCGTGCTCTTGCCGCCGGCGCCGTCGGCGTCCGGGTCGCCGACGCCGGGCGGCATCTTCACCGGACTCAAGCGCAAGGCGCAGCTCTTCGGCGATCTCTTCGGCCTGCGGACCGAACTCAGCAAGCACGGCATCACGCTGGACGCATCCGAGACGAGCGAAGTGCTCGGGAACGTCACCGGCGGCTCGAAGCAAGGCGCGACGTACGACGGCCTCTTGCAAACCGTACTTCAGCTCGATACGCAGCGTGCCTTCGGGCACTACGGCGGCACGTTCAACGTCAGCGCATTGCAAGTGCACGGCAGCAATCTGAGCGCGGACAATCTCGATTCGCTGCAGACCGCGAGCGGGATCGAAGCCGACCGTTCGACGCGCTTGTGGGAGCTGTGGTACCAGCAGCAGCTCATCAGCGAGGATAAGCTCGATGTGAAGATCGGGCAGCAGAGTTTAGATCAAGAATTCATCGTCAATCAGAACTCGCTGCTCTTCGTCAACACGATGTTCGGCTGGCCGATGCTGCCGTCGGCCGATCTGCCCGGCGGTGGGCCGGCCTATCCGCTCTCGGCGCTCGGCGTGCGCGTTCGCGCGCGGCCCAACAACTCGTTTGCGGTGCTGGCCGGCGTCTTCAACGGCAGTCCCGACCCGCCGAACTTGGGCGGCGATCCGCAACTGCTCGATCACTCGGGCACGGTGTTTCCGCTGAACGGCGGGCTGCTTGCAATCGGTGAGGTGCAATACACTTCGCCGGCGCTCGGCGGGATCGTCTACGCCGATAAGCCCGAACCGCTCGCGCGCACGATCAAGCTCGGGATGTGGTACGACTCGGAAAACTTCCCCGATCAGGCCATCGATACGACCGGCACGCCGCTCGTCTCACCGCTCTCGAACGGGCTCCCGCGCCGACACCAGGGGAACTACTCCGCCTATGCGACGATCGATCAGCTGCTCGCACAAGATAAGAAAGACCCGTACAAAACCGTGAGCGGCTTCGCGCGCGTGATGGGATCGCCGCTGGGTGCGGAGAACCTCATCGAGTTCAGCGCCGATGCGGGCGTGGCGATCCACGAGCCGATTCGGCATCGGCGCGACGATACGCTCGGCTTCGGAATGGGCTACACGCACGTCGGAACGGGCGCGTCTGACTCGGACCGCTATACCGCGCAATTGGTCGACCCGCTCACGCCCGTGCGAAGCAGCGAAACCTTTCTCGAAGCGACCTATCAATACACGGTGTATCCGTGGCTGCAACTTCAACCCGACGTGCAATTCGTCATGAATCCCGGTGCCGGTCTCCTCAATCCGGCCAACCCATCTCGGAGAATAGGCAATGAAACCGTCATCGGTCTTCGCACCATCATCCAACTCTGAAGGTCGCCCGATGGCCGCTCGCAACCGCCCGCCGGCAGCGCTGTCTTCGGCCCTCTGCGCTGTTCTGCTGGCGGTCGTCGCCGGCACGGTCGCCGGCGCCGAGCCGCAAGGGCTCTTGGAGCGTTTTCACAAGCACGTGATGCTCTCGTCGACCATCACGGATAACGGCGATCTCAATCCGTACGCCGTCGTGATCGCACCCGTCTCCGCCGGTACGATCCAAAAGGACGACGTGCTGGTCGATAACTTCAACAATCTCTCGAACCTTCAGGGCACGGGTACGTCGATCGTCGACTACACGCCGGCGACGAAGAAGGTGAAGCTGTTCGCGAAGATCCCGCAGCATCTCGCGCAGTGTCCCGGCGGCGTCGGCCTCTCGACCGCGATGACGATGCTCAAATCGGGTTGGGTCATCGTCGGCAGCACGCCGAGCACCGACGGAACGACGCGCACCAAAGGCGACGGCTGTTTGATCGTGCTCGATCCGAGCGGAAACATCGCCGCCGTGTGGGCCGGCCCGAACATCAACGATCCCTGGGGCAACATGGCCACGCTCGACAACGGCACCTCGGCGATGCTCTTCATCAGCATGTCGGGGTTCGATCTGCCGGCGCCCGGCGTGCACGATCCCGCGACCGGCAACAATCTGATCGTGCGCAAAGCAAAAGTGATGCGTCTCACGCTCGAGATTCCGGCCGGCAAAGCGCCGGTGCTCAAGGACGAAACGGTCGTCGGCGACGGCTTCGCGCAGCAAGCGGATCTCGATAATTTTCTGTTCGGTCCGACCGGCGTCGCGCTCGGCCCCGATAACACGATCTACGTCTCGGACGGGCTCGGCAACGCGATCGTGAAGATCCCCGATGCCACCACGCGCACGACGAGTGCGGGCACGGGCGTCGTCGTCACCAAAGACGGCTTGCTGAAGAACCCGCTTGCGCTCGTGATGGCGCCGAACGGTCATCTGCTGGCGGCCAACGGCCTCAACGGCCAAGTCGTCGAGATCGATCCGGTTGCCGGAAAGCAAATCTACGCGCAGTGGCTCGACGTCGATCAAGCGCAGTCGCCGCCCGGAAACGGCGACCTCTTCGGGCTTGCGGTGAAACCGGACGGCAGCGGCCTCTATTATGTTGAGGACGACACGAACGTGCTCGTCGAAGATACGCCATGAATGATGAAACCACGCAGCCGCCCGCCGGTCCCACGCTAAGCCGCCGCCGCCTCTTCGCCGTCTCGGCGGCCGTCGGATCGAGCCTTGGGCTCGGCTCGGCGACCGCGGCGCTGGCCGCCGGCCCACCGGCCGCGCACGCGCGCGAAGATGCGGCGCACGGGCATCCGGCGATCGTTCCGTTTCTCGGCGAGCATCAGGGCGGCATCACGATGCCGCAGCAGCGCTACACGTATTTTGCGGCGTTCGATTGCGCGGCCAAGAAACGCGACGAGCTCGTCGCGCTCTTGCGCGCCTGGACGGACGCCGGGGCGCGCCTGACGGCCGGCCAAACCGTCGAAGCCGCGGCGGGCCGGTACGATGCGGCAAAGCCGGTCGGCGATAGCGGCGAGGCGCTCGGGCTTTCACCCGCGCATCTGACGCTCACCGTCGGCTTCGGTGCGGGGCTCTTCAGCAAAGACGGCGTCGATCGCTATGGTCTCGCCGCGCAGCGCCCCGCGGCGTTCGTGGATCTGCCGCGCTTCCCGGGCGAGCAGCTCATCCCGGAGAAGACCGGCGGCGATCTCTCGGTGCAAGCCTGTGCCGACGACCCACAAGTCGCCTTTCATGCGGTGCGGCAGCTCGCGCGACTCGCGTCCGGCGTCGCGCAGGTGCGCTGGGTGCAATCCGGCTTCTTGCCGGACGATCGCGGCAAAGAGACGCCGCGCAATCTGATGGGCTTCAAGGACGGCACGCAAGAGTGCTCGGACCTTACGAAATTCGTCTGGGCCGGTAAGGAAGCACCGCGCTGGATGCAAGGCGGCACGTATCTCGTCGTGCGCCGGATCCGGATCGCGCTCGAACACTGGGATCAGATGAACGTCGGCTTTCAAGAGCAGACCATCGGACGCAAGAAGATCTCCGGCGCGCCGCTCGGGATGACGAGCGAAAGCGATCCGCTACCGCTCGCCGCAACCGATAAAGACGGCAATCCGATCATCGCCGAGAACGCCCATGTTCGCTTGGGCAACGCGTCGACGAATAACGGCCAACAGATCCTGCGTCGCGGCTATTCCTATAACGACGGCGTGAACTTCGTCGCCGAGCGCTGGCCGCCGTGGCGTCAAGGGATGGAGTATGACGCCGGTTTGCTCTTCGTGTGCTATCAGCGCGATCCGCGCACCGGCTTCATCCCGATGTTCGATACGATGTCGAAAATCGACATGCTCAACCAATTCGCAACGCACACCGGCGGCGGACTCTTCGCGATTCCGCGCGGCGCCGCGAACGGCGAATACATCGGTCAGGGGCTCCTCGCGTCCGGTTAGCGCCGATTCACCGCGACGCAAAAACACCGCGCGTGCGAGCGCGGTGTCTGCGGAGATTCAGGCGCAGAGGCGGCGATTACTCGCGACGGAGCCGATCGTTGGCATTGTTCATGATATAGATCTTGTCGGCATGACGCATGCCGAGGAGCTTTTGATCGTAGATAACGCCGACGTAGCGGCCCGCGTGAATGGCTTTCATTTGGTACGTGGTCTTCCCGTCACCGGAGAAAACCTGATCGAATTTCGGTAAGATTTCGAATGAGAGCGTTTCGTGGGTGCGAGGGTTGTAGACTTTGATCGAATTCATCGACGTGTGACGGACGATGCCGTAAAACGTGGAATCCGCCGATGCCATTGTGGGGATGAAGGCGACTGCTGCGAGGGCGCAGGCGGCGAGGAAAGTACGGATGCGTGCTGCGTTCATGATTAGAGCATACCCACGGTCGCTTCCGCTTAATCGCCTGAGCGAGAAAGAATGCGCTCGCGCCGGGCGCCGGCCCGCGTGTGCGGAGGGATGCGGCCGGCGCATCCGTACGAAGCGTCCCGGGCGAACCGCCGCTCAGATGGTCATCAGCCGGTCGGTCGCTCGGCCTCGGTTATCGAGCGTTGCCACCGCGCTTTCTTGACACCGCAACGAGGCGGGCGCCCGCGCAGGCGTTGTCCGGATTTTGCAAAATTCGCGGCCTGCGAGGACAAGAGGCATACGTTTTCGCGGCCTCGTGCCGATACACATAGAGTACCAGCGTTTTTCTGTAGACGGGGTTTTTTCCGCACATGGATGTTCCCGAAAATCTCGACACATTCTTACACGCGCTCCTCAAAGAAGATGAAATCGCCGAGCTGATCCACCTCGATGAGGAAGATCGCGCGTTCATCGACCGGATCGTGCGGTCGATCACGACCGGAAGCAAGGGGATCTTCGTCGTGCTGCACCCGAACGATCGGATGCAGTACATGTTGCTCAACACGAATCGCGCCGGCGCCATCACGCTGCTTGCGAAGGTGATGCAGCGCACCGCCGAGGCGCTCGAAGCGGACCTCGACTAGCTGCTCGGCGCGTTCGTCGCGCTGCTGGGCGCGCAGCTCGCTGGGGAGACGATCAGCCGCGGGCTGAATCTCCCAATCCCCGGGCCGATCGTCGGACTGCTTCTGCTGCTGGCGTTTTTTCTCGTGCGCCGCGGCGTTCCGGAACCGGTCGAAACGACCGCCCGCGGACTGCTGGGATACCTCTCGCTGTTGTTCGTTCCGGCCGGCGTCGGAATCGTGCGCTACCTCGACTTGATCGAGCGCTACTGGCTTCCCATCGGCGCGGCCATCCTGGGCTCGACCGTGCTCACGATGGCGGTGACCTTCGCCGTCATGCACGGCATGCGCCGGCTCGCGAACGCCGAGCGCGCGGCGGTGCGGGAATGAACGCGGGGATCGGCGGGCTGTGGATCTATCTGCAAACCAGCCCGCTGCTGTGGCTGACCCTGACGCTGGCGGCGTATTGGTGCGCCGACCGGCTGTGGCGGCGGCTCGGACAGCCGGCGCTCTTGCATCCCGTCCTCGTGGCGATCGTCACGCTGGTCATCGTCTTACGCGTGACGGGAACACCCTACGAGCGCTACTTCGAGGGCGCGCAATTCGTGCATTTCTTGCTCGGTCCGGTGACGGTTGCGCTGGCGGTGCCGCTCTACCGGAACCTCGGCCTCGTTCGCGCCAATGGCGCCGCCGTGGTCGTTGCGCTGGTCGCCGGTTCCATCACGGCGATCGTCAGCGGGATCGCCATCGCGCATGCGCTGGGCGCACCCGACGCGATCGTTCGGTCGCTGGCGGCAAAATCGGTGACGGCTCCGATCGCGATGGCCATCAGCGAGCGGATCGGCGGTCTCCCCTCGCTTACGGCCGCGCTCACGATCGTGACCGGGATGAGCGGTGCCGTCTTGGCGACGCTGCTCTTTGGCGAGCGTCCGCCGGACTGGCCGGCGCGTGGCCTTTCGATCGGCACGGCGGCGCACGGTATCGGCACCGCGCGAGCGATCGCACTCGATGGTACCGCGGGTGCGTTTGCGACGGTCGCGCTCGGCGCGAATGCCGTCGTGACTTCGCTGCTCGTGCCGCTGATCTCGGCAGTGATGATCCGCTAGCTGGGCCGCTAGATCATCCGGTCCATGTTGCGCAGGCGGCTGGCCAGCACGCGCATCATGTCGAGCGCGAACGTCGGATGGTTGGCGACGAGGAACAGAAAGCGCTTCTCATCGATCATCACGACGTCGGCCTTCCCCTTGGCACGCGCGGTCGCACTGCGTTCGAGATGTTCGATCAGCGCCATCTCGCCGAACACGCCGCCCGAGCCGACCGTTTCCACGACGACGCCGCTCACGACGATCTCGACTTCGCCGTTGATGACCGCGAACATCGTCGTTCCATGGTCACCCGCCGTGAAGACGTTTTCGCCGTCCAGATAGACGTGAGGCTCGCCGGCGTGGTGGAGGATCGTCAACGATATGCTCATCTCACCTGCTGCGGGCGGTGCACCGCAAGCCGGGCGATCATTGCTTCGGTCGGAAGTTTGATGTCGCGCGCCAGCTTGCACGCCGCGAGCAAGCGGATCGTGAGCCAAGTGAAATCGAACTCGAACCAGCGCAGCCCGTGCCGCGCCGACCAGGGAAACGCGTGATGGTTGTTGTGCCAGCCTTCACCCCAGGCCAAGATCGCAACCCACCAGTTGTTCGTCGAGCGGTCGCCGGTACGATAGCTCTGATAACCGTCGTGATGCGCGGCGCTGTTGACCAGCCACGTGATGTGATAGGTCAAGACCGCGCGCAAGAAGACGCCGTAGATGACCCACGGCCAGCCGCCGATCGCCAGCAGCAGGAGCGCGAGCGCAACTTGCCACCAGACGTACGTCCGGTCGAGAAACCGGTAGAACGGATCGCGCGCGAGGTCGGGTGCCAGACGCGCTTGTTCGGCGAGCGAGAGCCGCGCGTCGTTGCGTTTGTAGAGCCACTGCATGTGCGCCCAGCGCAAACCGTGCTCGACGCTATGCGGATCGCCTTCGCGGTCGGTATGGGCGTGATGCGCGCGATGGGTCGAGATCCATTCGATCGGGCCGCCCTGGAGCGCGAGCGCGCCGAGCGTGGTGAAGATGTATTCGAGGGCGCGCGGCACCTTGAGGCTGCGATGCGTGAGGATGCGATGATAGCCCAGCGTGATGCCGAGCGCCCCCGTCAGGTAATACAGCACGAAGAGCACGGCGACGGCGCTCCACGAAAACACGTGAGGTAAAAAAATGGCGAGCGCACCGACGTGTACGACGGTGAGCCCGAGGCCCGTCGTCATCCCTCGCGGGTCGCGGGCGCGCGTGGCGGTCTGCATGGATACCCGGTGTCGCGAGCCGGGCGCGAAATCCTGGTCCGCCGGGCGAACGTTCAGCGCGGAACGCCGTCGAGGCCGGCGGCGTCGAGGCCCGCCGCGAGCAGGGGAACGAACGCGCGCGGGAACGCACTTCCCATGAGCATGTCGTTCCATTCCATCGACGGCTATCTTCTCGATGGCCGTCCGCCCAAAGCCGAGGCGATCGCCGACGTCTTGGCCGACCGCTCCGCGGTGCCGGCGGCGGCACCCTTCTACCGGGCGCTCGACGTCGTGGGCGCGCGGGCGGCCGATGAATCGCTCATCGCGCTGCGGCTCGTGCTCGCCGGGCGCTCGGCCGACGACGATGCGATTCGGCGCGTGCGTGCGATTCTCGCGCGGGTCCGCGCCGGCGAGCCGGACGCGCGCGCCGCCTATGCCGCGGAGATGACGCCCGCGCGGTGAGCGAGTTGCTGGCGCTGGCGCGCAGCGTCTTCTGCGTCGGGTTCGCCGGTGCGCGCATCGCCCAGGCACCGCTCGCGGAATTGCGCGCATTCGCGCCGGGTGGCGTGATCGTGTTCGCGCGCAATGTCGGCAGCCCGGCGGAGGTGCGCGAACTGCTCGGCGCGCTGCGCGAGCTATCGCCGCTGCCGCCGCTGATCGCCGTCGATCAGGAGGGCGGGCGCGTCGCGCGCTTCGGCGCCGAGTTGGTCGCCGAACTTCCCGCCGCGATGGCCGTCGCTGCCGCCGGCGATCCGAGCGCGTGCGAGCGGCTCGGACGGCTGGCCGGCCGCGACCTCGCCCGGCTCGGTGTGAGCGTCGATTTCGCGCCGTGCGCCGATCTCGCGCTGCACGCGGATAACGCGGTGATCGGCAACCGCAGTTACGGCAGCGATCCCGAGCGCGTCGCGCCGTTCGTCATCGCCTTCGCGCGCGGGCTCGAGTCGGCGGGCGTCGCGGCGGCGCTCAAACACTTTCCCGGTCACGGCGATACCGTGGTGGATTCGCATCGCGGGTTGCCGACCTTGCGCGCCGATGAGGCGCGGCTGCGGGCGCGCGATCTGGTTCCGTTCGCGCAGGCGATCGCGGCGCGCGCTGCCCGGATCCTGATGCCGGCGCACGCGATCACGCCGTTCGATCCGGAGCAGCCCGCGACGACCTCGGCGCGCGTCTTGCGCGAGCTCGTGCGCGGCGAACTCGGATTCGCGGGTCTGATCGCCACCGATTGTCTCGAGATGGATGCAATCGCCGCGGGAATCGGTACCGTGCGCGGAGCGGTGGCCGCGCTGACCGCGGGTGCGGACCTCCTCGTGATCAGCCGGCATCTGGAACTCGCGCACGAAGCCGCGCACGCGATCGTCGCGGCGATCGAGCGCGGTGAGCTGCCGCGTTCGCGCCTCGAAGACGCGGCGTCGCGCGTCGCGCAGGTACGTGGAGAAGTCGCGCAACCCGCGCCGCCGATCGACGCCGATGCAGACGAACCGCTCGCGGTCGCGCGGCGTGCCGTGACGGCGATTCGCGGGACGCCGCGGCTCGCCGACGGCAAACCCGTCACGGTGATCTCGTTCGAGGGTGTGCCGTCGGAGGGGGCGGCGACCCCGCGCGCGCAGGCACCATCGCTCTCCGCCGCGCTGCGCCTGCGGCGTTGGCAAAGCGAAGTCATGCGGGTCGCGCTCGAACCCGATGCCGACGATCTCGATCTGCTGCTCGCCCATCTGCCGTCGCTCGGCGATCGCAATTTCGTGATCGTGACGCGCGCCGCACATCGCTATCCGGCGCAAGCTGCGGCGGTGAACGCGATTCTGGCGACGGCGCCGGATGCGATCGTGATCTCGGCGCGCGAGCCGTACGACATCGCCTGTTTTCCGGCGGCACGCACGATCGCGTGCATCTACGGCGACGAGCGCATCTCGCTCGAGGGGTGCGCCGACGTGCTCTCCGGTCGCGCGCACGCCGCGGGCACGCTGCCGGTCGATGGCTTCGCGTTTCGCTGACGTCGATGCGGCGGTGCGCGCCGCGCTCGGCACGCGCTATAGCGCCGCGGTCGTCCGCATCGCAAGCGGTGGGCGCGTTCGCTTCGCGCGGGCGTACGGCACGGTTACGCGCGAACCCGGCGCTGCGCCGATCGCGATCGATACACGGTTCGACCTCGCCTCGATCACGAAGGTCTACGTCGCGACCGTGGCGCTCGAAGCCGTGCGCGCGCGCGAGCTAGCCCTCGATGTGCCGCTCGCGACGCTCGTTCCGGAGTGGCGGTCCGGCGAACATGCGCCGATCACGCTGCGCATGCTGCTCGCGCATACGGCCGGATTGCGATCCGGCGCCGATTACCGCACGCTCTTCGATCGCGACGTGGAGACATTCGCGCTCGGCGAACCGCTGGTCGCGGAACCCGGCGAGCGCGTCGTCTACAGCGATTTCGGCTTCATCGCGCTCGGAACGATTCTGGCGCGCCGTCGCGGGCGGGGCCTCGCGCCGCTCGTCGCGCGCGAGCTTGCGCGCCTCGGCGCAGCGATGACCGGCTATCTTCCCACTGCCTCGCAACGCGCCGCGATTCCGGCGACCGAGCGCGACGCGTGGCGCGGGCTCGTGTGGGGAACCGTGCACGATGAAAAAGCCGCGCTGATGAACGGCGTCGCGGGGCACGCAGGCCTCTTCGGCGATGCCGCGGATGTGGAGCGGCTCGCCGAGTGGTATCTCGCCGCCGTGCGGGGGCGCGCCACGCCGCTCGATCCGGGACTTGCGCGTGAGGCCGTGCGCGAGGCGGCACCGGATGCGGTCTTGCGGCGCGGCCTCGGTTGGGCGCTCAAGACGAGCGACGAGAACTCGTGCGGGACGCGGATGTCGGCCGGAACCTTCGGGCACACCGGTTTCACCGGCACCTGCGTGTGGGCCGATCCGCAGCGCGACGTCGTGGTGACGATCCTGACGAACGCGGTGCATTTCGGGCGCGGCGATCTGCGCGCGGTGCGCGTCGCGATCTGCGATGCGGCGATGGAGGCGCTCGACCGGTGATCGTCGCGGGCGTGCTCTCGGGAACCTCACTCGACGGGATCGACGTTGCGGTCGTCGACATCCGGCCGCGCGGCGACGGCTACCGGCTCGCGACGCTGGCGTTCGAAACGGTTCCGTTCGCGGACGGTCTGCGCGAGCGACTGCTGGCGGCATTTCCGCCCGCGCCGCTCGATGCGCTTGCCTTCTCGGCGTTGCATGCGGATGTCGGCGCGGCGTTCGGTGCGGCGGTCGCGCGGGTTACCGCGGGGCGGCGGCTCGATCTCGTGGGCTCGCACGGCATCACGCTCGCGCACGACGGCGCGCACGCGCGCACGCTGCAGATCGGCGATGCGTTCCGCATTCGCGAGGCCGCGGGGTGCAGCGTCGCGTACGATTTTCGCAGTGCCGACACGGCCGCCGGCGGTCAGGGCGCGCCGCTGGTTCCGCACATCGATGCGCTGCTGCTCGCCGCGGCCGATGACGATCGCGTCGCGCTCAATCTCGGCGGGATCGCAAACCTGACCGTGCTTCCGGCCGGAGGCGCAAGCGGTGCGCTCGTTGCCTTCGACAGCGGTCCGGCGAACTTGCCGATCGATACGTACGTGCGCGTTCGCTCGCAGGGTGCGCAGGCGTTCGATCGTGACGGGGAGCTCGCTCGCGCCGGGTGCGTCGACGAGGCGCTGCTCGCGACGTTCTTGCGCGATCCGTATTTCGCGCAGGCGCCGCCCAAGTCGACCGGGCGCGAGCGGTACGGCGATTCGTTCGTCGCGCGGCATCGCGGGCCACTCGACGCGCTCGCGTTCCCCGACGCGGTTGCAACGCTGACCGCACTCTCGGCGCGCAGCGCCGGCGCGGCGATCGCGGCCTTTGCGCCGGCCGGGGCGCGCGTCATCGTGAGCGGCGGCGGCGCGCACAACCCGGCGTTGCTCGCGGGGATCGCCGCGGCACTGCCTCGCTCGACGGTCGTCCAAAGTTCCGCGTACGGGATCGATCCCGATGCGAAAGAAGCGCTGGCGTTTGCGGTGCTGGGCTACGAACTCGTGCGTGGGCGGGCAGCGGGCCGGCCCTCGGTGACGGGAGCGCGCGGCGCGCGCGTGCTGGGAGCACTCGCGCCGATCGACCTCGAAGGGCTCCTGATGCGTTTGCACGAGGACCTCGCCCGCTCCGGAGCACCGGCATGATCGCGATCGGCGTGGATGCCGGCGGCAGCGGGACGCGTGCGCTGCTTTCCAAAGGCGGCGCGCGGCACGCCGAGCTCGCGGGCGGCCCAGCGAACGCAAGCGCCGTCGGCGCCGCCGTCGCCGCGCGGACGATCGCCGACCTCGTGCAGGCGATCGCGGGCGGCGAAGCGCCGGATGCGATTGTCGCCGGTGCGGCGGGAGCCGGCCGGCCGAGCGTCGCGGACACGATCGCGCGTGCCCTGCGCGAGCGCTTCCCCCAGGCGCGCATCTCGGTCGGCGACGATGCGTGGCTTGCGTTGCGCGCCGCGATCCCGCGCGGCCCGGGGATCGTGCTCATCGCCGGAACCGGCTCGATCGCCTATGCGGAGAACCCGGCGCGAGAGAACCCGAGCCGCGCGCGCGTCGGCGGGGCCGGCTATCTGCTCGGCGATGAAGGCTCGGCATTCGCGATCGGCATGGCCGCCGTGCGGCTCTACGTGCGCGTGCTCGACGGTCGTGCACAACGCGACGAAACGACGGATCTCGTCGCGCGCGAGCTTGCTGCGCCCGATCGCGACGCGCTCGTCGCCGCCATCTACGACGAGCCGCTCATCCCGGCGCGCCTCGCGGCGCTTGCGCCGAGCATCGTTGCGTTCGCCGGCAAGGGCAATCGCGCGGCGACCAAGATCGTGCAAGGCGCCGCGCAAGAGCTCGCCGACCTCGTGCGCGCTGCCGCGCGCGAAACCGGGCTCACGGATCAGAATCCGCGCATCGCCCTCGCCGGTGGTCTGTTCGCGGAGAATTCGCTGCTCTCGTTTCTCGTCGAGACGCGGATCAACGGCGATTTGCCGGGCGCGGAGATCGTTCGCGGCGGCGATCCGCCCGTCGCGGGCGCGCTACGAATCGCGGAAGAGCTCGACGTGTCGCTCGAAGTTCGTCGATGACGAACGACGCTGCCGGTTTGCCGGCGACCGAAGGCGTCGATCCGGCGACGGCGTCGATCGACACGCTCGAACCGGCGCTGCTGGCGCTGGTGCTCGTGAAAGCGCACGAACGCGCGGTGACCGCGGCGATCGCTGCCGCCCCCGAAATCGGCGCGGCGATCGAACACGTCGCCGCCGCCCTACGCGCGGGGCGGAACGTGTATGCGATCGGGGCGGGCACGAGCGGCCGGCTCGCGGTGCTCGACGCAAGCGAACTTCCGCCGACCTTCGGCGTTCCGCCGGACACGGTGACGGCCGTGATGGCGGGCGGCACCGCGGCGCTCACGGTGGGGATCGAAGGTGCAGAAGATGATGCCGATGCCGGAGCGGCCGCGCTCGCGAACGCGCGCGCGGGCGATGTGGCGATCGGCATCTCGGCAAGCGGCGGCGCGCCGTTCGTCATCGCCGCGCTGCGCGCTGCGCGTGCGGCCGGTGCCACGACGATCGCGATCGTCAATTCACCCGGCGCGCCGCTGCTAGCGGAGGCAGCGCTCGGCATCGTGCTGGAGACGGCCGCCGAGCCGCTCGCCGGCTCGACGCGCTTGGTCGCGGGTACGGCGCAGAAGATCGCCCTCAATACGATCTCGACCGGCGCGATGATCGCGATCGGCAAGACGTATCGTAACCGGATGGTCGATCTCGTCGCCTCGAATACGAAACTGCGCGGGCGCGCAGAACGCCTCGTCGCCGAACTCGGCGAGGCACCGCTCGAGATCGCGGCGCTCACCCTCGACGCGGCGGGCGGCGAAGTCAAAACCGCGATCGCGATGGCCCGCCGCGGGTTCGACGCGGACCAAGCACGCGCCGCACTCGCGGCCGCGAACGGCCGGCTCGCGGCAATTCTCGACGCTTAGCCGGGATAGGTGAAGCGCACGTCGCCGGCCGACGTGTAGCCGCGCGAGCGGAGGAACGCTTGCAGCGCCGGATCCGCCGGTGCGGCGATCTCGATACGTTGCACGTCGAGCGCGTCGAAGCGCGCGTGGAGATCGTCGAGCATCGTCGTCGCGATGCCGCGCCGGCGACCCTCGGGGATCACGTAGAGGTCGGCGAGCGTGGCGACCAAGCCACCGGCCGCGGTGCCGATCGCGTAGCCGGCCGAGACACAGCCCACGCAGGTGCTGCCCGCGTAGGCGAGCCAAACGAATCCGTAATCTTCGCGATCGACGAAGAGGGTCAGCGCATCGCCGAGCGCTGCTTCGTCGGTGCGAAAGCGGCGCATGAGCGAGAAAGCGTCGTAGCGTTCCGGTCCC
>Ga0116226_10002786_pt1 | contig 15319 bp, 11 predicted proteins | sample S1TSphfallax_FD_89692 | JGI IMG/M metagenome (GOLD analysis project Ga0116226, IMG submission 89692) | Host-associated microbial communities from peat moss isolated from Minnesota, USA - S1T2_Fa - Sphagnum fallax MG | ecosystem: Host-associated > Plants > Peat moss > Unclassified | place: USA...
GTTGTCGCAGCTCGCGAATCCGGACGAGACCATCGAGGTGCCGAGCGTCGGCGACCGGCCGCCGCGGCGGCTCGCGCGTCAAACGCTCGCCGAGATCGTCGAGCCCCGGTACGAGGAGTTGTTCGCGCTGATCCGCGAGGAGTTGCGCCGTGCCGGCCTCGAGGAGGCGGTGGCCACCGGCATCGTGCTCACCGGCGGCAGCTCCAAGATGGAAGGCGCGGTGGAACTCGCCGAGGAGGTTTTTCACATGCCGGTGCGGTTGGGCGTGCCGCAGTACGTCAGCGGTCTCGTCGACGTGGTGAGCAATCCGATTCATGCCACCGGCGTCGGCTTGTTGATTTACGCGAAGAGCAACCTCGATATCAGGAGAGCCGACGTGCCTCTGCTCGCGGGCGGCATGAAGTCGGTATTTGAACGGATGAAGGCGTGGTTTCAAGGTAATTTTTGACACATGAATTTGGCCAATGAATAGGAGAGCTTAAAAATGTTTGAACTGATGGACTCTTATAGTCAGAGTGCGGTCATCAAGGTGATCGGCGTGGGCGGCGGCGGCGGCAATGCGGTGGCTCACATGGTGCAGGCAGGCCTCGAGGGGGTCGATTTCATCTGCATCAACACCGACGCGCAGGCGCTCAAGCACGGCAAGGTGCGCACCGCACTGCAGATCGGCTGCAACATCACCAAGGGTTTGGGCGCCGGCGCCGATCCGGAAGTCGGCCGGCAAGCCGCGATGGAGGACCGTGATCGCATCATCGAGTTGATCGAGGGCTGCGACATGTTGTTCATCACCGCCGGCATGGGCGGTGGCACCGGCACGGGCGCCGCTCCGGTGGTGGCCCAGGTGGCGAAGGAGCTCGGGATCCTGACCGTGGCCGTCGTGACCAAGCCCTTCGACATGGAAGGCAACAAGCGTTCGCGGGTCGCCGATCAGGGCATGCTCGAGCTGTCGAAGTATGTGGACTCGCTCATCACCATTCCCAATCAGAAACTGCTGGCGGTGTTGGGCAGCACGACCACGCTCTTGGATGCTTTCAAGGCGGCCAACACGGTGCTGCAGGGCGCGGTTCAGGGCATTGCTGAACTCATCACTCGGCCGGGCCTCATCAACGTCGACTTCGCCGACGTGCGCACGGTCATGTCGGAAACCGGCATGGCCATGATGGGGTCGGGTTCGGCCGCCGGCGAGGACCGCGCGCGCGAGGCCGCCGAGGCGGCGATTTCGAGTCCGCTGCTGGAGGATATCAATCTCGCGGGCGCGCAGGGCATCCTGGTCAACGTCACCGCGGGCATGGATCTGTCCATCGGCGAGTTCCAGGAGGTGGGCAACGTCATCAAGCAGTTCGCGTCGGACGATGCCACGGTGGTGCTCGGCACTGTCATCGATCCGGAGATGTCGAATCAGATCCGCGTCACGGTGGTCGCGACCGGTCTCGGCAAACCGGTGGCACGCGCTGCGGCCGCCGCTCCGGTGGCCGCCGCCATGGTGCCACCACCGACCATGCGGGTGGTGCGACAGAAGGCCGCGGCCCCCACCGACTACGCGATGCTGGACCGTCCCACCGTACAGCGGCAGCGGGCCGTGGGCGATGGCTTGCGCGCCGATCCTGACTCGGAGGATTTGCTCGATATTCCGGCATTTCTGCGCCGACAGGCGGATTGAAAAACCTTGGCGCTCGCGACTCTGTCGGCGGTTACGAGCGCCCGTTTTCAGCCGTCGTGATGCTCAATTCGGGACTTTTGGAGCTGAGTTCTGACCGGCCTGTGGTACCTTTAGCAGTTGGCATCATCGTTTCATGGTCCGGTTTCCCATGTTGAATCAAAGAACTCTGAAGAACTCCATTAGGGCCACGGGGGTGGGTCTGCATACGGGGAAGAAGGTCCTGATGACTTTGCGACCCGCGGCGCCCGATACCGGCATCATCTTCCGACGCACCGACCTGGGCATCCCGGTCGACATCCGGGCGCATGCCGAACATGTCGGCGACACCACGATGGGCACCACCCTGCAGAGTGGTGAGGTGAAGATTTCGACGGTCGAACATTTGTTGTCGGCCCTTGCGGGACTGGGAATCGACAATGCGTTGGTGGAGTTGAGCGCTGGGGAAGTGCCGATCATGGACGGTAGCGCCGGTCCGTTCGTGTTCCTGTTGCAGTCCGCCGGTGTCGAGGAACAGAAAGCACCCAAGCGTTTCATCCGCATTCTCGAGCGCGTCCAAGTCAGCGACGGGGACAAATGGGCGCGCTTCGAACCGTACGATGGGTTCAAGGTGAACTTCGAGATCGAGTTCAACCATCCGACGTTCAAGAAGCATTCCCAGGTCGCCTCGATGGATTTCTCGACCACGTCGTTCCTGCGCGAGGTGAGCCGCGCCCGCACGTTCGGCTTCATGCGCGATCTCGAGAGTTTGCGTGCGCGCAATCTTGCGCTCGGTGGCAACATGGACAACGCCATCGTGCTCGATGACTACCGCGTGCTCAACGAGGATGGGCTGCGCTATGAGGACGAGTTCGTGAAGCACAAGATCCTCGATGCGATCGGCGATCTGTACCTGCTGGGTCACAGCCTCATCGGCGAATTCAGCGGCTACAAGTCGGGGCATGCGCTCAACAACAAGCTGTTGCGCACGCTGATCGCATCGTCGACGGCATGGCGCGAGGTGACCTTCGAGAGCCTCGCCGAGGCGCCGATTTCTTACGTCGCCGTGGCTGCCGCGCGGGCTTGAGCCGACCCTGGGCTTTTGGCGAATCAACCGCGCGGGCGCGCGGTTCTACACTGATAGAGGCGAAGCGGGCGAGCGGATCGCGCAGGCACCTCGACCGCCACCGGTGCCATGCCGAGGTCCGCCGCGGTCACCAAGTAGTCGAAGGCGCCACTCGCGCACGAGGTCTGCAACTGGGCTCGGGATAAGCTGAGACCGGTGCCCGAGTCGAAATTCAGGAAGGCGTCGCGGCTCACGGCCGCGCTCAACGCGGTGGCCCGGCGCTCGAATTCACGCGCGCTGGCGCGCGAGAAAACCAGGCCCGAGGTTTGCAGCACCGACAGGTAGCTCGGCCGGTCGAGCAGCAGCCATACCGCGAGCGGTGACTCGGGCCAGAACACGGTCGCCTGCGGTGCAATGCGCTCCCGCCAGCCGGCGAATGGCGCCGTCCGTGACGCCGGAAATTCGCGTGAGGTCCACGCGGCCAGGGTCGACGGTGCGAGGATGGCGCAACTCGCGAGCGCCGCCACGCCGAGTGCCGCGGTGGCCCCTCGGATGAGCGCGGGCCGCGGACCGGCCGGCCGGCCGGTCAGCCAACCGGCCAGCAGCAGCAACGCGATGGGCACGCTGCCGTCGCGCGTGAAACTCATGCTGTCGCGCAGCCAGAGGGGCACCGTCGGTTCGAAGTAGTGCGCGCTGGTGAACAGCAAATTGGACGCGAGTCGCCAAATGCCGGCCAGCAGCAGGAACGCGGTCGCGCCGTACCCTATCCAGCGTGCCTCGCCGACTCGCAAATGCGGAATACCCAGCCACGCCAGCAGCGCCGCGGCGCAGGCCGCGAGCGCATAGCCGTCGGCGCCGAACAGCCAGGCCGACAGCAACAGCGACGCCGCGACCCGTCCGCGCCCCCGGGCGCGCCACAGCGCAACGAGCAGTTCGGGCAGCACGAGGGCCGCCACCACGGTGGCGAGCCACTGACAGCGCCACGGTTGCAGCTGGGTGAAGAGCACCAGGTGCAATAGATCGCAGCCGATACCGGTGAGCGCGACACCGGCCAGCGCGGTGAGGGCGCTGAGTCGCGCCAGCCGTCGTGCCTGACCGTCCGCGAAAGCCAGGTACGCCAAGCACAGGGTGGTGAGCGTGACGCCAAGCTGTGTCCAGTCGGGCAGGCTCCAGCCGCGCAGAAACAAGTAGGGACTGCGGGTCTGCACCAGAGCCAACCAGGTGGCATCGAAACGGCCCCAGGGACCCAACGGCATGGCGTACGCCATCAGCGCCATGGCCTTGACGGCCACGATGACGAGCGCCACGGCCACCACGGGTTTCGTTTCGCCCACATAGAGACAGTAGAGTGCGCCAACGCCCGCGAGAGCCATCAGTGGATGCAGCGCCGCCGCGGCCACCATGCAGCCGACCGCCCAGGAGGGGCTGGCGCGCCCCTGGGGCGTGCTGTGCGCCTGGGGCGTGCTGTGCCCCTGGGTCGTGCGATGCCACGGGGGGGTGCCGCGCAGCGCCGCCGCGAGCCCCGCCAGCACCAGCGCCTCGGCCAGCATTCGGGGCGTCAGAAACGGCTCGATGCAGGAGAAGATCTGGTCCGCGCCGTACACGCCCGGAATCGCGAGCAACACCGCGACGCCCAGCAGCGCCGCGCGCGGCGGCAGCACGACGCGGGCGAGCGCCCAGGCGGCCAGCAGCAGCGCGAGTTGTGAACCCAACGTCAACACCGCAGCGGCCGGTTCGACGCCGAGCCAGCGGATCACCGCGGCGTAGAGCGGACTCCACAGCGTAAATCGATCCTGGGAGCCGAATTGCAGGAACGGATCCGCGGACAGCGTCTCGGGATGCAGTCGCGCCAGGGCTTGCAGCGTGTACAGCCCGGCGTCGTGGAACAGTCCGCGGTAGCCATGCGATAACGCCCAGGTGGCGAGCATCAGCAGGCCCAGCACGGCATAGGCGACGGGATCCGCTCGAGCGGCCGGCGGTTGCGAGGCGGGTTTCAAGATCAGGTCGAGGGCGGCACGACCTTGATGCGGACCCGCAGCACGTCGACCGTCATCGATTGGCCGACTTGGGTGCGCAACGCGGCGGTGGCATAGCGTAACCTGGCCGCCCAGCAGGCGCCCGCCACCCCCAGCGTCAGTTGCCCCCGCTCCAGCCCCGCCGTGACCACCTGGGCGGCAAGCGCGGGGGACAGCGCGGCGCGAACATGCGTGAGGACGGCGCCGCGAGACTCGGCTCGGCTTTGCAAATTCCCCAGCCGGCCGCCACCGATGCGCAGTAACTCTTTGATACTCTTGGGGTTATGCGCCACTGTGCTTAAATTCCTTGTTTTGGTGCGGACTATTATGCATAGTTTACGGCCGTTGACCCCATGCCCCGTTTGGGAGCGAAAATTCGATGAACATCATTTTTGTCGGCCGAAAAACCGGGCGTGTCAAACAGTTGGATCTACGCCAGCCGCTGGTCATTGCCTGTGCGGTTGCGGTGGTGTTTGGGATCGTCGGGGGTGCCTTCTCGATCGGGGTGAGCCTTGGGGCGAACCATCATACCGCGATGAATCCGATCGATCAGTTGGGAGCCTGGTCGGCCGATCTGCTGCGCCAGAAGGCACAGATCGAGGACGTGCGGCGCGTGTTGCAGGAGAAAGTCAACGCTTTGGCGATGCGCGTCGGTCAGATGAACGCCAATGTGATTCGTCTCGACGCATTGGGCAAGCGCTTGACCCGTATGGCTAATTTGGATGACGGTGAGTTCGATTTCGGCAACCCGCCGGCGATCGGCGGCGAAGGCTCGGACGGCCAGCCCGCACAAATTCCGAGCCTGACGGCGATGGTCGACCAGCTGCAAAGTCAGCTGTCGAGCCGCGAACAGCAGCTCGGCGTGCTCGAGAATCTGATCATGACCCGAGAATTGAACCGCCAGGTCTACCCGCGGGGCCGGCCCGTACAGGAGGGCTTCATTTCCTCGTACTTTGGGGCCCGCGCCGATCCGTTCACGGGCTATACCGCCATGCACAAGGGCCTCGATTTTGCCGCTCCGGAAGGCACCCGGGTGTTGACGGTCGCGGCGGGACTGGTGACGTTCGCCGGGGAGCACTCCGGCTACGGTCAAATGATCGAAGTCAATCATGGAAATGGCCTTGCGACCCGCTATTGCCACAATGAGAAGCTGCTGGTGAAGCAGGGGGACATGGTGAGTAAGGGGCAGGAAATCGCGTTGATGGGGTCATCCGGTCACTCCACCGGTCCGCACCTGCATTTCGAGGTGCTGAAGAACGGTGCTCCGGTCGATCCTCTGCGTTTCATCGGCGAGGACCGTTGACGGGCTGAAGCGGGTACGGCGTCTCGAACGCCGCGAAACGATTTCCCGGCCCTCCGGTCTATCCGTACAATACTGCGTTTTCCCAAGGACTCGCCCCGCGTGTGGAAGTTTCTCACCCAAGTTTTCGGCAGCCGTAATCAGCGGCTCGTCAAGGAGTTGAGCCGTACGGTCGCGGCGATCAACGCGTTCGAGTCGAGCGTCAGCGGTCTCGCGGACGACCAATTTCCGGTCAAGACTCAGGAACTGAAGGCACGCCATGCCGCCGGCGCAGCGCTCGACTCGTTGGTGCCGGAGGCCTTCGCCTTGGTGCGCGAGGCGTCGCGCCGCAAGTTGGGGCTGCGCCATTTCGATGTGCAGCTGATCGGCGGCCTCGCGCTGCATTCGGGACGAATCGCCGAAATGCGCACCGGTGAAGGCAAGACGCTGATGGCCACCTTACCGGCCTACTTGAATGCCCTGACGGGGGATGGCGTGCATGTGGTCACCGTCAATGAATACCTGGCGCAGCGCGACTCGGAGTGGATGGCGCCGGTGTTCCGTTTTCTGGGGCTCGAGGTGGGCGTCATCAAGAACGCGCAATCGCCGGACGAGAAGCGCGCGGCCTATGCCTGCGACATCACCTATGGCACCAACAATGAATTCGGCTTCGATTATCTGCGCGACAACCTGGCGTTCCGGCTCGAGGATCGCACTCAGCGCAAGCTCTCATTCGCCATCATCGACGAGGTGGATTCGATCCTGATCGACGAGGCGCGCACGCCACTCATCATCTCCGGGCCCGCCGAAGAGAGCACGGAACTCTACCTCAAGATCAACACGTTGATTCCGCGGCTGGTACGCCAGCAGGACGAGAACGGTCCCGGCGATTATGCGGTGGACGAGAAGACCAAGCAGGCCACGCTCACCGAGGAGGGGCATCAAAAGGTCGAGGAGTTGATGGCCGAGATCGGGCTGCTGCGCGAAGGCGAGAGTCTTTACGATGCCACCAATATCCGGCTCATGCATCATCTGAACGCGGCGCTGCGCGCCCATTCGTTGTACAAGCGTGACGTCGAATACATCGTGCGCCAGGGTGAGGTCATCATCGTCGACGAATTCACCGGCCGCACGATGCAAGGGCGACGCTGGTCCGATGGCCTGCATCAGGCCGTGGAAGCGAAGGAAGGCGTCAAGGTTCGGGAAGAGAACCAAACGGTCGCCTCCATCACGTTCCAGAATTTCTTCAGGCTGTACTCGAAACTGTCGGGCATGACCGGCACGGCCGATACCGAGGCCTTCGAATTCCAACAGATCTACGGGCTCGAAGTGGTGGTGATCCCCACGCACAAACCGATGATCCGCAAGGACAAGTCGGATCTCGTATTCCTGTCCGAGCAGGACAAGTTTCAGGCCATTCTCGAGGACATCCAGGAGTGCGTGCAACGCGGCCAGCCGGTGCTGGTGGGTACCACGTCGATCGACACGTCGGAGCGTCTGGCCACGCTGCTGGCCGCCGCGAAGATCCCCCACGAGGTGTTGAACGCCAAGCAGCATGAGCGCGAGGCGCACATCGTCGCCGAAGCCGGTCGTCCCGGGGCGGTCACGATCGCCACCAACATGGCCGGGCGCGGCACCGACATCGTGCTCGGCGGCAGTCCTCAGACCCAGATCGATGCGATGGCCGCGCCCACCGAGGCCGAACTGGCCCAGATCCACGCCGACTGGCGCAAGCGCCACGACGAGGTTTTGGCGGCGGGCGGCCTGCACATCATCGGCACCGAACGGCATGAGTCCCGCCGTATCGACAACCAGTTGCGCGGCCGCTCCGGCCGTCAGGGTGATCCGGGTTCAAGCCGTTTCTACCTGTCGCTCGAAGACAATCTGATGCGCATCTTCGGTGACCCGACCCGGATGAAGTCGCTGATGACGCGGGTCGGCATGAAAGCGGGCGAGGCGATCGAAAGCGGCATGCTCACGCGCCAGATCGAACGAGCCCAACGACGAGTCGAGCAGCACAACTTCGATGCCCGCAAACAGCTCCTGGAATATGACGATGTCGCGAACGACCAGCGCCGCGTCATCTATCAGCAGCGCACCGATCTGATGACCGCCGCCGATGTGGCCGAGGCGGTCAAGGGCATCCGTGAGGAAGTGGCCGCACAGCTGGTGGACCAGTACCTGCCCGGTGGTGCGCCGGAAGAGGAATGGGACGTCGCGGGCTTGAAGCAGGCGGTCGAGAACGACTTCGGCTGCACGCTGCCCATCGAGACCTGGGTCAAGACCGAAGAAGCGGGCGACGGGTCGGGATTGAAGAAGAAGCTGCTGGCGGGACTCGAGGAGGCCTACGCGGTCAAGGAATCGAGCGTCGGCCCGCAGATCATGCGTTATCTCGAGAAGGAGGTCATGCTGCGCATGCTCGATACGCATTGGCGTGAGCATCTCGCCGCCATGGATTACATGCGGCAGGGGATTTTCCTGCGCAGCTATGCGCAGAAGAACCCGAAGCAGGAGTACAAGCGCGAAGCCTTCGAGCTGTTCTCCGCGATGCTCGATCGGATTAAATTCGATTCAATCACCACGGTGTCCAAGATCCAGGTTCGCAGCCAGGAGGAGATCGAACGCGAAGAGCTGGAGCGGCAGCAGCGCCTGGCGCGGGCCCTGCAGCTCCAGCATGCCGATGCGGTGTCTCCCATCCAGGGGAGCGGCGCGCTCGATGAGATCGCCGGCGCACCGCCCGCCTTCGGCAGTTTCGGCACAGCCGACGGCGCTCCGTTAGAGCCCGATCCACGCGCTGCGAGCGGGACGGCCGCGGCGCCGTTCGTGCGCGACATGCCCAAGGTGGGACGCAACGAGGCCTGTCCCTGCGGCTCCGGCAAGAAGTACAAGCACTGTCACGGCGCCTTGCAGCAAGCGAGCGGTTAAGGGCGGTCGGGAATCACGCTCATTCGAGACTTGTGCACGGCACGCTGAGACATAATCTGGTAGTTTTTCGGGCATGTCGACCACGACCATTGCCCACCCCGACGAGGTTGCAAGCCTTGCTCCGCTCGATCGATTGGCCATCGGGTACCTGACCTTACCCTTAGGTATTTTCCTCGTTGGCTGGTTCGAATGGTGGATCGCGGTGCCGCTGCTCGCGTGCATGGGCTATGCGCTGAAGCCGTTGGTTGCCGACTCGGCGCGTGCGCCTGCGCGCTTGCCGGTCACGCCCCTGCAAATCGTCATCGCCGTGGCGGTGGGGTGTGTCTGGGCGTTTCTGGGTGGGGCGGATCACCTGTTGTTCGCCAACCCGGATTGGCATGTGCGTGACGCGGTGCTGCACGACTTGGTCGTCTCGCCGTGGCCGGTGGGTTACGGCCCATTCGATGGCGAGGAGAGTCTGCTCCGGGCGCCGCTGGGGTTTTATCTGCTGGCGGCGTTGCTGGGTAAGGTCGCCGGATTGTCGGTGGCACATATCGCCTTGGGGTTTTGGACCGCATTGGGTGCGGCACTATTCCTGCTTCAGGTGTTGTCGCTCACTCCGTCGCGTCTGAGTGTCGCCCTCGCGGTGGCCGCCATCGTCGTGCTCTTCAGCGGAATGGATATCGTCGGGGCGCTCATCAATGATGGACCCCGCTTCCGGACCCAGTGGAACATCACCATGCACATCGAATGGTGGGCCGGGAAGTACCAGTACTCATCGATGAGCACCCAACTGTTCTGGGTGCCCAATCATGCGCTCGGCGGTTGGCTCGTGGCCGGCTTGCTGTGCCGGCATACCGATGACCGTGCCTGCGATTCGGTGCTGCCGATCGCCGTGGTGGCGCTGGCACTCTGGTCGCCATTGGCGGCCATCGGCATCGTTCCCTTCGTGCTGTGGAAGGTCGGGGTCGATGCATGGCAGGGACGAGGCTTGCGCTGGTTGCAGCCGCGCCTGTGGGGCCCCGCGCTCGCCGTCGGACTCGTCGTTGCCGGCTACCTGGTGCTCGACCCCGGACGTATTCCGCGCGGCATGTCGATCAGCGGCGGTGGAATCGACGCGGTGATGGACCTGTTGATGCAGGCGCAGTTCTTCATTCTGGAGGCTGGATTCATCGGTGCGGCCATCTTCGCGCTGAACCGTAGCGCGCAGGTGGCCGTGGCGCTGGTGTTCCTCGCCATCCTGCCCTTCGCCTCCTTTGGACCGGGCAACGATCTCGTGATGCGCTCGTCGATTCCGAGCATCGCGATCCTTGCGATCGGTGCCTGCGTCGCGCTGTTCGGTGCGCAGGCCAAACAACAGCCTTGGCGCAGAAAGGCCGGTCTGTGGGTGTGTCTGCTGGTGGGAGCGGTCACGCCGATCGCAGAGATCGCCCGAGCCGTCATCCTGCCGAGCTGGCCGCTCAATATGCAGGCCACCTTGATCGGTACGAACTGCGGCGGATTCCCGGCGCACTATGTGGCCCGGCTCGGCGGCCAAACCATCCGGCTTTTCTTGCGCGCGCCGCACCGAATTGCGCTGGGGCCATTGGCCTGCGACAACCCCGGTCATGATCTGTTGTGGGGAGGAATCGTCCAGTGAAGGGAAACAATGCGAAACAACCGGCGGTTGATATGTCTCCTCTCGTACCCGGCAGCCTGATCGTAGCGGGTGGCGGCCTTTCCGGCCAGCACTTAGTGGTGCTGAGCGCGCCCGACGAAGACGGGTTCTTACGCTTCGCGCCGGTCGTGACGGATGGGGCCGTCGGTCGGGGTTTCGGTGCGGCGATCGACATCAGCGACTTTAGCGACGGCGGTATCACGGGTTGGCTCCGCTTGGATCGACTAGGCTGGCAGTACATCAACGGTGCCATGCGGCTCGGCACGTTGAATGCCAAAGCGCTCGCTCGATTGCATCGTGCATTGTGCACGCAGGAGGCTCGCAACTATGCCGACGTGGCGCTGGGGGCCGCCGCATTCGTGCCAGGCCGCACGCCCGTGCCGCCCTCCGGCAAGGTCATCGGGGCCCGGGAGCTCGAGTTGCTCGTGGAGTCCTCGCTCGACGGCTGGCTCACGACGGGCCGATTCAATGACGCCTTCGAACGCAAGCTCGGTCAATACCTCGGGCGCAAACACGTGCGCACCACGAATTCTGGATCCTCCGCGAATTTGCTGGCCTTGACGGCCTTGACGTCGCCGCTGCTCGGCGAGCGTGCGCTGCGGCCGGGAGACGAGGTGATTACGGTGGCCGCGGGTTTTCCGACGACCGTCAACCCGACGTTGCAAAACGGGCTGGTGCCGGTATTCGTCGATGTCACGCTTCCCACCTACAACATCGACCCCGATCGCATCGAGGCCGCCGTCTCGGGGCGGACTCGCGCCATCATGGTTGCCCACACCCTCGGCAATCCGTTCGACCTCGATGCCGTCATGGACGTCGCTCGACGCCACGATCTCTGGGTGGTGGAGGACTGTTGCGATGCGCTCGGCGCCACATACCGGGATCGCAAGGTCGGTACCTATGGTCATGTCGGTACGTTGAGTTTCTATCCCGCCCACCACATCACCATGGGTGAAGGGGGTGCGGTGTTCACCGACGATGAGGTGTTGCGGCGGGCGATCGAATCGATCCGGGATTGGGGCCGCGATTGTTATTGCGCACCGGGTCGCGACAATACCTGCGGCAAGCGCTTCAAGTGGCAGTTGGGCGACATGCCGGCAGGCTATGACCACAAGTACACGTACTCCCACCTGGGCTACAACTTGAAGATCACCGACATGCAGGCCGCTCTCGGGCTGGCACAACTGGACCGTCTCGAGGGATTCGTGGCGGCGCGGCGCAAGAATTTCGCCCATTTGACCGCGCGCCTCAACCCCCTGGCGGACCGCTTGGTGCTGCCCGAAGCGACGCCGAACTCCGATCCCTCGTGGTTCGGGTTTCCGATGACCTTGCGGCCCGGGCTGGCTTTCAACCGGGAAGCCCTGACCGGTTTTCTCGACCGAAACAAGATCGGCACCCGCCTGCTGTTTGCGGGCAATCTGACCCGGCAGCCTTATTTCAAGGGTCGCCCCCACCGCGTCAGCGGCACGCTCGAGAATACCGACCGCATCATGGAGCGGACGTTTTGGATCGGTGTGTATCCGGGGCTCACCGCGGACATGCTGGATTTCTCCGCGGATAAGATCATCGAGTTCCTGAACCCGTGAACGACGTCTTTTCACGGTCCGGCTTGGACGATGCCGAACTCGTTCCGTGGCTGCACTCGCATGCCAGTCTCTTCTCGCGTTTCGCGGGTGCGTCGATATTGCTCACCGGCGCGACGGGTTGGTTCGGTGTCTGGCTGCTCGACGCGTTGTGCATGGCGGACGACGCATTCGCCCTGGGGCTGCGGATCACCGCCATATCCCGCGACCCCGCGCGATTCCGCGCCCGCTTTCCCGCATTTGTCGACGATCGGCGCGTCACCTGGATCGCGTCGGATGTGCGGCGCTTTGAACTCAAGGCCGGTGATTTCGACACCATCATTCACGGGGCAACGGACACGGTGGTTGCAAAATCACCGGAGGCTCAGCTCCAGATGTATGAGACCACCATCGACGGGACCCGTCGCGTCATCAGCCTGGCCGGTGCGGGTTGCAAGGGCGTCTTGTTGGTGAGCTCCGGCGCCATCTATGGGCCCGCACGACCGGGGCAGCCGCGATTTCTGGAGTCGGACCCCGCCGGCCCCGACCCGTCACTGCTGGGCAATGCCTATGCCGAGGGAAAACGCGCCGCGGAGCAATTCGGCGCGCTCGCGGCCAGCCGTGGAGTTCCCATCCGCATCGCCCGGTGCTTCGCCTTCGTGGGTGCGCACATGCCATTCGACAAGCATTTTGCCATCGGCAATTTCATCGCCGATGCCGTCGACGGACGACCGATCCGAGTGAAGAGCGACGGACGGCCGCTGCGCTCCTACCTGTACATGACCGATCTGGTGCGAGCGCTGCTCGAAATCTTGACCGACGGGGACGTCGGCGTCGCCTATAACGTCGGGTCCGACGAGGCGGTCACGATTGCGGAACTCGCGCATCGAGTCGATCGCATTGTGGGAGGGCGGGGCGTGCTGATCGAGGGCGCGCCCTCGGATCCCGCCGATCGCTACGTTCCCGATATCTCGCGAATGCGCGAGACACTGGGTTATTCGCTCGAGGTGCCGCTGGAAGCGGCCATCTCGCGCACGGCGGCGTGGTATCGGACCCACCGCGAACACGCAATCATCAGGAGAGAAGCATGAGTGTCGATATTGCCGGGCGGACCATCGGCGAGGGCAGTCCTTGCTACGTAGTGGCGGAAATCGGCATCAATCATAACGGCGACATGGGTTTGACGCGCAAGCTCATCGACGTGGCGGCAAGCGCGGGCTGCAGCGCGGTCAAATTTCAGAAGCGCACCATCGACGTCGTGTATACGGCCGCCGAGCTCGCGCGGTTACGAGAAAGTCCGTTCGGCACCACCAACGGGGAGCTCAAGCGAGCGTTGGAGTTCGGGCGGGAGCAATACGCCGAAATCGATTCGCACTGCAAAAAACTGGGCATCGTGTGGTTCGCATCGCCCTGGGACGAGGGCTCCGTGGATTTTCTCGAAGAGTTCGCGGTGCCGTGCTACAAGATCGCATCCGCGAGCCTGACGGACGATCATTTGTTGCGGCATATCCGCGCGACGAAAAAGCCGGTCATCCTATCGACGGGAATGAGTACGCTGGCTCAAATCGATCATGCGGTCGACATCTTGGGCAAAAAGGATCTCATTCTGTTGCACGCCACCAGCACGTATCCGGCCTATTACGATGAACTGAATTTGAAAGTCATTCCCGTGCTCGCGCGCCGATATGACGTGCCGGTGGGGTATTCCGGCCATGAAACCGGCATCGCCTCCTCGGTCGCGGCCGTCGCTCTCGGGGCGGTCATGGTCGAACGTCACCTGACGTTGGACCGTGCGATGTGGGGCACCGATCAGGCGGCGTCGCTCGAGCCCAACGGCATGACGCGGTTGGTGCGCGATATCCGGCTGGTCGAGACCGCTTTCGGCGACGGGGAAAAGAGGCTGCTCGAGCGGGAGAAACCGATCATGGAGAAGTTGCGGCGGGTGGGGATTTGAGGGGGCGCGATGCGCGGCACCGGCAGCCGCAGATCTGAGCACCCGCATTTATGACGCCATTGGTCTCAATTTTGGTTCCCTGCTTCAACGAAGAGGGAAATGTGGAGGTGCTGTATGCCCGGCTCAAAGCGGTTTTCGAGGAGATTCCGGGCGTGCGGTTCGAGATCATCTTCATCGATAACATGTCCGTCGACAGGACGCAGGAGATCCTGCGGGAGTTGGCGGCCAAGGACTCCCAGGTTAAGGTTATTTTCAATGTGAGAAATTTCGGCAGAGAGCGCTCGGCGCTGCACGTATTTTATCAAGCGAATGGCGATGCGTTCGTGCCGATGGCCGCCGATCTGCAAGATCCGCCCGAATTGCTCAAAGAATTCGTTCGCCATTGGCGTAGCGGGTTCAAGGTCGTCATAGGAATCAAGCCCGAGAGCCGCGAGTCGAGCGTCATGTTCGCCGTCCGACGCGCATATTATCGGATCTTGAACCGAATTTCCGACGCGCCGCTGATCGAAAATTTTACGGGCTATGGCCTCTATGATCGGGAGGTAGGTGAGGTCCTGCGGCGAATCCCAGACAGACGACCCTATTTTCGAGGCTTGATTGCCGATCTGGGCTACCCGCGCGTAGAAATCCCCTTCGAGCAACCCCGGCGCCAGCGGGGCATCACCAAGAACAATTTTTACGCGTTGTACGACATGGCAATGCTGGGTTTGACGAGCCACTCCCGGGTGCCTCTACGCTTGGCCACGATGGCGGGATTCGTGCTCGGTTCACTCAGCCTGATCGTGGCGATTCTGTATCTGCTTGCAAAGCTTGTGTTCTGGGAAAGATTTGCCTTGGGCCAGGCTCCGATATTGATCGGTCTCTTCTTTTTCGGCTCGATACAGATGTTCCTGATCGGCATCATGGGCGAATACATCGGATCGATCCATGCACAATTGCATCCCCGTCCGTGGGTGATAGAACGCGAGCGATTGAATTTCGATGGGCCGCTCGCCGATCATGAACAGTGAGCTGATTTCCTGGTGGCATCTTCCACAGAAGCTGCGTTTCCTGGTCGCCGGCGCCTACAACACAGTGTTCGCTTATGCGTCGTTCGCGACGTTGATCTTCCTCTTTGGAGGGTCGGTCCATTATCTGGTGATCGGGGTCGTCAATCACGTCATCTGTGTGAGCAATGCATTTCTGGTGCATCGGTTTCTCGTATTTCGATCACACGAGCCTTGGATGCCGAGTTTCGTGCGGTTCA
>Ga0116226_10002788_pt1 | contig 15313 bp, 11 predicted proteins | sample S1TSphfallax_FD_89692 | JGI IMG/M metagenome (GOLD analysis project Ga0116226, IMG submission 89692) | Host-associated microbial communities from peat moss isolated from Minnesota, USA - S1T2_Fa - Sphagnum fallax MG | ecosystem: Host-associated > Plants > Peat moss > Unclassified | place: USA...
CAACAGGCTCGCCCGGGCGACGTCCTGCGCCCACGTGGGACAGCCGCACTGGTCCGCGACGACGGCGATCTCCTCCCGCTCCGCCGCCAGGCGCAGCATCGTCTTGACGAAGTTCGAGCCGAAGGCGCTGTACACCCAGGCGGTGCGCACGATCGCGGCGGCGCCGCCGGCCGCCATCACGGCGTCCTCCCCGGCCGCCTTGCTGCGGCCGTACACGCCGAGCGGCGCCCGCACGTCTTCCTCGAGGTAGGGCGCGTCTTTAGCGCCGTCGAACACATAGTCCGTCGAGATGTGCACAAAGGGGAGCGAACGTGCTCGGCAAGCCCTCGCCATCTGGCCCGGCGCATCGCTGTTCAACTGGAAGGCTAAGGTCGGCTCCGCTTCTGCACGATCCACAGCCGTATAGGCTGCGGCATTGACAACCGCGTCGGGCGCCGTCTCGTCGATCACAGCGGCGATGTCGTGGGTCAACAGGTCCGCCCGATCTCGGCCCATGAGGATCGGCTCGAACGCCAAGCTCGGCCCCAATCGGCCGATCTCTTGGGCGACCTGCCCGTTGGCGCCGAAGACGAGAAGGCGTGTGATCATGGAAGCGCGCGCCGGGCCTCGGCAAGCCCTAGACGTTGGCCGTCATAGCGGGCTCGCAACGGCCGCCACCAGTCCGGATTGTCCAGGTACCATTGCACGGTGCGGCGTAGGCCCGTCTCAAAGGTCTCTTGGGCTCGCCACGCCAGCTGCGTCTCAAGCTTTGTGGCGTCGATGGCGTAGCGGCGGTCGTGGCCGGGTCGATCCTTGACGAAGGTGACCAAGCGTCGTCGCGACCCCTCCGCCAATTTGGGGCCGATGTCGTCGAGGCAATCGCAAATGGCGTGCACCACATCAAGATTGCTCCGCTCGTTGCGGCCCCCGACATTGTAGGTCTGGAGCGGCCGCCCTCGCTCGGCGATCAGGCGCAGTGCGCGGGCGTGATCATCAACGTAGAGCCAGTCACGCACGTTGGCGCCGTCGCCGTAGACCGGCAAAGCCTTGCCCTCCAGTCCGTTCAGGATGACGAGAGGAATGAGCTTTTCCGGAAAGTGGTAGGGGCCGTAATTGTTGGAGCAGTTTGAGATGATGACGGGCAGGCCGTAGGTGTGGCCCCATGCGCTCACGAGATGATCCGACGCCGCTTTGGATGCCGAATAGGGCGAGCGCGGATCATATGCGGTCTGTTCGGTGAACAGCCCCTCATCGCCCAAACTGCCATAGACCTCGTCGGTGGAGACGTGGAGGAAACGAAAGGCCGCCGCCCGATCCGGCGCCAATCCGCGCCAGTAGCCCAGCGCCGTTTCCAGCAAAACATGGGTTCCAACAATGTTGGTCGCGATAAAGGGGGCGGAGCCGGTGATCGATCGATCAACGTGGGACTCGGCCGCCAGGTGCATGATCCAGTCAGGCTGGTAGGTCTGAAATACCGACCGCATGGCGTCGTGGTCGCAGATATCGGCCTTGACGAAGCTGTAGCCGGGCGCGTCGGCTATAGCGTCCAAAGACGCGAGATTGGCGGCGTAGGTCAGCTTGTCCACATTGACGACTTGGTCGCCGTGGCTCTGGACCAGGTAACGGCAAAGCGCAGACCCGATGAAGCCCGCGCCGCCGGTCACAAGAATTTTCAAACCGTCACTCCCAACTTTCGGAACGGGCGATCAGCCCCGACCTGGGCCGGTTTTGTCATTTTTATCCATAGAGAACGGGCTTTTCAGCTCGCTTAAAGGGGGCCACGCGGCGTCGCGCGAATTGAGAAAGGCCTGCTCTGCGCTGAACGGCCAAGGAATAGCTAGGGCTGGATCGTTCTAAAGCAGGCCGCCTTCCGCCTCAGGTGCGTAGACGTGAGTGACCTTGTACAAGACCTCGCAGTTGGGGGTAAGGGTCTGGAAGCCATGCGCAAAGCCAGCCGGTATCAGGACTTGACAGCAATTGTCGGCCGACAGCTCGACCGCGACGTGCTGACCAAAGGTCGGCGAGCCCGCGCGAATGTCGACGCAGACGTCAAAGATCGCGCCCTGGGTTACGCGCACGAGTTTGTCCTGGGCGTACGGCGGGCCTTGGAAGTGTAGTCCGCGCACGGTTCCGATCGCTGCTGTCAGCGACTGGTTGTCCTGCAAAAATACACCCTCAAAGCCCGCGGCCGCTAACCTCGGTTGACTGTAGGTCTCCATGAAATACCCGCGGGCGTCGCCAAACTTTTTCGGGGTGATCAGCAGAATGTCGGACAAAAACTGGGGTACGATTTCGGTCATACGTCGTCCTTACTGACATCGTCGATGGGGTGGCTTGTTCGCGGGCTCCCCGCCTCGTACGACGCCGACTTTTATCTTGCTTTAGCGTGTTGGGGGGGCATAACCAACCCAGCCCACGGTAGGGGCGTAGCGGTTTTTGAGGGATTGATGAAAGGCATCGTTCTTGCCGGGGGATCGGCGACCCGCCTTTACCCTCTGACCCTGGGAATTTCAAAGCAGCTACTTCCTGTTTATGACAAGCCTATGATCTATTATCCGTTGTCAGTGCTAATGATGTCCGGGATAAAAGATATATTGATCATATCTACGCCTCGAGATGTGCCACTGTTTCAGGAGTTGCTTGGTGATGGCGGGCAGTGGGGGCTATCTTTAAAGTATGTCGTGCAGGGCGTCCCCCGTGGGTTGGCGGACGCGTTCATTGTCGGCCGCCCGTTCATCGCCCAAGACTCAGTTTGCCTGGTCTTGGGCGACAACCTGTTCTACGGCGCGCAGCTCGATCTCATGTTGCGCGCAGCCCAGGCCCGCAGCACCGGCGCCACGGTCTTCGCCCAGCGCGTCGTCGATCCACACAGGTTTGGCGTTGTCGAGCTGACCGACGAGGGCCGCGCCCTCAATTTGGAAGAAAAGCCAGCGCATCCGCGTTCGAACTGGGCTGTGACGGGTCTTTATGTCTACGACAATCAGGTCGTGGATATGGCGGCCTCGTTGAGGCCCTCGACGCGCGGCGAACTCGAGATCACCGACATCAATCGTCTGTATATGGATCGCGATCAGCTGTTTGTTCAGCGCATGGGACGCGGTTACGCTTGGCTCGACACGGGCACCCATGAATCCTTGTTGGAGGCGTCGGAATTCGTTCGGGCTGTGGAGCACCGTCAAGGACTGAAGATCGCCTGCCTTGAGGAGATCGCCTATAACAACGGATGGATCACCAAAGATCAGCTTTTGGCCCGCGGTGTCGCGATGCGCAACTCGCCTTACGGCGAATATCTTATGGGGCTTGCCTGACGCTAAGGTTCGTTAGGCATGCTTAACGCGGCATGAATTTTGATAAGCGAGCGGAAGACGGACTTCGCGGGGCGTTATGGCGACCTTGAGCCGGCTGGCTTTCGCCTTTGGCGCGCCGGCCATCGTTATGGCGACAGTGATCAGCACGGTGTGGCTGTCGACAAGCCGACTCGATACGGTCATGGGTCCAAGCCGGCCGGTGCTCTTCACGCCGCCGCCCGGGCTTTCGCCGGCCACGGGTGTCGAAGGCGTCGAGCCGCCTTCGCCGCCGGCCAACGTCGATGAGCCGGCCCCGGCCTGGCAGGCCCAGGCGCGCAACGCGCTGATCCCCTATTCCCGGGCCAGTCCTTTGAGGCCGGCCCGGTTTTCAGCTGCGGCGGATCCCGAAGCGCCCGCCCAAGCGCTGCAGTGTCTGACGTCGGCCATCTATTACGAGGCGGCCAGAGAGCCGGACGCCGGCAAGCGCGCCGTGGCCCAGGTCGTTATCAATCGCTGGGCGAACCGTGCTTTTCCCAAGACGATCTGCGGCGTGATCGACCAGGGCGCGCCCGCCCCCGGTTGCCAGTTCAGTTTTATGTGCGACGGCTCCTTGGCCCGCAAGCCCTCGCCTGAGCTCTGGCGGGACGCTGAGACGATCGCGCGCGCAGCCCTGAACGGCTATGTTGAAGCGAGCGTGGGGGCCGCGACCCACTACCATGCGGATTACGTTGTGCCTGTTTGGGCGGGGACCATGCTCAAGCTGGCCAAGCTTGGCCGCCACATCTTCTATCGCTGGCCTGGCGCTGCGGCCTATATGGTCGCGCCCGTCGCCGAGCCCATCCGGCCGGCGTCGGCGGCCGATGTCGTTGGCGGCGCGTCCCCGCCGGCCACCGTGGCTTCGCCGGGCCATCTGTCGCCTGAGACCCCGCCAGCCCCGACGCCGCATCGCGACGCCGCAGTCGTTGCGCCCGCCGCCGCCGGGCCTCGACCGCCAGAGACGGTCACGGCGCCCTTCGCCACGCCCCTGGCCGCCCCCCGGACGGCCCCAGAGCCGCCGCGACGACCCGTGCCGGCGCCTAGCCTGAGGGTCGGGCCTGTTTGATCCGGGCGCTAAAAGCCACTTCCGCCTGTCGTCCTCTAAGCGGCCGCCACGGGCTGCAGTGCGAGTCGCTCCGTCGCGGGCAGCGTGATCAGACCCGATCGCCAGCCCAGGGAGAGTCCGGCCATCAGTGCGAACAGCAGGCCCGGATCCGCGGAGGGCCAGCCAAGGGCCGCCGGCGCCAGCGTCATGAGAGCCGTCCAGCCGGCGGCTGCGCCCGCGCCGATTCGGGGATCGACCTGACTGACATAGGTGCTACGGCGTCCAAACTTCCCCACCTGGGCGCAGTAACCCAAAAGGACGATCAGTCCAGCGGGGCCGACCGAGCCTAGAATAGCCGTGATGAGGCTTGACGATCGGAAGCTTCCGACGCCGACGCCCAAGCCATGGGTGAAGACCATGGCGTCAAGACCTTGCTTGGCCCAGAGCCCCCGCTCGATCCCCGATTGAGACTGCGCTTTTCCGACCGTCAACTCTGCGATCGCCGCGGCGATGTCGTTCGCAAGGTTTGGCTTGACCAGCATAACGGCGAGGGCGACCACCAGTCCCGCCACCATGATCGCGATCATTGAACTGGCGCGTCTAAAGCTGATGGAGCCGCGGACGATGACGGCGCGTACTAACAGGACGATACAATAGAAAAGGATGAAGACGTAAGCGGTCGAGGAGGTCGATAGCGCCAACATGATCGCCATGATCAGGGCGGTCGGCCCTGTCAGCCTGGACGAGATCCCACGCAGCCAAAGCTCGCACATGAAGACGCAATAGGTCGCACCCAGCGCGGCGTAGACGGACGGCTCGGGGCAAAGCGCGGAGATACGATGGAAGCCGCCTACGCCCTGATCGAGCTGGGCGTAGGCGCCTGTGCGCGCGAAATCGAAGGCGCCGGAAATATGGGCGGCGTTGAGAGCGAGATCCAGGATGCCCGTGACGGCGTGGATCCAGGTGACGACCACGAGCGCCGTGACGATCGTCAGCGATGAGTCTTTGCGGGTGGAAAATAGCGTGGCGCCGACGGCGCTAAAGCCGGTCCCGAGCAGATAGACGGCTTGGGTCGTATTCTGAGGCGTCACACTCAAAGGGACGAATCCCAATCCCGAGTGACCCATTGGGATCAAATTGATAAGGCCGGCGAACATGCGCGGAAGCACGAGCGCCGTCACGGCGCAGTATAGACAGTAGAGGATCAGCCACGCATTCTTAGTGGCCGCCAGTCCCATTTCGGGTCCGCGCCAGGCGCCAGACCGGATCATCTGCAGCGCGAGGAAAGCCAGCGACAGCATGGCTGGTGGAATCGAAGAGTTGCCCAGGGCCGGAAGGTCAATGGCCGACGCGGCGGGAAGCAGCGTGCAAAAGAACACGAAGGCTAGCATCTCGATCTTGGGCCTGAAGAGCAAATAGGCGCCGATAAGGCAGATCAAAAAGCCGGTGATCGTTGGGATCATGGCTCGGCGAGTTCTCTTGTGATCATCGGAACGGTGATTGGCGCGGCCAATCGGTCCAAGATGTTGGGGTGGCCGGCGGCGAACCGGCGCAGGGCGGATATGAAATTGTGGTCGAAGCGCTCCTCGCTGAAGCGCTCCGCCCGGGCCACCGCGTTCTTGGGCTCGAAAGTGGGCAACCAGGCCTCGAAACCGCCAACGGCGGCGACGAGGCTGTCGACGGTCTGGTCCTCGAAGACCTGCCCCGTTCTGCCAGGCGTTATCGTATCGAGGACGCCGCCCCGCCCAAAGGCCAGAACCGGCCGACCCGACGCCAAGGCTTCGACCGGTGCGATGCCGAAATCTTCTTCGGCCGTGTGGATGAAGCCTCGGCACGTGGCGTAGGCTTTTTTCAACTCTGCGAAGCTCAGCCGATCGCTGAAGCGAATGTTGGATTTGGCCGACGCCTTGAGCTTGCGCCGCATTTCGCCGTCGCCGACCATGTGCAGCGGCAAGCCCAACCGGTTGAAGGCCTCCACGGCGAGATCGCCACGCTTGTAGGGCGTCATCTGGCCGACCCAGAGGTATTCGCCGCCGACCCGCGCGTCAGGTTCGAAGGCTTCAACGGCGACGGGGGGATGAACAACGGTCGCGTCACGGCCATAGGCGCGTCGAATGCGGCGATGCACGAAGGCGGAGTTGGCCATGAAGCCGTCCACCCGCGCCGCGGTCGCATAGTCCCAAACCCGCAAGGGCGGGAACAGAAGCGACATCATCGCGCGGGGGACGGGCCCTGCTGATTTGCGGTAATCCGCCTGGGCGTCCCATAGATAGCGCATCGGCGAATGGCAGTAACAGACATGGAGCGCCGTCGGCGGCGCCAGGACGCCTTTAGCCGGTCCCGCCTCGAAGGACAGGACGAGCTCATAGCCGCTCAAATCCAGGCTTTCCAAAGCCATCGGCATGAGGGGCAGGTAGTGCCTGTAGAGCTTGCGAGCGAACGGCAGCTGATTGATGAAGGTTGTTGTGACGGACCGCTCGCGGATGACGTCCGATACCGCGTCCGGGTCGTAGACGTGGGTGAAGAGGTCGGCCTCTGGAAAGTGACCCAGGACGCGCTCAAGGACACGCTCACCGCCACGCATCCCGACGAGCCAATAATGAATGATCGCGATGCGAAGAGGTTTTGACATTCCAATTACCGATCGATCTTGAGCGCGTGTCCTTAAAATTAGCAACCCGTTTCGGACGAAACGCACTCTAAGCTTTTGAAGATAAAGCATTAGTCAACGATTGGACGAGGCCGTCTGATCGCATCATGCTCTAGCGCGGTTCGCTGTTAGGCTCGACGTCGCCCGCTGCTTTCAGCACAGCCAAGATGAACAGTATCTGACGCCGACGCTTTTAGGAGGCATGATAGCCGCTGACCTCCCGGTAATAGTAAGCGCTGTCGCCATAGCCGTGGGCGGCTTGTCTGCGCACATCCACCCGCGTGAGCGAGATACCTGTGAGTGGCGCGCCGGCGGCTCGGAGAAGGCGGATGGCCGATTTCAACGCGTCTTCCGGCGTCTTGCGCCAGCTGCATAACAAGATGACGGCGTCGCATTTTGACGCCAAAGTGCGCGCATCCGCCAGCGCCAGGAGGGGCGCTGTATCCAAGATGATGAAGTCATACCGGCTGCGAAGCTGGTCCAGCAGGCCGTCCATGGCGACGCTGCCAAAGATGTCGGTTGCGGTCAGCTTGCCGTGGGAGAGCGGCAGGTAGTGAACGCCGGTCAGGTCATCGACAACGATGGCCTCCTCGAGCGAAGCGTCGCCGTGAACGACCTCCACGAGACCCGCCTCCGGTCCCTGATCAACAAACCGCTGCAGCGATCGCCGGCGCAGGTCGCAATCGACGACGATGGTTCGCGCGCCCTGCAAGCTGGAGGTTTCACCGAGGCAAACGGAGGTCGTGGTCTTGCCCTCGCCGCTGAGCGCAGACGTGACCGCCAAGATCGTCCCTCGTCCGACGACCCTCGCGTCGCCCTCCCTCGCGCCACGCTGAGCGGTGCTCTGAACGACGGAGACCTTCAGGTTTCGAAATGATTCGGCGAAGACAGAAAAAGGATTGGCGACGATGTACTCGACAGGCGGCTGGCGTGTCCTCTTCGCCACTGACGATAACAGCGGGATGGAGCCGACGCAGGGCGCGTGAAGCCGCCGTTCGATGTCCAGCCCACTCCCGAAACTCTTGTCCGACAGTTCTGCGATGACGGCGGCGATGAATCCGAAGATGGCCGCCACGATCATGGCCAGGGCGGCGTCCAGTACGAGGCGCGGCGATGACGGCTTGTTGGGGATCTGGGCGTGGGACACGATGCGGGCGTCCGACTGTTCCGTCCCCGCGCTCGTCATGATCTCCTTAAAGCGGGCGAGGTAATTGTCATACAGTGTCTGAGATGCGGCCGCTTTCTGCTGCAGTTCGACTAGGCCGGCGACGGACTTGGTGTCCGTGGCCAGGGTCCCTCGGCTCTGGCTCAGCGTGCCTTCGAGGGACGCCAGACGCCGGGCCGAGACCTGGGCCGTCGCCTGCATATTCGAAATCACCCGTCGGATTTCGGCGCTGATCTGAACATCCAGATCCTGGAGCTGCTGTTGCGCCTTTAGAACATCTGGATAACGCGGTCCATAACGGCTGTTTAGCTCCGCGAGTTGTCCACTCGCCTGAGCCCGCTGCGACCGCAGAGTCTCCACGACGGGCGATCCGAGCACGGCGCCCACGTCGTCGCCGCTCGACCCCTTGCTCACCTGGGCGCGCGCCGTATCCAATCTGGCCTGATCGGACGCAGCCTCCGCTCGCGCAGCCGCGACCTGCTGGTTCAGGTTCGAGATCTCCTGCTGGGTCAGCGTCGCGCCTTCGGCGCCCAACAGATTGTGGGCGATCTTGTACTGCTGGACCGCCGTCGCATCCGCGGCGGCCTGATCGCTGAGTTCGCGCACCCGGGAATCTAGATAGCCGCTCGCTTGGCGATTTGCGTCGCTCTTGGTTTGCAGACTTTGTTGAATATAGGCGCTAGCGAAGGCGTTGGCGATCTGAGCCGCCTTTTCCGCGGACGGATCGGTGTAGCTGATGTTGATCACATAGGTGAAGCCGAGGCGCTGGGCCTCCAGATGGGCCATGACCTCGGTCACGGTCAGCTGCCGCTTTTCCTCTGGGGTGAGGACGGGTGGCGGAGGCGTGGCCCCGAACAGACCTAAGGTCCACCGCACGATGGTGTTGCGCAGGCCGGGGTTCCCGGCGCCCATAGTCGGATCCTTGTCCAGGTGCAGCTGATCCACAACCTGCTCGGCCATGCTCCTGGACTGGAGCAGCGCCACCTGCGTCGCGACGGCCTCTGTGGACAGGGACTGATCCGCGCTGACGTTTGGCGAGACGTTGGATTGAATCAGCTGGAGTTGGCGCGGGTCCATCATGACGCCGGCCGAGGCGGTGTAGGCGGCCTTCTGCTGAAGGATGAGCGCCATCGCCAGCACGCACGTAAGGACGAACACGATGACAAACACGGCGGATCGGCGGCGTGCGGCATCTAGGGCCGCTGCGAAGTCCAGGCTATCCGATTCTGGCGCCGATTGAGTTACCCCTTGCGACATCGTCAGGGCGTTGGGCGGCGGGGCATAGGGCGCAATAGGAGTCATGATCGTCCGGTCGCTAAGCGTCAGCGCTGTACAGTGACGGCGACCGATAACCGATTATCGTTAAAATTATAGCCGCCAAACATTCCATTCGAGAGTTGGTCTATATAAGAATAAGACGCCGTTAAGCCTAACATATTATTGATAAGGTATGTGGCGCTGATTCCGGCAGCATACCGGGAATCTATCCTGGAGGTTCCAGGGTATATATAATGATAGTATCCAAAATATGGCGATATTATGAGGTTTCGGAGCAATTCGTAATCGGCCCTAGCGGACACAGAGTCGACGTCCGAGGCGGCGCTTCCCGGGATGCCCGCCGGCTGAATGCTGTGATTGCCCGAAAGCTTTAGCGTTATAAGTTGGGTAACATTGTAGATCGCATCAACATTATAGGCGACCCCAGTCACGTCCGGAATTTGGCTGGAGCTGTAGTGTTGGTCTAAATAACCTATACCAACATCATAGCGGATTAAATGCGTAAGCTGGCCGTTTAAGCCTGCAAGCGCTTGATAGCCAGTTGAATTGAAACTTCCCAACGTGGCGAGGGGGCTGTGTATGAAATTGCTTTGATTGGGCTGAAATTGCGTAAATATTGCGATATTTGGATCAATCGCCCAACTCAGTCGAATAGTCTCTGATGTCGCAACCTCATCGCGAGATGCTTCATTGTAGTATATATTGTTACCTGCTACAAATATATCATTGCCGCTCACATTGTAAATGCCGGGTGCGAGCTGGACGTTATAAAAGCTGTAGTAGCTTCCCGCCGCCGACAAATCCAAACGAAACCGGCCGAACTCGCGGTAACCGCTCGCGCCGCCGTTGATGAGGTCGTAGCGGACAGGCTGGATAACGCCCGCGATCGAGTCTTGATCGCTGCGCGGCTCGGTAAGTTGCGCCGCGCCGAAGTTGAACGAGAGTTTGGACCGGCTATCGACGTCTATGCCTGCGTTGGCGGCCATCGAGTATTCGTTGCTACTCTCGCCCGGCTGATCAAGATATTGGTCGCGCTCATATTGCAGCCGTACGCCCAGCGAATTTCGGCTCCAATTGGACGATATGTCCAAGCTCGGCGTCAGGGCGATAATAGCGCCGCCCGTCTTTTTGGGCAGGGCATAGACGTTATCGTCATAGATGGCTGTCACCGAGGCCCGCGGATAGACTGTGAAGGCGCCGATATGCTCACCCGCCGCATCATATTCGGGATGAGCCCTCGCGGCGACGTCGGTGACAGACGATCGATCGTAGTAGGACTGCGCCCGAGCGGCGCCTGCGATCGCCCCTGTCGCCGCGATCAACGCGGTCAAGGCCGGCGTCCACCGCCGCAAGCCGTTATATCTCGCCGTCACGTCGCCCGATCGGGATGTCGCCGCCATGAGGCCTCTCTCGCTCTCGATCAACGTCATCATGCGCCCGTGTTAGACCCTTACATCGCCGCCATCCGAAAAGATGCACCGGCCAACCTGTATACCATCCATACGCCAGGACCGCGCTGCGCCGCTTCGGCCAAGACAGATTTGGCCTCGATTCGGTAGGGCTTGTCGCAATCTATCACGGAGGCGCTTGGTCAGCGCCAATACGTGGCGTCTCAAGCCGCGAGAGCGCCCAAAGGGCGGCGTCGCGCACAATAGGGGAGGCGTCGTCCAGGCGTTCGCGCGCAGCGCTGGCGAGGTCCTCTTGCCCGGAATTTCCGACCGCATAGAGGACGTTGCGCACGAAGCGATCACGCCCGATGCGCTTAATCGGCGACTTGGAGAACAGGCTGCGAAAGGCGCCGTCGTCAAGGGCCGCCAGATCGGCGAGGGCTGGGGCGCGGAGCGTCTCGCGCGCGTGGAAGGCGGCCTCGCTCGCCACGGCGGCGAACTTGTTCCAAGGGCAGACCGCCAGGCAGTCGTCGCAGCCGTAGATTCGGTTGCCCAGCCGCTCGCGGAATTCGACCGGCACCGGCCCAGAGTGCTCGATCGTCAGGTAGGAGATACACCGCCGGGCGTCGAGCTGGTAGGGCGCCGGAAAGGCCTGGGTGGGGCAAACGTCCAGGCAAGCCCGGCAAGATCCGCAATGATCCCGCTCCGGCGCGTCGGCCGGCAGCTCCAAGGTGGTCAGCACCACGCCGAGAAACAGCCAAGAGCCGACTTCGCGAGAGACGAGATTGGTGTGCTTGCCCTGCCAACCGAGCCCCGCGAGTTGGGCCAGGGGCTTTTCCATCAAAGGCGCGGTATCGACGAACACCTTTAGCTCGCACCCGTAGGTCTGCGCCATCCAGCGGCCCAGCGCCTTTAGGCGCGTCTTGATCACGTCGTGGTAGTCCTGGCCCTGAGCATAGACGCTGACGACGCCTAGGTGTTTACGCTCCAGCGCCGCCAGTGGGTCTTGGTCGGGGCCGTAGTTTAAGCCGAGCATAATGGCGGAGCGGGCCTCCGACCACATGGCGCGCGGGTGCAAGCGCCGCGGCAGGGTCGTCTCCATCCAGCCCATTTCGCCGTGACGCCCATCCGCCACGAACTGTTCCAGCCGCCCACCGGCTTCCCAGCTCATGTCCAGATCAGCCACGCCGAAGGCCTCAAATCCAAGCGCGTGCGCCTTGGCGCCGATCGCGGCCTTGAGGTCGGGGGGATCGCGACGTGGCGGATCGGGGGCGCCCACAGGCGGCCTAAACATCGACGAGCGTCGCCTGCACGCGCCGGCCGTCGTGTCCATCGACCTGGAGGCGCACGATCTCGCCCGGCGCTGCGGCTGGGGCGTCGAACATCGCCTCGGTGAAGTCCTCCGCCCGCGCCAGGCCCGGCGTTTCCACCAGGGCGCTGAGCGTGCGCCCGACCTGGCGCTCGAGGTGGCGGCGCAGGCCGGCGGCGCCGGCGGCGCGCAAGCGCTCGGCGCGGGCCTTCACGACCCCGCGCGGCAGGGGCGGCATCAGGGCGGCCGGCGTGCCGGGTCGGGGGCTGAAAGGGAAGACATGCAGATACGACAGCTCCGCCTCCTCGACCAGCTGCAAGGTATTGTCGAAGGCGGCGTCTGTCTCGGTCGGAAAGCCGGCGATCAAGTCGGCGCCAAAGGCCGTCTCAGGCCGTACCCGCCTGATGCTGTCGATAAGGCGCAGCGCTTGATCGCGATTATGGCGCCGTTTCATCCGCTTCAGGATGAGGTCGTCGCCGGCCTGAAGCGACAGGTGCAGATGGGGCATCAAACGTGGCTGTTCGGCGAAACACTGCAAGAGATCGGGGTCGATCTCGGCGGCGTCGATCGAGGAGAGGCGCAAGCGAGGTAGCTCCGGCGCCAGCTTCAAAATCCTGGCGACCAACTGTCCAAGCGTTGGGCGACCCGGCAGGTCCGCGCCCCAAGAGGTGACATCGACGCCGGTCAGCACGACCTCGCCGTACCCTTGCGCCGCCAGCCGGCGGACCTGCGCCACGACATCGCCCGCCGGCGCGGAGCGGCTGCCGCCGCGCCCGAGCGGAATGACGCAGAAGGTGCAGCGATGATCGCAACCGTTCTGGACCTCCACGAAGGCGCGGGCGCGATCCGCCAGTCCATCGACCAGATGGGGCGCCATCTCCCGCACCTGGGCGATATCGCCGACGCGAACGCGGGTCGCCAGACTGTCCGTACCATAGGCGCCAGGCGCCGACTTCAGGTCGTTGCCCAGCACCGCATCGACCTCGCGCATGGCCGCGAAGGTCTGGGGCTCGATCTGGGCGGCGCAGCCCGTCACGATCAGCTTGGCGTTCGGCCGGGCGCGGCGCGCCTTGCGGATGGCCTGGCGAGCTTGGCGCACGGCTTCGCCCGTGACGGCGCAGGTATTGAAGATCACGGCGTCGCTGAGCCCGTCGGCCGCGGCCCGCGCCCTGGCTTGTTCGCTTTCGTAGGCGTTGAGTCGACAGCCAAAGGTGACGACCTCGACACCTTGGGCTGCGGTCTCGTCCACGATAGCGGGCAGAGGTGCAGCGATCGTCATTCGTCCGCCGCCATATGGGCCGCGAAAGCGTCGCTGTAATCCGCGTGCCAACGGGACAGGGGCGGGCGGCCCAAAATGGCGTCGTCGGCCGCCCAGCGCATCCGCTTGCGGTCCATCTCCGGCGTGACGTCGTTGTCGGGGCACAGGATGTAGAACCGGCCCGCTTCGATCCCGCTCAGCATCTCGTCGATCACCTGGTCGGCTGTCCAGGCGCCGGGGGGGCGCTCGGCGCGCTCGGTGATGCCGGTGTAGGTGAAGCCGGGGATCAGCAGGTGGGCGCTAACCTGGCAGCCCTCAAGGTTGCGCAGTTCATGCTGCAGCCCTTCCGTCGCGACCTTCACGCCCGCTTTGGAGACGTTATAGGCGGTGTCGCCCGGCGGGGTGGTGATGCCCTGTTTGGAACCCGTATTGATGATCAGGCCCGGTCGCGACCCGGCCGTCATCGCTGGCGCAAACGCGTTTATCCCGTGGATCACGCCCCAGAGATTGATGTTCAACACGCGACGCCAGGCGTCGATGTCGCCGAACGCGCCTGCGCCCCGGCCGACGCCGGCATTGTTCATCAGAACATCGACCGCCCCGAAGCGCTGATAGGCCGCCGTCTTCAGCGCCTGGACCGCGCCGTAATCCGCCACGTCGGTCACCACTGCCATCACCTGGCCGCCAGATGCATCGGCCGCGACCTCACCGACCGCCTGGTCCAACGCCGCTCCGGCCAGGTCCGCGAGCACGACATTAATGCCAAAGCGCGCAAAGCGCTTGGCGGCGGCCAAGCCGATGCCGCTGGCGGCGCCGGTGACGACGGCGGTGCAGCCGGGGGTGAGAGCGGGATGATGGGGCATGGTTAAGGACTCACAAAACGAGGGATTGGTTTAGGGCGCCCTCTCCCTCGCTTTCCCCGGACTTGTTCCGGGGGCCCATGGCGCGACGTCTGACACCCATAGAGCGGTATTAATATCGCGCTATGGATGCCCGGAAGAGGTCCGGGCAAGGCGGAAGAAAGATGCCGTACTTTAGGATCTTAGAGCGTCCCCGTGAACTCAACGGCGACCGGGCCGGTCATCAGCACATGGTCGTCGTCGCGCCAGTCGATCAACAGCTCGCCGCCGTTCATGACCAGGGTTGCGCGGCGGTCGATCTTGCCGCGTCGGTGGGCCGCGACCATCGCCGCGCAGGCGCCCGTGCCGCAGGCTTTGGTCTCGCCAACGCCCCGTTCCCATACGCGAAGCCGAATGCGATCGCGCGCCTGCACCTCTGCGAAGCCCACATTGGCGGCTTGTGGAAACAAGGGGTGGTGCTCGATGATCGGCCCCATGGTCAGGACGGGGGCCGTCTCCGCGTCGTCCACGAAGAACACCACATGAGGGTTGCCCATGTTCACACAGCCGGGCGTATGGAGCAGGGGCGCGTCGATCGGGCCGATCTGAAGCTCGATCCCCCGCGTGTCCATCTCTTCGGCGAGGGGAATGTCGCGCCAGTTCAGTCGCGGCGTTCCCATGTCGACCGTCACGGCATGATCGCCGGCGCGGGCGGCGCTCAAGAGGCCGGCGCGGGTTTCGAATTGCGCGTGCGTTCGCCCGGTGGCCTCCATCAGGAGCCAGCCGACGCAGCGCGCGGCGTTGCCGCAGGCCGAGACTTCCGTTCCGTCAGCGTTCCAGATGCGCATGAAGGCGTCCGCCGTCCGTGACCGCTCGATAGCGATCAACTGGTCGCAGCCTACGCCGCTCGCCCGGTCGGCGAGGGCGCGCACTTGGTCGGGCGTAGGCGCAAAGGCGCCATCGCGCGCCTCGACCACGACGAAGTCATTGCCGAGCCCGTTCATCTTCAAGAACGGCAGCTTGGGAAGGCGGGTTTGGAGCAGGGGCTCGGCCATAGCAGCGCTATATAGTCTAGGCCG
>Ga0116226_10002790_pt1 | contig 15307 bp, 13 predicted proteins | sample S1TSphfallax_FD_89692 | JGI IMG/M metagenome (GOLD analysis project Ga0116226, IMG submission 89692) | Host-associated microbial communities from peat moss isolated from Minnesota, USA - S1T2_Fa - Sphagnum fallax MG | ecosystem: Host-associated > Plants > Peat moss > Unclassified | place: USA...
GCGCTTAAGGGGGGGTCAGCGGGAACGCCGCAAGTCGCTGGCGGTAGATCTCTAATCCGGTTTTCGTCCCCGGCCGCGTTGCCAAGCCGCCGGGATGCATCGAGGATAGGCCGGCATGACTGCTTCCCGCTCTGATGCCCGCGCCATCCTGCACGTCGACATGGACGCGTTTTATGCCTCTGTGGAGCAGCATGATGACCCCTCCCTGGCCGGGCGGCCGATTGTGGTGGGCGGCGCGGGCGGCCGCGGTGTGGTGGCCGCCGCGAGCTATGAAGTGCGGCGTTACGGCGTCCGATCTGCCATGCCGATGCGCCAGGCCCTGGCCCTCTGCCCGACGCTCGTCTGCGTTCCACCCCGGATGGCCCGATACAAGGAGGTATCGGGGCGGATTTTCGCCCTATTTGAGGCAGTGACGCCGCTGGTGGAAGGCCTGTCGCTCGATGAAGCCTACCTGGACGTCACCGCGAGTCGTGCGGCCCGCGGCGAGCCACGGGACATCGCCGCGCAGCTCAAGTCCCGCATCCGCAGCGAGCTTGGACTGACGGCCTCGATCGGCGTTGCGCCGAATAAGCTCCTCGCCAAGATCGCCTCCGACCTCGAAAAACCCGATGGGTTGGTGCTGGTCGAGGCAGGCCGAGTCGCCGAGTTCATGGCACCGCTGTCGGTGCGGCGCCTGCCGGGGCTCGGTCGCAAAGCGGGTGAACGGGTGGAACAGGCTGGCCTGCGGACGCTCGGTGAGCTCGCGGCGGCGCCGGAGCCGTTGCTGCGGCAGTTGTTCGGACGCCATTCCGCCCACCTGCGAGACCGCGCCCGCGGCATCGACGAGCGCCCGGTATCGGCGGACCATTCGGAGCGCTCGATCAGCGCCGAGGATACCTTCAACGGCGACGTCAGCGATGTCTCGCGGCTGCATGCGGAACTGACGCGGCTGGTTGACCGACTGGCGTACCGACTGCGCTCCAAAGGCCTCGTCACGGGCTGTGTGAGCGTGAAGATCCGCCGTCACGACTTCACCACCTTCACCCGTCAGCGGCGCGTCTCCCCGGTGACCCATGACACCCGGGCGATCGCGGCGATCGCCCGCTCGCTGCTCGCGAACTGGCTTGCCGGTGAGCCCGGGGCGCGCCTGCGGCTGCTCGGCGTGGGAGTGAGCGAGCTCGCGCCGGCCATGCAGCTCGGCCTGTTCGACCCGCAGCAGCGGGCGGAGGCGACGCGACTCGACGCGGCGCTCGATGAAATCCGGGTCAAGTTCGGGGACCGCGCACTCACTCGCGCGAGCACTCTGCGCGATCGCTGAGCGGCGCGGCTATACTCGCTGGTCCGCATGTACCTCGCGTTTTTCGGGCTCAACGAGAAGCCTTTCGCCATCACCCCGGACCCCCGCTACCTGTTTCTCGGGGAGCGGCATGCCGAGGCCCTGGCGCACCTCGTGTACGGCATCACCGAGGCCGGTGGGTTCATCCAGCTGACCGGCGAAGTCGGCACCGGCAAGACCACCATCGTTCGCTCGCTGCTCGGCCAGATTCCTAAAACGGCCGAGGTCGCGCTCATCCTGAATCCGCAGATGACCGCGCCGGAGTTCCTGCTGACGATCTGCGAGGAAATCGGCATCGGCGTCCCCGACTCGGCGCAGGGCAGCGTCAAGGAGCTGGTCGATATCCTCAATCACTACCTGCTGCGCTCACATTCGGAGGGCCGACGGGTCGTGCTGGTCGTGGACGAAGCCCAAAATCTCGACCCCGCCGTGCTCGAGCAGGTGCGGCTGCTCACGAACCTCGAGACCGAGACCCGCAAGCTGCTGCAGATCATCCTCATCGGACAACCGGAGCTGCGCGAGCTACTGTCGCGCAATGAGCTACGCCAGCTCTCGCAACGCGTTACCGGTCGCTATCACCTCGATCCTCTGGAGCGGGACGAGTCGGCGGCTTACCTTCGCCATCGGCTACGGATCGCGGGGGCGACCCGGGAAATTTTTTCGCCTGGCGCGCTGCGTACCCTGCACCGAAGGGCCGGCGGCATTCCGCGCCTCATGAACGTGATCGCGGATCGTGCGCTGCTCGGTGCCTTCACCCAGGACCGCCATCTGGTGAGCGCGCGGCTGGTCAATCGCGCGGCCGACGAAGTATTCGGTCGAACCGCTACGCCGCGTTGGGTTCCGTGGGCCGCCGTGGGCGGCTCGGCGGCGCTCCTGGTGGTCGCCGCGATTACGCTGTGGCATTGGTCCTACGCGCGGGCCGCCACCCCCACAGCCCTGCGCGCGGCGCACGTCGGTCCGACGGCAAGTCCAACGACAGCCGCCCTGACCACAGCCGAGCCTGCGCCGGCACCAGCGTCAGCATCCGCCGCCAAGGCGCCGCTGCTCGGCGATCTGCTCGATAAATTTCAGGCCCAGACCGACACCGACACCGCGTTCACTCAACTGTTCGCGCTCTGGGGGGCGCAGTATGTGCCGGGCACCGTCGATCCCTGTGCCCAGGCGACGCAGAAAGGGCTCGAATGTCTGGTCCAAAGGGGCTCGCTCGCGCAGCTCCGCCAATACAACCGGCCCGCGATCCTCACCGTGAGCGACGACTCCGGCATGCCGCGCCAGGTGGTACTCGCTGGGCTCGACGACGAGCATGCGCTCATCGAACTCGGCGCCGAGCGGCAAGAAGTCAGCATCGGCAACCTGTCGCGCTACTGGTTTGGTGACTACGTGCTGCTATGGCGCCCTGGCGGCGGACACGGCAAGCCGATGTCGCTCGGGGCGCGGGGCGCGGACGTTCGCTGGCTGCGTGAGAGTCTCGATAAGCTCGCCGGCGTTCCGGCGAAGCAGCCGGTGAGCGACGTCTATGACCCGGAACTCATGAAGGCCGTGCAGAGTTTCCAGCGTGAGCACCGGCTCGCGGTGGATGGCATCGCGGGGGTGCAGACTCAGATCCTCGTCGATGCGGCCATGGGCTCGGCAGACTCGCCGTTCCTGCAGTTGGATGCGGCGCCCGCTGCCCACGCTTCGCACGGCGGATAGGAACCCGATGTCCTTCATTCTCGATGCGTTGAAAAAATCGGAGAGCGAACGCCAGCGACAGACTGGGCCCGCGCTGTTCGAAGTGCGTATCGCTCCGCCGCGGCCCCGCTTCCCGCTTTGGGCGATACTGGTCGCGGCCTTGCTCGCCGTGAATGCGCTCGTCTTCGGGGGCTGGCTGATCGTGCGCAGCGCCCGCACCGAGGCCATGTCGGCGCCCACTCACGTCGCGGTAGTTTCACCCCCGGCTCCCGGGGCTGCAGAGACTACTGGGGGTGCAACGGCCCGTGCACAGGCTCCGACCCCGACAGCACGCCCCCCCTCAGAACCGCGCGATCCGGAACTCGCCGCCCTCGACCCCGCGTCCGATCCGACGAGCGACGCGGCGGTCGCGCGCCCGGACGATGAGCCGGCGGTGCCTGCGGGAGTGACCGCTTCCGTACCGGCAGGCTCAGCGGCGGCCAAAGCGGCTGAATATCCCGGAGTACGGGTCCAAAGCGAGGCGCTCCCCACGCGTGACGAGCTGCATTCGCCTGCCATTGCGGCGCTGCCCGAGTTGCGCCTCGACCTTCACGTCTATGATGCCGTCCCCGCCAAGCGCTTCGTGTTGATCAACATGCATCGCTTGCGCGAAGGGGACTCGCTACCCGAAGGAGTACGGGTCGATCACATCACCGCCGAAGGCGCAGAACTCGAGTACCAGGGCGAGCATTTTCTGCTACCCCGGGAGTAACCGGCGCTCAGCGCCACCGCTGCGGGACGCGCTGTAGCTTCGAGACGTCGTAGCCGAGTTTGGCGACCCGCTCGACGAGCGCGGCGTACTCCGCCGGCGGGAGGTCCGGCGTACGCGCCATGATCCAGACGTAATCGCGCGCCGAGCGCGCGATGATCGTCTCCCGATAGGCTGGATCTACATAGGCGATCACATATTCCGCCTTGATCGGCCATACGAACTGCATCCCCCAGACCGCATTGCCGGTATCGGGACGGACGAAGCCCTTGGGCGTATGGCGCTTCAACGGGCCATCGAAAGCGCCCTTGTGGAAGGTAAAGGTCGTGAGCACCGTGCCATCCGGCGCGAGTTCGTAACTCTCGACCGCGTTGTAGGCGTTACGCTCGATGAAGGTCGGGATATTGGCGATGACGTACCACTCGCCCATGAAACGCGGCAGGTCGATCGAAGTTTCACGGGGCATGGGCGCACTCGGGGTGGTGGAGCAGCCGACGAGCAGTACGGCAAAAAGCACTGAGTGCAATCGCATCGTCATTGAGATTCTTCCTTGCCTTCCGCAGCCCCGCTTAGCACATCGATTGTAGGCGCGGTCAGGCGGAAAGTCCGCCAATCCTCGAGACGCTTCGCCCCGAGCGACTCGTAAAACCGGATTGCCGGTGCATTCCACTCGAGCACCGCCCACTCCATCCTCCCGCATTGCTCACGCTGTGCGCGCCGTGCGAGCTCGGCCAGCAGCGCCTTGCCGATCCCGCGACCGCGCAGCTCCGGCAGAACGAACAAGTCCTCGAGATGCAGTCCGGGCCGCGCCAGGAACGTGGAGAAATTGAAGAAGTAGAGCGCAAACGCCACCGGCGTTCCCTCCCATTCGCCGATCAAGGCGTGGGCTCGGGGGGGTACGGCGAACAGGGCGTGTTCGAGGGCGGGCGCAGTGGCCGCCACCTCGTGCGCGAGCCGCTCGTAGTCGGCGAGCGCGCGGATGAGCCGCAGCAGGAGAGCTCCATCTCCAGCCCTGGCGTCACGAATCGTCAACATGCTGACAAACCTCGGCCGGCATGGGAAAGCGGACCCACCTCATGATTATGTACATTTCTGGCGATTCACGTCGCTTGCCGGGCTGGCAGCCGGTATTCGGGCGACGAACTTCACAGAATCCCGCCGTCCGAAGCGCTATATCCTGCGGTCGGTCGTGATACCGGCCAGCCCGTGGAGCGGCATCGAGTTGGAATCGACCCCCGCCAAAGAGCGGCAGCTGCGGACCAGCGAGAGCGGAGCTGAAGGCCTACGCGCGCCTCGGTCGCGCTCCCTCGTTGCGCTCACGAACGATGAAGAACTGCTGGAGGCTCTCGAGAGCGTGCTCGCGAACGAGCGCCGTCTGCGGGTGGTCGATCTCGAGACGGAACTCGCGAGCGCCCTGCGTGACCCACGTGTCGGAGTCGCGCTGATCGACGCCGACAAGCTGCAGTCGCCGCTCGCCGAATTCACACATCGGCTGCGGATCGACTATCCGGGGGTGGTGTTGGTGGTGGCGGGCGGCCCGGACGAACAGGCCGTGATCGCAAACCAGGTGGCGTCGGGCGAGATCTATCGCTTCCTGCACAAACCGGTATCCGAACAAAGAGTAAAGCTCTTCATCGAGGCCGCGTTGCGCCACCAAAGCGCCGGAACGCAGCGCGAGCCAGCAGCAGTAGGCGGAGCTGCCGCAGCGGTCACACCCCTCGTCCGTTCCACCCGGCTGCCCGCTGCCATCGCCGTCGGCGCTGCGGCAATCCTGTTGACGGTCATCATGGGTGCCTGGGCGCTCTTCCATACTGCACCCGCGGTTGACGCAGGCGGCCCGCGCGCGCCCGCCGGTTCGCGAGCGCCCGCCTTACCCCGCGATGCGCGGCTCGCCAAAGCGAACGCGGCGCTCGCGCGTGGCGAACTCGTCACGCCTGTCGGTGCCAGCGCCGCCGAGTTATTCGCTGCGATCCTCCGCGACGCTCCCGACGACCCCGACGCGCGCGAGGGGCTCGGCAAAGTGATCGACCAGCTCTGCTCGCTCGCAGAGCGGGAAGTCGCAGCAGGTCGGCTCGAGGAGGCGACGCGTTACCTCGAATCGGCGCGGCGACTCGATGCGAATCAGGTGCGGGTTGCGTTTCTGACCACCGAAATAGCCAAGGAACGCGAGCGCGCCACTGCCAGCGCCAGCCGCGCCGCGGCGCGCGCCCGGGCAGCGGCTGAAGCCGCGGCCAAGGCGGCGGCTGAACGGTCCCCCGAGCCGCCCGACGAAGCCGCAGCGGTGAGCGATACACCCCAATGACTTCCGTACGGCTACTGATCGTCGACGAGGATCGCCAGTATCGCGAGTGGCTGTCGCATCATGTCGGAATCTTCTGGCCGGAAGCGTCGCTGCAGCTTGCCGATCTCGAGGAATTCAAACGCAAGCGCGTCGCCCTCACGCGCCGTGACTGCGATCTCGTGCTGCTCGGCGTATCGGTCGGGGAGAGCCCCGAGGATCCCCGCTCCATTGGCCTCGAATGGCTGCGCAGACTGCGCGACCAGCCCGGATTTCCGGCGATCATCGTAATCGCGAACGACGGCAACGAGCTCACCGCCGTACGTGCGCTGCGGCTTGGCGCGGCCGACTACCTACCGAAGCGGCTGCTCACGCCCGAACGACTGCACACCATACTCAAAGTGTGCAGTCGAACGCTCGAGCGGCGGCGACGCCCGCGAGATCCGCCGTCGGCAGCAGCCCCCGCAAGCGAGAATCTGCTCGGTAAACCGATTCCCAATCGCGGCCTCATTCCCGGCTATTCGATCCTGCAGACACTCGGCGAGTCCGACAAGGCGGTGGTGTACCTCGCCACCTCAGGCGAGCTGCGGCGCAACGTCGCGCTCAAAGTCTCGACGCAACTGCGTGACGGGACCGACGACGCCGGACAACAGTTGTTTGCACGCGAATATGCAGCCGTCAATGCGATCAATCATCCGGCGATCGTCGATCTCTACGATCACGGCGTGTACGAGGGCCGGGAATACCTCGCGATGGAGTATTTCCCCTGCGGCGATTTGAAGGCCAGGCTGCAGCATCCGATCTCCGAGACCGAGACGCTCGACTTCATTCGACGCGTTGCCTCCGCCCTCTGCGTCGTGCACGACGCGGGTCTCGTGCACCGCGACCTGAAACCGCCGAACGTCATGCTCCGCGAAACGGGCGAGGTGGTGCTGATCGATTTCGGTCTCGCGCGCAGCATCCACGGGGGCCGGGGCAGCACGCGCACGGGCATGCTGCGCGGATCGCCGTACTACATGAGCCCGGAGCAGGCACAGGGTCAGCCGCTCGACGGCCGCACCGACCTCTACAGTCTCGGCATCATGCTGTATGAAATGCTGACCGGTAGAAAGCCATTCACCGGATCGACCGCCATCGAGGTGCTGCAACAGCACGTATCCGGCGCCCTCCCGACACTACCCGCAGACCTTGCCCATCACCAGCCGCTGCTCCATCGCCTGCTCGCCAAGTCGGTGGATGATCGGTTCCAGAGCGCGCGTGCCGCGCTCGATGCGCTCGCCGCCGTGCCGGACGCCGCCGCGGCGGAGCCCGTCGCGCTCGCCGGATGAATAGGGTGGCGGTCTTGCTGGCACTATCCGCCGGGTTGGTCGCAGTGCTTGGCGCGGGCTTCGCGCGGGTATTGCACAGGCTCCGCGTAGCGAATGCGGTGCTGACCCGCGCCGCTAGCGAAACCGCCCGTATTCTCGACACCGTCGGCGAGGGTTTGCTGCTGCTCGACCGCAACCACAGCCTGGCGGAGACGAGCTCGCGTGCGCTGCTCCCGCTCCTCGGACGCCGTCAACTCACTGGGATCAACTTCGATACCCTGCTCGCCTCGATGGTCGACGAACCCACCCGCAGGCTCGCCATCGATTACCTATCGCTGCTGTGGCGCGAGCGCGTCAATGAAAACCTGGTACGCAGTCTCAACCCGCTCACCGAAGTCGAAATCGAGCGGACGGGTCCCGACGGCGCGCCGGAACGGCGGGTGCTTTGCTTGGAATTCCGGCGCGTGCGCAGCGCGTCCCGCACCACTGCGCTTCTGTGCACCGTCTCGGACGTCACCGACCGGGTGCGGCGGGTACGCGAACTCGCCACCGCCCACACCGAAGCGCAATCCTTGTTCGAGCGCCTCGTCGCCCTGCTCGAGGTCGGGCCGGACGATCTGGCCGCCTTCCTGACGCACTCGGAAACCGCGCTGCAGCTCGTCAATGGGGTCCTCAAGAGGCCCGCTCGGGACGCCGCCGCCTTCCGTGAGAAGCTCGAGCGCATCTTCGCCGAGATACACCCCCTCAAGACGCAGGCCTCGGCGCTTCGACTCCGCGCGGTCGAGACCTCCGCCCAGCAGATCGAGGCGGCGCTCGCAGAGCTCGGCGGCCGCTCGAGCCTGACGGGTAACGACTTCCTGCCACTCGCCGTGAAGCTGGATGGATTCTTCGCCGAACTCGCCGTGCTGCGCGATCTCGGCGGACGGCTGCAGGGGGCACGCGCCCGCCTGGTCGAGCCGGAGCCAACGGAATCAACCGTGGTGATTCGCGGACTCGCGCCGCCGGCCACGCTGCATGCCACGTTGCAGCGGCTCGCCGAGGATCTGGCGGCGGAATACGACCGATCGGTTTCGCTGGTGAGCGTCGGGCTCGAGCAGGCGCCCGATGCCTACACAGCGCTGCTGCACATCGTCCTCAAACAGCTGGTACGCAACGCGGTCGTGCACGGCATCGAGTCTGCCGCCGAGCGCACGCTCGCCGGTAAGTCGAGCATGGGAACACTGACCGTGGAGTTCGTCGATCGCGGCGGCCCGGACTTGGAACTGACGTTCCAGGACGACGGCCGCGGACTCGATCGACAACTCGCCGGCAACCTCTTCAAGCCGCAGGCCGGCCGCGGCACGGGCATGCCGGTCATCCGAGACCTGGTGGCGGAAGTCGGCGGACGCATCAGTCTCGCCTCGCGCCGTGGGCAGTTCACGCGGCTGCGAATTCATCTGCCCGCCGTGCGCTCTGCGGCAGCCTGAGCCGCCGTGAACCAGCCCCTCGCTCACGAGCCGCGCGAGCTCGGATTGTTGGTCGTCGAGTCCTCGACAGTCGTCCGACGTCGCATCGAGCGCTCGGTACGGGTCGCGCGGCTGCGAGTGCTCGGCACGGCCCGCGACGCCGACGAGGCGCTGCGGGTTCTCGAGCAACTGCGCCCGGATGTGGTCACGCTCGGACTCGATATCGCAGGCATGGACGCCGGCGACTGCATTGGACACATGCTGATGCGCCAACCGCTGATCCGAATATTGGTGATTGGGCCGCTCACCGACAAGGCGACGGCGATCGCGGCCATGCACCGCGGAGCCAACGGGTTCCTGGCGCAGCCCTTTACCGAAGGTCAGTTGAACGAGGCCTTGGCAGAACTGGTGCGCGACGCTTAAGCAGGTTCGCTGGTGGAGGCGCGATCGCTGCGCCGCCCGAGCCACCAGCCCACCCCGAGCCAGACGGCCGCGAACGCGGCGCCGACGATTCCGAACCCCAGCGTGGTGAAGCCGAGCTTGTCGAGCGCCTTGGCGAACTGGGCGGCCACGTAGTCCGCACCCCGGTACACCGGCACATCGATCAGGTTCTTGGCCTTGTATTTGGTCTCGGTATCGAGCCGGCTGAACAGCATTTCTCGCCCCGGGCGGATGAACGCATACTCACCGAAGCGGCGCAGAATCGACACCATAACGACCACGGCGAGCGTGCCCGAGAGCGCCATGGCACCGAAGCCCAGGACTACGACGCCCGGAACGACGGTGAGCAACGCGACCACCCCAAGACGCTTTGCCACACGGCCCGTCAGGAAGATCTGCGACAAGATGGCGAGCGACTGCACCGCGAAGTCGATGCGCGCGAACACCTGGGTGCGATCGCCAGTGCGAGCATAGGCCTCTTGCACCAGATTCAGTTGCTCGAAATAGACGATCGAATTGGCAATCGACAGCAGGAACACGAATGCCGCGATCATGAGAAGGTAGGGCGAGCGCAACAGGAGCGAGAACCCGGCGAACGGATTACCGCCGAGCGCACGATCCTCCCGCCCGCGGGACGGTGGCCTGGATCCATGTGAAGGCACCGTCCCGGCCACGCTCCTGGTAGCGGTCGCAGTCGCGGTGGCGGTCGCGGAGCCCGCCAACTCGCCGCCGGTCCAGATCTTGAGCAGTACACGCTGCGCAAAGATTGCGCCGCCGAACATCAGTGCGCTCAGCAAGAGAACGCCTGAGTTGCCGATGTAACGCACGGTCGCCATCGTGACCGCCGGCCCAAACAGGCCCCCCGCCGTGCCACCGGCCGCAATGAAGCCGAACAGGCGCTTGGCCTGGCCCGAGTCAAAGAGTTCTAGCGCGAAGCTCCAGAACACCGATACCAGCATCAGGTTCATGACACTGATCCAGACGTAGAAGGCGGCCGCCACGCTCGAGTTCCGTTCATCCGCGTGGATCGCGATGGCGAAACCGAGCAGCGAGAGCGCCACCACTCCGTAGATCAGCGGCAGCAGGATGCCGCGCCGGACGCGCGCGACCAGCGCGCCGTACACCGGCACGATGATCAGCGACCCGATGAACGTCGCGCCCCATAGGTCCTCGGTGCGCGAGCGCCCAAGGATCGTGCCGAAGGTTTCGCGTACCGGCCGCACCGCGAAATAGCCGCCGAGCACCAAGAAGATGAGCACGAACGCCGCGACCACGGCCGCCGTTTCCTGCGGTTGGACGCTCGCCAGCCGCCCGAGCAGGCGTCCGAGCAGGCTCGGGTCGAGCGGCCGATGCTCGGCCGGTGGCCCCTTGTTCGCGGGAGAACTCATGGCGATATTCTGCCGGCGGCGATTGTCAGCGGCGGACGAGGGCGCATACCATCCGGACATGATGCAGCTAAATGTGAACGGCAAGTTACACACGATCGACGCGGAACCGGAGATGCCGCTGCTCTGGGCACTACGCGACCTGCTGGGTCTGACCGGCACGAAATACGGGTGTGGCATGGCGCTCTGCGGCGCCTGCACGGTACACGTCGATGGCGCTGCGGTTCGCGCCTGCATCACGCCGCTCGCGAGTCTCGCGGGCAAGAAGATCACGACCATCGAAGGGCTCTCGGCTCACGGGGATCACCCCGTGCAGCGTGCATGGCTCGAGGTCGATGTCGTGCAGTGTGGCTATTGCCAGTCCGGACAGATCATGTCCGCGGCGGCGCTCCTCGCCCAGAACCCGCATCCGAGCGATGCGGAGGTCGACTCCGCCATGAGTGGCAACATCTGCCGCTGTGGCTGTTATCAGCGCATTCGCGCGGGCATTCGGCGGGCTGCGGAACTCGCGGCGTCGACCGAGCATTCATGAGCGGGTCGCCGAGTTTGGAGGTCTCGCGACGCGGGTTCCTGGTCGGGGCCGGGCTGGTGATCAGCCTGCGACTCGCCGATGGCGCCGAAAGCGACGTCGGCGATCCGTTCGCGCCGAATGCCTATGTACGCATCGAGCGTAATGGACGCATCACGGTCACCGTCGGTAAGTCCGAGATGGGCCAGGGGATCTACACCAGCATCCCCATGTGCGTCGCAGAAGAACTCGACGTCGATCCGTCGCGGATCAAGGTCGAGTTCGCGCCCGTCGACAAGGCGTTTTTCGCGCCCGGATTTCCGTCGCAGTTCACTGGCGGCAGCACCAGCACGCGACTGACCTTCATCCAGATGCGGTTCGCCGGTGCCGCGGCGCGCCATTGGATCCTCGCCGCGGCGGCCGCGGCCTGGAACGTCTCCCCCGCGACGCTTTCCACTGCGGACGGCGTGGTCACCGACGGCACACGGCGCGCCACCTATGGTTCGCTCGTCGAACGCGCGGCGAAGCTCGCCGAAGGGACGCCGCCGCTGCCGCTCCTGAAGCTGGGCGAGAAGCCACCGCTACCGCTCAAGGACCCTAAGGACTTCAAATACATCGGGAAGGCACAGCGGCGCCTGGACGGCCTCGACAAGGTCACCGGCCGGGCCATCTACGGCATGGACGTGCGTGAGCCACATATGCTCATTGCCGTCATCGCCCGCTCACCGGTATTCGGCGGTCGGGTGCGCGGCTACCGCGACGCGGCGGCGCGGCGCATCAAGGGCGTGGTCGACGTCAAACAGGTGCCGAGCGGCATCGCGGTGCTCGCTACCAACACCTGGGCGGCGCGGCGCGGGTGCGAAGCCCTCGAGATCGACTGGGACGAGCAGGGGAACGGCAGCCTCTCCACCGCCGCGATCTCTGCGCGCTACCGGGAACTCGCCCAAACCCCTGGGCTCGAGGCGAAGGAAAGCGGCAAGACCCTCGAGGTCCTCGCCAGCGCCGAGCGCAGCATCGATGTCACCTATGAAGTCCCGTATCTGGCGCATGCCTGTATGGAGCCACTCAATGCGTACGCCAACGTCATGGCGGATCGCGCAGAGCTGCGTGTCGGCACCCAGAACCAGTCCCAGGACGCCGAATACGTGGCGGCCGCCGTCGGTCTCAAACCGGACCAGGTAGCGATCCACACGACCTTCCTGGGCGGCGGCTTCGGCCGTCGCTCTAACTACTACTCGGATTTCTCGGTCGAGGCCGCACAGGTATCCAAAGCCGCGGGTCGGCCGGTGAAAGTGGTCTGGACGCGCGAAGACGACATGCGCGGCGGCTTCTATCGTCCGCTCTGGGTGAGCCGGTTTCGCGGCGCCGTGGATGCGAGCGGCATGCCGCTCGCCTGGCAGCACATCGTCGTCGGTCAGTCGGTGTACGCCAACTCCGCGGTCGCGAAATTCGCCATCAAGGACGGCATCGATCCCTCGAGCGTCGAGGGATCGGTCGATATGCCGTACCGCGTCCCGCACCACCGCGTCGAACTGCATACGACCGAGAATGCCGTGCCGGTCCTCTTTTGGCGCTCGGTCGGCAATTCCCACTCGGGATTCGTCGTCAATTCGTTCCTCGACGAGCTCGCGCATCTCGGCGGGCAGGACCCTTATGAGCTGCGCCGCGCACTGCTCGCCGGCCAACCCGAGCATCTGAATCTCCTGGACCTCGTCGCCACCAAGGCGGGCTGGGGGCAGCCGTTGCCCGCCGGGCATGCCCAGGGTATCGCGTACCACGAGTCGTTCGGCACGCGGGTGGCGCAGGTCGCCGAGGTCTCGGTTGTCGATGGGAAGCTGCGCGTGCATCGGGTCGTGTGCGCGGTCGATCCCGGCATCGTCGTGAATCCACTCATGGTCGAAGCCCAGATGCAGAGCGCGATCGTGTACGGCCTCTCTGCGGCCCTGCACGGCGAAATCACCGTCGAGAACGGCCGCACGGTCCAGGGCAATTTCAATGACTATGAAGTGCTGCGCCTGTCGGAGATGCCGGTCGTCGAGGTGGTGATCGCGCCGAACGGCGGTCCGGTGGGCGGCGTCGGCGAGGCGGGACTGCCACCGATCGCAGCAGCGGTCTGTAACGCGATCTTCGCCGCCACGGGCAAGAGAATTAGGAAGCTTCCGATTCTTCCGGCTTTGCAGACGACCTGACGCTGAGTAGCTTCAGGCGCAGATATTTCTCGCGCACATAACGCGCATCGACGAGTGCGACCGCCAGGCCCCGCCAGCCGTCGAGGAAGCCGGCGCGGAGGCAATAAGCCCGTAAAAACCGCCACAGCGGATTCAGGAACACCTGCAGCCAGGAGCCGCGTTTGCCGCGCGCGTGCATCGCCTGCGCCATGAGTGCGGCGTAGTGCGACAGCTTCCGCAGCTGATCGTCGAGGCTCTCATAGGAATCGTGCCGGATGGCGCCCTGCAGGCGGCCGACGGGACCCCGCGGGACGATCTTCTCGTGGATTTCATGGCCACCCATGCTCGCCCGCCGACGGTCGAACAGCCGGGTGTGACGATCCGGCCACGCGTCCCCGTGGCGCAGATACCGCCCGAAATAGAGGCTGCTGAACGGCATCTCGAACGCCGCGCAGCGTTCCAGCTCGGCGGACTCCTTCAGCGCCGCGAGCTCGGCGGCGAGTTCGGGCGAGAGCTGCTCATCGGCGTCGAGGAACAAGATCCAATCGTTCGCGGCCGCCGTGATGGCGAACTCGCGCTGCGAACGGTAACCGGGCCAGTCGCGTTCGATCACCCGCGCACCGCGGGCCACGGCGAGTTCTCGTGTGCGATCCGTGGAATGCGAATCGATGACGAGCAACTCGTCGCAAATCTGGAGTGAGCGCAGACAGGCCTCGATCTTTGCTGCCTCGTTAAACGCGATCACACACCCTGAAATCCGCACTCCCACGCAGGCAGTGTGCGGCGCGAGTGCAGGAGCGGCAACCCCCCAGCTTGACAGCCCCTAAGGCGCCGGTTGCAATGTCGGTCTGTGGCTGACAGGCCCGGAACATGCGTCGCGTGGAGACTGGCCGCGCTCAGCGGTTCCTTCCGCGAGGTAATGCATGCATCTCGTCGACACCACGTTGTTCTTTTCGCCGACGAGCGGCGGCGTCAAGCGCTATCTGCTCGAGAAGCATGCCTGGCTCAACGCACACACCGGCTGGAAGCATTCGATCCTGGTTCCCGGCGCCGAGGAATCCATCACTCCGGGGTCGGTGTGCACCCTACCGGGCGGGATAATCCCTGGCGCGTTCAACTACCGACTGCCGCTCTCACCGCCACGCTGGGCGCGGTTGCTGGAGCGCCTCGAGCCAGACCTGATCGAGGTCGGCGACGCGTTTCATCCGGCCTGGTGTGCGGCGAGCGTCGCGCGGCGCCGCGGTATTCCGGCGGTCGCGTTCTTTCACTCCAACCTGCCGCAGATCCTCGGGCGCCGCATGGGCAAGCTCACCGAGCGCACTCTCAGCTCGTATGTGCGCTGGCTCTATGAGCGCTTCGATCTCGTGTTCGCGCCGAGCCGCGAAATGTGTGCCTATCTCGCCAGCATCGGCGTGCGGCATGCCGCCCACCAACCGCTCGGCGTCGATGCGGGCGTTTTTTCACCGGTCCATCGACAGACCGACCTGCGCCAACGTCTCGGGCTCGCGCCGGATACGCGGCTGCTCGCTTACGCAGGACGTTTCGCGGGCGAGAAGAACATACCGATTCTGCTGCAGGCCTTCGCACGCCTCGGCTCGCCCTATCATCTGTTGCTGATAGGCGGGGACCGAAGTGAGCGGCCACGATCCAATATCACCCTGATTCCCTACCGACGCGACAGCGTGGAGCTCGCCCAATGGCTCAGTTCCTGCGATGCGCTGGTGCACGCCGGCACCCAGGAGACCTTTGGGCTGGTGGTCATCGAGGCCATGGCCTGCGGCCGCCCGGTGATCGGCGTGCGTGCCGGCGCGGTGCCCGAACTCATCGACGAGTCGGTGGGGCTGCTCGCAGAGCCGTTTAACGCCGGTAGCATGGCCGACGCCATCGCGGCGCTCTACGAGCGCGACCTCGACGCCATGGGACAGGCCGCGCGTACGCGGGTGCTGGAACGATTCACCTGGCGCCAGGCGTTCGAACAGCAGCTGGCCGCCTACGCGAGCGTGCTCGCCGGAGCACCGGCCGCGGCCGCGCTCTTTCCTCA
>Ga0116226_10002791_pt1 | contig 15299 bp, 11 predicted proteins | sample S1TSphfallax_FD_89692 | JGI IMG/M metagenome (GOLD analysis project Ga0116226, IMG submission 89692) | Host-associated microbial communities from peat moss isolated from Minnesota, USA - S1T2_Fa - Sphagnum fallax MG | ecosystem: Host-associated > Plants > Peat moss > Unclassified | place: USA...
CTTCCCGGCGATACTGTTTCTGAGTGATTTTAGTCCACATCTTGTGCCTCTATCGAAGTTCGCAACCAGATAGAACCATAAGGGACTGAAATCACTCAACTTAATTATGGGTCAAACTCTTAGGCTCATGAGATAGGGCCCCTGCCAGTGGTAGGTCAGTTGCGCCTCGAAACCATATTTATTGTAGCTGACGCCTCCGTTGTAGGACAGCTTTGACGCGAAGACGAGCGGGATCTTCAAAGGAACAATGAAGTTCTGGTCGGATGTTGTTTCACTATTTTGTCTGGTCAGATTGCCGAACACGCCAAAGCCGTCGAAAGGCGGGCTCAGTTCGCGCAAATCTTTGGCCAGCCCGAACTCGACACCATAGACGGTGGCGGGATTGCCGTTTGCGACCTGGGTAACCTCGACGAAGCCCTGCAAATTATTGGCCTGGATGTCGTTACCGGCGGTGATGGTGTAGTCCTTGATCCTTTTGTAAAAGGGCGCGATCGAAAACATCGAGGTCTTATTGAAATACCATTCGGCCGAGGTGTCGACATTGAGCGCGGTGGCCGACTTGAGATTGGGATTGCCCTGGGTGACCGCGGTAATCTGGTCGGCGGCGTTGCGCGTCACGGATGAGCCGCCGCTGATATAGTCAAATTCAGGACGAGCGAAACTGGTCCAGACCGCAGCACGATAGACCTCTACCGGATCCGGTCGATAGTTGACATTGATGCTGGGCAGAATATTCGTATAGTTCTTGTGGTTAAGGTCCCAATGGCTATTGGGATCATCGTTGACCCAGAATGTATTGGTGTTGCGGGTGGTTTCCGTACGCAGGCCGGCGATAACTTCGACATTACGGAATTTGACATCGCCCATCGCATAAGCGGCATAGACCGCTTCGTGGTTCTTGGTGTCGTTGCCGTTTTCGTCATCCGCACCACCAACATCGCCAGGACTGCCGTCAGGCGCCGTCGGGCCCAGGGCGTTGATCGCCGAAATCAATGCCTGCCGGCCCATGATCGAACCGAACTGATAAACACAACCGAGGAAACAGCCGACCGATCCGGTGACCAAACCGGAGGTGGCCAGATTGGCGGTGTTGAAGTTGCTCTCGGTGATGTCGTGATGGACATATTGGCGGTTCGACACTGAATATTTTACGCCACCCTTCACAAAGGCCTCATCAAGCCAGGCGGGCGGGGTCAGGTCATAGCGGGCGTCGAGCCGGGCGGAGAACCGCTTGTCGGTGCTGCTGTCCTTGGTCAGGCTGGCGCCGGATGGCAACAGGAGGCTATTGTCATAGACCGCACTTTGCGCATAGGCCGGCAGGGTCCATACCGGAAAACGCGGATCGGGGACCGAGAAGAGGACACCGGTCTGGTTGAAAGGGGCGGCATTGGCGCTCGATTGGAAGGCAGCGCTGTAGGAACGAGGGTCGTTATATTCGCCAAAACTGAAGGCGGTATCGTAATCGATGGTCAGCGCGCCGAGTTTGATTTGGCCGCCGGTATTGAACGAACCTAAATCCTCGTGCAGATCCTGAATTGAGATGTTGCGGTTGACATAGAATGCGGTGGGATCATAGACCCCTGATGGAGTGCAGCTTGTGTAGTAAGCGCATGCACCAATACTCTGGTTCTTTACAACCAATTCATTGTGGGTCTCGGTTCGTTGATAGTCGGTGAAGAGCGAGCGGAAATAGAGATTGGTGTTGTCGCCATGGTAATCGAAAGACAGATTACCGCCGGCCCGTTTCAACTCGATCACCCGATAGTCAAGATCAAGACCGGGCAACGAATTGGTGTTCTGTTGGATTGGAAGATTAGAGTTGCCTTGATATTGATAAGGCGTCCACTCTCCATCGTTCTCGCTCTCTTCATTCGCGATGTTGTTATCGCTGTAATAGGCGGAAAAATAGACACCAAAGCGCTGACCATTCCCAAATTTCCAGGCCAGATCGGCCTGGCCGCTATTGCCTTGGTCGGGGTCGTGGTCCTTCATGGCGCGGTCGCTGAGGCTGTGATTATAGAACAGGCGAAGCAAAGGTTTGTCGAAATCAAACGCCGAAGGCGTGCGGACATCGATGGTGCCGGCAATGGCGTCGCCATCCATATCCGGGGTCAAGGTCTTGGAAATCTTGATCCCTGACAAACCATTTGGCGGCAGAACGTCGAGCGATACCTGCCTTGAGCCGCCATTATCGGTCTCGGCCACGCGATTGCCGTTGATTTCAAAGGCGTTATAGGTCGAGGCAAGGGCGCGCACGGTGACATATTGTCCCTGACCGGTCTCCTGATCGTTCAAGATATTGACGCCGGGAACATGAGAGAGGGTCTCCGCGACCGTCGCGTCCGGGATTCTGCCCATATCGTCAGCCGAGATGAAGCTCGAGACAGTGTCCGCGTCTTTCTGTTCCTCCTGGCTTCGACTGGAGGAGAAGCGCTGGCCGGTGACCAACACCTCGTCGGCGTTGCTGCCAGGAGGCGGCGGCTCGTCGGCATAGACCGTCTGACCGGCGCAAAGGATAGCAAGAAGGCTCGCGCCGGCAAGGCGTCCGCGGCGGTGCGTTCGAAGTCTGGGATGAAGAAACAGCATGTGGCGCCCCCTGTGATCTGGTTCTCTCGGGTTGTCCCGCTCCGGTCAGGTCGAGTCGATCAAGCTTTCGGCAGGCTTCAGACGGAAAATCGCAGAATCATGCGCAAAGGTGTGACGCAGACGCTAACCATAATTTGGACAGATCGAAAATATAGTTAAACAAAACTGGTTTACACCAGATTCTGGAATGAAATATAAATTTCAAATATCTTAAACCATTGCTGTCATAAATTTGTAATAGACGAAATATGGCATGGATTTGCCGTATTTTTCCGATTTACGATTGTAGCAATTTTAAATATTTATTTCACTATTGTACTAGTTTTTGGCTCGATTGTCCGGCGCTCCGCCACCAGCGCCGCCGGATCGCCCTCCAGCCGCCAAATTTTCTTTTAACATTAAAGTAATTGGCTCTAAACTTTCGATGGGGGCAAAGACCGGGGAGAACATCGTGCAGGAGATCACCAGCGACACGCGCGAATCCGGCCTCAAGCATGGCTTGAGTCAGGCGCAGATCGTCATGATCGGTCTGGGTGGAGCGATCGGCACCGGGCTTTTCATGGGCAGCGGACTGGCGATCGGCTATGCCGGGCCGTCCGTGCTAATTTCTTATCTGATCGCCGGGTTCATCGCGCTGGCCATGGTGCTCAGCCTGTCGGAAATGGCGGTGATGCATCCCGCCGCCGGTTCTTTCGGGGTCTATGCCGAAATTTATATCTCGCCCTGGATCGGCTTTCTGGTGCGCTATACTTATTGGTTCGCCCAGGTCATCGCGGTCGGCGGCGAATCGGTGGCGGCCGGGGTCTATATGACCTATTGGTTCCCTGAGACGCCGGTGTGGATCTGGTCGCTCGGCTTTGCCGCGATCCTGCTTTATGTGAATTGCCGCTCGGTCGGCAATTTCGGGTCAGTGGAATATTGCTTTTCCTTCATCAAAGTCACCGCCATCGTGCTGTTCATCATTTTAGGCCTCGCCAATCTGCTCGGCTGGTTCGGATTGCAGGCGATCGGCTTCGGTAATCTGACCGATCTGCCGGGGGGTTTTATGCCACACGGTCTGAAGGGCCTGTGGATGGCGGTGATCCTCGGCCTGTTCTCCTTCACCGGCATCGAGGTCATCGCCGTCACTTCCGGCGAGGTGAAAAATCCGGAAGTCGCCATCCCGGCGGCGCTGCGCGGCATGGCGCTCCGGCTTTTGCTGTTCTATCTGCTGGCACTCACCATCGTCGTCGCCTTCGTCCCCTGGACTGAGACCGGCGCGCATAGGGTGACCCAAAGCCCGTTCGTCCGGGTCATGGCCCATACGGGCATCCCGCATGCCGCGGCCATCATGAATTTCGTCGTCATCTCGGCGGCGCTGTCGAGCATGAACACCAATATCTATCTTTGTTCGCGCATGCTGTTTTCCCTGTCGCGGGGCAATTATGCGCCCCGCATGCTCGGCCGCCTCAGCAGGGCGGGAGCGCCGATTACCGCGATCCTGCTGTCGGGGGTCTGTATCCTGCTTGCGGCCTTCGTCTCGAAATTCACGCCCTCGGCCTATAATTATCTACAGGCGGTGGCACTGCTTGGCGCCATTTTTGTGTGGATGACGATCCTGGTCAGCCATCTGCGCTTCCGCCGAGTGCACCCGGCCAAGGATCTCAAGGTGCGCATGCCCTTTTTTCCCGCTATGCAGATCCTGGGCCTGATCCTGCTGGCCGCGCTTTTGATCACCATGGGGCTCGACACCGAGTTCTGGAATCTGTCCTGGATCGTCGGTGTTCCCTGGCTGGCGGGCCTGTCCATCGTCTATTACATCTGGAAGGTCCGTGGCCGACCTGTCGCTGACCCACTATTGGAGTGAACCACCTTATGACCGCCGATTTCGCTGCGCTGCGCCGGGAATTTCCCGTTCTGGCGCACAAGACCTATCTCAATAGCGGCTCCTATTGCGCGCTCGCCAATTCTGTCAAGGCCGCCTTTGACGCTTATATGGACGATCGTCTGCTGATGGGCGCCGATTGGGACCAATGGATCGGCAAGAATGAGGCGGTACGCCAGGGGATGGCGACCCTTTTGCGGGTAACCCCCGATGAGATCGCCGTGACCGCCTCGGCCTCGGCCGGTCTCAATGCGCTCGCCAGCGCTTTCGATTTCGCCGGGCCGCGCCGCAAGATCGTGGTCAGTGATTTCGAATTCCCCACCAGTACGCAGATCTGGCACGCCCAGGCCGGGCGCGGTGCCGAGATCCATCATGTGCATCCCGATGCATCGGGCGACATCCCCCTCGAGCATTTCGAACGGCTGATCGACGAAAATACCAGCCTGGTGGCGATCACCCATGTCTGCTACCGCAATGGCCAGAAGCTCGATGTCAAAGCCATCGCCAAACTGGCCCATGCCAAGGGTGCCCGTCTGCTGCTCGATTGTTACCAGTCGGTCGGCACCGAGACCATCGATCTGCCGGCGCTCGGCGTCGATTTCGCCATCGGCGGGATGCTGAAATATCTGCTCGGCACGGCGGGGCTTGGGTTTCTCTATGTCCGACAAGATCTGATCGAGCAATTGACGCCCTTCAATTCCGGCTGGTTCGCTCAAGCCGATATCGCCGCCATGGATATCACCGCCAACCGCCCGGCACCGAGCGCGCGGCGCTTCGAGGCCGGCACGCCGGCAGTCCCCAATTGCTACGCCACCGAAGCCGGTCTCAAGATCATCAATGCGATCGGCACCGATAGGATCGGAGAGCGGGTGCGCGCCCTGACCGGACAGTGTCTCGACCGGCTCGACGAGATCGGCTGGACGGCCGCAACACCCCGGGAAGATCATCGTCACGGGCCGTTGATCGCCATCAAATCAAGGGATTGCAAGGCTCTGGCGGTAAAGCTCGGTGAGCAGAATATCGTCACCTCCTACCGCGACGGCAATTTACGCACCGGCTTTCATTTCTATAATGATGAAAGCGATATCGACGCCCTGATCGCGGCGATGCGCGACTTGCGCAGCGAGTTTCATTGGCAGGAATGACTCTTCATGAGTGATCAGGTCAGCGCCTTCGATGATTGGATCCGTACCCGCTTCGTCACGCTGAACAGCGAGCTTGAGGAACTCTATTTCGCCCGCGCCAACCGATCCGATACCGAAGGAGCGGGCGACGAGCTCAAGGCGACGCTGCGCGACGAGGGCCATGCCCATGTGGTGGCGCTGTGGCGCGAGGGTAATACGGATGATGGTTTCGAGAGCGCTTTTGGCGTTTTGGGCAATGTGGGCATGTATCTGGCGGCACTCCGCCGCCATGAATTGACCAATCCGGCCCATGAGCAGCGCTCACCCTTCGTCGAGGCGACCTCGCTTGCCCTCAATATCGGCGCCTCGATCGGCATGGCGCCGCGCTTCGCCACCGCGCACCTGGCGACCCATAATTTCGCCATCGCCGGAAAGCGCAAGAGCTTCACCAGTCTCAAAGACGAGTTTCTCTTCATCGATGAGAATACTCGGGGAATCCTGAGTCTGCAGCGTGCGGCCGACGCGCTCAAACGAATCATTGCGCTCGGCGTTTCCAACCCGGTCGCCGATGGTCAATTCGCCGCCGCGGCCGACGCGATCAGCCAGGCCATCGCGACCAATCGGCGCCTGTTCGAGACCCTCGATGTCGAGCGCTTCTTCTATTCGGTGCGGCCCTATTACAAGCCCTACCGGGTCGGACGCCAGGAATATCGCGGTGCCAATGCCGGCGACTTCGCCGGCATCAATGAAATCGACCTGCTATTGGGTCTGTGCCGCGCCAATGACCCCTATTACGCTGAATTGCTGGTCGACAAGATGCTATTCATGCTGCCCGAGGAGCAGGCCAGACTGCGGGATTGCATGCGCCATCGTAGCCTGCTCGACGAATTGCTGCTGCTCGCTGAGAGCCATGCCGACCAGGACTGGTTTCAGGCCAATGGGCGCGCTTTTCTACGCGTCTGCGACCTGTTCGGCGAGACGGCGCGCCAGCATCATGATCTGCTGGTCTCGCGCTTCATCGAGATCCCGGCGCGCAGCCTCGATGAGAGCCATCTGAAGGGTATCACCGCCAGCGGCCCGCCCCTGGCCAGCCTGCTGCGCTCCCTGGAATCACTGCGTGATTACCGGATGGCGGCAAAGCGGGCCGACATCACCACCCGCCATCACGATCTGGCCCGTCTCAGAGCGCTGCTCAATAATTGATCGCCGGATTATCGCCGGGATAGATCACGCCGACCACATCGAAGCCGCCTTCGCTGGTGCATTGCACCGAATGGAGCTGTTTGCTCGGCAGAAACAGCACATCGCCGGCGCCGACGGTGGTCTTTTTTGCCTCGGTCCAGACCACCCCGCTGCCATTGAGGAAGATCAGCGCCTCCTCATAGAGATGACGATGCGGCTCGGCCTTGGACAGCGGAATATTGCCGATGAATTGGGTCACTACCGCCGAACCATGGCGGCGATGGATCAGCATCTGGAAATAACGCTCGGCCATGGACTGACGCTGCGAGGGATCGATCTCGCTGCGCCGTTCGGGGAATAGAGCGGCGAAATTGTCCGGCATGGCGTCAAGCACGGCCAAGTCTTCGGATCCTGGGCCGTTCGAGATGAACAGGGTAATTTTGTCGGCGCCCGGATTGATGACGCGCCAGGCCTCGTCCGGGCGGATATAGAAGCCGTTGCGGGGCGCCAGATCGAACAGCCGGCCCGAGATTTCGACCTGACCTTGGCCGGTAACGCTGAAAAGGACAGTATCACGTCCAGCGGCGGCGATCACTGGCGAGCGGCCGGGTCCGATCTCGGCGTAGAATTGCGACTGGAAATGGGCGCCCTTGGCCGGGCTGATCACCGCGCAATAAGCCAACCCACCCAGATCGGTGAGCGTGGCCCGGCGGGTCGAAAACACATAGCAGGCGCCATCGAGGGCGACATCGGGGCCAGCGTCCGCCGAAATCAGCGCGACAGTCTGATTTTCCGCGCTGTCCGGATCGTCGAGGCGATAGCCGCCCGGCAAATTACTGTGTGCGCCATCGCAGTAGGGGGCGGTCGCAGTATGTTTGCAGCCGCAGAAGATGACCTCCTCGTCCTTTTCCGCCCGGACGATCACCGGGCGGAAATCCGTGCCCTTGTGGGCGCCGTCGCAGAAAGGTTGGGTGCCCGATCGGCCGCACGAGCACCACAGAACCCGTTCGCCGGCCTTGAGGGCATAAAAATAACCTTTGCGGTTGGCGATGATCGGCTCGGTCATAGTCGTCCTTTCAGCCTTGTAGAATAGCAAGTCATCCTTCACACTTAAACTGTTCTTACCCAATCAGGAGCGGGCGATGTCAATGGCTGTGCAACAGAGTCTCGATCAGTTGGCCAGGGACATCGGCAGCGGGGCGATTCGTGTCGTCGATCTGACCCAGACCCTGTCGGAAGACACGCCGACCTTGATCCTGCCGCCTGAATTCGGCCAATGCGCAGGCTTCTCGCGCCAGGAAATCTCCCATTACGACGCGCGTGGGCCTTACTGGACCTGGAACAACTTCACCGTTGGCGAACATACCGGCACCCATTTCGATGCGCCGGTCCATTGGGTCAGCGGCAAGGATCTTCCGCACAATGCGCTGCACAGCCTGCCGCCCGAGGATCTGGTGGCGCCCGGCGTGGTGATCGATTGCGCCGGCGAGTGTGCCGCCGATCCGGATTTCCTGCTGGAGGTCAGCCATATCACCGCCTGGGAATCCCGCCATGGCACGGTCCCGGCGAAATCCTGGGTACTGTTCCGCACCGATTGGTCGAAGCGCGACGGCGACGCCTACACCAATCGCCGCCCTGACGGGCCGCACACGCCGGGCCCGAGCGTGGAGGCGGTGAAGTTCCTGGTCGAACAGCGCGATGTGCTGGGCTTTGGCGTCGAGACCATCGGCACCGACGCCGGTCAGGCCCACCTGCTCAACCCGCCCTATCCCGCCCATACTTTATTCCACGGCGCTGGCCGCTATGGGCTGCAATGCTTGACCAATCTCGATCTGTTGCCGCCGCGAGGGGCGATCATCATCGCACCGCCCTTGAAGATCAGGGATGGGTCCGGCAGCCCGCTCCGGGTGTTGGCGCTGGTGGCGGGGTGACGAATCCGATCCTTGAAATAGAGCGGCTGACGGTCGATCAGGCCGCAAAAATGCCGCATTTTCCATGCTCAGTTCCAGGATACAAACCATCAGGAGCTGGGGATGGACGGGGCACTCTTAATTTTCAGGCGCGTGTCGTTAGCGCTTCTTTCGGTTTTAGCTGGATGCGGTTCGCCACCCGAAAATACCAGTCCCATCAAATCAGACGGTGCGGCGCCAGTTGCTGAATTGCCTTTTAGCGTCGGCAGTGGCGTCGGGAGCGAGCATGGCAATTATGCGGCGCAGATGGATGGCGAGATGCTTGGTCCATCGGGAGAGCGGTGTGTAATCTTCAATTGGGATCGCCCTCTTACCAAAGATCTTGCTCTCAGACTGCGGTCAGCCTCCTGCGAATCCAAAGAATATCCGGGCTTCATGGTCTGTTCCGAAATCTCTCGCACAGTTATTCCCCTCTCAGAAAGCAACCTGAAGGACGAGCAGAAGTAATTTCCGACTCTCTTTCCGCGTCGTTGGGGGTGAAGCCAGATCGGGGTGCGGCGGATAAGTAATTTCCGACTCTCCTGCTGATATCCGCCCCCGCTTATGGTCGCCATGCCAAACAGAATCGCGCCCACCGGATGGTGCAAGATGGATGCGAAAACATCATGAGCAAAAAAAACTGCCAACGTTCATTGGGAGGGTCAAGCGTTCCAGAGATCACCCTTATTGCGGCACTCAAATAGGCCGGGACCATCATGCCGCGCGGTGACAAATCGAGTTACACCGGCAGACAGAAGCGCCAGGCGCTCCATATCGAGGCGGGTTACGAAGCGAAGGGACTAACCAGCAAAGAAGCCGCTGGCCGTGCCTGGGCGACGGTGAATAAATTGAGCGGTGGCGGTAAAAAGAGCGGATCGGGCCGGGCCAAGCCAACTGGTGGAAAAACGCCTGCCGGTCAAAGTTGAAGCGACATTCAGGTCACGCGACGGCGCTGACCCGCTCCTTGCCAATGACCGGATCGGGGCGCTTCTCGATGATATGACGAGAAGCGTCCGATCCGGCGCCGAGCACGCGACAATCCTCAGAATTTATAGCTGAGATCGATTCCAGCCGTGAGCGGCTGGTTGGTAACGACCTCGTTAAACGCCGCACTGGCAAGATTCTCCGTATACAGGTTCTCCAGTTGGGCGTGTTTGTTGAAGACGTTATTAACGAAAACGGTGGCGCTCCAACCCGCCTCAGACCTGATACCCGCACGGATATTGGTCAGGTCATAGGCGGCCAGCGGTATATAGGCGCCGAATGCGTTATAGGGCACAGGAAACGCCAGGGAATAGCGTCGGCCGGTGTAGGAATTCTCCAATTTGGCGGTGAACAAATAGGCGTCGCTGAGGGACTTGGAGTAACTGATGACGGCGTTGCCGCTTTCCGGCGCGACTTCTGGCAAGGTGTGAACCGGACGGATCACCCAATGCGGGCCTCCGTTCAGATATTCATTGACGTAGCCACCCGAGAGTTGGAGGTCAAATCCCGCCCCGAGTTTGCCAAGAAGTTCGACCTCGGTTCCATAGACCCTTGCCGAATTGCCATTGATGTTAAACGCCCAATCGTCGGGATAGCCCTCAAGTTGGATGTTCTGCCAGTCCTCGTAGTAGACACTGGCGTTCACAGTCAGCCGCTTGTCGAAGAATCTGGCCTTTTCGCCGAGTTCGTAACTCCAGACCGAGTCCGACTTGTAGGTCCTCGGCCACTCGCCGCTGGTATAATTCATCGCGGCGAACGCCGATCCCCAGACGATACCTGTTGTCGGATAGGCGGCGTTGCCGCCGCCGGGACGAAAACCGCTCGCCACGGTGCCGTAAACCATCGCGTCGGGACTGAAATTATAGGACAGATTGAATTTTGGATTGAAGCTGTCGCTCTTCAGTTTAACCAGACCCGTACAGGATGGGGTGACGCTTCCGAGAGCGGATCCCCAGCCGGAGATGCAGGAAGAGAAACGATAGTCGAACTGAGTCACGCGGGCGCCGATATCAAGCTTCAGCGCATCGGTCAGGGCGTATGTCGCGTCGCCGAACGCCGCATATTGCGTCATATGGCTGGGCTCATAGGCATCGACCCAGTTAGAACTTGTTGCCGGCAAGAGCGTGCCGAGATCCATGTAGGAACTGTAGTTCGGTGTGCTCCCGTTAAAGTTCCATACCGAGTTGAAGTGGCTGAAATAGAGGCCGCCGACCCAGGTCAGCTTTCCATTGCCGTTAGAACTTAGCCGTAACTCCTCGCTGAACTGACTGGAGGGGTCTCTTTCAACCCCGGATTCCGGGCCGGACCCGGTCGCACCATAATATCCGGCGCCAGGGGAGCCAGCGCCATAATTGGCATAGAGCGTGACACCTGTGTCCGGGTTATTGAACGCCTCACTGGCCTCCTCCCTCTGTTTGGAAACCCGGGACCAATAGGCGCTGCTCGATGTCACGTCGAACCATGGGGTGCTGTAATTCACCTTGAGACTGGAAGCCGTCAGCCGGTCGGTCAATGGTTGCGAGATGTCAAACACCTCATAATGCGCCAAACCGCCGCCGGGCGAGGCGTTGGTGGCGCTGACGCTGTCATAGGCCGATGGATTCTGTTGTTTGCTTGAGGAATAGAAGAAGGAGGGCGTGATGGACAGATTGTCGGTCGGCGTCCACAGCAGCGACCCGCGCGCGGTGTAGGTTTGATAGGAGTTCGACCCTGGATATTGCTTCTCGATCGGGGCTGCCGCCACATTGCCTCGGACCGTGCCCGTCGCGTCCACGACCGGAAATGGATTGGCGACGATTCGGTCGATCCATCCGCTGGTGTAATTCTCCGAGCCCACCAGCCGCAGAGCCAGCTTATCGGTCACCAGCGGAATATTGACCATCACATTGTCGTTGTGATTAAAGGATCCTCCTTCCGTGCCGGACAGGGTACTCTCGACCGAGGCATGATATCCGGTTGCATCGGGCGGATTGGTGATCAGCCTCACCGTTCCGCCCATGGATCCCGATCCGAACAGCGTACCCTGCGGTCCGCGTAACATCTCGACACGGCTCAGGTCGTAAAGGTCGGGGTCGATGATCACATGGCCATTTTGCGCATTGGCGGGCCCACTGAGGGGGAGGTCGTCGATATAGAAGCCGACCGTGGGTGAGTTGCCGCCGCTCGAGGTCATGCCGCGCATCTCGATCTCGGTCTGACTTGGCCCTTCGCTCTTCAGAGACACGCCGGGCGTGCCCTGGGCGAGAGAGGCCAGGGACGGGACGCCGAGGTCCTGCAGGTCGTCGCCGCTCAGCGCTGTAACGCTGATGGGGGTATCCTGAACGGTGGAGGCGCGCTTCTGCGCCGTAATGATCATCTCGGAAACCGCGCCCGAATTTCGTGCTGCCGGTGCGGCCTCATCGTCGGCATAGGCTTTTAAAGCAACAGATATCGCCGTGCTCCCCAACAAGGCGGCGATCGCAAACCTTTTCGTCGATGTCATATCCAACTCCGATTTCCAATCCGGGGCTAGCTTCGACGATCATTGAGAGCAATGCGTATGTCTCACTTTAGCCCAGTGCCTGCAGAGATAGCAATCACCGTGCCAGTAAAGAAAGATAATATATCGAGGTATATATATAAATATCTTCACGACCAATAAAAATTATATATAAATTCGTTATATATACAAAATTTTTATTTAGCACTCGGCAGAAATATATGTTTTCTCTATTTTCCTATGATCGTCGGATATAGGTTTTTAGGAAAACAATAAAATTTCCATATAAATTACTGGAAGATGTATCGACAGCCAAAAATGGCTCAGCCAACCTGGCGCGCCGAGAGGAAATTTCGATGCGGGGATGACCGCCGCGGCGCCGAAGTTTGGCCGCCGACTCGTTGCCCAAAATCGATGCAATAGGCGCAAAAGTAAGCAGATTGCTGACGACCGGCGCAGGAAGTGCTGATTTTGTCTCAGGCCGACTGCGAAATCGATGTCACCTTTGCCTCTAACAGGCTTTCCAGCCTCTGCAACCGGTAGCCTACGCCCGGTTCAGTAAGGATTTGCTGGGGATTCTGCGGGTCCTGTTCCAATTTACGGCGAAGATGGCCCACATAAGTGCGAAGATATTGCACATCCTGTTCAGAACCCCAGATCTCTCGAAGTATTTGCTGATGGGTCAGCACCTTTCCGGCATGGCGAACCAAGAGTTCCAAAATACCGAATTCCGTCGGAGACAGCTTGACCTCCAGCCCTGCGACAGTAACGCGGCGATGGAGTGCATCGAAGTGTAATTCACCATTGCGGAAGACCGGCTCTTCGCCTTTGGCAAAAAAGCGATGTCGATGGGCATTACGCAGTCGCGCAATGAGTTCGCCCATACTGAAGGGTTTGGTGACATAGTCGTCGGCACCGGCTTCCAAGGCTTGGATCTTCGATTGTTCGTCGGAACGCGCTGACAGAACGATGATCGGCGTTCGCCACGCGGCGCGCAGCCGTTGCAGGACTTCCAATCCATCCATGTCGCCGAGGCTCAAATCCAGAATGACGAAGTCTGGTCGTTCGCGCGCCATCACTTTCAAGCCGCTTTCCCCATCGACCGCTTCGATCAGGCGATAATTATGTGCGCTCAGGCTGGTTCGCAAAAAGCGCCGGATCGCAGGCTCGTCTTCGATCACCAAGATGCGCAACGAGTTTGTGGTCATGCCTGCCCCCCCATTTGTCCGACCAATGCAAGCACTCGCATGTCACGGCCGACTGCCCCTTGGTCGCCGCGATCGAGGCGGGACGTCAGAGGATCGATACTTATTGAGTTTGTGCAAAGCGGCATAAAAAATCGATATGCAATATTGGTAGGAGTCATAAAAATGCCGTAAGACCTTGATGTCGATCTGTGGTCTACAAGAGCCGTGTTGAGCGGCGTAAATTTTGTCATAAGCCCGGTGTGAGGTTATAGCCATATGGCCCTGTCGCCTATCCCAACCAGTGCTGATGATTATTCCCAAAAAAATTTCCCTATGCTGCAGCGTTGTTTGATTTCAGCAATAGTCGTCGGTCTGATCAGTATGATTGGCGATTTTTTTCGTGACTTCGTCGATCCCGTTGGCGTGGCAATGATATATATGTCAGCAGTAGTTATTAGCGCGATACTATATGGCACCCTACCGTCACTATTTACTTCGTTGATAAGTATATTATGTTATGATTTCTTTTTCACTGACCCAATCTATCGCTTCGAAATCGCTAGCAGTACCGATGTGATCGGTTTGGCTCTGTTTGGCGCCTCGGCGGTGGTGACCAGCCAAGTGGCGTCCCGTGGCCGTGCGCAACGGAAACTGGCTGAGCGGCGCGAAAAGGTAAATGCCGGTCTTTATTGGTTCAGTCGCCAATTGTCAGGCCTGAACGCGGCAGAAGAACTCCTCGCGCTCTGTGCCGAGGCCATCGGTACGATGCTCCGAGCGCGTACCGGGATCTTTCTGCCCAGGACAAAGGGACTGGCGCTGGCATCCTGTTTTCCGGAACAAGACCCACCGGACGCGCATATACTCGATGAAGCGACTCAGGTGTGGCGCTCGGACACGCCGCCGGCGAGCATGGCGGGTGAACGGCCCGGCTCGAGCTGGCTGTTTGTCCCGCTGCGGACATCGCGTGGCAATTTGGGGGTGCTTGGCTTGAGCCCTGATCCTCTGCGCCCGAGCCTGACAGAGCAGGAGCAGCAATTGTCTACCACTCTGGCCGACCTCGCTGCCGTCGCGATCGAACGGGCACATTTGGCTGAAGAATTGGACCGGGTCAAATTGACGCGCGCCGCCGATCAACTCAAATCGGTAATCTTGGCGTCTCTTTCGCATGATCTCCGCACGCCGCTCACTTCAATCCTGGGTGCCCTGTCGAGCCTGCACCTCTATGGAGCCCAATTCGATGCGGCTATGCGGGCCGACCTGATCGAGACGGCCCATGATGAAGCAGAACGTCTCACCAGGTTCGTCAACAATCTGCTTGATCTCTCGCGGCTTGGATCGGGCGCGATAAAACTGGCGATCTGCCCTGTCGATCTCTCCGACGTCATGGCGACCGCGGTTAGGCGGGCGGAAAAAATGCTTCGTGCCCATAAAATTGATATTGACATTCCACAAACGATTCCATTGCTGCCGCTCGATCCAGTGCTGATGGAACAGTCACTATTCAATATCCTTGATAATGCGGTAAAGTATTCTTCATCCGGAACTGTCATACAGATCCGCGGAGAGAGAAAAGATGGAGCCATATTACTGACGATTAGCGATGAGGGTATTGGTATTCCGGAAGCAGATATCGAAAATATTTTCGACCAATTCTATCGTGTCAACCATTCGGGTGCAAAACTTGCCGGAACTGGCCTAGGCCTGACCGTCTGCCGTGGTTTCATCGAAGCGCAAGGCGGTCAAATAACGGCGGGAAACCGAAAGGATCGCGATGGCTCGGTTTTCACCATACGCTTCCCCGATCCTGTCCCTGTGCCGGCTTAGAGCCTGATGCTCATAGATTGAATCGCTTCGCGATTAAATCTATGAGCTGAATCAGTCTCTAATTCAATGGTTTAGAGGGCGATTCAGACATTAGATTGACGCGGATTCGCGTCAATCTAA
>Ga0116226_10002792_pt1 | contig 15298 bp, 12 predicted proteins | sample S1TSphfallax_FD_89692 | JGI IMG/M metagenome (GOLD analysis project Ga0116226, IMG submission 89692) | Host-associated microbial communities from peat moss isolated from Minnesota, USA - S1T2_Fa - Sphagnum fallax MG | ecosystem: Host-associated > Plants > Peat moss > Unclassified | place: USA...
ACTCCACTAGGTGGACCCTACATGATGTGAAAAAAGCAAATTAACATGTACCATTTCATGTTAATATTATTTATATCAAAATTAAAAAAGAGATTTACTATATAATGATGATCATAAGATGAAAAAAATGCAGAGAGGAGGGTGGGGGAGACAAGTTTTGCTCAAGTTGAAAATTTGCCCTTTGGGCAAGGATATGACACTTGTTCACATAAATCAAACAGAGTTTCAAATTATGTAATCTCATTTCTAGAGACTTTTTGATTATTTTCTAGAAGAGTAGTAGAATGTGATTAGAGACAAATGAAAGAAGGCATAGGTGACATATTCAAAATTGACAAATAGACCAATTTTTTCAAATTTTTATGGTCAATTGGGTTACCAAAAAATTCTTAATTACTTGTAGCTAGAGAAGATTTAAAATAAGTAGGATGCTACTAATGACAACTAAAAAGTAACTAGGTTCTATTTTTCAATGATTCACCAATGACAGTGAGAACCCTTTTGTTTAGTCATTTTTATGATAAAATTTGTTGGAACAACTTTCCATTGTAATTTGCTTTCCAATTATGATACATTCCTCTCACAACTTTGTAAGTCAAGCATTGACCAGAAAACAAAACTATGAGTCAAATTGTGACTTGTTAGATGTTAACATTTGTTATTTTTAAATAGAACATTTATATTTTGAAAATTCCATAGAAGTTATCTAAAACAAACCCCAACTATATAGTTCCCAACATTAATAACAAACACATTTCCAAAACAATTCCATTTTCCAACTGAAAGGGACTTAGAGCAAGGATTTCAGTCACTTTTCATTGGGTAGCTTGTATCAGAAATTGTGATCACAACAACCGAATGAAGAAAGATCCTTAGACCCAACCTCTTTGCAAGTGTGATGTGGATCACAAACAAGCATATACTTTCAACTAGCATAACCTCTCTCTTTTGTCTCATCAATAGGCCCACTGTCACACAATTTAAAAAAAATAAATTGCCTATCAGGAGCAGTAGCCTGGCAGCCTATACTAAATTATAAATGAAAGAAAAACATAAACTAAAGAAAAAACCTATTTATGACATAAGTATTAGCCTCTTTCTCACATAAGTGTTACTCCTATTATGCATTAGAGATTTCCGTAAGGTCATACAAAGGGTGAGATTCAAAAAAGACCTGCAAAAAAGTACATTACCATTCAACGGGGGGTGAAACTCAGAGAACCATCAAATTTTGATGGTTCCTGAATTTCACCATGTCTTTCTTTTTCCCCCAGCGGCTCCACTGCTGCTACATAGGTTTTCACTGCTACAACCTGTACAGCTACTATAATTTCTCTGGAACCTTTTGCATTAATTGCTGAGATTCAGCGTTTCGTACTTAGTTCCATCATTTCATACTGAGATTTAATAAAATATCCTGACTTTACGGATACCACTAAAAGAGGGGTTAGGGGGTGAAAGGAGGCCCAAAGACAGGGTGACATTACGGATATCTCTATTGTATCGGAAGGGTAATAAGACATTGTTACCCCTATTTATAGAGGTTTGGTTTTCGGACATGCTAGGCATGTGTTTTCTTTGAAGAGCAGGCTGCTTTTTATCGGGGGAAAGAGTTTGAAAATAATAATTGGTATTATATTGACAAATGAAATGATTGCACATCACTAGTTGATTAGTAAATAAATAAGAAAAAGGCGTCCTTATCCGCAGAGGAAACACAGTATCTCTTTGTCCGAAATGAAAGCTTCGGATTGGATGGATGAAATAAATGTGCGAGTAAAAAGTAATTCATCCAGAATAGACAAATACTTTCTGGAGGGCGAAAGGATGACGGAATTAGGGTTTGGCGCTCGTTTGTGCTTTGGCATCTCTTTGTAATTCGCTCCCTTTTTGTTAGGGTTCGGTGTTTTTTCTACTTACTAGCGCTCTTGCAATCACTGGTACCAGATGTAGCGGTTGTAGAAGCTGCTTCCCGCTGTTTTTCAGGGCATTTATTCTCCCTGTTCCTGAGGGGAAAAGGAAAGAAAGGAATTATAAGGATAAAGGGTGAAAGAGCAAGATGAGAAGAATGAACGGAGACCAGATTTGTTTGAGTTATTTATAGTTCGATGCTCTGCAAAATCTGTGGCGAGAGATGGGACAGGGATGGAGAAGGAGGCAGCAAGATGGAGCTAATTATCAAAAGGAATGGGGAGGAACTCCCTACTTGATTTGTATTGGAATACACTAGAGATGGTGCTAGAAATGCCTTAGCGTCTTGGCCCAATGTCGGGGAGCAAGCTGGGAAGGGGGACAGGGCGGGGGACGGGACGAATGATGGTCGCACCACCACCGCCGCTAGGAAGAGGGATGCCTATGAGGAGGCAGGGGATGGGTCCAAAGCAGAAGGGGACGGGGGTGGGCAAAGGGAGGTTGGGGAGTGCGGGAGGAAGTGGGGCTGCTTTTGTGGCACCTTCTCAAGAGGAGAGCTTCCAGGTACTGTCTTTGGACCAAGGTAGGCCGCCGTTCGCCATGGCGATCAGACTCACCCCCGAGGTTTTGGAAGATCTCAAGCGTGCGGAAACTGAAGACGTTAAATGTGAAATGAAGTTTGGCGTCACTCCTGCTGGTCATGTAAGAATTCTCTTAACGTCCTTACGGTTTCTCAGAGTATCTACGGGAGACAATTCTCCGAATGCAGCACGAACGCTCCACTGTTGCGGCTTTCCTCTTATTTTTCCTCTCCCTCTCCTTCCCTATCCCCTTGGCAGACATCGGTGCCTCAGCGAGCTTTGCATTGTTTTTGGATGCCTACGTCTGCTTTTCATTCAAATTGTCGAGAAGCAAAATTTCTAAGCATACTTTCTTCTCCTCTTCCAACTGCATACCGTTTCTCATCCCTCTTTTTTGGTTCTTGGACATCACTGTGAAGCCATTTGCTCTTGGGGAAGTAAAAGAAGTGTAATTCTCTGGAGTTCTCCCTTGATGAGCTCTGATTTGATGATCAATTGAGTGCACAAGACACAATCTTTTCAGAATTTAAGTTATGTGCTTCAGCTTCAGCTTAATCTGCATCACATAATTGGATTATAAAGTCTAGGAAATTACATGAATTCCTGCAGATGATTGCAAGTTGGACCTGGTGCTTAGTGTCTGAATATTGCAGCTTCCTGCTTGCTCAGCTTCCTTTGTTTCCCTCGGATGTTGCATGCTTTGTTTCTCTATATTTGTTTGTTGTGGATTCATTCCCTTGCTCTTTTCCCCTCTTTGTTGTCTCTGTCACATACAATACCTTCATTGTTTAAGAGATTGCCAGGGCTGCTTGGGCTTCATAAATTCTTTTTTAGGTCTGCTTCTGGAATGTGACAGAAACTTGGGATGCAGATTTGTACAATGGTTTGCCTGCAATTTTGGGCATACTATTACATTGTGATATGCACTTGTTGTAGGGAGCTGATGATGTCAGTGGGTAGTCATGGCAGCTTCTCATTGCCATTCATGATGAGGGTGATGGTCTGACAAGTTTTGAGCACCTCTCCTAAGATTATGACTACACTCATTGTTGTTCTACCTTTAAAGTATTGTTCTGGATATTTCTTTACAATCTCATAGATATCCTTTTTTTAGGGCTGAGAACCCTAGATTTCAACTAAGGTTTGTCACAAGAACTTTGAAGTGGGACTGAATTTGTGCATAGTATGTTGGATTTAATTGGATTGTATGAGATCTAGGGCTCAATTACCTCAATCTATTTGCATGTGTTTGTCAATGGCAAGTAAGTTGTCCTTCTGAGACTGCAATCATGAGTCATTATTGTTTGTCTAACAGATCAGGTAGCTAATGATTGTTGTTGCTTTGGCCAGGTAATAAAGGTTGGTGATGAGGAGTATAAGTTCTCTTCAGCACCAGAACCAGGAGACCTGTGTGACATTTATGAGGAGCAGCAACGTGGTGAAGATGGCAATGGTGTGCTAAAAGAGGCAGGATCAGTGTGGCGGAAGCTTTCAGTTCTTCGAATTTTAAATGCAAGTGAGAAGGATCGTGTGAAGAACCGCTCCAAGGAGGCTGAACGCCAGCAGAAGTCTCGCAAGTATGTCTTCTCAATTCATCACATAATTGGCCAAAAGTCTATTCAAGTTGGGCACATGTTTGTGAGGGTCTCACATAGGTAGCTGTCTCAGTCTGCTTGTTGCCTTACATGCTTACTAGAATTTCTCCTCTCAGTGTCTTGTCCTCTTGGTTAAGCTTTTTTTCAGACTGTCTTGTCCCATTCTCCCAGTAAAATAACAGAGCATGGTACATATACATATTTGTAAAAACTAAAGTCTGTTTGATGTTTTATGATGTGGTTAATGTTAAACTAGAGGAAGTGGAATCATGCTGCAGTTTGTACGAGCCATTGAAATTGCTCTTGCATTAATCCTTTGCATTTGTCTCTCAGGGGTCTTTGTCATGCACTTTCACTTTTCATGTCTTCTCTTCTTCCTGTTTTTCTTTTGTTCCTCCTTGAGGCTGATCTTGCTTTTGCCTAGGATGTGATTACCTCATGGTGTGATGTGGAGGCTCTGGGGATGGTGAGACTACATAATTGAAGGTTTTAACAAGTATCCCAATTCAGAGGGTAACTCTCAAACTACTTACTTCAACATGTGGTGCATGTGGCTGGATATGCAGGGCAATAATTCTGGACTCGACACACTCTCTTGTCAAAAACCAAGGTGGAGGCTCTGGGGATGGTGAGTTTTTGCTTCCACAGCATTGTGATACAAACTGTGTTTTGACTTCAGGCTAACTTACTACTCAGAGTTTTGTGTAATACTTTGACATGTGTGGTCAATTATATTGTACCTTACAATGCTTCTCTAACAGCATGGCTTGTGGTTTGGGGCAGTTAATGGACGAAGAGCACCAGTCAAGCCCAAGAAGGAGCTTCCCAAAAAGATTCAGAAGGCAGTGACAAGCAGCCCTGGTAACTCCTTGCTATCAACCTTTGTGGCTATTCCTTTTATTTCTGGTTTGATAAGGGTTTGTGGGCCCTTAATCCTGTGTATAAGAAGCATTTGTTAGACCATTTAAAGCCTTAGCATGTATGGGAGTGATGTGGTGGTAGTGTGGGTAACTGTGGATGGAAATTGCTGTCATGGGATGCAACTTGTTTCTGAGCTTGGCATGATGATACTACATACATCAGTAAGCACTTCCTCCATGCTCAAATAGTACTTTGAAGGCCATCAACTCATGCTGTGTTAGCAACCGTGGACAGATCCTAATTATCTTCATGTATTTCCTTATTTTTCATGTCTTGTGATTCTTTGTAGTTGCGGGTTTCAATCTGAATGCAGAATGCTTTCTACTGGTAAATCTAACAGGCTGCTCTGTTTCTTGCCTTTGCCCATTTTTCTTCAGCACCAGTGGTCCCAATTGCAAAACCTAAGCCAGCTCCAACAACAGCAGCAATGCTTGCAACTGCAAGAGCAGCAAAAGCAGCTTCTGTCACCTCACCTGAGCTTCTGCCTCCAATTCGGCCACAAACTGCTATATTGCCACCGTCCAAAGGACGTCCAGCAGTTGAAGAGGGTGATTCTGTACCTGTCCCAGTAAAGACTAGCATTGTGGTTCAGAACAACAATACACCAAGCCCAGCAACTACCACATCTGACACAGGTGTGGCTCCAAAGGCTGGGGGGGTGGTCAGCCCCAGTGAGCTTCGTAATTGCCTAATCACTCTTCTTACCGATAATCCAAAAGGGTTGACAATTAAGGTTTGCATCTCTTCCAGGGTCAAAGGCTGACAGTTGGCTTCTTGGCTTGCAAGATTTCTAATGAACTCTTGGATCTTGAAGTTTGAGCTAAAAACTTCTTCCGGGTAGCAATGTGCATTGTTGCAGCTGACCACTCTTTGAATCTCCTAGGTGGTCAGGGCTAGGATAGAATATGTGGGGTTTGGTTCAGCAGTGACAAAGATGACTTGGGTTGTTTATGCTGTGGTAGAAAGGTCATATAGTGGCTAAGACTTTGTTGTTGCCACTTAACAGGCAGTTGAGAAGGCGTTGGGAGAAGCAATGCCTCATGTGAAGCCAGAAAGGAAAACCATAGAGAAGGCCATCAAAGCGGTATGCTCTTCCAAAAAATTAGGTTCTGAGTAGTTGTGTTTTGGGGGAACATTCTTCAATTTTAGGAGCGTCTCTCAAGAGATGCATGGAAGAAAGGAGGGTGGTGTGTGTAAAAGAAGCATCCAGAATATTTCTTTCATTGTTGGGTTTTCTGTCAACCTATGAGTTGCAGATTACAAAAAATTAATATAGCTAGTGATTTCTTTCACAGATTGCTTCATATCATGCACCTGGCAAGTATATGTTGAAGGAGGGAGTGAGCTTTGCCAAACCATCTCCTGGAAGTGGAAGGTGTGTGACATTCCTGCAAAGTCAGTTTTGTAGCTGCTGCCTTTCTTGCTGCTCCTTACCTCATGCAGAGTATGATACATGTTGTCAAAATGTAAGGTTCGCTTGAAATTGAGCCATTAAGGACATTTGTGCTGCAATGAGTCCCTGAAGATCCTACATTGTGTCAGGCCAACTGGTTGGTGATGTGAAGGATCACCAGCACTGGTGTAACTTAGTACATGAAAATTTTCTGTTTTCTGTGAATAACTCTGTTGCACTTTGTTACCAGTTCTCCAGAGATTCCAGCTGCTGATACTCCACCATTAGTGGACTCTCCAGCAATTGTGGAACTGGTGTCTGAGACAGTACCAGAACCAGTGAAAGAACGGATTGCACCTGGAGAAGTAGGTCTGCTTGGGGAGAGACCTGGGGCCCTCTTAGGCACCAGTCGTCTCTCCTCCTTTGCAATACAGAGGTGCAGTGGTGATCGGGTGAGCCGAGCTATCAGAAAAGCTGATGAGAAGCTGCGTGGGAATGCTGAGAGGGCTCAGCAGCCAGTCACAGAGAGCATGCCCTCTCACAAGCCTGAGTCTTTGAACATGAAGGAACAATCACTACATTTGCATGAATCATCTGCTGATGTGGAGCTAGTAAGCATCAGAGGGGATGAGAACACTGAACAGGACCTGATGGAAAGTGGGGGTCCTCTGAATCAGAATTCAGAGGGTGGGAAGGGTTTGGCCATGGGATTTCCAAAGGGGGAGGAGAAGATGGTGAATAGTGGTGGTAGTGACACCAGCAGCTGTAGTGATAGTGGAAGTGATAGTGATTCTGAAAGCCACAGTGGCAGCGAGAGTCACAGTTGTACAAGGTACATACATCAGTAGAGCTTTGCAATTTCATGTGTACTGCTTTTGCTGAGAGTATCTGCATATCTGACAATTACTATAAACTCCAGTTGTGTCCTGTTTAAACTTCAGGGATCAGCTATATCTAAGTTCATATGGTGAACAATGAAGAAGCTTGTGTACGTATGTCTGCGTTTTCTAATTCAGGAGTGCTCATGCCTTTGGAAATGGCAGCCGGAGTGGAAGTGGAAGTGATAGTGATAGTGATGGCAGCAGCTCCAGTGGCAATGAAGATGCAAACATGGATGAGGATGTAGAGATTATGAGTGAGGATGAGGAGAAGGGAGCTGCTGCATCAGAAGATTCCCTACACCTGAAACCCAAGACCAAGGACAAGAAACAGGTGATTTATATTATACTTAGTTGCAAGAGTATATCTGTGGAAGTTCTTTTTGCAAAGAGTGACAAAGATATTGCAACAGTAGGATACTGAAAACAGTAGAGTTTTGTGGGGTGAGGATGAAAAAACCACTTGTGGATGAACTTTTTGGACATGAAACTGCATGATTATCATATTTGTGTCGATGAAACAACTATTTGTGGATGGCCTTTCTGGAGATGAAACTGCTTGATATCATGTTTGTGTGGTCAATTGGTTCTGAAGGACAAATCTGTGGCAACCTGTACTAATGTGTGTCACAACCCTGATGATAGCAGGCATCACGTCAAGCCAAGGAGAAGCGGTCAAAATTTAGGGTGTCAGACAAGATTCCCATATCTCATGATTCAGAAGAGGTAGATGTTGTTGGTGAAGAGGCAACAGGCCAGGTTGGCACTGACTCTGGAGGAAGAGCTAATGTGGTGGTTGAAGTTTTAGACAGTAACTTGGAAGTTGATGTGGATGTAGTATCAGTTGATGGTGGTGTTGGGTCCCCACAGGATTCTGTTTCTCCACCAGGGTTGCAAAGAGAACATAAGGAAAATGAGAAGGAGATTCAAGGGTCAGAAGATGCCAAATCAAATATGAAATTGGTATCAATGGATAAGAGTTGCTCTGATTCAGATGAAAGCTTGGGGGCTCCTGCCACAAAACAAAATGATGCACAAGGGTTGCAGCAGAAGAAGAATGACATTGAGTCAAGGGTAGGTTTAGTCAAGGGTGGAGAGTCAAACTGGGCAGAAAATGACAGCAGCTTTGCAAAGGCTGGGGAGACAGAGAAGGGGAAAGCATCCAATTTGAGAGCTGATATGGCTCCAAGATCAATACTTGGATCTCCTGCTTTGAAAAATGATGGTGGAGAGACTATTTCTCAGCAAGGCAAAGGCAAGAGACATGCAACTGCTGAATTTCATAAGTCACTAACAAAGGATGCTGAAGCAGCAGTGAAGACTGTAAGGGACCCAGAAACTGGTGAGCTTATAGAAAAAATTCAAAAGACTGTGGGACAAAAGAGTGTTGGAGACAAAAATTTCGGGACACCGAAGAAGCCTTTGCAAAGATCAATTAAGGGAGGAGAGAAAGCTAATTTGTTGCCCAAGCTGCCAGTTGAGATGCCACTACCTGATGTATCTAGAAACACAGAAGTGAGCTCCACCACTTTGAAAGAAGCAGAACCTGTTCCAATGGCTGGGAGGGAGACAGATGCTGAAGTTCTTACAAAATCTGAAAGGGAGCTGGAAAGCACAATGAGGCTTCCAAGAGAGTTAAATTGGCGGAACAATCCAGATGCAGGGCTGCTTGGAAAACCAGGCAAGGATGTTGAGTTCCTTGGGAATCGCCATCTCAAGAGAGATCTGGACCCCCAGAGTATGTATGGTAACAATGAGGGAGGGTTTATGGTGAGGCCTGGTAGGGATCCAAAGCAGGTCCGAAGGCAAAGCCTTGAGCCTGAGGTATCACGATGGAATGAGTCTCTGAAGGAAACAGATGCATGGGGGAAAGTGACAAAAGATCCTTACATGGCTGCAAGGTTCCGGAATGATGGTGGTGCTCAGAACAGCTGGTTTAGAGATGGAAGGAAGATGGAGCCTGTCAGACAAGAGACTGCAAAAAGTATGTCAAAAATTGACAATGGCAGCCTCAGTAAACAGAATGAGAAGAGAGGGACAGAGAGTCCTGATTTAGAGCTAGGTGAGTTGAGAGAAAGCACTACAGTTGAGACCTGGGATCTAACAAGGAAGGATGGCACTCGACCTGAAGCAGTCAAAGGTCGGGAGATTGTTGAACCAGCAACAAGCAACAAGTCTTTGGTTCACAAGGGGCAAGTTAGCCCACCTAAGGACAAAGCACGGAGTGCTGGCAAGGCTGCAGGTGACCTGAGAAAAGCTTCTCCTGCCACTGCAGAGACTCGAAAACCTACCCTACCAGCTCAGAAAGAGGTGCAGAGAATAGACCAGGTGGCTGCTCGAGAAACAACCCGCACAACTACAGGGGTCTTGAAACCCCCAGGTAGTACTCCACAGGAGGAGAGGCTGGATGCAGGGTCAGTACTAAAGTCTCGAGTTGGCCACAGTGAGGGCTCTGAAAGGCCACAAGAATCAAAGGGAGTGAAGAGATCAGCAGAAGATAGTGGCATCCAGGAAGCAGCTGCAAGGGTGTACAAAAAGCCTTCTGTTGCTCCTGTGACTCCCCTGCTCCCTGTAAATGGTGGTGGCCATCCCAACGTGGTACCTGCCAGCAAGTTGGAGAAAATATCAGGTGCACAGGATATTGGTCCAAGGCCTACAAATGCTGAGCTGAACAGAGGAACTCCTCTTGATGTGCCATTGAACAATGTGGGACCCAGCAGCAAAGCTTCCAGTACAGAGAATGGCCAGAAACAACACCTATATGTAAAGGGACAAGAGGCCCCTGAGAAGGAGGGTTTTGAGCGACGAGGGGGCCAAGACTCAGACCGGAAACCAAAGACTAGTGCCGGTGTGGTAGGGCCTGATGATAAGACCAGTGCACTACTTAGTGCAGGTCAAAGTAATGGCAAATGGGCTGCCAAGCTTTCTGGGAGCTGTGATGTTGCTGATGAGAAGGACTATTTCCGGATGTATGAGAAAAGTACACCAGAGCTGCGGGGTCCTGTAGTGACTTATGAGCAGTATGCTGCACATCACTTTTAACCTTTAGTGGGTCTAGTTTAATTATGATGTTTGTGGTATCATATTGTCATCAACTTCCTCTCTAATCTGGTCACACACATACAGTTGATTAGATGAAGTTTGTAGTCTTTTGTTGTTCAAAGAGACCACTAATTGCATTTGGTGGATTCTAGATGCCCAACATGTATGACATGTTCATTTGTGATAATTCTGTTCTGCAGCATGAACAGAGGTCTGTGGAACTGATTGGATGCTCTGGGTTTTCAGGGAGCCTGATGCCCGTTCTCTGTTGTTGTTACAGGGCTGAGAAGTACAAAAGGGAGTATGAAGAGAAGTACATCATCTACCACCGCCTCCATGAGGACATTGAGGACACCAAGTGTGTGAATGGCCCTATCCATACTTTCTTCAGTTGTCTGGTGCAATAATAGGGCTTTGTTGCTTGCTATTGCTGTGCTCTCAGCATGTCCACTCTCCAAATCTAAGAGTCCTCTTGTGGCCATCAAGGGTGGGTCTGGTTTTGCTTCAATTGTGGGAAAAACATTTATCTTTTGTTGTATTCTTATTGAGATGAAGGCTTTTGCATTTGCAGGTTGAAATTTGCAGGTTTCAAAAAGGAAATAGAGTTTGCAAGCAATGCTCCAGAAAAGCTCCAGCAAGTCCACAGTAAAATACAAAAGACTTATCATGCAGTATGTAAGGTAAATAACTGTATGAAATCTTGGTTGTCTGTCAATTTTGGTATACTACTAGAAACAAAGCTATTGACAGCCACAGTGACAAGCAAGCAGAGTGTAAGAAGTGAATTATTGGCATTGGGAGATAAGAAAAGACATGGACTGACATGAAGGTGGCATTGCATTATGATGAATGCAGAGGTCCAAGCGCATGCAAAAGACTTTTGACATGTTACATGATGAGCTTCTGGTTAGTTCCTTATCTCCTTTATTACCTGAAACAGGAAGCTGTGATGAATGTGTATGGGAATGAACACAGATAGCTCCTGCGAAGGTGCATTCATTGTTGAACAGGCACTCCATGGAGATATTTGTTTCCAGAACATGATGAAGAACTTAAACTGCCACTCTGAAAGGTCATTTTTCCTGGGTGTTTTCATCACTTGGACAAAGAACAAGATTGGACTATGATAAATAATGTCATATTGTTCATGTGATGCAGACAATCAAGCAGCACTTGAAAGATTTTGCTGAGAAAGCAGGTCAAGGATAAAATCTAGCTGTGATTTTGTACATGCAATAACAGGTTGGCAGGTGATGCAAACTTTGAAGCCATATCCCTGTACCAGACAACTATTTTTTTTCCTCATTCTTTGCGAGCATCAGCAATGCTAGAGTTGTCTCAAATCGGGACATGCTTTGTGTGAATTTTTTGGTCTCCCCATGTAAAATACATTAGTGTTCTACACCAAGGTTAATTACTAAAGAGTCTACAGTATTCAGTGTCACACTTTGTACCCAAAAAGAAAAAGAAAAAGAAGTATATGGTGCACAACAGCTCTTTGGGTCCAATTATATGTTGGTTTTCTTAAGTGGCTCGAGTTGTGCTGCTCTACATTTTTCTTGACCCCTCGAATCAACACTCATTGAGTGATACAGATTGAGTTTATAGAACTCTCTCATAGATTGTTTTATGTTTTGTTGCTGTTGCAAGAGTATTCTTGGTGCTTTTGTGGGCAGTGTAGGTGTTTATGATTGTCTCTTAGCTCTCTGAGATGTTGGGATATGTGTCACTTCAAATACGAGTCATGAAGATCATTTGCAGACAAGTGGGACCCATTGTATCTGGAACCACTTGGATGAGAGATGCACATCATTTGAAATTGATGTTGGCCGAACCATTGGGCAACTTTGGAAAATACTTTTGCCTACCTCACTTGATTGATAATCTGCAGGTGCTGAAGATATTGTGGTAGTGAAGTTACAATGGTCGTATATTTATTCCAAGTAAATTCTGAGGGTTGTGAAAGTTTGTCTCTCTCACCATGCACACACTTCTTCAACACTGTTGCTATTTGTACATACAACAGTCATTATGAATGTAATTTAAGCACCTTTGTAGAAAGTAGTCTTGTAATGGGTTGACTTCTGAAGTAATTATTTTGCAAGGATGTCCACCTCTGAAATGAGGCATTATCTTCAAGAAAGTGAAGTAATGAGATTGTTCTAAACCTTAGTTGACTCTTGTTTGTTGACAAATTCTTGGGAGTTTGGAAGTCCTTGGTGCACAGGCACTCTTTGTACTCTGGAGGTTTTAAAGCAGGAGTTTCTTGAGACCTGACTTTGACCTTGCTATATTTGTCTCAACAAGTCCATGAATTTGTAACATCGAAACCTTTAAGCTGTCACTTATTTGGCTGCACTTCTTAAATTTTAGCTCCATTCAGTGTGAGTTGGTAATTGTGAGAATGTGTGGGATTGAAGATCTTTATTTTGAGATAGCAGAAACCCATCTTGACTCTATACTAGGTGGCTACCAAGTTGGGTTTCAAAACTCACACTTATGAATAAGGTCTGGGTATTTTTTTTAATATAAAAACCCAGGAAATTGATGAGGGGTATATGTTAGGTTCAATGATGATGATTCATAGGATCTGGCTTAGTTAGGACAAATTTAGACTCGTAACTTGGACAATTCCAAGGTAAAGCCATTTTGTAAAATAGAATAAAATGATGAGTATGAACATGTACAGTGATAGTTTAAATCGACCTTGCCAAGGAATCGTGATATCTCCTGAGCAGTGACCAAATCCTATACCAAGATAGTAGGGGTTTGACCTACCAAGGAATATACCCAGGTTCATGTCCATCCCAACCCTATATAAAACAGCATTTGAGAATGAAGGTATATGGGGAGAAGGGAATGAAAAAGTCAGGAAATAAAATTAGAAAGAAATAGGTCTGAAAAGAAGAGGTTAAATTTTCTGGAACTTTTTTACATTGGATAAGGAGAACAGACACCGTTCTTCATCATTCTGGGATGCCATCCACTCAGGCTCCTACCCTCATTCCCAGCATTCTCAAAGGTGAGAAAGCCTTGTCGCTACCCTTGCCCTACACTACCCCTTATACTTTCTTTCACAGGTGGCTCGTTCCCTTCTTTGAAATGAGAACAAAAAATGAGATGAAATTTGACAATCAAACCAAGAAGGGCGTAGTTGAGACATTTGATTCCTTATCCTCACTCCTCTCCTCCAAAACTTGATATAAGGGCACATCTAGTTCTGGTCTAACAAAGCTAGTTTCTGTGAAGTGTAGACAACACAACACTAATGGTACCCAATGTGTTTTTTTGCTCTAGACTTAGCTGCAGTGAAGGGTAAAGAGTCAACAAAAATGGACACCGAGAGCTTGAAAATTTGGAATTTGCTGACAATTCCCCAAGAACTTCAACTTGGCAGACGTTGTAGGTTGGTTCCACTAAATTAACTGCATACCAGAGGGTTGACTGGAAGTGTACACAGTAGAGCATAATGCTCAACTGAACAAGTCAGCCAATGCTCAACTGAACAAAGTCAGCCATCATGATGAGGAAAGAAAATCATGACCTTTCTGAATTTAAGGTCTAGTATAAAGTTTCAGAGTGTTGCTGCTCTCCAGAATTTCATGCCAAATGTACTCAACATGTTTCTGACAATTTTTCTTTGGATCCTCCTTTGCAATTTTGACTTGAAACAACCAAACAAGTTGCAGGGTGCACTCTTTTAGGTTGCCATTTTAATCTAACACATCTTGCATACAAATGCCCAAATTATGTTACAGGGTTCCATCATTTCTCATGGTTTTGTTTGAACCTGACATAAAGGGCACAACCATTACACTAAGTTAATGTGCCACTTGTTTGCGATTTTCTCTCTCCAGAAGTTTCCACAAAGTTGAGAGAAACAATTTTCCCAGGCTAACAAGTCTTTGCAAAGCATCAAATAATTTGCAAGGAAAACAATATTCTGCAACCAACAACTGACAATCCTCTATGCACAAGGATAAGGTATTAGTCAGTGTTGGGCTGGTATACAGGTTTACACCTGGTATCAACAATGGTATCAAAGACTAGACTTGAGGTTCTGTGATACTGGGGCTGATACCAGTTTTGCCCCAATATGAGAGTTTGAAAATATTGTCTGGAGAGACCAGACCAGTCTGGTATTAGGGTTTAGGGGTTTATGTTGATACTCTGATACCAAGCAACCCGTCCTCCTTGCTCCTCTAGTATCTTGAAATGGAGTAGCAAAAATGGGTTCTGAGATTGTATTTGGGCAGTGAGCAACACCACTCCACCTTCAAGATTTTATTTGATGTAAATTTTTAATTGTTGAAATAAAAGCCTTTGATGGGGTTTTACAAATCCATGAGTTCCATTGGTTGCTCCTGAATCCAGATCTGCAGTTATTAGACTTCATAACATCAATGTTAAAGTCCTAAAACGAGAACAAATTTCAACAAAAAATGGAGGACCTTACAGCTATGGTATTATACCATTGTTTACTATATATACCAGCAAGTAATAAACTTCATATACACATATTGATACCATCGCATACCCAACTCTTAATGCATGGGTTGTTCGTATTAGCCTGGTATGAAATTTTTAAAAACCTTCAAATACCAGTACCAGGCTGTTATTTTTTTTAGAAAGCTTCAATACCAAGACAAGGCTGGTATCAAAAGAAGTTGATACCAGACCACTAGGAAGGTTAAATTGTTTAGGAACAACAGAACTTCAGTGCTGGATTTTCAATTCGTACCATATTAAGCTGAGATTGATATATATAAAGTTTTATGATACCTCTTGCAATATTTTCAAGTCATCACTACGCAATGTGCACTGAGTAACTTTTGTCTGGGGGGTGACCCAGCTGTGCTCTTTCTTTTGATATGTGTTGCACATATAGACTTCAAAGACCATCCTGTTCCCAGGCAGAGGATAATGTTTTTCACACAATTATGAGAGAAGCCATGGTGTCTTAGTTTGTTTTCACAT
>Ga0116226_10002793_pt1 | contig 15298 bp, 12 predicted proteins | sample S1TSphfallax_FD_89692 | JGI IMG/M metagenome (GOLD analysis project Ga0116226, IMG submission 89692) | Host-associated microbial communities from peat moss isolated from Minnesota, USA - S1T2_Fa - Sphagnum fallax MG | ecosystem: Host-associated > Plants > Peat moss > Unclassified | place: USA...
AAGGCGCGTCCATCGAGTTCGACGGTGCCGCCAGTCGGCCGCTGCAGGCCAGCCAAGGTGCCGATCAAGGTGGTCTTGCCGGCACCATTCGGCCCGGCAATGCACCAGAATTCGCCCGGCGCAAAGCGCTGCTGCAGCCTATCGACCAGGGTGCGCGGGCCGATTTTCAAGGTCAGGGCGCAAGCGCTCAGGGTGGCGCCTGCAGCCTGAACCAGGGGCGTGGGTTGCGTCTGCGTCGGCGTGCGTGGCGGGTTCATCGGTGGCGTCCCAGCAACATCCATAGAAACACCGGCACCCCGGCCAGCGCGGTAATCACCCCAACCGGCAGCTGTGCCGGCGCGATCACGGTGCGCGCGACGAGGTCGGCCAGCATCAGAAACGCCCCGCCCGCCAGCGCCGAGGCCGGCAGCAGCATACGCTGATCGTTGCCCAGGCCCAGGCGCAGCACATGTGGCACTACCAGCCCGACAAAACCGATGGTCCCCCCCGTTACCACGGCGGCGGCCGTCGCCAGCGATGCGAGCAGATAGACCGCCAGGCGTAAACGACCGACCGGCACGCCCAGAGTGTGGGCAATCTGCTCGCCGCGCGCCAGCGCATTCAACTGCGGTGCCAGCGCCATCGCGCCAAGCAAGACCACGATCAGAATCGTGAGCGCCGGCCCTGCGCCTCCAGCGCCATCGAGGTCGCCACTGAGCCAGAACAGCATGCCGCGCAAACTGCCATCGGGGGCCAGGGTCAACAGCAAGGTGATCAGCGCGCTCCAGCCCGCAGCCAGCACCACCCCGGTCAGCAACAAGCGCGGCGACGAGGTAGCGAGATCGGTGCGGCGAAACTCGCCATGGGCGAGCGCCAGAACCAGCAAGGTGGCACATACCGCGCCGCCGACCGCACCGGCGTCGACCCACCACCACGGCAGCATCAACAACATGGCGCCCAGCGCGAAACCTGCAGCACCGCCGGCCACACCCAACACATAGGGATCGGCCAGGGGATTGCGCAACAATACCTGCAACAATGCGCCGGCCAGCGACAGCAAGCCGCCGCAGGCGAAGGCCGCCAGCGCGCGCGGCAAACGCAGATCGCGCACGATGGCGTCGCCCAGCGCGTTATCAGGATGCCACAGCGCATGCAGTACCTGCGGCAACGACAAAGCCACGCTGCCAAGCGCCAGCGATAGCGCGAGCGCGCCAAGCGCCAACAGCGCGAGCGCGGCCCAGATCGCCAGGGCTCGCGCTGCGCTCATGCTGCGCAGCGCGGCAGCGCGCTCGACGGCCAGCTCACTCACTGCGGTGACCAGCCCAGGGTGAGGTAAGCACCACGCCCCGGCGTGTTGTAGGTGTACACCATTTCATAGTGCTTGTTGAAGACATTATCCAGGCTACCCGTCACGTACCATGCCTTGGTGATGTTATAGCGCGCCGTCAGATTGAGCACGCCATAACCACCGAGATTGGTCCCTTCATCGTTGCGAGCCGCGCTCACCACCCAATTGCCGCCGACGCGCCAACTGTCGATGGTGCGATTGGCGGACAGGCTCAGAAAGCGCCGTGCGCGCAGGGACAGATCGGTATCGTCGTCGAGATCAACCGGGTTCTGCACGGTGAACGAAGCGCGCACATCGGTCAAGCCGATCTGACCGCTCCAGGAGGTTTCCACCCCTTGGACCTTGGCGTGGCCAACGTTTTCGGCGATGTAATCATAGCTGGAACCGACTTCGGTCGACTCGATCAAGTTGGTGTAGCGGGTTTGGAAGGCCGTGATGCGCATCAGCCCCAGTTCCTTGCCGTCATACTGCAAGGCCGCTTCTTCCGAGTGGCTGCGCTCGGGTTTCAGATTGGGATTACCGTAGTCCGGGTAGTACAGATCATTGAAGGTCGGCGCACGGAATGCATCCGAGTAGCTGGCAATCGCTTTCAGGGACGATGTGATGTTATAGCCGTAAGCGGCGTAATAGCTGTTCGCACCGCCGAAATCGGAATACTGATCATGGCGGATATTGAACTGGAGCTGATTGCGGCCGAAGGTCGCGTCATAGCCGACGAATTCCGAATCGACATTGCGCATTGGTACAGAGTACTGGTCGCTATCGAGACTTTGCTGCAGATGCTCATAGCCGAACAGGATCTTCTGCGCACCGGTCAAGGCGTATTCATTCTGCCAGGTGAACTGACGGTTGGTCGAATCGAAACGGCTGTCCTCGACGCCGTCCAGATAGTCAGTGGTCTGATCGTCGCCTTCCGCCACCCGGAAATGGGTGGTCCAGTTGCTGGTCACCTTGCCATCGACAAAGGCCGACACCGTCATCACGCGGTTCTCGTCCTGGTTGACATCCGTCACGTTCGCGTCATAGGCGTCCGCATAGTTGATGCGCCCGCTTGAATCGTACAAGGTCACGCCGGCATTCCAGTCGTCATTGAATTTGTGCCGCAAGGTGGCGTTGACGCTGGTGTTCAGGAACCCGTCATCGCTCGGGTTCGCGCCCGGTGCCTCAGCCGCGTTGATCGAGGGGAAGCCGTCGCTCTTGAAACGCGACACGGTGACGTCGAAGGTGGTCGAACGATCGCTGTCGATCGCGCCGCCCACGCCTGCGGTCTGACGCTGCGTGCCATGGGTGCCGTACTCGGTTTCGAAATTGAAGTAAGGTGCCTTGCTCGCACCCTGCTTGGTGAAGATCTGTACCACGCCGCCCACCGCACCAGAACCGTATAGGGCCGAGACGTTACCGTTGACGATTTCGACGTGGTCGATCTGGTCGAGTTGCAGCTGTGCCAGTTGCGCCTGGCCCAGGCTGGTCGAGTCGACCCGTACGCCATCGATCAGGATCAGGGTCTGAGTCGAATCAGCACCCCGCAGATACAGGCTTGCGGTACTGCCAAAGGTTCCTGTGGTGGTAATCTGCGCACCCGGTGCCAGCGCCAGCAGGGATACCAGATCGGTCGCGCCGCTGTCGCGTATGGCCTGCTGATCGAATACCGTGGTCTGCGGCAGCGCATCCGACAAGGACTGGCGCGTGCGAGCTGCCGTCACTACGACGGGTTCCAGCGGCACCGCCGAATTGTTGCGCGCGCTCGCCGACGATGCGGCGCTTGGACTGGCTGCGCTGGCTGCAGTCGGCGCACTGGCTGCGGCGGGGGCAATGGCACCAGGAGTAGAAGGCGTGGTGTCGACAGATTGGGCGTGCACGGCCGCTTGCCAACCGGCGAATACGAGCAGCACAGCGGCTGCGATAGGAGTACGCATGATGAGGGTCCAGGATCGGGGTATCGCGCAGCGCCCCGCCCTCTGCAGGAGCCGCATACGAGACGCTGCCGCCGATTAGGCTTGCACACGCTCACTCCTTCGGCCGGTATCCGGGCTGGCGAACCGCTCGTCCGGCCTTCCCATGCGTGTGCACAGTGGCAGATTAGGACCGAGTCGCGTCAAATTTGACGCATTCGCTTACCGTTGCAGAGGGCAGCGCAGGTTGGCCCTGTCCTGGCGGACATCGGCTCCCTGCTTCCCGTTTAACTGCGCACGCCTGGCAGCGCGCGCGAGCACCAAAGAGCGGCAAGTGTAGGAGCGGGGTCGGATGACGTCAAGGCAGTAATCAGAACACCACATCAATCTGTTGCAATGGCGACAAGTCAGTCGTTTGTGTCAGGCGTTTCGGCGAATTTTAGCGGTCACGGCCCGCATTTTGGGGGCGCGGTGCGCGTGTCGGCCGCGCCGGTGGGCAAGCGCGCCGGCATTATCCTGCCCAGATCGCAGCCATCACTGGCGGAAACCCCGCCGTTCCGGGTTAAAATAGTCTGTTATAGAAGGTTCCAGCCGATAGGACGCAGCCGATGCTCAGCGAACTCGATCAACTGTCACAAAACATCAGCCGCCTGATTTCGATCAGTAGCCGGCGCATTCTCGCGCAGCGGGAAATGGAAGCACGCCTGGCGCAAGCCGAGGGCGATCTCGACACGGCACGTGCTGAACTCGATGCGCTACGTATCGAACGCGACGCGCTGCGCGAAGAGCGCGACGCGCTCGCCGCCAAAATCGATGATGCGCAGGTCCGCCTCAACGCCATTCTCGAGAAGCTGCCGCACAGCAAGTCCAACACCAACCAGCTCGACTTGCTCGACGCCATTCCCGCGCATGACGAAGCCGACTTCACCGATACCGCCACACACGAAGACGGAGACCGCGCATGACGCCCGCCAAGCAAATCGAAGTGACCATCCTGGGTCAGCAATATCGTCTGGCCTGCCAGCCGGAAGCAGAACCGGCGCTGCTCGAAGCCGTGGCCCGTGTCGACGCGGAAATGCACAAGGTGCGCGCGACCAATCCGGTACGTGGGCAGGACCGCATCGCGGTGATGGCGGCGCTCAGTATCGCGTCCGAACTGCTCAGACTGCAACAAAGCGTGCGTTTCGGCGAAGCCTTTCCGGCCGATGAAATCAAGCGCTCGATGAGCGAAATCAACGCCCGCATCAATGCGGCGGTCGACAACCTGGAACGGTATTGAAACAAAGCGGGCAGCAGAATTTACAATTCATCGCTGCACGATCCACGATTGCGTTGTATAGTTGTCTCAACGGAATCCGCATCGAACGATTTGACCTGCAGTGTGACGACGGCATTGCAGTGCTTTATCGAACATGAACGGTGTACAGCTTTGATATAACAGTTTTTACGGTTTCCCTGCCTGGTTTGCGAAGGTCATATATTCCTTGAACCAATGCCTTGTGCACGGTTGTGGGAAATTGTAGCGCGGGCGTGATCGTCACTCCGTCTGATGAACCCGAAGCGCTTCTAACTGCGACCACTCTTGAACCTCAGGTTCAGGATGCCGGCCTAGCGGCTATGGTGGGGATCTTATCCAACGGCATCGGCATAGCGCCGATGCCGTTTTTATTTGTGCCGAGCTGACTGCACAGCCCCGTGTCAGGTGCGCTGCAGTCGGTGCGTGCCGCATCCGTTTGACGAGGACTGCGATGCGTTATTGGTTGATGAAGTCGGAACCCGATGAAGCCAGCATAGACGATCTGGCCAGCGCGCCCGCAGCCACATTGCCGTGGACTGGCGTGCGCAACTATCAGGCGCGCAACTTTATGCGCGACGCGATGCAGATCGGCGACGGCGTGCTGTTCTATCACTCCAGTTGTGCCGAACCTGGCATCGCCGGTGTCGCGCGAGTCGCTTCCTCCGCGTATCCGGATCCCACCCAGTTCGATCCCCAAAGCCACTACCATGACCCGAAATCCACCGTCGAGGCACCGCGCTGGCTCTTGGTGGATGTCAGCTTCGTCTGTAAAACTCCGTTGATTGCCTTGAGTGAACTGCGCCTGCATCCCGAACTCGCGCAGATGCGCATCCTGGCGCGAGGCAATCGCCTGTCGATCACGCCCGTGACCGAAGCGGAGTGGCAATTCATCACGGAACAATTGATGCAGATCGTACCGATTGGAGGCTGACGCGGCGGTTATCGAGTAGTCAAGCGATCGCTAAATGGCAGTCAGCGGGCCGCCAATGTTGCGCATTTCGGAAAACTGATTTACCGGTTGTGATCTTATTCCGCCCCTATTCAGCGCTTATAGTTGCGCTCGCAATCCCCTATTGTGAGAACAACCATGGAACGCCTTTCCGTTCTGCTCGCAGCAGCTGTTTTACTCGGTATGGTGAGCGCTTGCAGCAGCTTGCCATCGCACGTGGATCCGAGCGCCTGCAGCGGTCCGCCCAGCGTCTGCAACACCGATTTCGGCGCATCCTGAGCAGCAGTCCTGGGATCTGCGCCAGTCGTCTGAAATCCGACGCACTCGCGGCCCTTAGTGTCGACCAGCTCGCAAGCGAGCTTGGGTGGTCAGTGCAACAGATCTAAATTGACGATGTTTTTCGGCATTTATTTAGGATGTCGAATCGCTTGACGGCACCACGATACGCTATCACGCGCATCGTGGTTGCCTCCCCCATTTTTCCCGGCGCACCCGCATCATCGGACCTCGCTTCGACGCTTCTCGCGCCGACGGCGGAACTTCGTCCGTATCCCTGACACTAATTCGTGCATGGCCGCGCTGCAGGCGTAGGCTATCCACACCGGTTACCGAACCCAGGATACGGACAATGAAAAAGACCGCTCTCGCGCTGTTGTTGTGTGTGCCCGCCTTCGCCGCCCTGCCGCCGGCCCAGGCCCAAACCGAACCAGCCTCCACCAAGGCCGCCGAAAGCCTGCTGTCGCTCGACGCGCAGGCCAGTGCCGAAGTGCCGCAGGATGTCATTCACCTCACCTTATTCTATGAACAACAAGGCAATGATCCCGCTCAACTGTCCGCCGCCTTGAACCAGCGTACCGCGCAAGCGCTGCGTACGGCAGACAGCATTGCGCATGAAGCGGTCACGATCCACACCGGCACCCTGTCGGTATCGCCATCCACCGATCGCGATGGCAAGATTTCCGGTTGGCGAGGTCGCTCCGAGCTGATACTCGAATCGCACGACTTCGGCGCCGCCGCCAGTCTGGCGGGGCGCTTATCCGACTCGATGCAAATCGGGGCCGTGGTGTTCTCTCTATCGCCAGAGTCCGAGCGGGCAGCCCAGGCCAAGCTCAGCCTGAGCGCCATTGCCAGTTTTCGCCAGCAGGCTCAGAGTGCTGCGCAAGCCTTTGGTTACAACAGCTATGTGGTGCGCGATGTACACGTGAACCGCAGCAATGGTGGCGCCCCACGGCCGATGTTTATGATGGCTCGCGCAGTCGGCGCCAACGAGACCAGCAGTATCCCCGTCGAGGCCGGCGATCAAACCGTCACGGTGTCGGTATCGGGTACGGTCGCCTTGCAACACTGAGGCAGGCTGGCCACGCCCGATGCCGCACCGCCGTGTTGTCGTCATTCCCACCACAAAAAGCAAACGCCGGACTCGCGCCCGGCGTTTGCACCGCATGCCCATGCAACAGGGTGATTTAAGCGTGGTCAGCCCTGGCGCAGCTTGGGCAGACCCGGCAACTTGCCGCGCCGATAGGCCCAGATCAGCATCACAATACCCGCTACGATCATGGGCAGCGACAGCCACTGCCCCATCGACAGACCGAAGGTCAGCAAACCGAGGAAATCATCCGGCTCGCGGGCGAATTCGACAATAAAGCGCGCGCAGCCATAGCCAATCAGAAAGACGGCGGATGCTGCTCCGACCGGTCGCGGCTTGCGCGTGAAAATCCACAGTATCGCCAGCAACGCAAAACCCTCCAGCGCCATTTCGTAGAGTTGGGAAGGATGGCGCGGCAAGCCGTGGTAAGTCAGATATGCCTGCAACAGTCCGTCTTTTATCGCAGCGACAGGATGGGCCTTGAGCCACAGTGCGTCATCGGGTGCCGCGGATGGAAACACCATGGCCCATGGCGCGTGCGGCGACGTGACGCGCCCCCACAATTCACCATTGATGAAATTGCCAAAGCGCCCTGCTGCCAGCCCCGTGGGTACCAATGGCGCAATGAAATCGGTGATTTCCAGCCAGGAGCGCCCACGTTGCAGCGAAAACACGAAGACCGCCACGATCACGCCCAGAAAACCGCCGTGGAACGACATGCCGCCCTGCCACACCTTGAAGATATCGAGCGGATTGGCAAAGTAGTACGAGGCCTTGTAGAACAACACATAGCCAAGCCGCCCCCCCAGTATCACGCCCAGCACACAGTAAAACAACAAATCGTCGATATCGCTGGCACGCCAGCCGGCCGCCGCCACTTGAGGTTGACGCAGGCGGATGCGGCCAAGCAACACGGCGGCAACAAAGCCGATCAGGTACATCAGCCCATACCAGCGCACCGCGAGCGGACCCAGATGAAGGGCGACAGGATCGAAATTGGGATGGATAAACATCGACAGGGTGAACTCGGATGAAAAATGGGTTGAACGATAGCGGGACAAACAACAACCAGCTCGCTACGCGTCGGATTCGCCCCGCTCAAGCGCATAAGCTTGGGCAGTAGCGATAAAACCTTGTAGCACCGGCCCCGGTTGCGCATTGCGCCATACCAGGCCAGTTTGCACCGTCGGCAGCGCGCCAGCCAGGGGACGGTAGACCACACCGGTACGGCGCAGATTACACAGCGATTGCGGCACCAATGCAACACCCATGTCAGCCGACACCAGACTGACGATGGTCTGCATCTGGATCGCCTCCTGGCCGATACGCGGCACGATCCCGGCCGCCGCGAAACAATCCATAATGATGTCATAAAAGGCCGGCGCCAAGCGTCGTGGGAACACGATCAACGGCGCCTGGGCAATGTGCTGCAAGGCCAGGGCATCGTCGGTGCCGCCGCCCAGGCGCGCTGCGGCAGCCTCGGACATCGCGATCACCAGCGGTTCACGGGCGATGGGCAAATACGCCAGTTGCCCCGCAAAGCGAGGCGGCACTGGGGGAATGATCAAACCTGCATCGACACGACCCGCCCATATTTCATCGAACTGCACATCGCTGGTGGCCTCGGTCAATTCCAGGCGGACCCCTGGGTAGCGCGCGGAAAAACGCTGCAGCAGCGGCGGCAAGATACCGTAGTCGGCGGTCGACACAAAGGCCAACGACAACACCCCAACCTCGCCGCGCGCCAGACTTTGCGCCATCGGCTGAAGGCTGTCGGCCGCAGCCAGCAGGCGCCGCACTTCAGGCAATAAATCGCGCCCCACTGCGGTCAGCTCAACCGAACGTTTGGTGCGCAGGAACAAGGCGGCACCGAGCGACGCCTCGAGTGCCCGGATCTGCTGCGATAGCGGCGGTTGGGTCATCGACAGGCGTAGCGCGGCGCGACCGAAATGACGTTCCTCGGCCACCGCCACAAAGTAGCGCAACTGACGTAGATCGAAAGACATGGACTGCGTATTTGCCAGGGTCCCAAGGAAACCGATCAATGCGGTGACACGCGCAGCAAAACATCGAGGCTGCTGCCCGTCACCGACATGCAAATGCTTGCTATCACTTGCAGCACCGACGTTTTAACAGATCGGTTGGATCGGACGAGCCGCCGCGCCCCAGTCGGGATCGTCCAGCGCGTCAGATCACGGGGATGCGGTCGGCAGGCCACATGATAGCAACATCGGCGCAGGGGCCTGGAGAAAGACTGACTTGAGCAAGAAAAGCTCAGGGGAAGGAGACTCAGGAAAAGGAGACTCAGGCGAACGCCTCGGCCACCACCCGCGTCGCTTCGGCGATCACCTGTGGCAGCCCCTCATCAGTGCGATTGGCCCGCTCGACAAAGATGCCAAGCAGGATGGGCGCGCGCTGAGGCGGCCAGATAATGGCCAGATCATTGTTGACACCGTTGATGCCGCCAGCAGTCTTGTCGCCGACCTGCCAGCCGGCCGGCAAGCCCGCGCGTATGCGTTGCGCACCCAGCATGCTGCTGCATAGCCAGCTTTGCAGCAAGGCTGTCTGAGCCGGCGGCAACGCATCTTGCAACAGAATTTTTCGGAGGTCGTCCAGCATCGCGGCAGGGGTCGTGGTGTCGCGTAGATCCCCGGCTTCGGCCGAGTTGACAGCGGGTTCGTTACGATCGAGGCGAGTCAACGGATCGCCCAAGGCGCGCGCATAAGCGGTTACGGCAGATGGGCCGCCCAATACCTGCAACAACAGGTTGCCGGCGGTGTTGTCGCTATAGCGGATTGCTGCGGCGCAGAGTTGCTCGACCGATAGTGTGCCGCCGACGTGATGCATTGTCACCAGCGCGCCCGGCAACAGGTCCTGTGGGTGGATCGCCAGTTGTTGTTGCATCAAGGCCGGAGTATCGACACTACGCGCCAGCAGATCGGCTACCGCCAGCAGCTTCCACAGACTGTCCATCGGAAAGCGCCGATTGGCTCGATAGGCAATCCGGGTCGCGCTGCCGGTATCCAGCGCGCAGACACCCAGGCATGCCTGCGCGCGCTGTTCGATTTGGCCGAACTGCGCTGCCGGGTCGATACGGGCAATCGGTCGGCCTACAGGGATGGGTTGGGCAGGATGGACGCTCGAGGCCCAGGTGCGCACACTGCGCGCACCCAGCCAGGGTCCCAGGAGCAAACTGCACAGCAGGGCTCGCCGTTGACGCAACGCAGACATACCGGACCTCATGGAGCAAAAGACTGCCCGGACCAGGCAGACGGGATGGATAGACTCGGTAGCCCAACACAACAGGCACCCATCATTGTTCACCGGTGGCGGTCGGATCAGGCCGAGCGAATAGGCAATTCGGACTGGAAGTCAGACACCGATCGGGTCGCTACGCACCGAGAGTTGACGTAAGGCGATCGCGATTGCTCCACTATCGCAGGCAAGCTAGACTGACGCCCACGACCCTGTCGTGGCCGCCGGTCGGCCGCGATGTCCGAGGTCTCCCCCGCTGCGCGCGAGTCGCCCGGTTTCGGCTCGGCGCTGGCACAACGCTGTAAGTCCCCTACGCTCCAAGAAGAGGTCTGCATGACATATCGAGTTCGTTATAGCGCCTTACTGTTAGCCAGTTTGATCGGCGTCGCCGCATCGACCACGGCCCCCGCACAGACCGCCGCCTCGGCGCCGGTTGTCAAAAAGAAAGTGACCAGTCAGAACGACCTGCCGCGTTTCAACTATGCGGTCAAAGGCAGTGCCAGCGCGCTGTTGAATGCCGACGACGCCACCTTCGCGCCTTTCCTGGACCAAGTGAAGAAGAATCTGGGCGTGGTGTTGAGCGGCTATGAGATTCAGGATCGTGCAACCTTGCGCAGCCTGACCAGCCTGCAACTCAGCATTCAGGACCTGGAAGGCGACAATCAGGCCGCCTTGGCCACGCTGGACCAACTCCGGGCGCTGGCTGACAAGCCCGACGTCAAGCTGACCACCGGGCTGGCCGAAGAAGCCGTGCTGAAGGCGCGCATCAAGACCGGCGCCACCAGTGGGCCGGCCTATCAGCAGGCCGCTCAAGCCATCTTCGCCGATGAAGTGAACGGATTGCCCTGGGATGTGGTGCAGAACGTCGCCAAGGAACAGCAATCGCGCCTCGTCATCCTCTCGAGCGACCTGATCACAGGTGGTATCAAACGCGAAGTCGATCCGATTGCGGCGCAATCGGGCACGCTCGATCAGGACAGCGCGGCCAGTGTCGTCATGGGGCGCCAAACCGAGCGCAGCCTGCTGCCGTTGAAGGATGGCTTCGCCGCCACCTTGAAGCAGTACATCGTGGCACACAATGTGATGAAGCCGGATATCTGGGCTGCCCGCGACGTCACCCTGACCTTGGACCAACAACTGACGCCGGTTCTGGTCGGCATCTGGGACTCGGGTGTGGATACCAGCCTCTATCCGAATCAGCTATATACCGATCCGAATCCGGGCGACCATAGCGCGCACGGACTGGCCTACGATCTGCACGGGGTGATTTCCAACAGCGATCTGGAACCGCTGTCCCCCGAGCTGAAGCAAGCCTACCCGAACGCACTGACCCTGTTCGAAGGATTGGACGATCTGCATAACCAGATCGACTCGCCGGCAGCACAGAAAGTCAAAGCCATCACGACACAGGACTCGCCCGATCAAATCGCCGCAGTCTTCAAGCAACTGAATGCCCTCGGCAACTACATGCACGGCACGCACGTCGCCGGCATCGCGGTGCGTGGCAATCCGTATGCGCGTCTGGTGGTGGCACGCTTCAACGACAATATCCCCGAATTGCCGTTCGAACCGACGCCCCAATGGGCCGAAACCTTTGCCGGCGACTTTGTCGCAATGGGCGATTATTTCCGCACGCATAATGTACGCGTGGTGAATATGAGCTGGGGCGACACAGTGGCCGAATTCGAGGAAAACCTGGCCAAGACCACCAACGAAAAAGACCCCGCTAAGCGCAAACAACACGCACAGGAACTCTACAATATCTGGCGTAAAGGCGTAGAAACTGCGATCCAGCATGCTCCGAATACCCTGTTCGTCGCGGCTGCCGGCAATTCGGACAGCAATGCGGGCTTTGACGAAGATGTACCAGCCTCGTTGCGCGATTCCAACCTGCTGGTGGTCGGCGCGGTCAACCAGGCCGGCGAAGAAACCTCCTTCACCAGCTATGGCGATACCGTGCTGGTCGACGCCGACGGCTACCGGGTCGAAAGCTATGTGCCCGGCGGCAAGCGCATGAAAGAATCGGGCACCTCGATGGCTTCGCCCAATGTCGCCAATCTGGCCGCCAAGCTGTTTGCGATCGATCCACGCCTGACGCCGCAACAGGTGATCGAATTGATACGCAAGGGGGCTGACGCCAGTGCCGACGGCCGCCGTCATCTGATCAACCCGAAAGCTTCGGTCGCACTGTTGCAGCAGCAACTCGGCACGAAGGTGGCGGCCAAAGCGCCTTAAGCCACGCCTGGCGCGGGACACTCAGTGCAACACGGTGACACACTGAGTGCCCCGCTCCGCACGGCATGCGGCACCCTAAGCCGCAGATGATTCGGGCGCAAGCGCCAGCAAAGCTGGCAGACAGGGGTTGTGGTTCTGCTCGCGCCAGGCGAGCACCAATTGAATTTCTGGCGCCTCGACCAGCGGCTTGAACACAATTCCTTCCAACTGCGTCCGCCGCATCGACTGGGGCACCAGCGCCACCCCGACGCGCTCCGCCACCAGGGTCAGGATGGTTTGCTGCAACTGTGCTTCCAGGCGGATCTGCGGTTCGAAACCGGCGCGCTTGCAGCAACCCAGGATGGCATCGTGCAACACGGCCGACACCTCGCGCGGTGATTGCACGAAGGCATCTCCCGCCAAGCCGGATAGTTCGATGGCGGCCGCGCCTGCCAAACGATGGTCCGCCGCCAGTACCGCGCAAAGCGGCTCCCGATGTATTTCCCGCACCCGGATGCCAGCCGTGCGTTCGATCGGAAAGGTGATGGCCGCATCGATCTTGCCATCGCCCAACTGCGTCAGCAAATCGGCAGGAAACAATTCGCGTATCTGTAGTTCAACCGCCGGATGAGCCGCACCGTAGGTGCGCGCCAGCCCCGGCACCACGCTGTAGGCCGCACACATGGTAAAGCCGACCGACAGCGCGCCCTGCTCGCCTTGCGCCGCCGCCTGGGCGTTGCGCGCCGCCTGCTCAAGACCGGCCAACAAGGCACGGGCGTCGTCGGCAAAGCGCCTGCCGGCGGCGCTCAACGCCACCGCGCGCGTGCCGCGCTCGAACAGGACCACGCCCAGTTCCCCTTCGAGCGCGGCAATCTGGCGGCTCAAGGCCGGTTGCGACAGATGCAGGCGTTGCGCAGCCCGGCCGAAATGCAGGGTCTCGGCCAGCATCGCAAAGTAACGCAGGTGTTTGATATCAATCACGGCAGGCTCCCGGATCCGTTGGCGCGATCGGTGCACGCAAGTCATTCATGCATTTATCGCATCAATCTTGCATCCAATCGGCATTGGATTATATCGTGCGTGGCTTATAAGCTTGCGTCATCTTCTTTCTGCGCCGCCCCACTGTCATGTTCTCCACGCTGTCGATTGTGTTGCCGATCTTCGCACTGATATTGGCCGGCTATCTCAGCCGCAGGCTCAATCTGTTGGGTGCCGGCGCCGCGACCGAGTTGAACCGTTTCGTGATTTATCTGGCACTGCCGGCGCTGCTGTTCGATATCATGGCCAGGGTCAGTTGGTCGCAACTCGACCAACCCGGCTTTATCGCGGCCTTCGGCCTGGGCGCGGGGCTGCTCTACCTGCTGACGGTGATCGTGCGGGTGCGCGGCGGCCGGCCAGTGGCCGATGCCAGTATCGACGGCATCGCAGCGGCCTACGCCAATACCGGCTACATCGGCTTTCCGCTGTGCCTGATCGTGTTCGGCCGCGCCAGTCTGGCAGCGGTGACGATCGCCACCATCATCACCGTCTGTGTATTGTTCGCGCTGGCCATTGTGGTCATTGAGAGCAGCCTGCAACGCGGCGGCGGGCTGCGCATGCTGGGCAAGGTGGGCTTCTCGCTGCTGCGCAATCCGCTCCTGATGGCGCCGCTGCTGGGCGCCCTGTGGGCAGCGATGGGATGGTCCTTGCCGGCCAGCGCCGACACCTTCTTCAAGATGCTGGGCGGGGCCGCCAGTCCTTGTGCACTGGTGGGTCTGGGGCTGTTTCTGGCACAAAAACGCACACCCGACAAGCACCACCAGCGCGACGCGGCACCGGCCTGGCTGGTGGGCATCAAGCTGATCCTGCAACCGGCGCTGACCTGGTTCCTCGCCTGCCGGGTGTTTGCCGTGCCTACCGTCCTGGCGCACGTGGCGATATTGCTGGCGGCGCTGCCCACTGGCACCGGCCCCTTCATGCTAGCCGAGTTCTACCGCCGTGAAGCGGGTCCGACCTCGCGGGCGATCCTGTGGTCAACCCTGGGCTCACTGGTCACGCTGGCCTTGCTGCTGGCCCACTTAGGCCCAAGCGCGGCGGCAGGTTGATGGGCCTTGGGGCGCATCCGTAATCCGGTGCGCCGCCGCCTGATATCGCGCTATCCTGACGATACCGGCGCACCGATACGGCCGGGCGGCACCTCAGGAGACTCGCATGGCCTATAACCGACGCTCTAAGAATATTACCCAAGGGGTGTCGCGCGCCCCGAATCGCTCGATGTATTACGCCCTCGGCTATCAAGAGGACGATTTCGACAAACCCATGGTCGGCATCGCCAACGGCCACTCGACCATCACCCCCTGCAACTCGGGCCTGCAGCGTCTGGCTGACGCGGCCGTGAGCGCGGTCCAGGAGGCTGGCGCCAATCCGCAGATCTTCGGCACCCCGACCATTTCCGACGGGATGTCCATGGGAACCGAAGGCATGAAGTACTCGCTGGTGTCGCGCGAAGTCATTGCCGACTGTATCGAAGTGGCCGTGCAGGGCCAATGGATGGATGGGGTGGTGGTCATCGGCGGCTGCGACAAAAATATGCCGGGCGGCATGATCGCGCTGGCGCGCAGCAATGTGCCCGGGATCTACGTATACGGCGGCACCATCAAACCCGGCCGCTGGAAAGGCAAGGATTTGACCATCGTGTCGTCGTTCGAGGCGGTCGGCGAGTTCACCGCCGGACGCATGAGCGAAGAAGACTTCAAAGGCATAGAGAAAAATGCCTGCCCCTCCAGCGGCTCGTGCGGCGGCATGTACACCGCCAACACCATGAGCTCCTCGTTTGAAGCACTGGGCATGTCGCTGCTGTACTCGTCGACCATGGCCAATCCCGACGACGAGAAAGTCGAGTCGGCGGCGGCTTCGGCTCGGGTCCTGGTCGAAGCGGTCAAGCGCGACCTCAAACCACGCGACATCATCACGCGGCAATCGATAGAGAATGCGGTCGCCGTGATCATGGCAACCGGCG
>Ga0116226_10002794_pt1 | contig 15296 bp, 16 predicted proteins | sample S1TSphfallax_FD_89692 | JGI IMG/M metagenome (GOLD analysis project Ga0116226, IMG submission 89692) | Host-associated microbial communities from peat moss isolated from Minnesota, USA - S1T2_Fa - Sphagnum fallax MG | ecosystem: Host-associated > Plants > Peat moss > Unclassified | place: USA...
CTTGCTGGCAACATTGTGCAAGTCCGCCTCGAGCGGAAAGCCTTAAGTGCCGCAGTTAGCCCCACCTGTTGCTCAGGTCGGGAGCAACGGTCCAAAACGGCACATGCGGGTGGCGCCATTCCCTCTTGAAGAGTTTTGCATGAGATCGAGATCGGCCGCGGTCAAAGCGGCGCTGCGAACCCAATTGCGCGCCGCGCGGCGCGCCATCCACCCCGCACTCCACCGGTTGCACTCGCGGCAGGCAGCGCGCGCGATCGCCCGGCTGCCGGAGTTCGCCTGCGGTCGGCGCGTTGCCGTCTACCTTCCGTTCGGCCGTGAGATCGATACGGCGCATATGATTGCCACCGCGCAGCGCCGCGGCGTGCATCTGTTCGTGCCGGTGGTGATCGACCAGCGGCACCGGCGCCTGGCCTTTCACCCCCTGTCGTCGCGCACGCGGCGCGGCGCGTTTGGCATCCGCGTTCCCGTCGGCGGCGGACCACCCGTCGCCGCACGTTGGCTGAACCTCATCGTCGTGCCGTTCGTGGGTGTCGACAGTGAGGGCCGGAGGTTGGGCATGGGCGGCGGATTCTACGATCGTGTCGCGGCGTTCCGCCGATTGCGGAAGTGTTGGCGCGGGCCGCGCTTCGTCGGTCTGGGCTTCGACTGTCAGCGCGTGGACAGCGTCGGGGCGGAATCCTGGGACCTGCGCTTCGATGCCATCGCGACGGAAACCGGACTTCAACAGTACGAGCGGGACATATGAATCATTGGCTGATTAAATCCGAACCGGAAACCTTCGGGATCGAAGCCCTGGCGGCATTGCCGAAAAAGACGACCGCGTGGGACGGCGTGCGCAACTATCAAGCCCGCAACATGCTGCGCGACGCGATGAAAAAGGGCGATCTCGCGTTCTTCTATCATTCGAATTGCGAGGTGCCGGGCATCGCCGGCATCGTCAGCATCGCATCCGAGGGGTATCCGGACGAGACCGCGTTCGATGCGCGGCACGCTCACTATGACGCCGCCTCGACGCGCGAAAGCCCGCGCTGGTTCGTCGTCGACGTGAAGCTCGTGCGTCGCTTCAAGCGGGTGATCGCGCTCGAGCGATTGCGCGAATACGCATCGACGGAACTCGCGGAGCTGCTCATTTTGCGCCGAGGCAATCGCCTCTCGGTGACACCGGTGTCGAAGCGAGAATGGGATTTCATACTGACGCTCGAGTGAACTCGCGCACATCGCTAGCACATCTTCGCGTTCGAAGGGCGACGTATTGCTTGTAATTTGATGATTCGTGTATATACTCGGTCCCCGGACTAACCCGACAACGGAGTTTCTAACATGGCAGCGAAAGTAAAGAAGGCGAAGAAGAAGGTAGCTAAGAAAAAGGCCGCCAAGAAAAAGTAAGCCTTCGCAAGTAATCAACTGTGCCCGCGTAAGCGGGCACAGTTGTTTTAGGGGGTAGCTAAGTTGGATCAGATACAGAAAAAACGACTCGCCGCCGAAGCCGCGCTCCAGCTCGTCGAGGACGGCATGATCATAGGCGTAGGCACGGGCTCGACCGTCGAGCAATTCATCGAAGTGCTGAACGCCAGTAAAATACGGCTCCAGGGCGCGGTCTCGAGTTCCCGGGCCACGTCGGAGCGGCTCAAAGCAACGGGCATTCCGGAGTTGGAACTCAATTTTGCCGGAGATCTGCCGCTATACGTGGATGGAGCCGACGAAGCGACGCAGCAGGGCTGGTTGATCAAGGGTGGCGGAGCCGCATTGACCCGCGAGAAGGTCGTCGCGGCGGCGTCGAAGCGATTCGTCTGCATCATCGACGACAGCAAACTCGTCGACGTGCTCGGCAAGTTTCCATTGCCCGTTGAGGTCATCCCGATGGCGCGCTCGTACGTGGCGAGGCAACTCGTCGCCCTCGGCGGACAGCCGGTATGGCGACAATCGGTCGTCACGGACAACGGCAACGTGATTTTGGACGTCCACAATCTTCGGCTCGTAGATCCGCTTGGCTTCGAGGCCGCCGTCAATCAGATCGCGGGCGTAGTCACCGTAGGTTTATTCGCACAGCGCGGAGCGGATGAACTGCTGATCGCCAGCGACGCCGGCGTGCGCAAGATCCTGCCGTAGTCCCACAACGGAAGGCTAAATCTCCAGACGCGTGCCGATCTCGACCACGCGGCCCGGCGGCAGTCCGTAGTAGTCGGCGACGACCTGGGCGTTGCGCGACATTTGGACGAAGGCCTTGCGGCGCAGCGGCGTGAGATCCGAGCGCTGACCCATGATGAGTTCTTCGCGGCTGAGGAAGAACGTCGTGCGTTCCGGCTCGAAGCGGATTCCATGCGATTCGGCGTCGCGCAAGATCTCCACGACGTTGGGCTTCTCCATGAATCCGAACTGGGCGACGATTCGGAGGATGCCCTCGCCGACCGGCGTGATCGTCAGGCGCTTCGATGCCGGAAGACGCGGTTCGTCCCGGGTCACGATCGTCAGCAACACCACCCGCTCGTGCATGACCCGATTGAACTTGATGTTGTTGAGCAAGGCGCGCGGTATACCGGAGGCCTTCGGATCGAGGAACACCGCCGTCCCGAGAACCCTGACCGGTGGGTCCCGTTTCAAGTCGTCGAGGAAGTCCCGGACCGGCTTCTGTTCGCGCAGCAGGCGCGCGATCACGGACGCGCGTCCGCTCTGCCAGGTCTGCATGAGCCAATAGATGATCAAACCGGAGACCAGCGGCAACCAGCCGCCGTCGCCGATCTTGGTCATGTTCGCGAGCAAGAACGCAATGTCGACCACGAACAGCAGCGACAGCCCGGAGCGCAGCGGCAGGCTGTGCCGACCAGTGCGTGACTTGATCAAACTCAGCGTCAGCGGAGTCACGATCGTCATGGCGCCGGAGACCGCGAGACCGTAGGCACCGGCGAGCGCCGCGGAGCTGCCGAACGAGAGCACGAGGGCGAGCGCCGCGATCATCAGCAACCAGTTCATCGATGGTACGTAGACCTGGCCCGCATTGTCGGCCGAAGAGTGCTGCACGCTGAGCCGCGGCAACAAACCGAGGCTCACGGCGGTACGTGTCACCGAGAAGACGCCCGAGATCACCGCCTGCGAGGCAATGACCGTGGCGGCGGTCGCAAGGATGACGAGCGGCCACAAGGACCAGGCCGGCGCCATCAAATAGAACGGGTTGCTGATCGCGGCAGGCTTTTCGATCAACAGCGCCCCTTGGCCGAAGTAATTGAGGACGAGAGCGGGCATCACGATGCAAATCCAGCCGAGTCGGATCGGGGTCTTGCCGAAATGTCCCATGTCCGCATAGAGCGCCTCACCGCCCGTGACCGTGAGGAACACGCCGGCGAGCACCGCCAATGAGCCGATCTTGTGGTCGGCGAACAAGTTGAACCCATAGACGGGACTGAGCGCCATCAAGACCCGCGGCTCGCGCACGATCCAACTTGCGCCCAGACACGCGAGCACGACGAACCACAGACACATCACCGGACCGAACACCTTGCCGACCGAGCCGGTTCCCTGCCGCTGGATCAGGAACAGACCGATCAACAGGAACACCGTGATCGGCAGCACCGGGATCTGCGAATGGGGGGCGGCGATCTGCACGCCCTCGACGGCGCTCAAGACGGAAATGGCTGGGGTGATCGCGCCGTCGGCGAAGAACAGAGAAGCGCCGAGGATACCGAGCGTACCGTACAGTTTCTTGCGCGGACTCGCCCGCTCGGTCCCGACGACCAGAGCCGTCAGGGCGAGCACGCCGCCCTCGCCCTTATTGTCGGCGTTCAAGACGACGGCGACGTACTTCAAGAGGATCACGAGCACGAGCGACCAGAACACCAGCGACAGCACCCCGAGAATGTGCGGGGGAGTCGTTTCGATCGCGGGCCCGGTGAAGCACGAAGAAATGGCGTACAGGGGGCTCGTGCCGATGTCACCAAAAACGACGCCGAGTGCCGCGACCGCCAAAGGCGCTACGCGTGCTCTCGAGCTGTGTTCTACCGACATGTACTGCTGCTCAATCGACGAAATGGGGCCCACGAATGTGGGCCCCGTGATGGCTGGGGGACTAGGATTCGAACCTAGGTAAACGGTGTCAGAGACCGTTGTCCTACCGCTAGACGATCCCCCAAATTCGCTTCGCTACCGGCAGGCGCTGCGACATTTAGCGTTTGGAGAACTGAGTGCCGCGACGCGCTTTGCGACGACCGACCTTCTTGCGTTCGACTTCACGGGCATCGCGAGTCACGAAACCGGCCTTGCGCAAGGGCGAACGCAGCGTCTCGTCGTACGCCATCAAGGCGCGCGTAATACCGTGGCGAATCGCACCGGCCTGGCCGGTGATACCGCCACCCTCGACATGCGCGTCGACGTCGAACTTGCCCTCGAGCTGCACGGCTCCGAAGGGTTGGCGAACGATCATGCGTCCGGTTTCCCTGCCGAAAAACTCGTCCAAGGTACGGCCGTTGATCGACACTTTGCCGGTGCCCGACTTGAGATAGACGCGCGCACTGGAGGTCTTGCGACGACCCGTGCCGTAATAAGAAGTGGCGGCTGCGTTCTGTGCCATGAATGATTTCCCTGAAAAACCTAAATTGCCAGCGCTTTCGGCTGCTGGGCTTGATGGGTGTGCTCTGCACCGCCGAACACGTGCAGCTTCTTATACATGCGACGTCCGAGCGGACCCTTGGGTAGCATGCCCTTGACGGCGAATTCGAGCGCCCGTTCCGGGTGTTCCTTCAACAACTTTCCGAGCGCAATGCTCTTGAGGTTGCCGACGTAGCCCGTGTGCTGGTGATAGAACTTATCGGTCAATTTCGCGCCCGTGACACGCACGGTGCCGGCATTGATCACGACGATATGGTCGCCCAGGTCCTGATGCGGCGCATAGGTCGGCTTATGCTTGCCCTTGAGGCGATGGGCAATCTCGGAGGCCAATCGGCCCAGGGTCTTCCCCGCAGCGTCGACGACGAACCAATCGCCACGCGATGCTTCAGGTTTGGAAAAAACGGTGTACATGTCGATACTCGGCTGCTTTTGGGTCTTAGGCGAAAGGCGCGAAAGTGTACAGAAGCCCGGGCCGCGTTACCAGCCCCGCTGTCGCCAGAAGCGAATGTAGATATATAATGTAGGGGTGAAAACCCGATCGTTTAGCCTCGTTGACCGTATCATCGGTGAAATTGATAAGTCCATCAAGGTGTTAGCTGCGCCGGCGCATGCCGCAAGGGCCTTTCCCTCGAGTGCCCACGGCGAACTGGTGCTCGAGTCGACCGAACAGCGCGAGTCTATCCGCCTCATGCGCGTCAATCATGCGGGCGAGGTCGCCGCCCAAGGGCTCTACCAGGGACAGGCATTGACGGCACGCGACACCAGGGTCAGCGACGCAATGCGTCAATCGGCCACCGAGGAGACCGACCACCTTGCCTGGTGTGAACAGCGACTAACGGAACTCGGCGGTGGCACCAGTCTGTTGAATCCGCTCTGGTACGCCGGTTCGTTCGCAATCGGCGCTCTCGCCGGGGCTTTCGGTGATCGCGCCAGCTTGGGCTTCATCAGCGAAACGGAGCGCCAGGTCGAGTCCCACCTGAGCGATCACTTGCAGCGCTTGCCGGTCGCGGACCTTCGCAGCCGCGCAGTCCTCGAGCAAATGCAAGTCGACGAGCAGGCGCATGGGGAAAAAGCCGCGGCTCTGGGTGGCACCGCCCTGCCCGCACCACTGCGCTGGGCAATGGGTCTGTCGTCGCGCTTGATGACGGGCAGCTCCTATTGGGTCTGATTACTGCTTGCGATTCCGGGACTTATGTAATAAAACGTGCGCCAGCTTGATAATTTAATCGACGCGCTTCATTTTTAGGGAGAAACCATGGAAGAAGGGGCAAAAGCCTTAAGCGATATCCCAGCGATCAATCGTTTCTTGAGCTACTGCCGTATCCGGACAGTCCCTTCCAAGACCGTGATCATTCATGCGGGCGATCTACCGGACATTCTGTATTACATCATCAGCGGCTCGGTCGAGGTGATGATCGAAGACGAAGATGGCAACGAGATGGTCCTCGCTTATCTCAACAAAGGTCAATTCTTCGGAGAAATGGGCTTGTTCTACGAGCAACCCACACGCAGTGCCTGGGTGCGCACCCGCCAACAGTCGGAACTGGCCGAGATGACCTATCCCCGTTTCCGGCAGATCGCGGCGGAAAGTCCGGGATTGATTTTCGAACTCGCGACGCAGTTGGCAACGCGCTTGGATCGCACCAATCGCAAGCTCGGCGATCTTGCGTTCGTCGATGTGACCGGGCGAGTTGCGCACGCGATCATGGATCTGTGCGGCGAACCGGATGCGATGACCCACCCGGAAGGCATGCAGATCAAGGTCAGCCGACAGGAACTGTCGCGACTGGTCGGATGTTCGCGCGAAATGGCGGGCCGGGTGCTGAAGGTGCTCGAAGAACAGGGACTGCTACGCGCAACCGGGAAGACCATCGTCGTCTTCAACGCGCGGCCAAAGGTCAAGACTCGGCCGCTGATCGTCCCCGTCAAGGCTGGTGTCGGCGCGGCGAAGAACACGCGTAGCGAGGAAATCGACGATGACGACGATGACGACGATGACGATGACGACGAGTAGCCCGTGAACCGAGGCTGGGGCGCGCGGCGCAGCCGCGCCGGCGACCCACGCTGACTCAGGTCTTGACGCTGTCGATGGCCGCGCGCATCGCGGCGATCGTGGCAGTGTAATCCTTGGCACCGAATATCGCGGAACCGGCCACGAAGGTATCGGCGCCCGCCTTGGCGATTTCCGCGATGTTATCGATCTTGACGCCTCCGTCGATCTCCAGGCGTATCTCACGCCCAGACGCGCGGATGCGCTCACGCACCTCCGCAAGCTTCACGAGCGCGTTCGGGATGAACTTCTGTCCGCCGAAGCCGGGGTTCACGGACATGATCAACACGAGATCCAGCTTGTCGATCACGTAGTCGAGCCAATCGAGCGGCGTTGCCGGATTGAACACCAGTCCCGGCTTACAGCCCACGTCGCGGATCAATTGAATCGTCCGATCAACGTGCTGCGTCGCTTCGGGATGAAAACTGATCGACGTCGCCCCCGCTTTCGCGAACTCGGAGACGAGGGGATCGACGGGCGACACCATCAGATGTACGTCGATCGGCGCCGCGATGCCCGCCTTTCGCAATGCCTCGCAAACCAGCGGGCCAATGGTCAGATTCGGCACGTAATGGTTATCCATGACGTCGAAGTGCACCCAATCCGCACCCGCTTCGAGCACGGCGTTGACTTCGGCGCCGAGACGGGAAAAGTCGGCGGACAATATCGATGGCGCAATGATGCTGTTCATGGTCGATGGAGTTTAGCGCATGCCGCGGGCTGCGCGTATCTCCTCGTACGCCTCTTGAATCCGTTGAGTCTTCTCTTTGGCGACCTGGGCCATGGATTCCGGCAGGCCGTTCGCGACGAGCTTGTCGGGATGATGCCGGCTCATTTGCCGGCGATAGGCTTTGGTTACGTCAGCGTTGCTGGCCGCCGCATCGATGTCGAGTTCCGAGTAATATGCGGCCATCGACTTGGGCGCCGAGGCGGCGCCAGCGCCAGCACGAGCGCCCGCGCCCGCGCCAGCACGAGCGCCCGCGCTGGAATAGCCGGGACGATATTGTTGCCGCGCACGCAGAGCAGCCTCCAGGCGGGCGAATTCGAGACCGGACATGCCCAATCGTTCCGCCATGCGCGTGAGTATCGACCGTGCCGGAGGCGACATCCCATTGCCGGCCAGGGCCGCGCGAACCTGCAATTCGATGAACGCGCGCAGCAGATCGTGCCGCTGGCCGCAGGCATCCCGAAGGCGCTCGACCGTCGGCTCGAAGTTGAAGCTAGGGGCCGCGCCCGCGCGGAACAAGTCGATCGCGAGGGCGACCTCGGGAGGCCCCAGATTGAGCTCCCGCATGAGCCGGCGCGCCGCCTCGATCTCCGCCTCGGAGACGCGTCCGTCCGACTTGGCCACGTGGCCCATGAACTCGAAGGTTGCCCGGAAAAATACCTCTGAAATCGGTGTCGGCCGTGGTCCACCGGCGCTGGCGGGACCCTGGTCGAACAGATGCCCGATGACCGCTCCGATGACCGCCCCCCAGACCGTGTGAAGCGTCAAGAATCCGATCAGAGCACCGAAAAATTTGCCTTTCCACGCCATCCGCGTTGACCTATCCCAGCCACACCGCCACAATCGCCGGCCTTCTATCCCGCAATGGTAACTTAGCCAGGCCGCACACACGTGGAACCCCTTTCGCATTCGGCGCCGCTGTTCGAATCACGGTTGCAAGGCCTGAAGAAGATCCACCAGGGCAAGGTGCGCGACATCTATTCAGTGGATGCGGATCACCTGCTGATCGTGACCTCCGACCGGCTCTCGGCGTTCGACGTCGTGCTGCCGGATCCGATTCCGCGCAAGGGCGAGGTTTTGACCCAAATCTCGCTGTTTTGGTTCGCCAAGACGCGGCACATCGTCAAGAATCACTTATCCGATTTGGCGGTCGAAGACGTCATCCACGATCCGGCCGAACGTGCCCTGCTCGCGGGGCGGGCCATGGTCGTGCGGCGCCTCGACGCGCTGCCAATCGAAGCGGTGGTACGCGGCTATTTGATCGGATCGGGTTTGAAGGATTATCAGGCGCATGGCTCGGTGTGCGGGATCCCGCTGCCGGCCGGTCTACGCATCGCCGATCGACTGCCCAAACCGATTTTCACGCCAGCATCGAAGGCGCCGGCCGGACAGCACGATGAGAACATCGACTTCGAGTCCATCTCCAAGCTGTTGGGCGCCGACGCCGCGACCGAGGTGCGGAGTATCGCACTCAGCTTGTACGAGTTCGCTGCCGAGCATGCGCGTGCTCGAAACATCCTGATCGCCGATACCAAGTTCGAATTCGGCCTCGACAAAGCCGGACGCATCACCTTGATCGACGAAGTGTTGACCCCGGATTCATCGCGTTTTTGGCCCATGGCATCCTACAAGCCGGGAATCAGTCCGCCGAGCTTCGACAAGCAGTTCGTCCGCGACTACCTGGAATCGCTGCACTGGGACAAGAGACCTCCCGCGCCGCGTCTGCCGCCGGAAATCGTGGCGCGCACCAGCGACAATTATTGCGAGGCCCTGCGACTGTTGACTTCTTGACGCCCGCCGCCCGATGTTGGAATCGGTACTACGCCTCGAAGAACTCCTGTTCGTGCGCTCGCTGCGCATGCGGGCGCCGTGGGGGCCGGTGCTGCGGCTGCTGCGCTATCCGGTCGCACTACTGCGCGACTGGATCAACGGCGAGATCACGCTGCGTGCGGTGAGTCTCGCGTACACGACTCTCCTGTCGGTCGTTCCTCTGCTCGCGTTCACGTTCGCGATCCTGAAATTCATCGGCGCGCGCGCGAATCTCAGCGTCATCCTGTTCGAGTTCCTCAAGCCTCTAGGGTGGGCGGCCGCACGCGAATTGACGGACGGCGTCATGCAGATCGTGCAAAACCTCCGCGGTGACGTCCTCGGCACGATCGGTTTCGCATCGCTTGCCTACACGGCGATTGCAACGATTCAAAAAGTGGAGGCGAGCTTCCACTTCATCTGGACCGTCGAACGCCCGCGCGCGCTCGCCCGGCGCTCGGCGGAATACGCGATCGCGATGATCGCCGGACCCCTGTTGATCGCCGCAGGCCTCGCCGTGCTCGCCACGAGCCGCACGATCCTGCCGCCCTACTGGACCTCCTCGCTGCTCGGCGAGCTCGCGCCGTATCTCATGGTGACGCTCGCATTCACGGCACTCTATGCCGTGGTGCCGAACACGCGGGTGCGCGCAACCGCGGCGGTGATCGGCGGAGTCGGCGCGGGACTCGCTTGGGGCCTGGTCGGCAAATTATTCGCCACGTTCATCGCCTATTCCTCGCTGACGCTGGCGATCTATACGAGCTTTGCGATCGTGCTCACGACGCTGATCTGGATTTACATCAGCTGGCTCATTTTCCTCTTCGGCGCGTTGTTGTCGTTCTATGTCCAACACCCGCATTATCTGCGTCACGGCCAATCGCCGATCGAACTCTCGGCGGTGGCGCGTGACGAAGCGGGCTTGTCGATGTTGATCCTGATCGGTCGCGAGACCGTGGCCGGGCAAGACACATGGACGGCGGAGCGCTTGGCCGCGCGACTCGATACCCCGACGGGAGCGTTGCTGCCCGTGCTCGATTGTCTTGCGAGTGCCGGCATCCTGCGCATCGATGAACAGGGACGAGCGAATCTGAAGACTGCTCCGGAAGGCATCGCGCTAGGCGACATCGTGGCTGCGCTGCGGCGCACGCCCTCGACCCGTTTGTTGGTTGCCGTGCGCTCGGAACCCGAAAGCCGCGCCGTACTCGCGAAAATGGACGCCGGTGTCCGCGCGAGTCTGGCAGGCCAAAGCTTGCGCGACTTGCTCGGGCCCACGTGAAGCTCACTCGCCGGCGATCGTCATCTCCTCGAGCAGCACGGAACCGACGCGCACGCCGCCGCGCGCATCGATGTCGTTGCCGACGGCGACGATGCCCTTGAGCATCGCGGTCAAATTGCCCGCGATCGTGATCTCCGCGACCGGGTATTGCAGCGTTCCGTTCTCGACCCAGAAACCGGCCGCGCCGCGCGAGTAGTCGCCGGTCACCGTATTGACGCCCTGGCCCATCAACTCCGTGACGACCAAACCGGTGCCGAGTCGCGCGAGCAGCGCCGCGAAGCCGCCATCGAAGGTCGGCGCGACGAGGAGATTGTGCGAGCCGCCCGCGTTACCCGTCGTCGTGAGTCCGAGTTTGCGCGCCGAATAACTGGACAAAATATAGCCCGTAAGTATGCCGTCCTCGACGAGTTCGCGATTCCGGGTCGCGACGCCTTCTTCGTCGAACGGTGCGCTCGCCATGGCTTTTGGAATGTGGGGCCGCTCCGAGATGGAGAAACCCGCGGGGAATACACGTTGCCCGACCGCACCCAACAGGAACGAAGATTGCCGGTACTGGCTGCTGCCGCGGATCGCGGCGAGGAAGTGTCCGAACAATCCCCGCGCGATCTCCGGCGGAAACAGAATCGGAGCGCGGCGGGTCGCGAGTTTACGAGGCCCCAGGCGGTCAAGGGTGCGGCGGGCGCTCTCTCGGCCGACGGATTCGCCGCTTTCGAGTTCGCGCCAGTCTCGCGAGGTCGTGTACCAATAGTCGCGCTGCATTTCCTCGCCGCTGCCCGCCAGTACGACGCAGCTCAAGGTGTGCGACGTGGTGGGATAGCCGCCCAGGAACCCATGCGTATTCCCGTAGACGTGCAGACCCCGGTGGGTCGCGACCGATGCGCCCTCGGAATTATTGATGCGCGGATCGAACGCCAGCGCGGCGGATTCACACGATCTGGCGATCTCGATAGCCTCATCGGCGCTCAAATTCCAGGGGTGCGAGAGATCGAGGTCGGCGGGGGAGCCGGCCATGAGTTCCTCATCGGCAAGCCCTGAACAGGCGTCCTCGGCCGTGAAGCGGGCAATACTGCAGGCTTTCGCGACCGTCGATCGCACCGCCTCCACGGAGAAATCGGCGGTGCTCGCAGACCCCTTGCGCCGGCCGAAATAAACCGTGATTCCCATGCTGCGATCGCGCTGATGTTCCAAGGTCTCGACCTCGCCGAGACGGACTCCCACGGAAAGCCCGGTATCCTGACTCACCGCCGCTTCAGCCTGCGATGCGCCGCGTGCGCGCGCGTCGTCCAAGGATAGCCGGATGATGGATTCCAGGTCTTCTTGGGTGAGGCGCAGAGGATTGCTTAGGCTCACGGCCATCGGTATCTCCAGTCGAGGGTACGAGGATTCTTCACGATGATTCTACTGGCCTTGGGTGTAGCATGGGAGGATATGACGACCCGAACCGAAGCCGGCGAGCCGGAGGCCGAAACCGCCGAGACCGCCGAGACCGAGCAACAACGCCAGAGCAAGAGCGCCCGCAAGCGCGAGGCCGCCTCGCTGCAGGAGTTGGGCGTAAAGCTTGCCGCATTGCCGGACCAGGAGATCAAAGACCTGGATTTACCGGAGAATCTGTTCATCGCGCTGCGGGCGCTGCGGCGCCTGCCGTCGCACGGTGCCCAGGTTCGTCAGCGCCAATACATCGGCAAGCTGATGCGGGAAATCGATCCCGAACCGGTGTTGGCGAAACTCGCGGAGCGCAAACAGCGCCATGATCTCGAGATCCGTCAATTCCAGCAGATCGAGCGCTGGCGCGATCGCTTGCTCTCGGACGCGGACGGCGCGGTCGAGGAACTTCTCGCGGAACATGCGCATGCGGATCGTACGACGCTCGCTCGATTGATCGAGAAGGCCGGTCGCGAGCGGGCCGAGCAGCGCTCGCCGGTGGCCGCACGCGAGCTTTTTGCCTACTTGCGGGAATTACTGGGATAGGCTTTGTTAGACTAGGCGTCTATGAACGCCCTGGTCGGAATCATCATGGGGTCCTCGTCCGACTGGGCGACGATGGAGCCTGCCGCCGAAACCCTGACAGCCTTGGGCGTGAGCCACGAGATACGCGTCGTGTCTGCACACCGGACGCCGGACCTGCTGTTCGAGTATGCCGCGTCCGCGCGCGACCGCGGCCTCAAGGCGATCATCGCGGGCGCCGGCGGGGCGGCCCACCTACCGGGAATGACCGCCGCCAAGACCTCCGTGCCGGTCCTCGGCGTGCCGGTGCAATCCAAGACCCTGAACGGCGTTGATTCGCTGCTATCGATCGCGCAGATGCCGAGCGGTATTCCGGTTGCCACCTTCGCGATCGGTCCGGCGGGCGCTAGGAACGCAGCCTTGTTCGCGGCGGCAATCCTCGCCAACGACTCCGCCGAGATTCGCGCCGCGTTGGATGCATTCCGGCACCAACAGACGGCTGCAGTGTTGGCGAAACCAGATCCCAGACAGTCTTGAAGATCCGCTCGCTCTCGAGTGAGACCCGCCTGGCTCGGGTAGGCATCGTTGGCGCCGGGCAATTGGGGCGAATGATGGCGCTTGCGGGCTATCCGCTCGGAATTCGAAGCCTGTTCCTCGACCGCAGCGAAGACACGCCCGGCGCCCAGGTTGCCGATACGCTGGTCGGCGGACTCGAGGATCCCCAGCTGCTCGCCGAACTCGCCGGCCGCAGCGACGTGTTGACATTCGACTGGGAAAACATTTCCGGCAAAGCGCTCGCGCCGCTTGCCCATTTGAGCTTGATCCGGCCGCCGGCGGCGGCACTCGAAATCTCGCAGGACCGCTTGCACGAAAAAGCGCTGTTCCGCCGCCTGAAGATTCCGGTGACCCCCCACCGCGCGGTCGATGATCTCGTCGGTCTGCGCGAGGCGACGCGCGTGATCGGCTTTCCCGGCGTCCTCAAGACGCGACGACTGGGTTATGACGGCAAGGGGCAGTTCGTGCTCCGCGGCGCGGCGGATGTCTCGATCGCCTGGGACCAGCTCGGCGGCTCCGGGCTGATCTACGAGAAGTTTCTGCGCTTTTCGCGCGAAATATCGATCGTCGGAGCGCGCTCGCAGGATGACCGCATCGTCAGTTATCCGCTCACGGCCAATACCCATGCAGGCGGAATACTTCGCTACAGCGTAGCGCCCTACGCGAACGCGAAACTCGAGCGACTCGCGGTGACCTATCTGCGCCGCGTCCTGAAGGTTTTGGCGTACGTCGGGGTCGCGGCGATCGAGTTCTTCGTCGTGGGCGGCCGGCTGATCGCCAATGAGATGGCGCCGCGAGTTCACAATTCCGGCCATTGGACCATCGAAGGGGCGGTCACGAGCCAGTTCGAGAATCACTTGCGCGCCATCTGCGAACTGCCGCTCGGCAGCACGCGCGCCCTCGGGCACACCGCCATGATCAACTTTCTCGGCAATCTTCCCGACCGCCGGCGACTGCTCGCGATCGACGGCCTCGCCTACCATGATTATGGCAAGGAGCCGCGGCCGGGCCGCAAGCTCGGGCACTGCACGATTCAGCGCCCGCGCGCGACCGACCGCGACGACGCACTCGCGGCAACCCTGAAATTGATCGAATGGACCTGAATCAACTACGATGGCCGGCGAAATGTATCTGGAACTGTTCAAACTGACGGAATTGCCGTTTCGGCTCAGCCCGGACCCGCAGTTTCTCTATCTCAGCAAGCAGCATGCACGCGCCAAGGCGTACATGGAGTCGACCATTTGGTTCACCGACGGGTTCGTGGTCATCACGGGCGAAATCGGCGCCGGCAAGACCACGCTGATCGAGACTTTCCTGCGCGAGCTGCAACCGAATGTCGTGGTCGCGCAAATCAATCAAACCCAGCTGTCGCCCACGGCTTTTCTGCAGACGCTGCTCGTGCAGTTCGGTTTCTCGCCGTTTCAGATGAAGAAACCCGAGGTACTGGCGACGCTCAACGAGTTCCTGGTTGCGCAGCATGCGAGCGGACGGCGCGTGCTACTGATCGTCGACGAGGCACAAAATCTCAGTCACCGGGTCCTCGAAGAGATCCGCATGCTATCGGGGATAGAGACCACCAAGGAAAAAGCCCTGCGCATCATTCTCGCCGGCCAGCCGGAACTCAACGATAAGTTGAATTCTCCGGAACTCGTGCAGCTCGCCCAGCGCGTGCGGCTGCGCTTCCACCTGACCGCCTTGTCGAAGACGGAAACCAACGCCTACATCGACCATCGCCTCGAGGTCGCCGGATCGCAAGGTAGGCGCATCTTCGCCGAGGATACCTACCCGACGATTTTCCGCTATACCGCCGGCATACCACGGCTCGTCAACACGCTCTGCGATACGGCGATGATGGCCGCCTTCGGGCAGGACCGCGACACCGTCTCCAGCGAGGACCTCGACGCCGCGATCCGCGAACTGCAGTGGGTCGAGTACACCTCGCGCACGAATCGGATGCTCATGACTGGCAGCTTGCTGCAAGCCCATTCGAGCGCGGGGAACGGCCAGATCGTCGGCAGGATTCTGGTCGCGCACGAAGGCAAGACGACACTCGAGCGCGAACTTCGCCCGGGTCGGCTGGTGATCGGCCGCACGGCCGACAACGACCTTCAAATCGACAGCAAATTCATCAGCCGCCACCATTGCCAGGTCGTCACGCAGCACGACTCCTGCGTCATCGAAGACCTCAACAGCACCAACGGCATCTACGTCCAATCGAAACGTGTCCGGCGCCATAATTTGAACGACGGCGACATCGTCGCGGTCGGTCAGCACGAGATCATGTATATCGACGAAAGGACGCCGCGGCTGCGCACCGCGGCGGACTTCACCGACACGGC
>Ga0116226_10002795_pt1 | contig 15295 bp, 8 predicted proteins | sample S1TSphfallax_FD_89692 | JGI IMG/M metagenome (GOLD analysis project Ga0116226, IMG submission 89692) | Host-associated microbial communities from peat moss isolated from Minnesota, USA - S1T2_Fa - Sphagnum fallax MG | ecosystem: Host-associated > Plants > Peat moss > Unclassified | place: USA...
CCGGTTCCGGTTCCGGTTCCGGTTCCGGTTCCGGTTCCGGTTCCGGTTCCAGTTCCAGTTCCAGTTCCAGTTCCAGTTCCAGTTCCAGTTCCAGTTCCAGTGCTTGCGCCACCAGTGCCGGTTCCCGTAGTAGTCCCGGCACCTGTTGTAGTACCGCCGGTTGTCCCCGTTCCGGGATTTGATGAATTGTTGGAAGCAGTCGGAGCACTAACGACTGCCCCTGATGAACCACCACATGAAACCAGCAAAGCCGCCAGCAACGAAATAGCAAGATGATTGAAAATACTGATATTGACTTTGAAACGCATCGTCACCGCCGATAAATTAGGAACCGCACCTTGTATCGAATAGGAGGGCTCATCAGGAAATGGGCGCATCGTCGGCGAAAATTTGTCACCAACAACGGCAGCGATGGGTCGCCGCATTTCTAAAGCGAAATAGAATTCGCTGCGCGCAAACAATAAAGGGGATTGTGAAGCGCTGCAATATCTGGAGGCCGAATTATGAAGAAAATTCTTATTCGCGTGAAAATTAGCAACACCACGCGCATATTTTTGACGCAGTCTTGACAGTGCACTTTATGCAAAAAATGGCCCCATTGACAACGATGAAGGAAATTTACTACAAAACAAGGCGATCACTACAATTCTCGATACTGCTCGCAAAGCCTAAAGTGGATGCGCGATATACTGCTTTGTGCCTGCAGATATAAAGACTAGAAAAGACCAGAAACCGAGCCGTGCGATGAAACTAATTGCTACATTCAATCCAATCCGGCTTTCCTCGCTGGCACTCTGCTGGATCGTCAGTTTATTTCCTACATTTGCAATCGGTTCGAATTATGGCGAGCAGTTGGAAGGCTTCGCTTATCCCTACCCCGTCCATCGCTACGAATTTGTGTCACAGAAGCAAAAGTTGTCGATGGCTTACATGGACGTGGCTCCCGACAAGCCGCCTGCAAAGGCAACCGTCGTCATGCTGCATGGAAAAAACTTCTGTGCGGCGACGTGGGAAAGCTCCATTACCGCCTTGGTTGAACAGGGTTATCGCGTGATCGCGCCGGATCAGATCGGCTTTTGCGCCTCCAGCAAACCGCAGCATTACCAGTTCAGCTTTCAGCAATTGGCGAGTAATACCGTCGCACTGTTGGATCAATTACATGTACAGCATGCGGTCGTGCTTGGGCACTCCACCGGCGGCATGCTCGCCATCAGGTTGGCGTTGATGTATCCCGAACGCGTGTCGCAGCTCGTATTGGTTAATCCCATTGGCCTGGAGGACTGGAAAGCTCTTGGCGTGCCTTATCGCACAGTGGACGAATGGTATCAGCGGGAACTCGCTTTGAATGCAGACAAGATACGTCAGTATGAGAAGAAGACTTACTATGTCGGCCGCTGGAAACCGGAGTTTGAAAAATGGGTGGACATGCTGGCCGGTCTCAATGCGGGCCCTGCGCATGACATCGTCGCCTGGGATTCGGCGTTGATTTACGACATGATCTTCACGCAACCGGTAGTCTATGAATTACCCAACTTGAAGATGCACACGACGCTGATGATAGGCGATGCCGACACAACTGCAATAGGCAGCGACGTCGCATCGCCGGAAGTACAGGCAAGGATCGGACATTACGAGAGGCTTGGGCCAGAGACTGTAAAGGCGATTCCCAATGCACGCTTGATTCTGTTTCATGGCATGGGGCACGCGCCGCAGATTGAAGATCCGAAAGCGTTCAATCAGGCATTGCTGAGCATACTCGAATAATTGTCACCATCAATCCAGCTTGACCACCTCAGGATGACTGGGTCGCGCATCTTCATGGAATAAATCACCGAGATACTGCAGCAGATCGCCCTCCGTGATATCACTCGGAATCACGAAATCCGCCGGGCGCTTTTTGCCGTCACCATTCGCATAAAAGGAGCGCCATTCACTGCCATGCTTTTCTATGAGAATCGATGTTCCGAACACGTTAAATCTGAGCCGCATTTCAATAGTCCCTGTCCAATCGCTCCACCAGAAAGTCGATAAACACGCGCACCTTTTGCGGCAATATCGGGCCACAAGGAAATACTGCATGCAGTTGCGGTTGCCTGCCTGTCCATCCATCCAGCACAGGGCGTACCAGCTTCTGCACAATCAAGGTGCGCATGATCATATCCGTTGCCAGCATCAAACCACTGCCTGCAATCAGCGGCGCCTTCAATACTTCGGGATCATCGGCGACGAGGATGGGGCGTAGCGGAAATTCCTGCACAACGCCATCATGACGCAGCTTCCACGCGTAACCATCGCCGACCGTTGCCACACGTGTCACCAGCGTCTTGTGTTGTAGCAGTTCGTCTGGATGCTGCGGTTCGCCAAAACGCGTCAGATAGCTTGGGCTGGCGTAAATCCGATTCGGGAATTCAGCCAGACGCCGTGCGCTCAAGGAGGAATCAGGCAAAGGACCGAGACGCAAGGCGATATCGATTTCCTCGCGCACCAAATCCTGCACCTGATGGCTCAACACGAGATCGACGACGACTTCCGGGTAGCGCTCGTGAAAGTCGCCAAGCAGGGGCGCGATCAGGTTGATCATAGTCGTATAGGGCATGGTCACACGTAAGCGACCACGCGGCTCACCCCCCAGTTGACCGACTGCCGCTTGCGCTTGCTTGAACATCGCCGCCAGTGGCTCGCAATGGCGGAAGTAGAGTTGCCCGGCTTCGGTCAAGCCCAGTTGTCGCGTCGTCCTTTGCAGCAGTTGAACACCGAGATGACGCTCAAGCTCGCGCACACGCCGACTCACCGTCGTCTTGGGCAAGCCCAGCGATTTGGCGGCTGCAGTGAAACTCGCGAACTGCACCACCCGCACGAAAACCATTGTGTCGTCAAAATTCTCAGTCATAGGGCATTGGGCCATTATTGTGCCAAATACGGCACAATCCATGCCGAAAAACATGGCTATTCGACAATTATTTACCAACGTATCATTTGATTGTCCCAATCTTAATGCTACTCAGGAACACAAATGAAAACCGCATTGCGTCACTTTGCTACCAAATTCGCCGCCCCAATCGCTGCTGCATGGATGCTGACAGTAGGTCACGCCATGGCCGCTGCACCGCTGGCAGGACATCAGGCTCCGGGCTATTACCGCACCTATATCGGCGATTACGAAGTGACCGTGCTGTCTGATGGCACCGCACCACGCGATGTGGCAAAGATCATGACACCGCATCAGGAAGTGTCTGCTGCGGTGCAAGCTGCGCATGAGGATGCTGAAGTGGAATTGTCGATCAATACCTTCCTGATCAATACGGGTAGCAAGCTGGTCTTGGTCGATACCGGCGCAGGCGAATTGTTTGGCCCAAAATCAGGTGGACACCTAGTCGCCAATTTGCGCGCCGCCGGTTATCAACCAGAACAGATCGATGCGATTTTGCTGACCCACATTCACGCCGATCATTCTGGCGGTTTGAGCATTGGCGGCAAGCGCTTGTTCGTCAACGCAGATGTGTATGTCGATCACCGGGATGCCGATTTCTGGCTGAGCGCAAAAGAAGAAGCTGCTCATCCCGAGCGCAAGACGACGTTTCAGCAATCGCATCAAACGGTCGATCCTTACGTGACTGCCGGAAAACTGAAAACCTTCGATGGTGCAACGCAGCTATTCCCTGGCATCCGTTCCTTGCCCGCCTATGGCCACACACCGGGGCACTCCGCCTACTTGGTCGAGAGCAAGGGTAAGCGTCTGATGTTGTGGGGTGACGCCATCCACTACGCCGAAGCACAGTTTGCCGATCCCAAGGTCAGCATTGAGTATGACGTCGATCACGACGCCGCTGTCGCGACCCGCGAACACCTGTTATCGGAAGTCGCACAGGATGGTGATCTGGTGGGCGGCGCACATATCTCCTTCCCTGGCCTGGGTCATGTGAAGACCGAAGGCAAAGGATATGCGTGGGTGGCGCTTCCTTATCAAGCACTCAATTAACAGAGCGATAATTCTACATAATTATGTAACCACGGAGCCTGCCGCAAATGCGTGCAAGCTCCAAACTCATGTGTGATCTGGAGCACACTAAGCAGCATTTTCTTTTTATCCACTATCGTGGGATATAACCCTCATCCACGACCTTCCCTGTTGCAGCATCGACCTCGAAGCGGCTTCTTGAGCCACGCAAAACGGGATTGGATTCAATCACATAACTTTTCATTTTGCCTGACCAATCGCGGCGTAGTCTCACGCTGACTGGCTCTGGCAGTGCCCATCCGTTCTCCAAAGCGCGTACACGTGCGATGGCAATCGCTTCATCTTGCGTGATCATTATTTGTAAATGAAATGATAATGGCCTTATTCGCAAGCAGGAACGATGTTATTTGTTGAACAAAAATCTTCTATCAAATTTCGCTTCCATGTATATCGATGTCAAATTCTTTTGTGTTAGGTTAGAGTCTTATAACCTATAACGAATAAATGGGAGCATGGAGAAATTTGTCCTCGACGCTGAAGTCGCGCGCTTGGTCGCCCAATTGGAGGGCACCGATGCCGAGCAGCGTCTCGACATTCTTCTCCCCCTTGCATGGCATCTTCGCGAGCGCGATACGCGGCGCGCTCTGTCGCTGGTCTATGAAGCACAGGCACTGCTGAGTGATGTCAACCTGACGCATCGCGAACGGCAAAGTGCCGTGGCACGCATGCAGTTGATCAACGCCGAAGGAAAGTGGCTGTTTTCGGAATTGCATGCGGCACAGGAATTGGCGCGTGCTGCATTGCAGTTGTTTGAAGAATTGGAAGATTTTGTCGGCTGCTCCGACGTCCATTGGCTGTTGGCCCTGATTGCATCAGACGACAACACCATCGCCGATGCCGACGCCGAGCTTGAGCAGTGCCTGACCTGTGCCAACCATGCTGGCGACCCATTACGCGCGAGCGTGGCGCTCTCGTTTACGGCGGTCCGCTGTTCGGATCGCGATCCCCATCATGCCAAGGAGTTGTGGAGCGAGGCGCTGCCGCCTGACACCACACATGTACATCCCGGCCTGGCCGTTTGGGTCGAGCGCTGGTGGGCCAGCATGGCGGTACAAGTCGGCGATTTTGAACGGGCGATGACCTGTACCATGCGGGCGTATGAAAACGCACTCGCATCAGGGCAACTGCGCCGCGCCATTCACTCCGCCGTCAATGCCAGCGACAGCTTCAACTCCTTGAACGATTACGATTCCGCGTTTGAGTGGGCGCACCGGGGCTTGGGTCTGGCACGGACAACCTCGTGGCCAGCAAGCATTGGCGCCTGCCTGACCCAGATGGGTGAGACACTGCGCAAACTCGGGCAATTCGATGCCGGTCGCGATTTGCTACACGAGGCGCTGGAAGCCTTGCGCCCTTGTGCCGCCTCGCGCTCCTATGCCAACACGTTAAACTACCTCGGCTGCTTGGAAAACGACAGCAAACAACATCATGTTGCGCTCGGTCACTTTCAGCAGCTGATGCACATCTCCGATGAGCTTCTGCAAACCGAATTCCAGATTACCTCGCGTACCAGTCAGGCGCTGGCGCTGTCGCAACTGAACAGAAAAGAAGAAGCGCGCATACTGGCAGCAACGGCCCTCAAGCTGGCACGCGACAAACGCGATCCGCTTGAAGAAGTCTATGCATTGAAGGTAATGGCCGAGTTGCATCAAGGTGACTCATCAGTATTGAAAGGCGTCACAGCTGAAGCCGAGACACCTCTGCACTTTCTGAAACAGGCCATCGAAGTCGCTGATTCAATAGAAGGCTTCCCGATAGATGGCAGTTTGCACGACCTGGTAGCAAGCGAATACGCGAAAGCCGGTGAGCATGAAAAAGCTTACGCAGAGGCGCTGAAAGCAAGCGCCGCGCGTGCCAAAGCTTATCGCAAGGAAACCGCCAACCGCGTGATTGCGATGCAGATTCAACATCGCACCGAACGCGCACGCGAAGAAGCACAGCACTTCAAGAGCCTAGCGGAAGTCGAAGCCAGACGCGCCGAGATGCTGCATCAAAACAGCCAGACGCTGGAGCGCCTGTCTGCCATCGGTCGTGAAATTACCATGCATATCGACGAGGCGGCGGTGTTCCAGGCGCTGGATCGCCACGTCCACGCGATGCTTGATGCTCAGGTATTGAATATCTGGTTGGTCGAAGGCGACATGATCAAGATGCGTTTCGGCGTCGAGGAAGGCGAACCCTTGCGGCTGGTCGAAGTGAGGCGGGATGACAAGGTATCCTACGCTGCCGCTTGTGTACGGGAGATGCGCGAGATATACGCGCGTTCAACGGAAAAAGATCTCGGCCCGGCGCACGTCTCCGGTACACGCCCGATGCATAGCTGCCTGTTTGCACCGCTGGCAGTCGGTGATACGGTATTCGGCGTGCTGTCGATCCAGTCGCCCCGTGAAAACGCGTATGACGAGCGCGAATTGCAAATCTTCCGCACGCTCCTGGCTTATGGCTCGGTGGCGCTCGCCAATGCCGCCAATGCGCGCAAACTCGCGGATGTGAATATCGAGTTGGAACGGCAAAAAATGGCGACCGTGCTGGTTCACGCGGGGAAAATGATGGCGGTCGGCAAACTCGCCAGTAGCGTGGTGCATGAAATGAGCCATCCGGTCGGCAGCATCTCGATGTTGACTGATGCGATCCACACCTTGCGCGAAAAGAACCGCCACGAAGAAGCACTTGACGTAACTTCGCGCATTGGCCGCGAGATCAATCGCTTACGTGGCTTGATTCTGCGGTTGCGCAAATTCTCGCGCTCCGATCCGGCAGATGTTGAAGCCATTGCTTTGCATGCCGTGATGGATGACGCTCGCCAGCTCTATCTGCACCAGCTGGATATGGAAAAGGTCGATTACCGCGAAGATATCGAACCGATTTCGGTGCTGGTGGATTCAGAACGTTTGAGCCTCGCTGTCGCCAACATCGTCCTGAATGCCTGTGACGCCATGACCGGGCGATCAGATAAGTCCGTACACATGAAGACGCGGATGGATGGCGAACGCATACGGCTTTCCATTCGCGACAATGGGCCTGGGCTGGCTCCTGAAGTGCTGGAGCGGATCATGGAACCCTTCTTTACAACCAAGCCCGATGGACTCGGCCTGGGGCTTTCCATCAGCGCAGAATCGCTGGCATCGATGAATGGTGCCATTGAAGTCACCAACCATGCAGAAGGTGGTGCCGAATTTACCCTGATCATTCCTGTCGCGTTAGCGGCATAAGACCTATAACAACAATGCAAAGTGAATCTAAAATCAAGATCGCCATCATCGAGGATGAAGTAGGTTTTCGCGAAAGTCTGGAACTGGTTTTACAGCTGGCCGATTTCGAGATCAGTGGCTTTGCCAATGCCGAGGATGCATTAGCGCAATTGCCGACACTCGCGCCAGACGCCGTGTTGACCGACCTGCAGTTGCCGGGCATGGACGGCATGGAAGTGATCAAGCGCTGCCACAAGCTGACGCCCGAACTGCCGGTGGTGTTGATGACAGCACATGGCAATGTACCGACCGCGGTGCAAGCGATGCAAAATGGTGCCTACGATTTTATCGAAAAACCGTTCTCCAACGAGAGGCTGATTACCACGCTGCGTCGCGCCGGTGAAAAGCATCGCCTGATCGTGGAGAACCGCTCACTGCGTTCCACGCTGGCTGAGGCTTCTGGCATGAGTGGCATCCTGTGTGGCGAAAGTGCAGTGATGCAGCGCTTGCGTAATACGATTTTGCGTATTGCACCGACGCCAGCCGATGTATTGATCTCCGGCGAAACTGGTACCGGTAAGGAATTGGTGGCGCATCTGATTCACACCTTCAGCAAACGCACTGGTAATTTTGTAGCACTCAATTGCGGCGCGATTCCCGAAACCTTGTTCGAGAGCGAATTGTTCGGCCACGAAGCTGGCTCCTTCACCGGCGCGCAAAAGCAACGCATCGGCAAGATCGAACATGCCGAGCATGGTACTTTATTCCTTGATGAAATCGATAGCATGCCGTTTGCGATGCAAGCCAAGCTGTTGCGCGTATTGCAGGAACGTGAAATCGAGCGCGTCGGTTCCAACAAGGTAATACCCGTCAATTTGCGGGTCGTGGCCGCTACCAATAACGATATCAAGTCGCTGGTCGAGCAAGGCAAGTTCCGCGCTGATTTGTTTTATCGCTTGAATGTCATTGCGCTGCAACTGCCGCCGCTGCGCGAACGACTGGAAGACATCCCGCTGCTGTTCCAGAATTTTGTGGAAATGGCGGTGATACGGTTTCAGTCACCACCAGTCGAACCGAGTCGCGAAATCCGTGAACGCTTGCTCGCTTACAATTGGCCTGGCAATGTGCGCGAACTTAAGAATGCTGCCGAACGTACGGTACTGGGCTTGCCACTGATAGAGGGCGAACGGGAGCCCGAAACCAGTCGCGGCTCGCGCTCACTCAAGGATTCCATTGCCGCGATTGAACGCTTACTACTGGAATCCGCACTGCGGCATAGTCAGGGCGATGTGCAATCAGTATGCGTCGAACTCGATGTGACGCTGTCGTCTCTCTATCGGAAGCTGAGCGCGCACGGGCTTGAGCCGGAATCCTTCCGCGTCAACTAAACATCGTCCTCAGCCATTCACAATCTGTTTACGGTATGCACCGCAACAGAGCGATGGATCGCGACTGTGCACCATATCAAGGATGTGAGTTCTCACATCCTCACACTTTCCACATGCAAGAATAAATCGAAAGTTAAGCAAGAAGAATCTTCCAACTTAACTTTACGTTCTCAGGTGTGCAAATTCGCCACACTATTTTATGTGGATGCATCACCAACTTCTATCACGCAATGTAGCAATTATTTCCTCAGAGATATGCGTATTTTGCAGATACTTATTTGAATAATTTCTATAGCATGAGATAGCAGCCTACTGCCTTTCGCAAAGATGAGAAAGCACCTATTTTTCTTTCTCATTTTTGCGATGAATGCACTCTCACCTTCTTACTGAATTTCATCAGCCAACTTCAACAACGCCTGCCACATAAGGCTTTATGCAAAGAATGCGTAGATATTGCAGTCTCCTTAAGGGCTGGCACGCGGTTTGCGTATATCGACCCCATCGTCGCTGACTACCAATCAAGCAGACGACACTGAAATTCAATTTCAGAAAAAACGCTGCTGGGACATCTTGTTCACCAAGCAGCACATTGAGGAAATTTCGAGGAGGGCTTCTATTTTGTTTTTTGGCAGTTTGCATTTTCTCGTCATATCCTTTACCACTCTGGCAGCACTTGGAACTTCGCTATGAACTGATTCGGTGCATGGCATGATCCAGTAACTCTGTGTTTCAAAATTTGGTGTTTCGTAGTTGCAGTAGTAGGGAGGTTATAGCTTGAATGAACCAATAGATCTCTTGAGGATTTAATACATAAGATCATTCAGGCGTTTTCCATGTTGTTTACTTTACGAGGGATTAAAACAATGAAATCAAAAGCACCAGGAGCGAAGGCGGGAGACTTTGTATTGCCACGTATGTCAGCATTGGCGGTGGCACTGAGCTTGGCATGTGCAACGATGGGCGCACAGGCAGCTACAGGTACTGACTGGGTTACAACCAAGACCCAGGCGCACTTGCTCAACGTCCATACAGTGGACGCAAACGGCGCAGAAGTCACAGCAGATAAAATTGCAGTTGATCTGCCACAAGGCGAAACCAAGCGCATTCTCGTCAGCCTGAATTTGCGTAACGAAGCAGACCTGGATAAATTCCTGGTCGCAGTTCATACACCAGGCGATGCGCTGTATCACAAATACCTGACACCAGAACAATTCGCGGCAAAGTACAGCCCAACACAAGAGCAAGTCAATGCAGTCGTTGCACACTTGACCAAGTCGGGCTTCCGCAACATCGACGTTTCTTCCAACCGTACCCTGATCAGTGCTGAAGGTACTGTAGGTACAGTCAAGGAAGCGTTCAACACTTCCCTGAAGACTTTCAGCCACCAAGGCCGCCAAGTGTTCGCTAACGATGCGCCTGCACAAGTTCCACACGAACTGGCAGAAATCGTCGGCTCCGTGCTGGGCCTGCAAAACGCGTCCATGCACCACCCTCTGAACATGATCCGCAAGGATGGCAAGGTTGCACAAGCAACATTGGGCAAGGGCGGCTCCGGTACACAAGCATCAAGCTCGGGCTCCGGTTCGGAAACAACACATAACCCAACAGCTCTGCCAGCAATCTATGGCGACGTGACTACTCCAGCTGGTTCGACAGCAGTTGTCGGCACGATTGCTGCAGGTAGCGCATCGGCCAAGGGCGCAGTGGGCCTGACAGTCAGCGATTTCGCGACCTTCATCAAGAACAATCCATCGCTGCCACAAACCTTCAAGCCAACCGTTGTCAGTGTTCCTAACACCGGTACACCAAACGCATCGACCAGTGCTTCTGGCGAAGGCGAATGGGCTCTGGATACTCAGGTGATCTATGCTGTCGGCCAACCTAAGCAACTGATCATCTATACCGCAGGCACAATGGGTGACTCGGATCTGACAGCGACATATAACGCTGCAGTGACAGCAAACGTTGCCAGCGCGGTTAACGTTTCCCTGGGCGAATGCGAAGCAGACGCGATTTCGTCCGGCTCGCAAGCTGCTGACGACAAGGTATTCAAGCAAGCGGTTTCGCAAGGTATCACTTTCTCGGTTGCTGCTGGCGATGCAGGTCCTTACAACTGCGACACAGACTCCGAAGGCAATCCAGGCGTTGCAAGCACAACGGCCAAAAGAAAGAAATATGACGTCAGCGAACCGGCAAGCTCGCCATACGTTATCGCCGTCGGTGGTACAGCTCTGTTCACAACTTCCTCGGGCGCATACAGCGGCCAGGCAGTATGGAACGAAGGCACACAATCGACTGGTGACGGCAACGCCGTTCGCCTGTGGGCAACTGGCGGTGGCTTCAGCTCGGACGAAGCTGCTCCAAGCTGGCAAACTGCAGCAATCGTCGGTTCCGGCCACACAACACGCGGCTTGCCTGACGTTGCGTTCAATGCAGCGTACGACAGTGGCGTGATGATTTACCTGAGCAGCGGTTTGCAGCAAATCGGCGGCACAAGTGAAGCAGCACCAATCTTCACTGGCGTCTGGGCGCGTCTGGAATCGGCTCACGGTAACAACCTGGGCTTCCCTGCACAAGCGTTCTACAAGACCTTCTCGGCTAACCCAAGCCTGGTATTCCCAGTCACCAACGCAACTGTTGACGGCGACTCCGTTGAATACAACGGCTGGAGCTCGACATACCCAGGCATGACAGCCAATGCATCAGGCTGGAGCGCAGCAGGCGGCTTCGGTAGCTTGAACATCGACAAGGTCAATGCCTACATCACAGCAAACCCAAGCGTTTTCCCAGCTAAGTAATTGGTTGAATGGGTTAAGATATAAAAATAGTTTGGCGTAGCAATCAAGCCCTCATTCTTCGGAATGAGGGCTTTTTTTATGGGAAACGAGAAAAGATGATTCGATAACGTGCCGGTCGCACGGACATGAGGAGGTATCACATTTCAGCGATGTGAATACAGCCTCGGCATTAACCGAGGCGTTTCGCATATCGCATCAAATACATCAAACCACGGTATCGCGTGGATATATCTGTTGCGCGAGTACGCCAAGATGCTTTTCGTAGTTCTTCCAACGCTCCACCGAACTTTTGTAAATCGGCTTTTGCACCTGCGACTGGCTGGCGGTTTTCACACGGCGTTTGTTCTTATGGAAATCGAGACAACGCTCATCCCACGGCAAGCCGATATATTCGAGGACGCGTCGCGCCTGCACTTCGGTATGTTCCACCATCTCTTCGTAACGGCAATCCAGAATAGTGCCTGCGGGGAGCACCGCGTGCCAATGCTCCATCAATGACAGGTAGCGATTGCAGTAGCGACCTAGCGCATGGAGGTCATAGGAATAGGCAAGATTGTCCTTGTGGAACAAGCGCGAATAGCAGGAGAAACACGAATCCATAGGATTACGCATCGCATGGATGATTTTCGCATTCGGGAACATCAGATGCATCATGCCGATATACAAAAAATTCACCGGCATCTTGTCCGTGATATACGATGCCTCCGGCGCCAATTCCCATACCTTGTGTAGATAGCTTTGCCCCAATTGCTGCCATTGCTCCAAGGAGAAATGCGCAGTGGCTTCGGGAAAATGCTGAAAATGCCCGTCAGGCATGGCTGCGGCGATCACATCGCTCATCGACGTCAATTCCCCCGCGCCAAAAACACCGGAGTGCGTCGATAATATCTGCTCCAGCAATGACGTGCCGGAGCGTGGCATACCTAGAATGAAGATCGGCGTTCTCTCTGCTGCAGACTTGCGGTTTGGGTCGTCAGTCAAAGCCTTGAAACGCGCAAAAAATTCCTTGGTGAAAATGCCTTTGATGCGTTTGATGAAAGCGGCTTCGTTCTCTTCATCCCACGTCACAGCAGAAAATTTCAGGCGATTGCCGTTTTCGTAGGCGGAGAAAGATTCGTCGAAACGCTGCAAGTCCTCGTACATCTTGCCAATCGCAAACCAGAACCGCATCTGCCCTTCCTGCTTCAAGGTATGTACATTCGTCAGATGCTGTTCAAGCAAAGCGACATGCGGATCATCTTCCTGATACGTCTTTAGGGTAGCGAGGCCAACATGCGGCTCAAGAAATTCCGGGTTCATCGCAATTGCCTTTTCCAAGGCCAGCCGGGCATCTTCGAGACGCCCCGCCGTCTTCAAGGCCAAGCCCAGATTGTTTTGCGCATCGAGATAATCCGGGTCAAGCTCCAAAGCGCGGAGAAAGCACGCTTCCGCTTCGACGAGACGATCCAGATCGCGCAGCACATTGCCCAGATTGTTATGCACCGCCTTAGATTCCGGCTTCAAGCGCAACGCCGTGCGGTAACTTTGCTCGGCTTCGAGCAATCGCTCCTGCTCCCTTTGCACAATACCGAGATGGATGTGCGCCTCCGCGTAATCCGCATTGACGCGCAAGGCTTCGCGATAAGCGATTTCCGCTTCCCGATGACGGCCCTGCGCGTACAGGCAATTTCCCAACTGGAACCACGCTTCCGCAAAGTCAGGTTGCAGCTGCAGTAGCGGTACGTACTGCGACTCAGCCTCGGCCAAGCGCTTTTGACCGAGCAAGAGACCAGCCAGATTATGCCGCGCCAGCCAAAGACTTGGATTCATGCCCAGAGCGTGACGATACAGGGATTCTGCTTCCTCGGGCTTGCCCAATTCCGACAACACGTTGGCCAGATTGGCATGATGTTGTGGATCATTGGGCGCGATCTCGACAGCACGTCGCAGGCATACTGCGGCCTCTTCCACCTTAGCTTGGGCACGCAGCACTGCACCCAAGTTGCTCAGTGCCTCGACAAATCCGGCCTGCAAGGAAAGCGCACTTCGATAGCAGGATTCAGCGGCATCGAGATTTTCCTGTGCCTGATACACCTTGCCCAGATTGTAGTGGGCCGCCACATAGCCCGGCTGGATCGCCAGGGCTTGCCGATAGCAAGTTTCCGCCTCTGGCAATGCATGTTGCTCCCAGTAGCTGTTACCGAGGTTGTAATGCACATCGGCATCATGCGGGATGTATTCGCTCGCCTTGGTCAGCGCAGCAATCGCCGCTTTCGGATTGCCCAATTTTTTATGGATCGCCCCGAGTGCTTTCCAGGTAAAACCATGCTGTGGAAATCGTCGCGTTAATTTATCTGCATAGGCTTGCGCTTCGGCATAGCGCTGCTGGGTAAACAATGCCAACAGGTTGGCTATTTCGGCTTGGGGCGGTTCCCCTGTTTGAATTCGATTTGGGCTGCTCTGATGCGCTTGCATGATGCTGTCCTTTTCCGCTGTTGGCTCCGATTGTAAAGGAGGAATCGCGAAAATCGCAGCATATTTCAGAGATTTGAATCAGCCGACTAAAAGCGGATTTTTATGGGAAATTTTCAAGCGCATTGGGCAATGCCAACGAGGCATAAGCCCGTGGCGATCATCCATTTCCAAAAATAAATTCACTTGGTGTTACACATCCTACCATTCCCGAGTAGTGGCAATACTGATAATATTGCCATTTTATTAGCTGGCGACAGGATCACGATGCAGTCTTTGAAATTCGTTCAGACCGATGCACACGTCAATTGCCTCGATGGCTTACGCGGCTTGGCGGCACTATGGGTCTTGCTGTCCCACGCGCAGATATTGACGGGGATGCGCGATATTCCGGTGCTGTCCTGGGGCGGCGTAGCAGTCGATCTGTTCATGATGCTTTCCGGCTTCCTGATGACGCATCACTTCATCCTGCGCAGGGATGCCGAGCCATGGGACTCTCCGAGAACGGTGGCAACGTTCTGGTGTCGTCGCTACTTCCGCATTGCACCGCTTTATTATGTTCTGCTCGCCATCGCCCTGATTCTCGGCCCCCATATCGGCGCATGTCGCGATGCCATTGCCGCAGTGTGGCCTGCAACGGCAACCACGCCTGAGCGATATCTGGATCACAGCCTGCCCAACATCGCTGCACACGTCAGCTTCATATTCGGTGCTCTCTCTGAGTTCGGTTTCCGCACGCCTTTGCCTGACTGGTCGATCGGACTGGAAATGCAGTTCTACCTGGCATTCCCACTGTTGATGTTCCTGATTGCAAGAATTGGCCCGATAGCGATGACTATTCTGACACTCGCGATTTGCTTCGCGATCAAATTCATGGCACCTGAATTCGTCGCACATTTTGAAATGCCATCGCTGCTGTCCCTGAAGCTGCATGTGTTTCTGGCCGGCATGTGGCTTGCGATAGGTAGAAATACGGAGAGGAAGAATAGCTCGCTGTCTATCGCGATCCTGTTATCCCTGTTCTCCTGCGCGACGGATGGAAAGCTGATGACGCTGTGCCAGGCCGCGCTTGCACTGATGGTCTTTGTTCTGGTGGATGATTTGCCGCTGCTACAACGCCTGCCTGTCAATAAATTGATCATCACATTCCGCCGCCTCTTTGCCGGTCGCATCGCGATCTTGCTGGGTGACGCTTCATATGCAGTCTATCTGTTGCACTTGCTGGTTCTGACCCCGGTTGCCGGACTGCTCGCAACCCAGCCTTGCTATGTCGCGCTAAATCAATATGTGCGCTTTGCACTGGTACTCTTGATCGTATTACCCATCGTGTATCTGGTGGCGTCACAGTTGTATCGCTATCTGGAGAAGCCGGGTATTCGATTGGGCAAGCAGTTGCTGCAACGGTTTCCTGCAAGAACTCCCGTCATCGCGAATGCCGGATTGGAAAAA
>Ga0116226_10002796_pt1 | contig 15293 bp, 13 predicted proteins | sample S1TSphfallax_FD_89692 | JGI IMG/M metagenome (GOLD analysis project Ga0116226, IMG submission 89692) | Host-associated microbial communities from peat moss isolated from Minnesota, USA - S1T2_Fa - Sphagnum fallax MG | ecosystem: Host-associated > Plants > Peat moss > Unclassified | place: USA...
GGAGAATGTACACCCCGATTATCCATTCTAACCCTAGAACGACGCAATAGGAGAAAAAGGAGAAAAAAAAACATTTCCTCAGAATAAGCAGATAAAAAGGAAAAGCTAATAACTTGTTGTACAAGATAGAAAAAAAGAACAGAACAGTGGGGAAATTGATGCATGGATTGATATATATGTGTTAATATTACTAAGAGCAAATCAATAAAAATAATCATTCGATTGAAAAGATAAATTAATAATTTAAGAGTGTTTTTTTTAACTAAAACAGGGCGTTTTTAATATTCAGTTTAAACAACAACAAAACAAAAATATGATGCCCTATACCTTATTAAAAATTCAGGCTACATCTTTAGAGAATTTATTCTTTAATTTTTAGAAGTATGTTTGTTCTATACATTGGATAAAAACAACAGAGATATTTCATATTTAGATCAAAATCATTTTATCCCATTCAAAAGTTTCAGAAAATATTTTTCGTAGTTGTTCAATTATGTTAATTATCGAAATCGATTAGAAATTTATCTACATTTTAATCCTATGATTCATCTTCAGACAAGTTAAAATGATTTTAAATCAACGGATGAAAAGAAAAAAACGTTCTAAATCAAATAAATGCCTTTTTTCTTTTTCTTTTAAATGAAAAAATACATCATTTGAATAAAGACAACTTGAAAAACACTATCGCTCGATCTTCAAACTTGTTGCTTACCAATCGAAAAAGCAAAAACAAACAACACATTAAATCCGGCATCTTTTCTTTTTTCTTGATTGCGAATAAAAAAAAAAGAGAGAGAAAAATATGATGTAGGCGTATGATCACAACAAATTTAATACAAAAGGCATTTATTTTTGCAGTAAATATAAATCCATTAGTATGTTAAAAACAATTTTTTTCATGTGTAGTGCATTAGTCTTTTCATTTTCTCTGTACACAATCGAATTTCTTTACTCAAAATTGTTCACATCAAAGAAGTAAGAATAATCAGAATGACAAAGTACATCTGATTACATCAATCAATATCAGAATAATTTTATTTAAAAAAAAAAAAATAAAAAAGAATTTTAACTTTTAGATAAAATTTATGTCATAAATAACAATGAGTAACAGCACTTCCAATAATGTCTGGAATGATATTGCTGATTTTTTCGATCAATTAGGTTCTTTAGGTTCAACCGATCAAGTTAATGCTTTTTTTCAACTATATTGGTATGTTTGGTTAATTTTATCTATTGGTGTTGTTGCACTTATTGTAGTCAATATACTTATATGTTGTTACTTTCGTCATCATAAAAAATTAAATGAAATTGATGAAAAAACAGGTGAAAAACGTTTATATAATAAAGATTGGGGTGTTACAAAACCAACACAAAGTGTATTTGTTCCAATTGAACGAAATCAACAAGATGGAATAGATAATCCATTAATGATTGATGATTATGATGATTCAAAATTTGCTGTTGAAGCATTAATGTCACATAATCAATATCGTATACAACATGGTGCAGCACCATTACAATCAAATGAATATTTAAATCGAGCAGCTAGTGATTGGGCACGTGAATTAGCTAAAATAAATCAATTAAAACATAGTCCGGATCAATGGAGACGTTATAATGGATCAGTATTAGGAGAAAATTTAGCTTATTTTATTGGACCTACACTTAAAGGTGATCGTCTTACTGAAATGTGGTATCGAGAAGTTAAACGACATGATTTTACTAATGATTTACAAGAAAATAGTCTTCATTTTTCACAATTAGTTTGGAAAAGTACAAGAGAAGTTGGTTTTGGTCGTTGTCAAACACAAGATAAAAAACAATGGTAAATAAAAATTTTCTTTTTTTCTATAAATAGAAATATTTATTTATATGATTATTTTTTTTGTTTAGGTATGGTGTTGCACTTTATTATCCACCTGGTAATTTTCCAAATCAATATATAGAAAATGTTCAACCACGTAGTGTTCTTGAAGATACTCGTCTTGCTTAAATATCAACAAAAGAACATTTTTTTTTCAAAGAAAATGTATAATAATCTCTTTTTTGATTGATGAGTCGTTTTTGTTTTGATTTCTTTATATAAGATAAATATTGACAAACAACAAACAAGTTCTTTTATTAGAAAAAAGAAATAAAAAGAACGAGATCGTCAGTAGAGTTATTATTCTTATCTATTCATGGTATCAGTTTATCATGGCCCATTTCTTCACTTTTCGAAATGACAACGATAGGAGTAAGCGATAAATGGTCTCAAATTTTACTTGATAAAGTTGTGTTTATTACGGGTGCTGGTGGAGGGATTGGTTCAGCTATTTCTCGCACATGTGCCTTACATGGTGCTCGAATTGTAGTGTCCGATATTAATAAATCAGCTGCGGATAAAGTAGTGGCAGATATTATTGAAAATCAAAATGTAGAATCGGAAAGAATTATGAGTTTAGAACTTGATACAGTTGATGAACAAGCCATTGAACAAGCAGTGAAAAAAGTCGTTGATAAATGGGGTACTATTCATGTACTTATCAATGTGTATGTATAAAAATATTCAATCGAAGAAAACTTAAAAGTATCTATTCATTTATTTATCTCTAGTGCTGCTAATTTTACTTTGGGTTTAATTGAAGATGTTTCAGCTGATGATTGGTCAAATGTTTTCAATGTTAATGTTCGTGGTTATGCGTTAATGGCAAAACATATTGTACCTTTACTTAAACAACAACGTTCAGGTTCTATTATTCAATTTGGTAGTATAAGTGGTTCAATTGCTCAACCAGCTTTTGTTCCATATAATACTACGAAAGCAGCTGTTATACAAATGACACGAAATTTAGCACTCGATTTAGGTCCGTATAATATCCGATGTAATTCTGTTTCTCCTGGTTGTATTGGTATGTTTTTTTTTATGAATTATTATTTTTGATTTAACAGATAATAAATCGATTTTTATAATATTATAGAAACACCACCAATTGTTCAACTGATGGCAGCTAGAAATTTATCAAGGGAACAGTTTGTTCAAAATCGAGCCGAACTTCAATGTTTAAAACGAATAGGTACACCACAAGAAATAGCAAATTTGGTTGTTTTTCTTGCGTCGGATTTATGTCCATTTCTCACTGGTGCTAATTTATTAGCAGATGGTGGTTATACTGCTATTTAAAACGATAAAACTTTAAGATAAATCACGATCATTCATATATGCACTCACGGTGTTAGCTAAAGATAAATGCGATTTTGTGTATCTTACTTAAAAGATTCTTTTGAAATAGATGAAACTATGTCAATTATCAGTGATCTTTTAGAATTTTATTAATGAAAGATAATAGAAAAAAAAACTTAAATGCATAAAATTGTTTATTTGTCTTCAATATTTTGAAGTTTTTCATTGATGACTTTCTCTGAATAATCCCACCATGCTTGAGCTATATCATCATTTTCAACATATTTATTAAGTACTGGTGTTGGTTGACAATCCGCATGATATGCACCGGGTTTAGCTTGATCTGATAATGCACAATAAAGATTTGTTTGTGCTCCTTCTAATGGTGTTTTAAAAATCAAATATCTTATCGGTATTGCTAATGTACGTATAAGATTACTCATATCCATATGTCGATCTAATTGTGTATTGACACCACCGGGATGTAATGAATAAGAACGAATTTGATGTGAGACTGAATAACGTCGTTGAAGTTCACGAGTAAATAAAATATTTGCTGATTTACTTAATGAATAAGCTGACCATCGATGATATGTATTAGGATTACACATTTGAGCATAATGAGATGCATCACATGGTACTTGCCAGAGGAAATGAGCAGCAGAAGAAACATTAACTATACGTGATGAATAAAGACGAGGTAAAAGAAGTTTTGTCAAATAAAAATGACCAAAATGATTAGTACCCATCTGTGATTCAAATCCATCTTTAGTTTTTGAATAAAGACAAGCCATAACACCAGCATTATTAATTAAAGCTGTAATTTTTCTATTTCTATTGATAAATAAAAAAAAAGATCAAATAAAAATAAATGAAAAATAAAGAACATACGCATCTTCATTCTTCAGAAATTCTTCAACACAGGATTTTATTGATTGTAAATCGGATAAATCAAGTAGATAACCAACAACATCAGTTGGTGATCGGGCTACTTTTTTTACATCACTAATAGCTTCAGCTAAATTTCCTCGACGAGCAAAAAGTACTACTCGAGCACCTCGTTTTGCTAATTCGATTGCTGTTTCTTTACCAATTCCACCGCCAGCACCAGTAATTAAAAATGTTTGTCCTTGTAAATCAACTGTTTGAATATCTGGATATTGACCACCTCGAGCCCACCATCGCATAAGAAGAAAAACACAGAGAAAATAGAATGAAAGAAATACATAACTAGATGATATCCATGTCCAAATGAATGATGGTAAAAGTATGGAATAAGCCGAAAGAATCAAAATAAGAATTGAAGAAATAAAAGTTGAAAATGATCGTACTTCTGGTTGAAGAAGCAAAGCCGATATCATCTTTATAAACTAAATAAACGAACTTTAGATAGTTGTAAGTGTAATAATAAAGTACATTTTTGCATCCATATTCAAAATGAGATCATGTGCCTCTATAGAGAATATAAATATAGCAACTATTGATTCTTTTTCTTATTTTTCTGAGCAACAAGAATTGATAGTCGATTTTAACGATCGGTTTTTAAAATGTTTTTTTTCCGATTTTTCATGAGCGACATCTATAGGCATTTCACTGCCTTGGACTTATTGTCAACATCACGTTCATAATTTTTGAGTTTCTCTGATCATTTCTTAATCAAATATCAAGGTACATCAACCTTTGATAGTCAGTATAAATACTATCCGATTTCCGTTTTCATAAATCTTAGATTTGAGTTTCACTTATTAAATATTTTAAGTGAATAATACAATAGCATACGTTATGATACTACTTTTAGGTATATCAACAAAAAGTTCTTTGTCACATGTCGCCGCACGGTACTACTGCAGTTTAGTCACAATAAATATGATTGGTTAATAATAAAAGCAAATAACAGTAGAAAAAAAATATAGAGTCGCTACAAGCATTACTTCGTTGATCGATTTCATCACCCTCTTTCTTTTTTCTAGAAGCATTATCATTACTCATATCTAATCATTTATATGCAAGTTTGTTTATATATATTAAAATTCAGCGCGCTTATTTTATAATCTTTTTTCAGATAAGTTCTTTGCTAGTTCAACAAAAACAAATATGTTACCTTTACTGGCTCGTTTACCAACTATGCGTCTGAGTTCATCAGCGTCGCTTCAAGTACTGAAACGAACTCAATCGATTGCTATTAATCAACGAGCATCAAATCGGCAGCAACAAGTACTTATTCGAGGAGGAATAGCTCTTGTTGCTATCGGTGGTGCTGGATATTTACTCAATAAAGTAAAAAATAATGGAATTTATTTATTTTTTTCTTATTCGATTTATTAAGGTTCTCAATAGTCCAACAGTTGTTGCACCGGGTACTCTAACACAATCAAAACAAATGTCCTTTGAGGATGCAGTCGCAGCTAACCGACCTTTTTCTCCTATTGTTAAAGAACATTTACGTTCGACTTATGCTCATTTTGCTGGTGGTCTTGCAATGACAGGAACATTTGCCTATATTTTTCATCGAAGTGGATGGTCAGCACGAATTATGACGAGTGAATATTGCTATTTCAAAAATATATAAAAGAAAATACATCTATTTTTCTTATTTTAATAGTGAATAAATGGGCATATTTGGGTGTATCTCTTGTTGGTACCATTGGTTCTTTACTTGCAACGCAGGCGATTGATGATCGACAAAATCCTGGACTAAAATATGCCGCATGGACGGTATTTAATGGTGCTATGGGTCTTTCATTAGCACCTGTTTGTTTTATGCAACCAGCTTTGATTGCTCGTGCTGCTCTTATGACAACTGGTATTGTTGGTTCGATTAGTGCTGTTGGTATGACAGCAAAACGTGAACAATATTTATGGATAGGAGCTCCACTCAGTAAGTCCTAAAAATTGCATTGTTTTTTTTCAAAATATTTATTTTATTATTCTAGTGGCCGGTCTTGTTGCCGTATGTCTCGCTTCTATTGGATCTGTTGCTCTACCAGCTGCAGCTATTAGAACTGCATCTGTCCTAAATAATGTTTCTCTTTATGGTGGACTTGCCGTCTTTTCTGGTCTTGTCTTATGGGATACTCAAAAAATTATTGCACATGCAGAAAACGCTCATCATGGAAGACAATTATCACCGATTAATGATGCAATTGGAATATATCTTGATTTTATCAATTTATTCATCAGAATTCTTGCAATTATGGATAATCGACGACGAAAATAATAGAGAAAATCTTATCAACAAGACTTGTAAATTGACATTATTTTTTTCAAAATAATAAACCAGCTTGTAAAAGAAAATGACCATATATGAATGTCAAAGTGATGAATTTTTGAGAGGAAAAGGAAAGATAGAATAGTGTTAATCTAAATAAGAAACAGCAATGAGACATCCGATGTTTTACGTACAAATTTTTGCACTCTACTGATCTGATATTTATACTTTAACTCAATTTATATGATTATCTTATCTCATCTTTTGATTCATAGTCATAAGTCAAATGAAAAATGAGTAAAGTGTTGAGATACGAAAAAATATTTTATTGGCTTCATATTCATGTTGTTTATTCTTTTTGCTAATGTATCATATATAGTCGAAGCTCAATCCGGTAATGCAAAAGCTTGCAAATGGTTAAAAGGAAAGACTATTCTTTTAAATAAACAAAAACATATATCATACATATGGATCAGGATGAAGGCAAACTTAAGTAAAATTAAAATCGATATTTTGTTGATTTTGAACTTGCATAAATAATTATTATTAATTAAATTTGATAGACAGTGTACTCAAGTGGTTACGAGGTCTGCCTGCTAAGTGAATCATTGCAGTGAGCAGATTCCCTCTGGGAGCGAAGGTTCGAATCCTTCCACTGTCGCTTTTTTTCTACTTCATATTTTTTTTCTCTTATTCACAGAAGAATATATTAGCTAAAAAATATTCAGTCCTTTATCATTTTACTCAATTGAATTGATCTCCATGTTTAATTTCTAAATTCCTTCGATTGTTTTGAATCACGACTGTGACGATAATACAATACGAAATTCTAACACCAACATTACAATTCAATAATATTAATCAACAACTATATAGACAGGGATCCACATGAGAAAAATAAAAATAACTCAAGGATCTTCTGTTGAAGAAAGAAACATATAAGAATTTATTGATGTGTGATGCAAAAGGGAATACAGAAGATCTCCTGAGAATAATTAAATTAGTACATTTCTAAGTATATGTATTCTCAGATATATATGACTTGCAATAATAGGGAAGGATCTTTTCGTAAGTAGTTTAGTCAATAAATACTAAAGAAAAAAAAAAGAACAAGAAAATGAATGCAATTAGAGTGAAGATAACATGAAATAAAAATAACCTCAGGAAATATTTATATTTCAGTACTTAATTAGTAAGAAATCTATTTATTCGATGTTTTTCTATAGAAAAACATTGAATAAAAGAAATAAAATTAAGTTAATGGTTATCTTTTTCTTCTAAAATTTCTATTTTAATTACAGACAGTGTACTCAAGTGGTTACGAGGTCTGCCTGCTAAATGAACTATTGCAGTGAGCAGATTCCCTCTGGGAGCGAAGGTTCGAATCCTTCCACTGTCGTATTTTTTTTTCTTATATTTATATACACCTTCTAAAATGATCCAACTATCATTTAAAAAAAAAATATTTTTTCGATTAATCGAAAAGAAAACAAAATCTTTTTCAACATAATAATTTCTCATTCATTGATTGAAAAAACTTTTTGATTTATAGTAATTTAATATATTCAATTATATATAAAAAAAAAATCTATATCTAAATATTTCAAATTTGTAGAAACTATATATTCGGCGGATCTTAATTGAATTAACCCTCATACTTCTATCACCGATCCATTTTTCACAATTGATTTATCACTTGTATTTCGTTTGATAAAATCGATTTACTTATGTTTGAATAGTTCAATATAGACAAACGATTTCTATCTAAACAATAAGTTCAATTGAGTATATTAAAATTTTATTCAATAACAATACTATAACATATGCGTATATATAAGAAATAGTTAACTCCGTTCTAAATGTCTTAATATATAGTAAGATAGAGATATGAAGTCATTCACAACGATCGAATAATAACAAATTGTGTTTCCGCCCAATCGATTGTTGCTCATCTTTGAGGCGAAAGAAATGGTTTTGTTCTGCTTTTTTTTCTCACGTCCGATAATCCTCCAATCTATCGTATGAAGCATGATGCATGGACGAGCATTGAAAAGAATCGAGAAGAAAAAGAAAAGCTGTGTTCAATATCGATTGATAGTTTTTCTATCTTAGTTTTCTTTTTTGTCTTTTTTCCTTTTCTCGTCTCTTATATCCTTCAAAATGACAAACGCATACACGCACAAACAGTCTTTTATTTTCTTTTTTTCTTAACTTGAGAAGCCGATCATGTTTAGGAAAGATATTTCTCTTTCTTCGTCTTTATCTTATCCCGCGGGATCCGTCAACCAACACTTGATCCGATCTCCCTATGCCATCTTCATCTAGTGGCCAGCTTCACAAGAATCACTAAAGTCATCAAACATGTGTCACATACTTGATCATGCAAACTGTCTCTCGCTCTCTCTCTTTCTCTCTTACTGTTTTTTCTTTATTTCATCTGAAAATCAAAAATATCAATCAATGAATTTTCTTGTTAACAATGAAAACAAGAACGAATTTCAATTAATCTAAAAATCAACCTAGCTAAGTAAGTAAATGATTTTGTATCTCATATATAGATATTTCAAATAGTATCAAAAGAAAATAGATCGACAGAGTTATCTTCTATTGACTTTTTTTTCTCATCTAATCTAATAGCCTTATATAGGTCATAGGGGAATTTCCAAACAAAAAAAAAAAGTCCTAATCCTTTTTATTTTGCTCAATCATTTTCTAATAAAATGATGAGCTTGATGAAAAAGATAAAATTGACATTAAAAGGTATTATTAACGCTTTGAATAATCATGCTAATATTCATATTGATGAATCTATATACATAAGACTGTGTATGACTAGGAAAAAAGACGATAGTCAAGGTCAATTTGTAATGCATTTTGAGAAATCATATAGATCAATAATTGACTAAATCTATAGAAAGTCCCCTATGACCAACCATCACACATCTATATATAATAAATAAATTTCATTTTATTCTATTTATAACAGGAAGAAGAATTTTCTATTTTCTTATTAAATCTAACGTTCGCGCAGCTGAGAAATGATAGCAAAGAAAGAGAGAGAATAGACTGATAATAATGAGAAGTTTTTGTTTTTGAGATACTATTAATCTTTTTTTTTCGCAAGTATCTTTTTTGTTTTGTGTATATCTATGTGTGTGTCTCATGTGAGAATAATCAGAGATTTACGTTAAGATCTGGTATTTATTTGTCTGCTATACGCATTCTTTTCTTTTATACACGAACAAGGTTTTATTTATCGTAGTAAGTTGTTTAGATCTTTTTTAATATTTGATTTTTTTTCTTGAATAAAAACAATGGTGTGTTAAATCGAAATTCTTAACTATAGAATGAAAATTTTATTATATAGAAATTCGTTAATGATTGTACAATCTAGTAAAAATCTATCTTGAATACAAAAACTGATAATAGCTAACTATGATTATCCAAAGTCTTTTCTAAACAAAAACGTCTGATTAAAATAATAACCTCATCTACAGGTACATCATACAAGATTTTCTCTAGAATTTTTATTTGATAGAATAGACGTAAATAATCATCATTATATAAATTTTTTGATTAGTACTTAAGTAAATACAAAGCCGGAAAAATGTGTGAAAACCCTTCGTATATATGCGTAGGTGTGTCATATTCAGGCATGCAAGATCTACGTTGTGAACTAAGTCATAATTGCGTGCAAATATTTGTCAGAATAAATATTGCATGATTTTACTTATGTTATCGAAGAATTTTGTCAACTGTGTGCATTAGGTCCTGCCTATATTCTGGAGAATATAAGATATTCCAAACAACATGCATATTTGTTTATGTTAAATACGACGATCTTGATCAAAAATGTTTTGTATGTATTTATGAACTTTTTCGATTGTAAATACGATTTTAAGAGGCATAATTGACTGAAATATTTGGTATTAAATTATGATTTAATATTTCAAAACGAATAAAATAAAACATTTTATCGTTAGTATTGACTTAAAGCATATCCTTTTGTTTTCTTTCTAGCAAATAAGAACTGTCACCATTAGAGATGATTTTTGTGGTTAATAACCTTTTTAATTATTGAAATATAAGGTTTCTTTGTTTCATTTAATCATACAAAGTGCAGATACAAACGCAGACAATTTGTAATTAACATGCGATCCAAAAAAGTCTTGGCAATAATGTCAAATTTTGTTAGACTATATTGTCAACTTGTAAACCAACTAAATTTTTCATTTTCAAAAAGGAGGAAAAGTCGAAAATAAAATATCTCTTAAAAAAGTTCTTGCAACGTTTTTAACGCTTGTTTGAAAAAAGAAATTTTTGTAAAATGGACTCTTTTACAAGAATATCAGTCACTATCTCCAGAAACTATGCATGAACTGAATTCTTTTTGCGTTATTTGTTCGAAATATGTCAGATCATGGAAACTTTGCAGAAAAAAATATCTTTTATCGTTGCAAAACGATCAGATAGTGAGAACGACCAAATTATTCAACCTCGTTCAGAAAATTTCTATTTTTATATAAAAGCCAAGAGTCGATTTAACTATTATTGCCAAGACTTTTTGCATCGTATGTTATTTCGATTGAATTTCAAAACAAATTCAATATTTATAGATCAAACTATTGTCCATGATGTTTATTTAACATATCGAGATCTTTAAAATCTTTCAAATGATTTATATAAGTATATAAATTACATTCTGCTTCTTCGATCATTTTGTCCTCGATTGTCTGGAGTAGAAATAAGAGAGAGAGAGGGAAAGAATGCGTCTTTCACATTCAATCAGCCTTACGGTCATCGCTTTCGTTTCGATAATAATAAGTTTTCTTGTTCATTTTCAAATCTATTCATTCCATTTCTTTTCGCTTGTATCCGCCCATTTCCTGTTCACGTCAAATTCCACTTTTAACATTATTTCGGATCAGGTAAACTAACGACAGCATAAATAATTCTATACATTAGAAAAAAAAAAGTTAATTTTCGTCGGTGAACAACTTCTTGTTTACATAAAATAAAGCTTTTTATTCTATGTAGGCGATAGCTTAAAGCGAATCATACATTTCCTCCTTTATTTGTTTCATTAGAAATAATAGAAAATCAAAGGACACAAAAAAATTAATATTTTTCATTACATTTCTGCAATAAAACATACGTATATGTATTCCATTATGTTTTTATTACTGTAACCTCTGTGAAAATCAAAACATTAACTGTTATGGTTACATATATAATGCATAAATAAAAACCGATTGTCTATTCTATGAATAAGGGTAATGATAAGACTATCGAAACCTTTGGGCCTCGCTTATTGAACGTCTGGTGTATTTGTGTTATTTTTTGTCGACCGAGAGAAAAAAAAGAGATGCATTGTTCCCTTGCTACTAATATCTCTACATTAGAAATTCAAAAGAAAATGCGACAGAGAAATAAGAGAAGAGGAAGAGAGAATGTGAGAAGAAGAAGAAGAAGCAACAAAGTCTTTTGCTTTTCTTCTTTGTGACTACTTCTTTCACTTGGTATCGACAAGCAACAAAGCCTCTTGAGCTTTGCTCTCGTGCTCTAAAATACACACACACACACACACAAACACGTAATTCTTTCTAACACATTTGTAAACGATTCATAACAAGTATTTCAACAACACAAACGTTCACTCAAAACAACATATGATGGCACCGGGTAGGCGGATAGGATATAGACACATATGTATTAATAAGCCTAATTTTCTTGAAGAAACGTTTATTTTTATTTATTCATATGCTTCTTGCGTTTTTCTTCCCTGCTGGTATTATTCATATGGTTGGATAAGTAAAATATATATATTCAAGTATATATATTAAATCCGAATTATTTTCTTTACTTACTATACTGAACATCATCATGAATCTTATGATGCACGAATAGAAATATGAACAAATAAGGAGATTATATAGAAAAAAACGAGTAATACAAAACTATTAAAAATGTAATATCTATCCTATTTTTGCCTTAAAGACAAGAAGATTGAAGATAATAATAGACAAATCCGTAGTTTTCTTATCGATAAATGGTGAACTTCTGTCAAATAATTGTTTTCATTAGGAATCAGAGAAAAACATAAACATAATTTTCCAGAGTAAAAGTAATATATCATGTCATCTGAATTAAGAATTTTCTTTTGTCAAAAGAATTGATAAGATGAACTATTGTTTTTCCTTTGTATTTTATAATGAACACATCTATTTAAATAATTACCCTCTTGTAAAATGTGACAACAAGATTTAATTGAGGAAGAAAAAAAACCTCTTGTGAAATAATCATCCGGTTTCTATGGATTAAAAATCTCAAAAAGTATCCGATACTTATTCAGGTATTTTCTCATACTAATGACTACAAAACTGTTCTTTTACGTTATCAAAATAATAATAATAATAATAATAATATGTCGGCTTGTTAGATAGATTATATATGGAGATGACTATATTGAGTAACGGAACGAATGGTAACGATCTCTTAGTTCGTTTGACTAGTAGATCGATTAACAACACATGTTTTCTAATACACTCTCTCTCGCCCTCTCTGTCTCACTTCTGCGTCCAATCGACATTTCATCTCTTATATGTGGGTGGGTACTGGGATAGATAAGCAAAATTTCTTGTCTATACTTATCGAACATAACGATTTTCATTCTAGTTACCACTAACAAGTAGGTATTGATTGCTTTATCATGTCATGCTATAAGTATATTTTTGAGTATGTGTATTTAGCATAGTAAAAGATTTCAAAACAAAAAAAAAGCATAGATTTCAATTATTATCTACTAATCGATATATGGTATTATAGATATAATAAATGTATCCTCTATTCTGTTTTTCTTTTGCTACTGTTAGTCGTCCTCTATTAAATTCACAGGATACTCGAGCCAAATCGAACTTCCGTTTGACGTCAACAATAACGGAATAATCATTATATAGGAAAAACAAGAAATCTTGATATGATAAGTTTTTTTTTCCCAGAATAGACTCAACTATTTAATACATCCATATAATATTGATAAACATTAATAAAAAAATAATAATGAAATAAAAATTATATTTTTTTTTGCACGTACGACATTCATAATCTGTTCATTGAATCAACTATAAATTCCGCACCATTTAGTCAGTTTCTATCTATTGCGGGTGATTGGTTTTAAGCGACAAGCCACTTCCCGACACACGCCTCATTCATCCTTTTCTTTTTTCGTCTTTCGGAAAAAAAGACAGAGAGAAGAAGAAAAAATATCTAAGAACATAGACGATATGTTAGTAGAAAGACTAATAGTAAAAGAAATGCACGTTTGCAAACATTCACATAGTTAACAATCAATAGAGTACTACTTGACTACACTTGTGAATGTCGACATAAAGACGGCATGCAACAAAACAATCCGTTGTTGTTCTCTAAGGAGGAAAAAAATGAGCATCTATTTACAAAATCATTTGAAATTATAATAAATTAATTTTTTCTCTAAAAATTAAAATAAATATGTGCGTGATTTTATTCGATCGATCAAAAATAAACAAGTCGATTGATGTTCACTATTCAATAAAAATAATGACTCAGGGGAGAAATCGATTTTAATTGATTGATTGAATATATCTATATAAAACAATATTGATTTATATAAAACAAAAAAAAGAAAATTTCTAATTATTTTTTTCTGTAAAGAATCAATTCTTCGTTTTTTCAAAACCGGATATGTTTGGCGAGATCGATTATTCCTTACCCAATCCTCATGGATCATCTCAACATTTATCTCGTATTTTACCTGGTGCATCATCGTCTGATACTCAATCCTATTCACATTCTTCATCAAATCTTTATTCACGTTATTATTCATTGGATTTTCTTCTTAATAATTTTAATATTATGCATAATAACGATACAACATTTTTTAATTCAACTTTATCAAATTATTCCTCAAATTCCCAAGAAAAATTTTCATCGGGTGATGAAGCATCTGATCATCTTCTTTATCTTATTATTCCACTTTATTCCCTTGTTTTTGTTATTGGTACAATTGGAAATATTTTAGTTATATTAACTGTGGTTACAGTTAAACAAATGCATAATACAACAAATGCACTTATTTTACATTTAGCTATTGCAAATTTAACATTTGTACTTATGTGTATACCACATACAATATATGTTTATGTTGTTCATTCATATTATTTTCCGAGACTTTTATGTAAATTAACAAATACATTGATGTATTTAAGTGCATATGTTAGCATTTATATTCTTGTATTAATGTCAATTGATCGATTTCTTGGTGTTGTCTTTGCTGTTAAATCAACTAAATATCGTACTGAACGTAATGCACATATAGCAGTCATCGTTGTTTGGTTAATTGGTATTATTTTTGCATCACCTAACATGTAAGATTCTTTCTTTGATTTTAATTAATAATGATTATTGTTTGTTTTTTTTCTATCAAAGGATTTATTATGATGTCTTACTTGATTCAAGCACTGATGTTTGGTTATGTTTATTTCGTGGTGATAGTGCTTTTTTAAATACAGCTCGACGTGTAACAGCTTATTTTTTTGCTTTATTTGGTTTAATTGTTCCATTAATTATAATCGGTATACTTTATGGTCTTATTATAAATGTTTTACGTCAAAATTCTCAAGGTAAACAAGTAGCAAAAGGTAAAAAACGTGTAACAAAAATGGTATCAGCTGTTATATCATCATTTGTTATATGTTGGACACCAATGCAAATATATTTATTATATACCCATCATAATCAAGTAACAATATTATTTGCTATTGTTGCTCAAAGTCTGGCTTATATATCGTCATGTGTTAATCCAATATTATATGCATTTTTATCTGAACCATTTCGTAAAGCATTTAAACAATTTTTAACATGTTCAAAATTATTATCAAATCA